>JACDJA010001716.1_pt1 | contig 17499 bp, 14 predicted proteins | sample 7449241 | NCBI WGS metagenome assembly JACDJA01 (sample SAMN14253289, study PRJNA609438) | sludge metagenome | isolation source: initial anaerobic sludge | collected 2018-12-20 | reverse complement strand
CGTCGCCATACTGGGGGTCGACGATTCGCTGTGGGACAACCCCGAGGCACTGGCCGACCGGATCGCCGAGTCGTTCCGCTACCGGTCGGCCACCCGCTGAGAGCGACCGCTGCCTCCGGCGGCGGCGGGCCGACAAATTCGCTCGCCCGACCCAGCGTGGTGGGGTAGATTCGCCCACGTGAAGTGAGCAGCGCAACGACCCATGCCCGGTTCCTCCGGGCCGATGCCCCTCCCGGTACCACTCGTCGAAAGCCGCTTCATGCCTGTTCATCCCCCAATTCGCCATGTCACCCTCACGGCGCGCAACCTGTCGGCCGAACGTGGCGGCATCGCCGTGCTCGACGCGATCGATCTGAGCGTCTCGACCGGCGACCGCCTCGGCATCGTCGGACCCAACGGTGTGGGCAAATCAACGCTGCTCGCCGCACTGTCGGGCTCCTTGCGCCCCGACTCCGGCACCGTGACGCCGGCTCCGCCCAACGCCAGCATCGCGCTGCTCGCCCAGGAACGGGAGCGCCGAACGGGCGAAACCGTACGGGCGATGCTGGCCCGGCGTTCGGGCACTGCCGAAGCCGAGGCGAGGTTTCAGGCGGCCACCGCCCTCCTCGCCGAGGGGAGGCCCGGCGCGGACGACGCCTACCAGGCGGCCTACGACCGTTGGATGGAGGTGGGCGCCGCAGACTTTCCGACCCGCTGCGAAGAGACCTGGGCCAGGCTCGGCCAAAGCGCAGCGCTCCTCGATCAGGCGACTTCGACGTTGTCGGGTGGCCAAGCCGGTCGGGCAGCGCTGGCGTCGATCCTGCTCACGCGCGCCGACGTTGTCCTGCTCGACGAACCGACCAACGACCTCGACTTCGATGGTTTGGACTTTCTTGAGGCCTACGTCGAAGGCAGCGACAGCGCCATCGTGATCGTCAGCCACGATCGCTCATTTCTGGAGCGGACGATCACCGGTGTGCTCGAACTGGACGAGCATGCCCACACCGGCTCGTATTTCGCCGGCGGATGGACCGGCTACCTGACCGAACGCGCCGTCGAGCGACGCCACGCCGAGCAGGCGTTTTCCACCTACGACTCCACCCGCGCCGACCTGGTGCAGCGCGCCCAACGCACGCGCGACTGGGCCACCGACGGTGCCAGGCGCGCCGGGCGCAACCCCCGGGACGGCGACAAGTTCATCAAGGCCCACAACCTGGCCCAGAGCGAGAAGTTGGCTGGGAAGGCGGCCCGGCTGGACCGGGCCCTTGAGCGTCTCGATGTCGTCGACAAGCCGTGGGAGGGCTGGGACCTGCGGATGAACCTGACGTCGACCGCTCGCAGCGGCGACATGGTGGCCATGCTGAGCCACGCCACGATCCGTCGCGACGACTTCGTGCTTGGACCCGTTGACCTCGAGATCTCCTGGGCCGAACGGGTGGCGATCGTGGGGCCCAACGGATCGGGCAAGACCACCCTGTTGAACGCGCTTCTCGGGCGGCTTCCGCTCGAATCCGGCGAGTCCCGGCTGGGGCGGTCGGTCGTGGTCGGCGAGCTGAACCAGGCGCGCGATCAGTTCGGCGGCGACGACGACGAGGGGGAGACCAACAGCAGTAGCCCCGCCACGCTGCTCGACGGCTTCATCAATGCCTTGGGCCTGGCGATCTCCGAGGCTCGGTCGTTACTGGCCAAGTTTGACCTCGGTGCGGGCGACGTCGAGCGACGCTCCGTCGAGCTATCGCCGGGTGAACGAACCAGGGCAGCGCTGGCGCTGTTGATGGCCCGACAGGTGAACTGCCTGGTGCTCGATGAGCCGACCAACCACTTGGACCTGCCCGCCATCGAACAGCTCGAGTCGGCGCTGGAGTCGTGGGATGGGACGCTGCTGCTGATCACGCACGACCGCCGGTTTCTGGAGGCGATCGAGATCACCCGCACCGTCGACCTCGCCGACCTGTCGTGACGCGGGCCGCCCCGAGTGCCGTCGTGTCTCATTTGGCAGACCTGAAAGTGATTCCTAATGTCAGGCGCGCTGTGCGACGACCAAGAAGGTTGTTGTTCAACGATCACAGCGATCGTTGCGCAAGCGGGGCTTGCGCACCAGCACAACAAGGGGGAATACATGAACAAGCAAAGGCTTACTTCGACTCGAACCGGTATGGCGGTGACCGTTCTTGCGTTGCTCACACTGATTGCCGCAGCGTGTGCGCCGGCACCTACAGCGGCGACCGTTTTCTCCTCGGATGCGTTAGGTAGCATCCGTATCAACGTGACGGTGCCGGGCGACCCGGACGCCGATCCACCGACCCAGGATCAGACGCTCCCCGTCGACATCCCGCTCACCGGCGTGGCATCGGGCACCTGGGACACGGGAGACACCGGCCAGTTCGATGTGGACCTGGCGCTCGACAGCGGCTCGTTCCCGCTTGACGTCCCGGGCATCGGCACCCTGACGATCACCTACAGCATCAACGACGTCGCAACCGGGTCGGGGAGCTTTGACCCACAAACGGGCATCGGCGGCTTTGGCACCAGCATCGTCTTCACCGTCGACTCGGTCGACCTTCTGGGCCCGATCCCTCCACCGTGCGACCTGGCATTCGGCATGTCGCTCAACGGAATGATCGACCCCGGCACCGGGATGCTCGGCGTGGGCCAGGACGGCTTTGCTGTCACGCCCCCTGCCGAGACGGACTGCGGTGGACTGGGTGGCATCTTCGGTGACCTGCTGGGCGGACCGGACAACTCGGTCACCCTCAGCTTCCAGGTTGGTCCGGTCCTGGAACCAGGGAGCTGATCCGAGGCCGTTCCATCCGTTGTCGAATGGAACCAGGAAAACCACTGTCATGATGCGGCCCGGTCGATTCGTCGGCCGGGCCGCTTCGTCATGGGGGCGACCCCTGTGCGAGTTCGGCCGTGTGCTTCGGCGGTCCGATCGGGCCGTTGACATTATTGAGGTCTCTTCCTACTGTCAGAGACGCTGCCCAGGGATCTCGATTGCTGCTTGACGATCGGAGGGTTCGTTGAGCAAGCGGGGGCTTCCGTGACAGCCAAACAGGGGGAAATGGCATGAGCAAGCGAAGGCTGACTTCGACGCGAAGCGGGATGGCAGTGGCCGTGCTGGCGGTGCTCACACTCGTCGCCACAGCGTGTTCACCGGCACCGCCAGCGACGTTCGACTCCGCCGTCACCATGAACATCCACATCGATGTGACGGTGCCCGGCAACCCAAACGCCAATCCACCGACCGCCGATCAGCCGCTCCACTTCGACATCCCGTTGACCGGCCAGGCGGTGGGAAGCTGGAACGCGGGGGACACCGGCCAGCTCGATGTGAACCTGGCGATGGACGACGGCGCGTTCCCGATCGATGGCCCGGGCCTCCCAACCTTATGGTTCCATTACCGCATCGCCGACGCCGCAATCGGGACGGGGACCTTCGACCCGCAAACGGGCACCGGCGGCTTTGACACCAGCATCGTCTTCACCGTCACCGATCTCACCGCGTTGAGCGGCGTGATCCGACCGCCATGCGACCTGACCTACGATATGTCGCTCGTCGGCCAGATCGATCCGAATACCGGCATGCTGAACGCAAGCCAGAACGGCTTCGACGTCACGCCCCCGGGTCCGTCGGACTGCGGCGAACTCCAGAGGCTCGTCGCCCTACTGTTCGGCGCACCGGACAACTCGGTCACCGTCAGCTTCCTCGTCGGCTAATCCTCACCCTGGCCGAGCGGGTCGCTTGACACCCAGTACCTCCATTCCTATGGTCGCCCGTGCTGTCCAACGATCACACTGATCGTTGGACAACGGTCAGAGCGATCGTTGTGCGAGCGGGATGTGCTCGCCGGCCCATCAGGGGAGACCACATGAAACAACGAAGGCTTACGTCCACGCGAACCGGCTTGGCGGTGACCGTACTGGCACTGTTGACGCTCATTGCCGCAGCGTGTGCACCGGCGCCGGCACCGGGGTTCGACTCCGCCGTTTCCGGGAATATCCACATCGATGTGACGGTGCCGGGCGATCCGGACGCCGAGCCGCCGACCGCAGATGAGATCATTCCCGTCGACATCCCTGTCACCGGCCAGGCAACCGGCGCTTGGGACCAAGCGGACACAGGCTTTTTCGACGTGGAACTTGCTCTCGACGGCGGTTCGTTCCCGCTGGAGGTCCCGGGCCTCGGAACCCTGACGGTCACCTACAGCATCAACAACGTTGCCACCGGGTACGGTCAGTTCCAACCGCAAACGGGCATTGGCGGCTTTGACACGAGCATCGTCTTCACCGTCGACGAGGTCGACGCTCTGGGCCCGATCTCTCAACCGTGTGACCTGGAATTCGGCATGTCGCTCGGCGGACAGATCGACCCCGACACCGGAATGCTCGACGTGGGCCGGGACGGCTTTGGTGTCAACCCCCCTGCCGAGACGGACTGCGGTGGACTGGGTGGCATCTTCGGTGACCTGCTCGGAGGACCGGACAACTCGGTCAACCTCAGCTTCCTGGTCGGTACGATCTCAGAACCAGCCAGCTGACCCAAGGCCGTTCCGTCCGTTGCCGAACGGAACGAGCAATCCAAGACCATGAAGCGGCCCGGTCGATTCGTCGGCCGGGCCGCTCTGTCGTTGTGGATCCCCTCTACCCGGGGTCGGCGGTCAGGATGACGGTGGCGTCGGTGAAGTTCTCGGTGACCGCCGGGTCGAGCCCCACCGGCTCGGGGTCGATCCCCAGGCTGTAGCGCAGGAAGGCCACGCTGAAGTGATCGATCGCCTCGAACGCCTTGGCGGGGTCGAGCTGATCGTCCTCGCAGCCGTCGGAGGCCAGAGCCAGCAGGTTGTCGGGCAGGTCCAAGCCGATCTCGCCGACCAGCCCGACCAACCCGCCCTGGTCCTTCCCGATCAGGCAGATGTCGGAGAACACCAGGTGCCCCGCACCTTCGATCTTGACCAAGTATTTGGGCGGCCGCATTCCGTCGTACACCTCTTCACTGGCGGTGAACGGGATGATGTTGTCCTTGGTGCCGGCCATCACCATGCCCGGGACGTCGGGCACCGGCGGTGGCGCTTCACCGTCCTCAGTGCGGTTGCCGATCGAGTAGGCGATGAATGCCTTCACGCACGGCTCGGCGCTCGCCTCACGGTAGGCGGCGCCCGCGCCCGCCGAGTGGCCGGCCACGGTCACCATGTCCTCGTCGAGCAGGCCGGTGAGGGGCGAGTCCTTCAGCGCCAGCGCTGCATCGAGTGAGGCGGACAGCACCTCGGGATCCTCCCGCTCTGCAACCCCCTCGGCCGCCGTCCCCAGCTGTCCGCCCAGGCTGCGCTCGACGTGGTCGGGTGCAACGACGACAAAGCCCCAGGACGCCAGGTGGGTGACCAGGTCGGCGGACTGCTCGGGAAAGCCGGCGAAGCCGTGGCTGAACAGCACGACCGGATAGGGGCCGTCTGCGCCGGCATCGGCGTCGGGGTGGGCGGCGATCTCATACAGGGGGCGCTTGTCGGCGGGGATCTGGGCCTGCAGCCCTGGGTTGAGCAGCCCGGCGAGGTCAAATGACTCGAGCGGCAGGTCGGTGGCGCTGTCGGCGGCCGGGTACCAGGCCTGCACTCGGCGGCCGTCGTCCAGCTTGAATGCGATGGTACCCACCTCGTTCGGACCACGCTCGGCGTAGGCCGCGTCGGCGCCAACGTCCGCTGCGCTGGTCGTCGAAGCCGCTTCCCCGGAGTTCGCGCTGTCTGGCGCCGCCTCGTCCGAGTCGGAACACCCGGCGACAACCATCAGCAGAGCGACGAACGGAACGAACCACTTGGTTGGGCGCATTGCCGCAGGGTAACCAGCGAACGCCGCACGGTGCTCGACCGGCGCGTGGCTACCCGGGCGATCGAGATCGTTAGAGTCTCCTCGTCGCGTTGCCGTCGGCCAGAGCCAGATCGACCTCCGGCTCCCCACTCATTCCCCCACCTGCCTTTGAGGCCCTGTGTTCCTCGCCCTACGAGACCTGAAGTTTGCCCGGGGCCGCTTCGCCTTGGTCGGCCTGGTGATCGGGTTGGTCGCTTTGATGGCCACGCTGCTGTCCGGCCTGGCCAACGGGCTGGTCGACGACGGCATCTCCGGGTTGCGAGCGCTGCCCCTGACGCACCTGGCCTTCCAGCCCGGTGCGGACAGCACGTTCAGTCGCTCGACCCTGACCGATGTAAACGTCGAGCCGTACGAGAAGCTCGACGGCGTGGAGGCATCGGCGCTGGGCGTGTCGTTCTTCAACGCCAAGCGCGCCAACGGCTCGACGATCGACATGGCACTGTTTGGCATCCCGGAGGACAGCTTTCTTGCACCCCGGGGTGAAGCCCGACAGGCGCTTGCGGGACGACCCGGTCTGGTGCTCAGCGACGAGTTCCAAACCGACGGCATCAAGGTGGGCGACCTGCTGACCGTCGTCGGCATCGACGAGGAACTGCCGGTGCTCGGGTTCACCTACTCCGGGTCGTACGGGCACGTGCCGATCGCCTTTACGTCGCTCGAGACCTGGCAGGACCTGCTGTACGGCGACAACGCCAAAGGTCGCTTCTCCGCCATCGCCCTGAAGGCCGACGACGGGACCGACGTTGCCGCCGCCGAGCAGGCATCGGACACCGAGGCGGAGACCAAGGACGCCGCCTACGCCGGCTCTCCCGGCTACACCGGTGAAACGTCCACGATGAGCCTGATCCAGAACTTCCTGTTGGTGATCTCGGCCCTGATCGTTGGGGCGTTCTTCACGGTATGGACCGTGCAGCGGGCCTCCCAGATCGCGCTGCTCAGGGCACTGGGTGCCTCCAGGTCCTACGTGCTGCGCGACGCCCTCGGGCAGATGGCGATCGTCTTGGTGTCCACTGCGATGCTCGGGTCGCTCCTGGCGGTCGCCATCGGCTCGCTCGTCAGCACCAACGCCCCGTTCCGGCTGGCAGCCGGCCCCATCCTTTCCACGATCGGCCTGCTCATCCTCTTCGGCATGATCGGCTGTCTGATCGCCGTCAGACGGATCACCTCGGTCGACCCGATCATGGCGTTGCGGAGCCAGCCGTGAATCGCGCCCGCCACCACCAAGGACGGATGGCATGAACCTGCACCTCGATTCGGTCACCGTGACCGTGCCCGACGGGCGCGACACCCGGACAATCTGCGACGAGATATCACTGAGCGTCGAACCCGGCGAGGTTGTGGCGCTCACCGGCGCCTCCGGTTCGGGTAAGTCCACCCTGCTCGCCGTCGCCGCCCTGCTGTTGCGTCCCGACTCCGGAAAGGTGACCGTGGCGGGCGTCGAGGCCACCGACCTGTCCGACGCCGAACGCACCCGGCTGCGCCGTGATCACATCGGCATCGTCTACCAGGCGGCCAGCCTGTTTCCGTCGCTCACCGCTCGCGAACAGGTGCGCCTGGTCGCCCACATCTCCGGCAACCTCAACGACACGACCAAAAAACGCGCCGACGAACTGTTGGAACGGGTCGGGTTGACCGACCGGGCCGACGCCCGACCCGCCGAGCTGTCCGGCGGCGAACGCCAACGTGTCGGCATCGCCCGTGCGCTGATGGGCTCCCCGTCGGTGCTGCTCGCCGACGAACCCACCGCCGCGCTCGACGCCGAACGCGGCGTCGCCATCATGGACCTGCTGACCGAGAACGCGACGTCGATGGGCATCGCCACCGTCGTCGTCACCCACGCGCCGGATCAGCTCGAGGAGGACCGGACGTTCAGCATCGGCGGCGGTCGCCTCGCCGAGGTCCGACCGAAGCCAAGCCGCTGAGCGAGCAGTGCACCAACCAGGTCAGTAGCTGAACGTTGTGGCGCCCTCGTCGCCGATCCACTCCCACATCGGCACCGTGCCGCCGATGGTGGCGCCGCCGATCAGCGCACCCTCGTCGAGCTGGCGGGCGGCGAAGCAGGCCGGACAGACGAGCACCTTGCCGGACGCTGCGACGTAGCGGTCGAGCAACCCTTCGATCGAGGGGAAACCGTCGCAGTCCGAACCCGCCGCGCCGCCCTCGAGCGCCAACAGCACCGCCTCCTTGGTGAGAAACATCAGGGAGGGGCGACCCGCTTCCGCGGCGGCGACCGCCACCAACAGCGCGATGGCCACCGTCTCGGGGTCGCCCAGACCGGTGTTCAGGTTGACCACTGCCTTGTTGCTCATCGCAAACTCCTCACCACGCTGGCCGTTGTTGACCAGACCGGGTGCGACAGTACCCGGTGTGACACAAACCGCGCGTCACCCCTGGCGGATCTCATGGGCACGATCCGCATGGTGCTGTTCGGAGCGAATGGTGTCGGGACCAACCTGCACCAGCCTCAGCACGGTGACCAGCCCGACGCCTCCCACGACGTTGCCGAGCACCGCCCACGCGACCGCGCCAAGCGCATCGATCCACCCGAAGGGTGCGTGGCCGGTAAACAGGGCACCCATCATCTCGAGCGACCCGACCACCGAATGGTTCAGCGGGGGCGCAGCCAGCAGGAATGCCGTCACGACGGCGATCGCCAGCTGGGCGAGCATGTCTCGATTGGCCCGCTGGATCCAGGTCATCAACGTGATGACGACGCCTCCCAGGATGCCGCCGGCAAAGCTGACCCAGCCGATGCCCATCTCGGGATAGTGGCGCCCAACCTCGATGGCGGTTGCGTCGAGTCCCTGGATCGAGGTCATCACCAGGCCGACCAGCAGCGCCCCGCCCAGCCAGTTGCTCACCAGCGTGGTCGCCCACAGCCGCAGGAGCGCCAGTCCATCGCGCCGCTCGGTCAGCACCACCGTCACCGGCATCATGAAGTTTTCGGTGAACAGTTCGCTGCGGGCCAACGTGAGGATGATGAAGCCGCTGGCGAATGCCAGCGAGGCCAACATCTGGCTGCCGGTGGCCTCCTTGACCACCAGCAACGCCAGCACGCCGATACCGACATCCATGCCACCCACCACGCCGGTGGCTGACATGTTGGGCAGGCTGCGATGCAGCCGCTCCTCCCCGGAGATCAACGACCGGTGGAAGGCGCGCGACAGCTGAATGTCGGCGCTCTCCTCGACGGCGTCGTCCTGGCGGGCCTGCTCGGCCCGGCCGTCCAGCCGCTCCCGTTCCTCCGAGGTTAATTCCGACGAAGGTCGCTCATCGGAGGAGCGCTGAGAGGTCGAATCCATCGGCCATGTATCCCCACATCGGGCCCACGACAAACCAGGCGGACGGCCGACGACGTCGCCGGCGCCGGGTCGCTGTGCCCGGCAGGCCGCGGTGCCCGGCAGGTCGCGGTGCCCGGCAGGCTGCTGTGCCCGGCAGGCTATGGGGCCTTGGAGATGACCTCGGCCTCGTAGCGCTCCAGCGCGGCGTCGGTGTCCTTCCAGAACAGGAAGGACGGCAAGACCACCCGGTCGACCCCCATCTCGGCGAGCGCCTTCACCTCGTCGAGGGCACGCGAGCCGACCGCCCCGTTACCCCCGCTGGTCAACACGAGATCCTCGGGGTCGTTGCCCGCCTCGGCGGCGGCGGCTCGGGCAACGTCGAACAGCCGGGTGAGCTCGGCGTGGTCGCCCTTGCCCGGGAAGAACCCATCGCCCAGACGACCGGCCCGGCGGGCAGCGGCGTCGGAGTGCCCGCCGACGTGAACCGGGATGGCGCCGCGCTCCGGCTGGGGCCGCATCACGCAGTCGTCGAAGCTGGTGAACTCACCGTGGTGGGTGGCCTGGTCGTCCGCCCACAACGCCCGCATGGCGGCGACGTAGTCGTCGGTGCGTCGGCCGCGACCGTCGAAGGGCACGCCGAGCGCGTCGAACTCCTCCTCAAGCCATCCGACACCGATGCCAAACTCCATGCGTCCACCGGACATTGCGTCGAGCGTGGCCAACTGCTTGGCAAGCACCAGCGGGTTGCGCTGGGGCACGATCAAAATGCCGGTCGCCAACTTGATGCGTGACGTCACCGCCGCCAGGTAGGACAGCCAGATCAACGGATCGGGGATGGGCGCGTCGTCGTTGCCGGGCATCCGACCCGACGGGTCGTAGGGGTAGGTCGACTCGTACCCCGCCGGCACGACGACGTGCTCGACGGTCCACAGCGATTCGAACCCCACCTCCTCGGCCTTGATGGCGAAGGCGGCCGCCGCCTCCGGGTCGACAAATGGTCCGGTATTGGCGAAGACGATCCCAAAGTCCATGCGGGCAAGCTAGCGGCGCGTCCCGCCGCACGCTGCCGGAGGTCCCACCGCAACCCCCGCCATGTGGCATCGACGGGTACGGTCCAACCATGTCGAAGATCGTGGTTCTGTCGATGGCGTACCGGGGCGATGTCTACCCGTACGTGCCAGTGGCGACCGAGCTCTGCCGACGCGGCCACCAGGTCACGTTCGTGCTGCCACGAGAGTTCCACCAGGAGCTGGCCGCCGAGCCGTTCACGTGCGTCCACAGCGGATCGGATCTTGGGCCCAACGCCCTCAACACCGAGGGCGAGTGGATCGCAAAATGGGGCATGCGCCTCGGCGGCACCCGGTTGCTTCAGCTCTACTTCGGCAAATACACGGTTCCACATCTCGAGGCGCAATACCGGGCCGTCTACGACGCTCTCGATGGCGCCGACGTCTTGTTCGGGCACCCAGCGGCGTGCATCGTCGGGGCGATGGCCGCCGAGCAACGAGGACTGCCCTGGATCGGCGGCGACCTCTTCCCGATGCTGGTGCCGACCGAGACCCAGAATCCGCTGCCGCCGGTGTCGACCCTGGGCCCCGGTTTGAACCGCCTGAGCTGGCGGATCGCACGAAGCCCCCGACCCAACTCGCTGACGTTCTCTCGGGACTTCGCCGACTTTCGGCGCGGCAAGGGGCTGGACGACACGCTGCGGAGCCCGCTGGATCTGCGCATCTCTCCCCACCTCAACCTGGGCATGGCCTCGCACCACTATGTGGCGCCGGCCCCCGACTGGCCATCGAACTACTCGCTGACCGGGTTTACCCACTGGGACAACGACCACGCCGGGTTGCCCGAGGGTCTCGACGAGTTTTTGGCGGCCGACGATCCGCCGCTGCTGATCACGTTGGGCACGTTGGCGGCGTCGAGCCATCCGGAGCGATTCGAGGCCGCGGTCAGGGCCGCGGACGCGCTCGGCGGGCGGACCGTGTCCCTCTGCTCCCTCAACAGCACGGTCGACGAGCTGAGTCGACGGTTCGATCCGTCACAACACGGCGTCTGGCGTTTTGCGCCGCTGGCACAGGTGCTTCCCCGAGTCCGCGGGGTGCTGCATTCGGGCTCGCACGGCACGAACTCGATGACGCTGGCGGCCGGCCAACCGTCGGTGGTCATCCCGTCGATCTTCGATCAGGTTTGGCACGCCAAGCGGCAGGTGGAGTTGGGCACCGGGGTCCACGCCAAGGGCACGGGTGATCTTGGCTCTGCGATCGCCAGACTCGACGGCGATGAGTCGTTGGCGATCGAGGCACAGCGGCTCGGTGTGCTGCTCGAACGCGAGGACGGGGTGGCGACCGCAGCCGACCGGATCGAGGCGTTCCTCGGCGGGTGACCTTGACCCACTGCGGCTCGGGTCCGGGGACCGGCGTTCGAGGGCCAAGCGTCATTCCGGTGCCGGCACCTCGACCCGATGCAGATCGTCACCCAGCTCGATCGTGCCGTCGAAGTGCTCGGCGGCCCGGGCCCGCCAGTCCTCGCCGCCGCCGGAGGGAAACGCCGGCATGTAGTGGGTGAGCACGAGGGTGTCCATGGCCGCCCGCTGCGCGGTCTGGGCGGCCTCCTCGGGCGACGAGTGGTAGTCGAGGACGTCAAGCAGGCGAGGAATGGGGATCTCGGCGATCACATCCTTGCGGATCGCGGTGTGCACCAGCGCCTGGGCGCCCTGGCAGAGCCCGTCGAGGCCGGCGCAGGGCACGGTGTCGCCCGCCGTCACCACGGCGGCACCCTCGTGATCGAAGCGGAAGCCGATGCTCGGGTCGGCCGGGCGGTGGTCGGTTGGGGCGCAGCTGACGCGCACCGGGCCGGGCAGCGGCACCGGGCCGTTGGTCACCTCGGTGACCGAGACCATCGGCCGCTCGGTCAGGTCGTCGTGGTGGGCCATGCGATAGCAGATGTCCGACCCAAGCGACGCCAGGATGGCCTCAACCACCGCCGCGATGCCCGGAGGGCCCACGATGTTGAGGGGGGTCGGCTCGAAGGTGCCGATCCACACGGCGGTGATCAGGTCGCCCAGGTCGGTGATGTGGTCGGAGTGCAGGTGTGTCACCAGCACCGCTGTCAGGTTGGCCGCCTGGATGCCGGCGGCGGTGAGGCGCATCAGCACGCCCCGACCCGCATCGACCAGAAAGCTCTGGCCGCCGCCCTCGATCAGCGTGGCCGGGCCCGCCCGGTCGGCATCTGGCAGCGGGGTGCCGGTTCCAAGCAGGGTGATCGTCAACGCCGTGGTGGCAGTGGTCGGGTCGGTCATCGCTGCTCCTCGATCGGCCGGTTGGGCCGCCTTCGGTTGGACTGCGGTCGGCGCGGACGGGTCACTGGCGGGCCATCTCGGCTCGGGCGGTGGCGCGGTCGGCGCCCGGGGCGTGGCCGTGCAGCTGGATCTCCACCTCGTGAAGGGTTCCGGAGAAGGGAAATGCCCCCTGGTAGCGCGGCGACACGGCCGACCCACCGCCGTAGCCGATGCTGGAGCCCACCGAGGAGATCACGCGCAGGTACAGCGGCAGCTTGGCCGAGCCGGCGGGCACCCCGTCGATTAGCAGCTCGGCCGATCCGCTCATCCCGTCGCCGCGGGTGCAGCGCAACACCAGCTCGGCGTCTCGAGCCGGCACCTCCACATCGGATTCGATCACGGTGTGGTCGTCGAAGGCGTTGTAGTCGAGCACCAGGCGACCGTCCTGCACGAACAGTGCGATCCCCGAGTTCTCGGTGCCGGTCGAGAACAGCACGCCGCCGTCGTCGGCGCTGCGCGTGACCCGGGCGGTCAGCGTGAAGCTGCGGCCACCGATCGGTGCCGAGGCCTGGGCGGGCATGGGCGACATCGGCGGTCGGTACCGGTAGCGGCGATCGACCGGGTGTGGGGACCGGTCGCGGAAGCGGGCGCCGAACAGCTCGAACGTGCGGTCATCGAGGGGCAACACGCCGTGGCGGTCGGCCTCGACCCACCACAGCGCCACCAGCTCGGCCAGCTTGTCGGGCTGCGCCTCGGCCAGGTCGTCGCACTCCGAGCGGTCCTCGGCCAGGTGGTACAGCTCCCAGGCCTCGGCGTCGTAGTCGGCCCCGGGGGTGTGCTTGCACACCGCCTTCCACTCCCCCGCAACCAGCGCCCTGCTGCCGCCCATCTCGAAGTACTGCAGGGTGTTGGTCGCCGGCTCATCGGCTGCTTGGAGCACCGACGCGAAGCTGTTCCCGGTCACCGGCAGCTGTTCGATGCCCCGATAGGTGCCCGGCGCCTCGACGCCGACCAGCTCGTAGAGCGTCGGGGCGATGTCGGCGACGTTGACGAACTGGTCGCGGCGGGTGCCCCGCTGGGCCGGGTCCAGGCCGTCGGGCCAGGAGATCACCATCGGCACGTGCACCCCGCCCTCGTGGGTGTTCTGCTTGTACCACTTGAACGGCGAGTTTCCGCACTGGGCCCAGCCCCACGGATAGTTGGTGTGGCTGTGCGGGCCGCCGATGTCGTCGATGCGCTCGATCGCTTCGTCCGGCGTTTCGAGGATGCCGTTGAAGAACTTCATTTCGTGCATCACGCCGTACGGACCGCCCTCCTGGGAGGCCCCGTTGTCGGCGAGGACACACAGCACGGTGTTGTCGAGCTGACCCAACCGGTCGAGCCCCTCGACCAGCCGACCGATCTGGTCGTCGCTGTGATCGAGAAAGGCGGCGAACGCCTCCTGCAGCCGGGCGGCGAGGCGACGCTGGTTCTCCGGCAGGTCCTCCCACGGCTCGACCCCGGGGTTGCGTGGCGCCAGCTCGGTTCCCTCGGGGATCACCCCCAAGGCAAGCTGACGCTCGAACCAGCGCCGGCGCACCACGTCCCAGCCCTCGTCGTAGCGACCCCGGTACTTCTCCAGGTAGGCCTCGGGGGCCTGGTGCGGGGCGTGGGTCGCGCCGAAGGCGAGATAGGTGAAGAACGGACGGTCGGGGCGCACGCCCACCGAGTCGGCGATCATCCCCAGCGCCTGGTCGACCAGGTCCTCCGAGAGGTGGTACCCGCCGTCACCACCGACCGGAGAACCGTCCTGGCCTCCGTGGCCCGAACGGTCCGAGCGAACCGGAGACGGAGCCTCAACGTGGTGGTTATCGCACACCAGGTCGGGGTGGAACTGGTCGGTCTCGCCCTCGAGGAAACCGTAGAAGCGGTCGAAGCCCCGGCCGAGCGGCCACTGATCGAAGGGCCCGGCGGCCGAGCACTGCTCCATGCGGGCCAGGTGCCACTTGCCGACGCAGAACGTGGCGTAGCCGTCGTCCGAAAGCACCTCCGCCATCGTGGCCGCATCGTTGGAGATATGCCCCAGCATGTTGGGGAACCCGGTGCGAAAGTTGGAAATCGCCCGCATGCCGACCGCGTGGGCCGAGCGGCCGGTCAAGAGCGACGCGCGAGTGGGCGAGCACAGCGGTGTGGCGTGGAAGTTGGTGAACTGCAATCCCCCGGCCGCCAGCGCATCGATGTTGGGGGTATCGATGTCGGACCCGTAGCAACCGAACTGGGCGTAGCCGGTGTCGTCGAGCAGCACGACCACAACGTTGGGCGCAGAGTCGTTGGGCGCAGAGTCGTTGGCCGCAGAGTCCCGACCGCCGAAGGCGTCGTCGGGGTGTGGGCCCTCGTCGAAGTACGGCTCGGACTCTGCAACGGTGCGCCCGATGCGCCCCTCAAACCTGGACGGTCGTGACATGTGCCCCCCTCCATGCACGACGACGCCGCGCCCGATCACTGTAGGCGGTGACCCGCATTGTGCAAGTAGCACTGTCACAACTAGCAGGCGAGGTCCGCAGCCGCGTCCAACCCTGGGGCTCGACGTTGGGATACGGTCCGTCCGGGGTGTCACGGGGAGGTCGTAGCAGTGGGGTTCATCAAGCCGCGTCTGGCCGAGGTCGAACCGGGGTGGGCCGATGGGCGACGCTCCGACCGCATCCGGCCGATGGCACAGGATTGGGCCGAGGCCGGGTTTGGCACCCCCGACGCCGTGCTTGTGCTGTACGCCCTCAAGATCGCCCTGTACTCGCTGGGTGCGGCGCTGGTCGTGTCGCTCACGCCGGGGATCGGCACGCTGGGAAACATCTCCACCTGGTGGACCGAGCCGATCGCCTTCCAGAAGGTGGTCGTGTTCACCCTGCTGTTCGAAGTGCTCGGCCTCGGGTGCGGGTTCGGCCCTCTGACGATGCGTTTCCTGCCTCCGATCGGCGGCTTCTTGTATTGGTTGCGCCCGGGCACCATCCGCCTGCCGCCCTGGCCGAACCACCTGCCGGGCACCGCCGGGACGCGCCGCACCCCGCTTGATGTGGCGCTCTACGTCGGTGTGATCGCTGCGGCGATCTGGGCGCTGGCGGGCTCACCCGAGGTGGGCCTCGGGGCGCTCGCTCCCGAGTCGGGCGCGCTCGGCACGCTTGCCGTCGGCCGGGTGCTGCCGCTGCTGGTCGTCGTGCCGCTGCTCGGGCTGCGGGACAAAACCATCTTTCTGGCGGCGCGCAGCGAAGTCTACCTCGTCATGTGCGTGGCCTTCCTGTTCGGTGGCGTCGACATGATCGTGGCGCTCAAGCTGGTGATGGTGGCGATCTGGTGGGGGGCAGCCACCTCCAAGCTCAACGCCCACTTCCCGTTCGTCGTGTCGGTGATGCTGTCCAACAGCCCGCTGCTGCGCAACAAGGCGCTCAAGCGTCGGTTCTTTCGGTCCCACCCGGACGACCTCACCCCGTCGCGCCTCTCGGCCGCGCTCGCCCACGGTGGCACCGTGTTCGAGTTCGTGGTGCCCGCCGTACTGCTGTTCTCCACCGGCGGTGCGCTCACCACAGCGGCAGCCGCAGCCATGATCGGCTTCCACCTCTTCATCATCAGTTCGCTTCCGCTCGGCGTGCCGCTCGAATGGAACGTCTTCATGATCTACGGGACCTGTGTGCTGTTCGTCCACGACGCAGCCTGGGGCGTGGGCGATGTGTCCAACCCGCTGGTGTGGGCGCTGATCGCGTCGCTGGTGGTGTTGGTCGCAGCGGGCAACTACCTGCCCGAACGGTTCTCGTTTCTCGTCGCCATGCGCTAGTACGCGGGCAACTGGGCCACCTCGCTGTGGTCCTTCACCCCGGAGGCCACCGAGCGCTTCGAGCACCACGTCGTCAAGTCAGCAACCATGCCGGCGGCCCAGCTCGAGCGCCTCTACGGCAGCGAGGTCGCCGAATCGCTCGCCTTCAAGGGATATGCCTTCCGGTCGATGCACTCCCACGGCCGGGCGCTGTTTGGCCTGCTGCCCCGGGCGCTGGGCGGCGACGGCGGAACCCGGCACGTGTCCGTCGACGGCGAGTTCGTCGCCGGCGCGGCGCTGGGTTGGAACTTCGGCGAGGGACACCTGCACCACCAGCAGCTGCTCGATGCCCTGCAGGAGCGCTGCGCGTTCGAGCCGGGCGAGGTGCGGGTGATCATGTTGGAGTCCCAGCAAATGGGCACGCCCCACCAGCGCTACCGCCTGGTCGATGCGGCCACCGGCGAGTTCGAACGGGGCACGGTGGCCGTGGCCGACATGGTGTGTCGTCAGCCGTGGACCGACGAGATTCCCGTGACGCTGGAGGCCGAACCCGGCGCATCGTGACCGAGCCCGGGTGCACGCCCTTGCTGGGCATCCACCCGGACGCGACAGCGGACGCCGGCCGCTGAGGCACGACGTCCGCTGTTCCCCCTGCGGGAGGACCGCTTACGGTTTGGGCCGTGGCCCCAACCGCGGGTGATCAGCCGAAGGCCAGGGCGTTGGGGCCCTCAGCGATCGGGGCTCCGTTCACGGTGAACACGCCGCCGACGAGCGGACCCTTCTGAAACACGTTGGGCCCGTTGGGCGCGTTGCCAACCGTGTTGGAGGTGACGCTGGTGTTGGACACCGTCAGCGTTCCGCCGGGCGAGTTCCACAGACCGCCGCCCTCGTTGGAGGCGTGGTTGGCCAACACCTGGCTGGCGTCCACGGTCACCACGCTGGCTCCGCCGAGATGCATGCCCCCGCCGTTGCCGGGCGCGTTGCCGGTCGAGTTGCGGTTCAACTCCACATCGGCCAGGTCGGCGCTACCGCCGGCCACCTCGATGCCGCCACCGGCACGAGCCGAGACGTTGTCCGAGACGGTCGAGTTGGTCACCGTGGTGGCACCGTGCTCGCTGAGGATGCCGCCGCCCGAGCCGGAGCCCGCATCGGCGACGTTGCCACCGGCGGTTTCAACTGCGCCACCCGCACGGGCGGCCGAGTTCTGGCCGAACGTGCTGTTGCGGACGGTCAACGTGCCGGCGTTGTTGAACACGCCGCCACCCGAACCCGAGCCCTGAACGGCCGAGTTGTCCGACACGGTGGACGTGTTCACGGTG
>JACDJA010001715.1_pt1 | contig 17500 bp, 18 predicted proteins | sample 7449241 | NCBI WGS metagenome assembly JACDJA01 (sample SAMN14253289, study PRJNA609438) | sludge metagenome | isolation source: initial anaerobic sludge | collected 2018-12-20 | reverse complement strand
TGCACATCTTTTTGTCGTCTGCTGCAGTGACTTTAGTGGGATACTCGCCGGAGGAAGCAAGTCCCACGCTAGAAAAATCTCCAAGTAGCGAGTGCGAGTCACCGCCTATGATGACATCGACTCCTTTGACTTTTCGTGCAAGTCTTTGATCGTTTTTGTATCCAAAATGGCTCAAAAGGATGATCTTATCTATACCTTTAGTTTGCAACTCATCAACATATTTTTGTGTTCTAACCATCTCATCATAAAAGCTGATGTCTTTACCGGGTCGTGATGATGCCGATGTTTTTTGAGCAGTCTCCAAGCCTATGATGCCTACTTTTTGTCCGCCTATCTCTTTGATGATATAGGGTTTCCATTTGCCGTCAAGCAAAGAGCCTTTGAGTGCATCTACATTGGAGCTGATGACCGGAAAAGTTGCTTTGTCTATAAAGTTCGAGAGCACTGCATCGCCCTCATCAAACTCATGATTTCCGAGTGTAAAAGCATCAAAACCTATCTCATTCATCAACACTACATCCGCCTCGCCTTTAAAGAGTGTAAAGTAGAGCGTGCCACTCATCGCATCACCTGCGTGCAAAACGAGTGTATTTGTGGATTTTCCTTTGAGTGCTTTTATCTCTGAAACTACACGAGCCATGCCACCCACTTCGATCTCATATTTTTTACCCGCTACATCAAGCTCGAGAGGTTCAGAGTCTAGATGGGAGTGTTGATCGTTAATGTGTAGGATATTGAGCTCAAAAGGCTCTTGCGTTGCAGATAAAAACTGCACATTCAATACCAAAGCCAATCCTGCCAATAATCCAAAATGATTTTTCTGCATCTTTACCGCCTTGCGTTTTTTTATGTTCATATCATAGCAATTTAGATTGAAAAGATGGTGTCTATATTAAAGGTTAGACGATAATGATAACTTTTTTCGTTTTTCTCGCTCCATCTCTTGGTTATACAAAAGGTGGAACAAGCTAGGACAATTGTTACGAACAATGCCCTCCACCACAGCAACCACCATTTTGTTCCTCTTTTATACTAACACTAATTAAAAAATCATCTCCATCCTCGGATAATTCAAAATTATGTTTTCCACAAAATTTTGTATTCATATGTGTTTGCATAAGATTGGCTTGCATTAGTGCATCATCTTTTGATTCAAAACTCATATTGTTTTCATAAGTACTTTTTTTAAAACAACCACACTCTTTGTCTATTTTAATTGTATACATTTTTAAATCCTTTTATAATATTTTTTGAAAGATTAGCTTTTTAATCTTATGATATATTAAATTTAGTTTTTTAATTTTTCTCTTGTGATAAACTCTAAGACTGCTTCTTGGTAGTTGGACCTAAAACACAAAAAGGAGTAGGTAGACACCTATGCCCGTAATTGCCGTGGCATCGATCCACAATATCGTCCACTTAGCAAGTGCTTTGTGTTTTTGCGCATGCTCTAATGGGTTATTATTGAGCGCAAATAAGATCGTCTTGATCCAACTATAAAGTGTAACGAGTGCGATAAGGATATGAAAAATCAAGAAATAAAATATAAAACTATGGTTGAGCGAACTATCTTGTACAAATGCTTTAAATCCGCCACCCAATCTCACTCCATACTCAAAATAACCGACGATAATAACCGAGACTATAAAAAGCGTTAGTTGCGCTAGCTTATGAGCCTTATAATGACCCATCTTTGCTAACATTACCGCAAGCGTGATGAGTAGCGGGAGGAGTGCTACGATGATAGTGACTATATCCATAAAAAACGGTGCCCTTGTGCCTAAAAAGCCTGCTTCAAACATATATTCCATGATGCCTCCTTTTTTATATTATATCAGTAAAAAGAGATACTTTTGATTTCACTAAACTCTTCGAGTGCCCATCTTGGACCCTCTTTGCCAATACCTGAGAGTTTCACACCGCCATAGGGCTGCACATCAAATCGGTGAGTTGGAATCTCATTGATCACAACCCCGCCTGCTTCGGCATCATCTATAAATCTTTGTGCAAGCGATAACTCTTGAGTAAAGATGCTAAACTGGAGTCCGTAAGGTGAATCATTCATCTTCTTTATCGCCTCTTCATAATTTGACACTTTAATAAGACTGACAATAGGGGCAAATACCTCTTCGCAGATGATGTTCATGTCGTCCGTTACATCTGCCATAACAGTAGGGGGGAAAAACCCCTCAACAAGGCTACCGCCACATATCGCTTTTGCCCCCTCATTTTGAGCTGATTCTACCCACGAGAATGCTCGCATCTTCGCATCATCATTGATAAGCGGTCCCATAAATGTCTCATCATCATAAGGATTCCCCACTTTTAGCTTCGCACTCTCTTTTGCTATAAGTAAGGCGAAATCATCATAGATGTCTTGATGCACATAGATTCTTTGGAGTGATATGCAAACTTGCCCGCTATTGTAAAATGCACCAAAGGCACACTTTTGTGCCGCTTTAGTTATGTCGGCGCTTTTATCGATGTAGGTTGCGGCATTGCCTCCAAGCTCAAGAGCCAATTTTTTGATGCCGGCATTTTTTGTGATAGCAGTACCTACTTGCACTGAGCCTGTAAAGCTGATTACTCTTGGGATAGGGCTACTCACAAGAGTTGAGCCTACATCGGCATCACCGTAAACAACACTGAGTGCATTGGGGACGGCATAAGGAGAGTTGATAAAAAGTTTTGCCAGCATACTTGCACAACCCGATGCTTCGGGCGTGGGTTTGAGTACAACGGCACATCCTGCGCCAAGTGCAGGTGCTATTTTGTGAGCTATTAAGTTGAGTGGAAAGTTAAAAGGCGTGATGCACACGGCAACACCTGCAGGAACTCTTTTGTAAAAAGAGAGGGTTTTTTTGCCACTTGGCATGATATCGGTTGGTATCGTCTCGCCGCCAAGATTTGCCAAAGCCATCGCAGTAAGTTTGATGGTCTCGGCACATCTGCTTGCTTCGATTCTAGAAAAACTTATAGGCTTGGCAACTTCATGGGTAATCATCTGCGCGAACTCTTCTTTGCGCTCCATAAGTTTACTAGCCACATCTTCGAGCCAAGCGATTCTTTGATGTAACGGTGTATCCTTAGTGCCCTTAAAGGTCTCTTGCGCGATCTTGAGAGCCTCTTTGGCATCCTCTACAGTGCATTTTGGCACCAAAGAGACGATCTTTTTGTTAAAAGGATTTCTTCTTTCTGTATAGTCATCTACTTTTTTTATCTTTGAACCTAAAAAAATCTTTGCTTTGTATGGTAAATCCAAAATATTCTCCTAAATTGTATTTGAGATTTGTACAATAATATATGTTTTATAATCTTGATTGGTATATAATATAATCAGCTAAGGCTTAAAAAGGGTTAAAGCCTTAACTCCCTTATGGTATAATCACACAAATTTTAGTAATAGTTGGAGATATCTAAATGAACGAAGCAAAATATATTTGGATGGATGGCAAGCTTATAGATTGGAAAGATGCCAAAGTACATATCCTTACACATACGGTACATTATGGAAATGCCGTTTTTGAAGGAACAAGGGCCTATCAGACCGAAGAGGGTCTAGCCATTTTTAGACTTGAAGATCATTGTAAAAGACTTTATAATTCTGCCAAGATTGTTGCAATCAAACCAAATATCGCATACGATACACTCAAAGAGGCGCACTTAGAAGTTCTAAGAAGTAATGATTTTACCGGCAATGTTTACATAAGACCTATCATATTTTTAGGGTATGGACAGATGGGGGTACACCATATAAAAGCTCCTGTTCAAACTGCAGTTGCAGCATGGGAGTGGGGCGCTTATCTTGGCGAAGAGGGTCTTGAAAAAGGCATTAGGGTATGTACCTCTTCAATTACGCGAAACCCAAACCGCTCAACTTTCGGTAAAGCTAAAGCAGCAGCTAATTATCTCAATAGCCAAATGGCAAAGTATGAGGCAATCGAAAGCGGTTTTGAGGAGGCATTAATGCTTGATGAGAACGGTTTTGCAGCCGAAGGGACTGGAGAGTGCATATTTATCGTTAGAGACGGTGTATTGGTCACACCGCCTAATGATAACTCTTTGGAGTCAATTACGCAAACAACCGTCTTAGAGCTTGCGCGTGACGCGGGTATCCCAATACAACGCAGAAACATTACACGAGATGAGATATATATTTGTGATGAAGCCTTTTTTACGGGCACGGCAGCAGAAGTTACGCCCATTAATTCACTCGATCATAGAGTCGTTGGAAATGGAGCGAGAGGTCCTATGACACAGCAGCTTCAAAGTGCGTATTTTGATGTTGTTTTTGGTCGAAATCCAAAATATAAGCACTATCTAACATACATATAAGGAGAATATATGCCAGCAGACATGAACGACTATTTCAAGAAGAAAAAGCCTACACCCAGTGCTCAAAAGAGTGGGGACGGTGGAGACAATAAAGGAGGCGGTAGTTCAGGCGGTGGATTTAGTATGCCTCCTATAGGAGGCTCTCCAAAAGTATTTCAATGGATTATCGTAGCAGTAGTCTTGATATTTGTCTTTTTTGCTTTGAAACCGTTTGCTATCATCAATTCAGGAGAAGTCGGAATCAAAGTAAGAACAGGAAAATTTGACAATACACCATTGAAGCCCGGATTGCATTTTTATATCCCCGTGTTTGAGAGAATTTTGCCTGTTAATACTCGTATACGACTTATCGTTTATAGTAATTTAGAGAGAGATACTGTTGGCGATAATTATGCAAAAAGTTCACTCAGTAGCGAGACATTTGAGGGTGGACTAAAGAAAAATCCATCGATTCAAGTACTTGATAAAAGAGGGCTGACGGTCAATATCGACATCGCAGTCCAATATCAGCTTCGAGCCGAGAGTGCCGCACTTACTATAGAAAAATGGGGATCTAGTTGGGAAGAGAAGATTATCAATTCACAAGTGAGAGAAGTAGTTCGTGATGTTGTGGGTCAATATACGGCTGAACAGCTTCCTGAAATGAGAAATGAAATAGCAGCAGCTATTACCACGAAGATATCACAAAAGATTACTTCTCTTGAAGGGAATCCGGTCTCTCTTTCAAGCGTCGAGCTTCGCAATATTGACTTACCGCAAAAGATCAAAGATCAGATAGAGAGAGTGCAGATAGCAAAACAAGAGGTAACGATAGCAGAACAGCAAAAAGAGCAGGCAAAACAAGAGGCGCTCAAAAAAGCTGAAATTGCTAAAGGTGAGGCCGAAAGAAATCGTATAGAGGCACAAGGACAAGCCGATAAGATACGGATTGAAGCTGAAGAGCAGGCAAAAGCAAATATCTTGATATCTCAATCGCTCTCTGAGAAACTTTTACAACTTGAGCAGATAAAAACACAAGCAAAATTCAACGAAGCGCTCAGAGAAAACAGAGATGCACAGATATTCCTAACTCCCGGTGGTGCGGTGCCAAATATTTGGGTTGATACCAAAGATAAAAAGCGTTCAACGGTGGGCAATAATTAGATGATAGAGAGTATCGACTGGAAAAAAAATGAACTGATACCTGCTATTGTGCAAGACGCGATAAGCAATGAAGTACTCATGCTTGCCTATATGAACAAAGAGGCGTTGGATTTGAGTATGCAAAGCGGGTATGCGCACTACTTTAGCAGAAGTCGTCAACGCATTTGGAAAAAAGGCGAGAGTTCCGGACATACTCAAAAGATAATTGAAGTTCTCCTTGATTGCGATAGTGATACATTACTTTTAAAAGTAGAGCAAAAGGGAGTTGCGTGCCATACAGGAAGAAGAAGTTGCTTTTTTAACTCCTTGACATACGATAAAATCGTTTTAGATAAAGAGCTTGATGCGGATGTGATCTATGGCGTTGTTGATACGCTCTATCATGTTATCTTAGAGCGAAAAACAGGCAGTGATGTAAAATCATGGACAAAAAAACTTCTTGATAATCCTGCTTTGCTTGAAGCAAAGATCAAAGAGGAAGCAGAGGAGTTGGTAAAAGCGATCAAAGAGGAGAGTGATGAACAGGTAATCTATGAGGCTGCCGATCTACTCTACCATGCGCTTGTCGGTTTAGGTTTTAGGGAGATTTCACCTGATAGGGTAAAACAAGAGCTTAAAAGGCGTTTTGGAGTCAGTGGCATAGAGGAAAAAGAGAGTAGAAGCTAAAAAGGAGGGGGAGTGTCAAGCATATTGGCATTGATTGCTAGAACAGCATTAGCATTACTTTTGCTTGTTGCATTTGGATATATGCTCTATATGCTTGCACTTTCTCCGACAAAAGCAACTCCGGTGCAAGATCAAAATCTCTCTTTGTCAATCTCTAAACAAACAAATCAAAAAGTTAAAAGTTCATTCAATGAAAAAAAGAATAACGAGAAATTTACTACCAATAGTAAAATAGATTCTTTAATAGCTTTAGCCAAAAGTAAACTCGGCGCAAAATATGTGCCCGGGAAAAAAGGACCTGAGAATTTTGATTGTTCAGGATTTGTCTATTATGTCTTTAAAGAGCAAGGCAGGGTAATTCCGAGAACATCAATATCACAATCAAAGATTGGAAAAAAACTAGATAAATCAGAGATTAAAAGAGGTGATATACTCTTTTTTGATACATCAAATAAAAATCATGTCAATCATAGCGGTATTTATCTTGGCGATGATAGATTTATCCATGCAAGTTCCGGCAAGGCTTATAGCGTGACAATCTCAAGTCTTAATGGGTGGTATAAAGATAAATTTTTATGGGGCGTGAGGGTTTTTAATCAAAAGTAGAGATACTCCTTTGCTAGCTCTCTTTTGATGAGCTGCATCGCTTTGTTTTTACTCCAAGCACACCAAGAAGGTGCGATGACTCCATCGTTTGATGAGCCTGCTGTCACTCTTTGGATAGAGATGTTTTTGGGTTTGAGTTTGAGTGCTTGTATGAGAATAGAGATATACTCTTTTTGAGTAATCGGTGTGAACTCATCATTTTTGTATTCATTGGCTAGGAGCGTATTTCTCACCACATAGAGTGGATGGTATTTGATAGAATCAACACCCCACTTATAGACCTCTTTGGTACTTGATAGCATCATCGTTTCATCTTCTCCGGGGAGCCCATAGATGAGGTGAGCGCAGACATTGAGTCCTCTCTTTTTTGTTTTTTTGATTATCTCTTTTACGCTGTGTGCATCATGACCCCGATTGATTCGTTTAAGAGTAATATCATGGATTGATTGCACGCCATACTCTACCCATATCTCTTTGGTTTTATGAAGTTCACTGAGATAATCAAGGACTTCGTCGCTAATGCTATCACTTCTTGTGCCGATACTTAAACCTATAACATCATCATAGCTTAGTGCTTTCTCAAAGAGTATTTTGAGTGTGTCAAAAGGAGCATAAGTGTTGGTAAAAGCTTGAAAATAGACTAAAAATTTCTTAGCCCCTTTGTGTTTTAGAGTTTCTCTTCCTCTTCTTATCTGCTCGTCAAGTTCGTTTAGTTGTATCTCCAAAAGAGGATTATTTGTTGAGTTTGGATTAAGCGTTATTTTGTATTCAGTGCCCATATTGGGGCTAAAAGATTCATTGAGACAAAAGGTGCATCCTCCCTTTGCAACTGTTCCGTCAATATTTGGGCAGGTAAAACCGCTGAGACCAACAGGTATCTTTACAACTTTAGCATGATACTTTTTTCTAAGATATTTCCCAAATGTTAAAAGAGCCTCTTGCTTCATACACACCTAGTCCAAGTCACTACAACCGGGGCTTTTTGCATTTCCACCGGCAAAATAGTTCCCATCAAAACTTACAAGCGAATACTTTCTATGCTCACCAAGTGATTTTTTGAGACCTTCGATTGATAAGAATCCAAGAGAGTCAGCATAAATCGAATCAGATATCTCTTTCGGGGAATATTTTGCCGAAATAAGCTCTTCTTGAGTAGGCGTATCGATACCATACCTGCATGGGTATTTGATTTCAGGTGCAGCTATGCGCATATGGATCTCTTTTGCGCCTGCTTCTTTGAGCATTTTAACTATCTGTTTTGATGTTGTTCCTCGCACTAAAGAGTCATCCACAATAGCAATTGACTTGCCTTTAATGAGCGAGGAGATAGGAGAGAGTTTGAGTTTGACTTTGAGATTTCGGATCGCTTGAGTAGGTTCTATAAAGGTTCTGCCGATGTAGTGGTTTCTCACAATCGCCATCTCAAAAGGAACACCAAGCCCCTCAGCAAAACCTCTAGCAGCAGCCACCCCGCTATCGGGCACCGGGATAACGAGATCAACATCGGCAGGCTGTTCTTTTGCCAAACATTTCCCCATTTTGAGTCTTGATTCATAGACATTTGTCCCATCGATGATGGAGTCCGGTCTTGCAAAATAGATATATTCAAAAGCACACGGGTGGTAATCACTTTCAAATACTTGTTCGCTCACAGGTTCTTTACCATGTTCAAATATAAGCATTTCACCCGGTCGTACATCTCTGATAAAAGTGGCACCCAAAAGATCAAAAGCACATGTTTCACTCGCTACGATGTACCCTCCGTCTTCTAGTCTCGCAAGACTCAAAGGTCTGATACCGAATCGATCTCTAATAACAAACATTTTAGAGCGGCTTTGAATAACAAGGCAATATGCTCCTTCGATTTTTTGAAGCATATCTTTGATGCGATCAACAAGCTTATCCTCTTGGCTTTTGGCGATAAGATGGACGATATTTTCTGTATCCATACCACTTTGAAATATAGCACCTTTGTCGATAAGAGCCTCTCTAACTTCGAGTTTATTGACAAGGTTTCCATTGTGTGCTACAGATATTTCACCGAGTTTATAGCGTGCAAAAACAGGTTGCGCATCCAGTATAGATTCATTGCCTGCTGTTGAGTATCTATTGTGTCCGATAGCAGATGTACCTTGGAGTTTTTCAAAGGCATTTTCATCAAAAACCTCAGTAACAAGCCCTCTCTTTTTGATAAGAGTTATCTTTTTGCCGTCCGCACTACTAATGCCTGTGGATTCTTGCCCGCGGTGCTGCATAGCAAAGAGAGCATAATAAGCTTTTTTAGAAGCATCCGGAGAGCCATAAATACCGACTATTGCGCACATATTGATCCTTTACATCTCTAGAGCATCGTTGATTGAGTAGAGTCCATTTTTTTGTTTGATAAGCCATTTTGCAGCGCGAATCGCACCTTTTGAAAATGTCTCTCTACTCGTAGCTGTGTGGTTAAGTTCGATAAATTCACCATCATTATAGAAGCCTACCGTATGGCGACCAACAACATCACCGCCTCTGAGCGCTAAAACACCTATCTCATCTTTGCTTCTAGCCCCTATCTGTCCGTCTCTACCGCTTACTCTAACAGCATCAATGTCCAAGTCTCTGCCTTTTGCTGCAAACTCTGCGAGTGTCAAAGCTGTTCCGCTTGGTGCATCAACTTTGTATCTGTGATGCTGTTCAACAATCTCGATATCAAAATCTTTCAATGTTGCAGAAACTTTTTCGACCAACATTTTTAAAAGCGCAATACCTGCTGACATATTTGTCGAATAAAGTACCGGCATCTCTGCTGCGGCTTCATTGAGTAGGTTTTGCTGGTGAGCACTCAATCCGGTTGTTGCGATAACAAGTGGAGTGGGATTGTTGATAGCCTCCTCACAAAGCTCTGCTGTTGCATTTGGAGCTGAAAAATCTATCACTACATCTGACTCTTCAAGAAGCACTTTCATGCTGCTAGTTTTGATAACCTCTCCGGCAATATCTTGTTTGAGTTCGTCAAAAACATGCACTACATTCAATTTGAGTTCACTATCATCAGATATATTTTTTATAAGCAACTCACCGACTCTGCCGGTACTTCCTAGTATCCCAACTTTAATCATCTATTAAGACCTTTCTTGTAAATATGATATAACTTCTAGTGCCGCGATAGCTCCATCACTTGCCGCACATACGACTTGCTTCGGCGAATCTTCTCTCATATCGCCCGCAACAAAGAGAGCTTCAAGCGAAGTATGCATGCGAAGATCAGTTTTTATCTGTCCTAAAACATTTGTATCGCATAGAAAGCTACCATCTTCTTTTTGTAAAACGGTGTTATTGACATCATGTCCGATAAACACGAATAGTCCGGGAACTTCAAGCTCTCTCTCATTTCCTTTTTTATCTTTGAGCAAGAGAGCATTAACGCCACTTGCATCACCTTTGACCTCTTCGATCATTGTATCGAGAATAAGCTCTATGTTCTCTTTGTCTTTTACTCTTTGTACGGTTGAAGGCGCTGCTCTAAAGCCTTCTCTTCTATGTATGAGATAGACTTTTGAGCATATATTGGAGAGATAGTACGCCTCTTCAAGTGCAGTATCGCCACCGCCTAAAACTGCGACCTCTTTATCTTTGTAGAAAAATCCATCACAAGTAGCACAACTACTTACGCCTTTGCCGAAAAATTCATCTTCACCTTTGATGCCGGCTCTTTTGGGAGTACTACCGGTACATACTATAACACTCTTTGCTTTTATCGGTTCTTTGTTTGGGATATTAATTAAAAAGATTTCGCCCTCTTTTTGTATGCTTGCTACTTCATCCATCTGATGTTTTAAGCCAAAATGAAAACACTGCTTTAGCCAACCATCCATAAAATCCATTCCGCTTTTTGTATGATCAAAAAAACCGGGATAGTTTTCTATCTCACTGCTACCGGTTATTTGTCCGCCGGGCATGCCTTTTTCAAAGAGAACAACATTTTTTAGTCCACCTCGAGTAGCATAGAGTCCGGCACTGAGTCCTGCAGGTCCACCACCGATTATAGCGCACTCAAGCATAGCTAATCTCCTTAATTTTCTTTATTGTTTGATGCATAGCTTTTGTAAAATGGATTGTATCTAAAAAGTGGTAAAGAAAGAAATAAAAAGGTCCTAAAAAGACCTTTTTGTAGTAAGTTTTTAGATTAAAGCGTTAAGTTTTTCAGCAAATGTATCTTTTGAAGCTGCGCCTACCATTTGATCTATCATTTCTCCATTTTTGAAGAAAAGAATTGTAGGTATAGATCTGATACCGTATTTGATAGCGATATCTTGTTGTTCATCAGTGTTAACTTTGCAAATCTTTGCTTTTCCTTCGAAATCCTCGGCAAGTTCTTCGATAACCGGTGCTATCATTCTACATGGTCCACACCAAGGTGCCCAAAAATCTACCATTACAACACCTTCGGCTGTTGTTGCATCAAAATTTTCATTTGTAAGTTCTATGTATTTTCCCATTTTTATCCCTTAATTTGTTATATTGAAAATATACAATATTTTTGCTAAGAGAAATAAATCTCATAAACGCTATGCCACTTTAACTAATCTTGTAACTTTTGTCAAGAGAGAGTATCTCCTAGGTATATCTCATCATAAGCGCTCGATCTTGTGCCCTCTATCGCTTGTGTTTGTGATCCTTTTACGGTATAGACAAAGGATATCTTCGGTTTTTTGGTATCATTTTTGTTTGCTCTGTGCAAAAGAAGCGAATGAAATATGACGACATCACCCCGTTTGAGTTTTTTTGAGACTTTTGTAGCGATTATCTCACTATTTTTTTCAAGATCTTCTCTAAAATACTCCTTCTCATCAAATTGCTCTTTCGTAAAATGCATCTTATGACTTCTTGGGATAAACTCTAAAACACCGTTATTCTCATACTCTTTATCGAGTGCAAGCCAAATACTCACTAGATTATCATCACTATATCTCCAGTATCTTCTATCTTGGTGCCACCTTGTTTGTGTGCTAATCTTTGGCAATTTTGTCATGATGGAGTTGTGATGTGCAAGGGTAATTGTCACATCATCTTTGAGTACTTGTTGAAGGATTGGGCGTATCTCTTTGTTTTCCATCCAATTTTTAAAGACCACATCTCTGCTATATACTTGTCTGAGTCTTCTAATAGGCGCTTCTTGTTCAAAATCTAAACTTTTATAATCACTCTCATTTGTTCTAAAATCTTTTGATTTTTTATCATACCCAAGTTCGGTCTCTATGGGTTCAACGCGATATTTGAGGTGTATCTTTGCGATCTCGAGTATCGCTTTGCATTCCATTTTTGATGCAAAATCTTTAAGAAGGATAAAGCCGTTTTCATTAAAAAAATCAAGCTGCTTTTGTGTGAGTTCCATGTCTACTCTTTTATTATTTTTTTATAAATTATATCCCTAAAATATTAAAGTGTGATATTTTCTATAAGCTCAATTTCGCCTTTTCTGATAATAAGTGCATCGATAGAAAAAGGAAGGTCAAGTTTTCGCTCTTTCATAAAATAATAGGCCGAATTGATAACTTTTTTTATCTTGCCGGGCGTTACATTATAGACGGGATCATAGCCGGTATCACCGCTTTTTACCTCTATAAAATGGAGTGTATTTTCTTTGTATGCGATGATATCTATCTCGCCTAGCTTTTTTGCATAGTAGTTTCGCTCTACGATCTTAAAATCTCTTGCTTCGAGGTATTTTGTTGCGATATCTTCACCAAAATTTCCTATGGAGCGTGTAGTATTTGATTGTTGCATATGATTATATTTTTAAAATATTCTGTCTATGATATTCAAGATAATCTTCTCTTCCCTCAATTGGTAAATGAGAAATTATTCTATTATTAGAAATACCAAGTTTAGAATAAGTCATATTTGATAGGAAAGGTGAAAGAATAGTTTTTTTATCATCCGTAAAGGAGAGAAACCCTCTATCAAACAATCTATCAAAAGTAGGCGTAAGCATAAAACCATTCTTGGGATCTATTTTTTCGCAGGCATTTGATGTAACCCAAGGTTTAATGTGACTTGCAATTAATAATCTATCATCTGAGACTAAAGTGATTGGGCAAAATGGACATTCTGTTAGTAATCTTGCTCGATATTCCCCTTGACCAACTCTAGCTTTTATTAGTTGCCTTTTTTCCTCTTCTGGTGCATCACTATCAGTAATTTCTTCTTTTTCTTTTTCAATGATATACGGATGTTCAACTTCTCCAAAATAGTCAGCGAAAAGTCTGAAGTAATAGCATAATCTATTGTTATCGTCAAGCAACTTAACTACAGAAATGAAGGTAATATTTGGTAAAGAAAGTTCTCGAATAATCTTATAAGCTTGATCGTTTGAATTTACATAAACTCTAGGTCCTGTAATTTGAGTTTGCTCAATAACTTCAAAATTAATTTTATCAGGCAGTGAATCTATCTCTCTTTTGCGTAAATCCCATAGATTTGGCAAAGCATCTCTGTTTACATAAGGTTGTTCTGGTTTTAAATATTCTATTTTTGTTTCTTCAAGATATTTTTGCAAATCAGTTTTTATTAAAAAACAGTGAATTACAAATCCCGTGTTTCCAAAGAAATCTCTTATTTCATTATTGTTTTGTCCGATATAAAGTTTTGCTTCTCCATTGCCTCCACCAATTTTATTTTGTCGAACTACAAAACTGTCTGCAACCGTAATTTTCTCTTTTGTGTCTATAACCTTAAAGTGTTCATTTGCTAAAAATATATCCATTGCTATTTCCCTACATATCTAGTTATATCCATTTGTTTTAAAATAGCAATAAGAACATCAACAACTATGCTATTTCCAGCTTGTCTGTATAGTTGAGTGTCACTTACAACTTGTTTAAAGTCATCTCTAAATCCCATAAGTCTTAAGCATTCTCTTGGTGTTAGTTTTCTTATTTTCCCTCTATGTGTAACATAATTATCAACACCAGCTCTATGCATTTTATGCATAGTTTGTAGTAAAGGTCTTGCTATTTTTAAATCAGTTTTTGTTGAAGTTTTATAAGTTTTTGTTCCACTTGTTAGTACATATTTTCTTACTTTATCCGACAAATAATATTTTTCTTCTACTTCATTAACATCAAAAATAAATTCATTAAAATCTGTATTGCATTGGGGTTCAAAGATAAAATCACCATGCCAATTAAACTGCTGATTTGCTTTTTGGCATAATGCTATATCGCCATTTATTTGTGTGTATCTTTTTATTTTATTTTTTGAGCTCGTGACAAATTTAACACCTTTTTCTTTTAGATAGTATTTTGTATCTATAAAATCCTCTAAAAAATCTTGCATTGTGCATTGTAGTTCTATAGGGTTTGGAAAATTAAAATCAACCGTTTTATCTTTGAACCCAACAACAAAAATTCTCTCTCTGTGTTGTGGAATACCATAGTCTTTAGCATTTAATATTTTGTAGAAATATTTATAGCCAAGTTCGTCAAAAGTCTTTTTAACAATCTCAAATGTATTACCATTATCATGATTGGTTAAACCTTTTACATTTTCATAGATAAATACGCTAGGTTGACTTTCTTTTACAACTCTAGCAAAATCATAGAATAGAGTTCCTCTCGTGTCGTTCAAGCCTCTTCTTTTCCCGACCATAGAAAATGATTGACATGGACTTCCGCCAACCAATAAATCTATCTCACCTTTATATTTATTTCCATTTATTTGTTTAACATCATCATACCAGTATTCATTCTTTATATCATGGTTTGCAAAATAGCTTTCCTTTACAAATTTGTCAATATCAGATGCAAACTTTATATTTGTATTTAGATTTAATCTTTGCAGAGCGTATTCTATGGCGCCAATTCCAGAGAACATTGTTCCTAGTCTTATTGTTGCATTTGGATTTATGAAATTTTTATTTGTCCAAGAATCTATTTTGTTGTCATGTAGTTCAGGTAAAAATCTTTCTGATTGAGTATTTTTATTTAAATAATAATTTGTTAATTCCATTTTAAATCACCATACTCCTTTTGTATTCGATAAAATATTATACCTTGTCAAGCATAAGAGAAATTATATGAAATTTTTAAATAATGTGTAAAAAATATTTCAAATTGTCAGATTATTGAGGTTCCACCTCGACTTTGAGCGATTTAAATCGGGCTGTCATGATGAGCTCATCACACTCATCACCAAAGAGCGCATTGATCTTTGATGAGGCGTGATGAAAAGTTGTATAGAGTGTATTTGGTTTGATCTTATTACTATACTCGACTCGTAGTCTTGCGCTTTGTCCATGCTCTGTTTTGAGGATGATATGATCGCTACCAAACTCTTTTTTTGCCTCAAGAGGTGCATATATGATATCTTCCGGGTGGAGATCACCCAGTCTTTTGCTCTGTTTTGTTTGGGCTGCATTGTTGTATTGTGAGAGGATTCTCCCTGTTGTGAGATAGTAGCCTTGCATCTCTAAATCGATGATATCTTGCACCATACCTCTTGGAGTGTATTTGGTATAGCAAAAGTTTGCTAAACCATCACTCGTCCTAAAATCAAGCAGATGCAATACGGGGGTATCCTCGTGATATATCGGCCACTGCATTCCTCTTTTTCTATGGCGCTCTAGTCTCTGGTATCTTGCTCCGCTAAATCTTCTATGAGCGACTTGTGTGACTTCGTTCCATACATCTTCACTCGTATGATAATTAAAATCTCCACCCATCTTCCGATCGATCATAGCAAGCACTTCCCAATCATCGGGGAGTGAAGATTCTACAAGTGGTTGTGAGAGATGAAGCCTTCGCATTGCATTGACATAGACACCCGTTTTTTCATAAGCACTTTTTACCCCTATAACAAGGTCGGCCGCTTGCGCTATCTCGGTCATAAAAAGTTCTTGTACCATCAAGAAATCTAGATTGACGATCGCTTGCTTGATCTTATTTGTATTGGGATGCACATGTAAGATATCCTCACCCATATTGACAAGTGCTTTTATTTTGCCTTGAAGCATACCGTCGATAAGTTGTGGCGTCATAAGCCCTATCTTTTTTGGCGTCTGATAATCAGGAGCAAAGTAGGGAAGACAACCCATGTCGCAAGCCCCTTGAACATTGTTTTGTCCTCTAAGAGGCATGAGCCCCGCGCCAACTTTACCGATATTTCCCGTCATCACGGCAAGATGCGTTATCGCCATCACAGCTTGTGAACCATCTAGTTGCTGTGTGACACCTAGACCCCAAAAGATCATCGATCTCTTGACGGCATACTCTCTAGCGATATTTGGGATCATTTTTGAGAGGTACTCATATCCTTTGATTGTTTTGAAAAATTCAGGATTAGCATAGGGGTCGCTTAGTATCTTTGTTTTAAATGCTTCAAAATCTTTGCTTCTCGCGTCAACAAAACTTTTATCATAGAGCTCTTCATCGATGATGACATATGCCATCATATTTAAAATCAGCAAATTAGCTTCATAGGGGATGATGCAGTTGTGTTTAGAAAATTTGGAGAGCTTTGTATCTCGCACATCGATAACAGCTAAGTTATTGTGTGTTTTTGCCATATCGACTATACGATTGGCGATGATTGGGTGCGCTTCTATGGTATTTGAGCCGATCACGATCATAAATTCGCACTCATAGATATCATTATAGGGGTTCGTTGCCGCCCCTTCGCCGATGGTTTCTCGCATCCCTTTGAGGCTGGGTGAGTGGCAGATGCGTGCGCAGTTATCGATATGTGGCGAATCCATAGAGACTCTGCAAAATTTTTGGAGCATATAGGCACTTTCACAATTGGTTCTAGCCCCGCCTATAGCGCAAAGACTCTCGCCACCATACTGCTCTTTGAGTTGGCTTAGTTTCATCGCTGCTATTGTGGTTGCGGTATTCAAATCACAGCTATAATAGTTTTCATCATGCTTAGCAAGAGATTTTTTTACGATTTTATAGATAGCATCATTTTTTGCTAAAAAAGATTTTTTAACCAGAGGGGATTGGATGCGCTCTATGGAGTCAACAAAGTCATACCCTTGTTTACCTTTGATGCAGAGTTTCCCTTGGCTGACAACCCCCTCTTTGTGTGCGTATATTTTTTCTATCTTATTGTTTTCCACAACACCGATGATATCGCATCCAACGCCACAGTATGTACAGACGCTCTCTATCTCTCTTTTCATACGCTATCTAAAATTCCCAAAAACAAGCGGTGCGTTGAGGTCCAATTTTCTCACTTCTGTTATAACTTTTTGAAGATCATCAATCTTAGCCGCACTTACTCTGACTTCATCACCTTGAATGGATGGTGTAACTTTCAATTTCAAATCTTTGATAGCCTTGACAATCTTTTTTGCTTCATCACTCTCTATGCTATCAACGATCTTGTAAATCACCTTGACATTACCGCCACTGATTCCTTCGGTTTTGAGCTCTTTAAGTGATTTGCTCGATATCTCTCTTTTGATAAGTTTGGAGATGACGATATCTTTGAGTGCATCGATTTTTTGGTCGCTTGAGCTACTCAGCGAGAGTGTTTTTGCCTTTTCATTGAGCTCAATCTCGGCAGTGATTCCTTTGAAATCAAAACGAGTCAATACCTCTTTTTTTGCTTGTTCTAGAGCATTTTTAAGCTCCATCATATCGAGTTTTGCAGATATATCGAAGTAGTGTTCTTTTGCCATTTTGCAGTTCCGTTTCTTGGATATTTTTTTAATTATACCTATAAAAACTTTTGGATTGGGCTCATTTTAGAGTTGTTTTGTTTGGGC
>JACDJA010001713.1_pt1 | contig 17521 bp, 19 predicted proteins | sample 7449241 | NCBI WGS metagenome assembly JACDJA01 (sample SAMN14253289, study PRJNA609438) | sludge metagenome | isolation source: initial anaerobic sludge | collected 2018-12-20 | reverse complement strand
TTTTCGCAGAACTTTAACCGGTATAGTTATGCGCTGAACAACCCATTGTTATACACCGATCCGAGTGGGGAGTTTCCATTACTGTTTGCAATAGGCGCATTGATTGGTGGTTATATTGGTGGAACTAAAGGATATCCAGTATATTTTTATAATTCAAAATATTATCCAATCACAATAATGTATCTTCGTGATAGAAAAAGTATTCTTAGGTTAATTGATTTTCTAAATGGGTTATAGCTTTTTTACCGGTGCTTAATACTGATAAGATGGTGCAAGGGAATTGTAAAACAGGCACCTGATAATGCGTGCATAGGAATTTCATATAATTCTAATGAATTAAAAAATCAAGCATATGAAAAAAACAGTCTATGGGGGCATGTTGCTAATTGCGGTTGTTCTGATCTGTTTATTGGCATCATACAACAATTTTAAAAAGGAAACTCAACAAATTTCCCAAATTGTATCAACTTTGTTTCCAGGCTTTATTAAGAGTAACTCTTACTTCCCCAACAGTGAAATGGGGTTAATAAACTTCGGTGCGAAGGCAGAGATTATTAATCGTGAGGAAGTTAATCTTTTGACAAAGTATCCTATAAATATATTAAAGTCAGACAGCGGAATAAATATTGTATTGATAAAACATCAGCAAAAGAGTTCAAACCGGAATAATTTCGTTACAAACCGAACAATTTACAATTATTTATTACGCAAAGATATTTTGCTCTACTATTATCCTTTTCATTCGTTATTGGAATATTTTTGGAACTCTTATCCTCGCAAAGGTTTTTTTTATATTAATTGCATGGAAATGAAAAATGAAAGAAGAATGAAGCTGTATAATGAGTTATTAAGTTTAATGAAGGAACATACCATCTATGATAAGAATGGAAAATTTATTAACGCTCTTCTTTTTTATTCTGAAGAAGGGGGACTGACATTGGTAAAATATGAGCCTGAATTGGGGGATCAACTTGAAGTAATAGATTCACTTTTAAATTTAACCCAACCGACCTCAGCACAGATTTTTAATGATTATGGAGTCGATAGTGCTTACCTATTTATGAATTTCCCGCAATCCTTTGGAATAAAAAAACCTTTGACACAATAATTAATTCATCGGACCAGCCAAATAATTTTTCTGCCTTGGGGCACCGGTAGTTCGAGATATGGGGAATAGGGAAACATTGATCGCAAATCAGGTTCCATCTATTTTGAAGACCGCACAGCAGCCTATGATTATATGTGGATGAATTCTTTTTCTAATGGTAAACCCATCAGAGAAGTATCGGGCTGGGAACTTCAGAACGGGGGCACTATTGTGATGCCATATCATGAGAATACTTTAAGGATGAGCAAAAATAAGTGGCAACCGGTTGAAAAGAACCATGTTAAATTCAATAGCACCTGGTACCCTATATATACTCATGTTCATACACATCCAAGCTTTTATTTATTTGGAAATCCTGGATTAAGTACTGGATTAGATTCAGACGAACATATGTTTTATAGGCTCAGTGTTCCCTTACACGTAATTTACAATGGGCATATTTTTGAAGCAGATTATTGGCAGAACAATTGGAGAATATTAAGAATATGGAAATGGTAGCAAGGTTTTTTTATACATGTTTATTGGCTTATATCTTTTTATCCTGTGGTGATACAGCCAAAATAAACGAGGAAAAGCAAACCACAGAAATTAGTGGCCTTAATTTTTTGGTTTTGAACAATCAGGAGCTTAAGAAGCAAATTAGGTCATACTACAATACAGTTAGCTTTGCTGATCCTAACAAAAGAATTGTTCGTGTTTCTTATGAAACATTTGAAGGTCATAGTGTTTACCGTCTGCGCTATATGTTAAGTTCAATATCTATGTATTATTATCCAATTCATTGGCTTTTTAAGGTTGACGGCCATTTGACAGGATTTACTATTTTAGGGTTAGATGACTTTCTAATGACTAAAGAGTCTTTGATTGAGATTATGAAAGAACAGTTTCCAGATGACTATAAGTATTATCAAAATATGCAGTCTATGAGAAAGGAGTCTTCCAGAACTTATAGTGAATCTCTTAGTGAGGATGATTTCCCACCCCCGGCAACGGGAGGCTATGAGGTCTGGAAGTTAACATTTAAAGATGGTGTTTTGCAAAAAAAGGAGATAGGAAAATGGTAGCTTCATCGGGCGATTGAAGGCAGCACAACAAAAGAACGCCTGTATATTGGCGGCACGCCTTATTCGGCACCCATTGTAATTGAATACACAGGAAGTGCTTATCAAAAATACTATCTGCATCGCGATTATCTGGGCAGCATAACCCATATTACCAATCAAAGTGGTAACTTAGAGGCTGAATACAGCTATACCGCGTGTTCAGTGAAACTGGGTTTTTATAATAGTGATATTATAAAAACCATAGTTGAACTAATCCCGGCACTTCGGGAGGGCCGCTTGCGCAACCCCGTAAACTGGCAGGTTTATGCTGTAGGCCAGGAGCCGGAGTTGATGTTTGAACGTAGTTCCACGGGGCATAGCCTGTCCCGGTTTTCTTCGGGAAGCACCTTAACCAGTTTGGTTTAATCAATATGTTCAGTGAGGACTTTGGTTTTGCCTTCAAGCAAAACCATTAGCCGAACTAATCCCGATAGCGACGAAGGAGCGTATCGGGAAACGCACGCCTGTACGACCCAGCCCTGGGGCGGTTCCTAAGCCCTGACCTCCCGATAAACAAAGTGATATCGGGATGCAGTTGCCAGACTTTTCGCAGAACTTTAACCGGTATAGTTATGCGTTGAATAACCCTCTGGTTTATACAGACCCAACAGGTGAGTTTCCATGGTTATTTTTTATAGGCATGTGGATCGGAGGATCACTCTACAACGACTTTGATTTTAACCCGTTTAACGGAGGATGGGACTGGGGTGACCCTCTGACCTACTTTGCGATGTTTGGCGGAGGACTAACATTCCAGGCTGGCCTGGGACCAAACGGTTGGTTTACAGGGGGAGAGGAAATTAATCTAAATTTCGGTTTTCACATGGGGGAATGGGTTACTTCCGCTGGTCAGTTTGCCATAGAATCAGGTGCTGTTACATGGCAAGGGTTGGGATATGCCACTGCCGCCGGTGGAGGGCTTTGGCTCGTTTCAGGTGTGAGATCTCATAATCTACTTGTGTTTGACTGCTGGGGGGTTTCAGGGTTTCCATAATTTATTGGATTCGTCTTATGATGAATTTTAAAAGCCTCGCGGAGCAAGTGGCAAGAGTTTTTGTATGACAAAAACATATCTTGCAATCTCTTCGTAACAGAAACCTTCTTTGCTAATATTTTTCGCGGGTGGGGTTGACCTAAGTTGACTGAAATTATGACTGGAAATATTAAGCATCCCTCTTTCTGGGTTGGTCCCGGGAATAAGGCGACGAACGGTTTAGGTTATCATTCAAAACAGAAAGCCTTCCGACGTAAAACATATTTGTTATGACCCGCCACAAACAAACCGAAGCCAAGTCAAGAACATACCTTAATCAAAATCTTAAGCATCCCTTTGGCGGGAGTATATTTTTAATGCAAAAGGAAGTGGAATAAATGGCCTGAGGTGGTGGCCCGTGGGTTTATGCCGAACACTTTTGCATTAAAAATATACGAGGCCTAACTTTGCAGTTGATTTTGATTTTGCTGAATAAACCAGGTTTTAATTTGCATATATAGAGAGCCTTTTAGATAACTTTGTTTTTCCCAATTATGACCTCTAATTGACGACTATAAAGGTTTGGGAAGACTTTTTGTACCGGAATGGTTTTATGAAAACTTGCCTTATTCAAGTGTTTTCGTACCTTTATACCATGTAGTAGTACCAGAGGGACTATATTGAGACCCACTGTTTTAAGTGCTTCCTAAACATCTACCATTCAGTTGTTTAATGAATTCACTTAGCCCTGACAGGCCTAAATATCCCTTTCATTAGAATTAGGGGTTTATTTGCCTAACTTTGCGTTTTTCAAATCAGAGTTTATTCATCATGGATTCCACCAGACAAAAAAAGATAGGTCGATTGCTTCAAAGAGATATCAGCGAGATGTTTCAGCGTGAAGTGCAGGAGTTGGCACAGGGTTCCCTGGTATCGGTTACTGCCGTAAGGGTGACCTCCGACATGAGCATTGCCAGGGTTTATCTGAGTATCTTCCCGGGCGATAAAAAAAATGATATTTTCAATAACATTGTGGAGCATACTTCGCGGGTAAGATATGCACTGGGGAAACGAGTTGGCAAACAGTTACGAATTATTCCGGGACTCGAGTTTTTTATGGACGACAGCCTGGATTATCTGGAACATATCGACCAGCTGTTAAACGAATAGTTTAAGCCTGTTTTTATGCAATACGACCCCATAAAGCGCTCTCTGGGGAGGGTTTTCAATGCATCCCCATTCTTACGAAAAGTGTTTTACCGCCTTTTGGATTTATTGTTGCTAAGGGCCTGGTACATTCGCCGGGAACTGAAACAATGGTGCATTACCAAAGGAGCTGAGGCCCGGGTGCTGGATGCCGGATCGGGATTTGGTCAATACACGTGGTTTATGTCGGGATTAGGACCCCGTTGGCACATTACCGGCGTGGATGTGAAGGAGGAGCAGATTGCAGATTGCACCCAATTTTTCAGTAAGACCAACCGTGCAGCGCAGGTCACCTTTCAAATAGCCGATCTTACCTCTTTTGTTCAGACTGAGGCTTATGATCTTATTCTGTCTGTGGATGTGATGGAGCACATTGAAGAGGACCGCCTGGTGTTCCGTAACTTTTATGCTTCATTGCGTCCCGGCGGATTGTTGCTCATCTCCACTCCTTCGGATAAGGGGGGCTCCGATACTCACGATCACGACGACTCCAAAGAGGGCATTTCCGGATTTATCGACGAACACGTACGCGATGGCTACAGTCCTGCCGATATCACCGAGAAACTAAAAAGTGCCGGATTTTCCCGTGTGGAAACTCTCTATACCTATGGAAAACCGGGACATATCTCGTGGAAACTCTCCATGAAGTATCCCATTATGCTGCTTAATGCCAGTAAGTTGTTCTTTGTGTTGTTGCCCTTCTATTATTTGGTGACGTGGCCGGTGGCCTGGATACTCAATTGGTTCGATGTACGCCGGCATCACCATGAGGGGACAGGATTGATGGTAAAAGCCTATAAATAATGGCATTGACGATAACCCCGAAGGAATCATGAAGCTTGCTTTTCGTATCGCAATACGCTACCTCTTCGCTAAAAAATCGCAGAACATCATCAATGTCATCTCTATGATATCGGTGACAGGGGTGCTCACCGGCTCATTGGCGTTGATTGTGGTTTTGTCCGTATTTAACGGTCTGCATGGACTTATTGGATCTCTCTACAGCTCTTTCGACCCGGTTTTAAAAATAACCCCGGTGAAGGGAAAGGTCTTCAATCTCGATTCCATCCCTTATCAGCAATTAACTCAAAAAGAGGGCATCGCTACTATCTCACAGGTGCTGGAGGATTACGCTCTCTTGCGTGCCGGCCAGCGCCAGGTGCCGGCTGTGGTTATGGGTGTGGATGAAGCGTTTGCTTCCGTTTCCGGTATCGACAGCATTATTGTGGATGGCGAATTTCAACTAAAACACAAAAATGAGAACTATGGTGTGGTGGGTTACGTGCTGGCCGATCAGTTAGGGTTGCGGCTTAACTTTGTAAAACCGTTGGTACTGTATGCGCCGCGCCGTGAAGGCACAATTAATATGATGCGGCCCGACCAGTCGTTCCGCCAGAGTTATCTGCACCCGGCGGGCATTTTTGCCGTGCGACAAATAGAGTACGACTCACAATACCTGATTGTAAATATCGAACAGGCGCGCACGCTCTTTGGTTATGAGGCGGGTGTGGTGTCTTCGCTGGGCATTGCCACTGCCCATTCAGCAAATGTGCAGGCAGTAGCGGATGAGATAAAAAGCCTGCTGGGAGAGAACTTCTACGTAAAAGACCGTCAACAACAACACGAAACCTTCTACAAGCTGATGCGCGTTGAAAAACTCATGGCCTATCTTATACTGCTCTTTATCCTGGTAATTGCGACCTTCAACATCATTGGGACCCTCTCTCTTCTTATCTTCGAAAAACGTGAAAGCATTACTACGCTGCGAAGTATGGGTGCCAACCGGGCGCTCATCAACCGGATTTTCCTGTTGGAGGGATGGCTCATCTCGCTGGCCGGTGTTACCGCGGGGGTGCTGTTGGGCGGCCTCGTTGTGTGGCTTCAGCAGCAGTTTGGCTTTGTTCGCTTCAGTGGCGATGGCTCATTTGTGGTAGATGCCTATCCAATGGCATTGGAGTGGTACGATATGGTGAGTGTTTTTATCACCGTTTCGCTGGTGGGCCTGCTGGCTGCCTGGTACCCGGTAAGAGTCATTGTGAGACGATACTTTGCAGGGCAGGGTCTGGAATAGTAATTCTATGCACTCCACACGGTTGTAAAGCCTGGTCTCTAAGCAGGCAATCTGTGAATAAATAAAAAATAAAACTCAAATAGTAAGAATATCCTTCTCTTTTACCTCCAGCATCAGGTCAATCTTCTTCACGAAATTATCGGTTAACTTTTGAATCTCATCCTCTACGCCCTTTTCACGGTCTTCGGGCAGACCCTCTTTTTTCAATCCCTTCAGGTCGTCATGAGCCTCTTTTCGAACGATTCGAATGCTGATCTTAGCATCTTCGCCCTCCTTTTTTACCTGTTTTACCAATAGGTGACGCCGTTCCTCGGTAAGGGGGGGCACGTTAATGCGCACTATTTCGCCGTTGTTGTCGGGATTAAGTCCGATGTTGGCGGCCATAATGGCTTTTTCAATTACCGGTATCAGGCCTCTTTCCCAAGGCGTTACTGCAATGGTTCGCGGATCGGGCGTATTCACACTGGCCACCTGTGACAGGGGGGTCTGAGAGCCATAATAATCCACCAATATGCCATCCAGCATTTTAGGACTGGCTTTGCCGGCACGTATTTTTGCCAACTCGCGGTCGAGATAAGCAATCGCATTATCCATCTTTTCCTCTGCACTCTCTAAGAGTATTTGTACTTCTTCTTCCATGGCATTATAATTTAAAAATTATTTTAATCATACCAGTTGCCAAAATCCTCTGCAAAGAGAATAACGGAAATAAATCTCCGATAGCTTTCTGAACAAAAATATAAAACTTTGTTGAAATAAGAAAAACAAAAGCACTCTGCCGGAGAAACCTGTGTAAACATTAAAAAAAGCTGTTGTGAAACATGCTGTAAAAATGATTTAAACGATTACAATAGGATATATTTGTCTTGTATAACTTATTCTTTCTCATCAGAGATTTTATCAATTGATGATTCAGAGTATAAATTAGACCGGTTATAAATAAAGGCGGATTTCTTTATTTCTTTCGCAAATAATGATATAAAATCTACCTTTGTGTTGAACTGACACAAAACTTAATTAAAAAATTTGGGTTAATAAATTAAAATAATTTCTCTATGAGCAATGTTTTTAGTTCCACCATTGGGAAAAAGCTAATAATGAGCATTTCAGGACTTTTTCTGGTATTGTTCCTTGTGATTCACTTAACGGTGAACTCATTTCTGCTCATCCCCGACGGAGGGCGCATGTTTAATGCCGGTGCAAACTTTATGGCTACCAATCCGATCATCCGGGTTATTGAGCCCCTTTTAGCCCTGGGGTTTATTGTCCATATTATTTGGGCATCTCTCATTACCCTCGAAAACCGAAAAGCCCACGGCCCCATCTATTATAAATCGGGGAAAAAATCGCCTGGCGTAACCTGGGCATCCCGAAACATGTATGTGCTGGGGATTACCATTTTGGCATTTTTGATTTTACACATCGCCAATTTTTATTTAAAAATGAGGTGGGTGGGTGATCCTCTTCTGGCACACACTACCATCGACGTTGCAGGAGTAGCCACAGAGGTGGAGAATTCGTATGCACTGGTAAATGCCACTTTTGGCATCTGGTGGATTGTGGTAGTTTACCTCATAGCGTTCATCGGCCTGGGCCTTCATCTTTCGCACGGCTTTTGGTCGCTGTTCCAAACCCTGGGTTTCAGCAACGATTTATGGCGCAAGCGCCTCACCATTACAGGCTACGTTTATGCCTGGGTAATCGGCATTGGCTTTTCAGCCATCGCTGTGTTACAATATTTGTTCTTTCAAGGTTAAATAGATAATTCCCGAGAGATATGGTTAAGTTAGATGCAAAAATCCCCGAAGGGCCTTTGGCTCAAAAGTGGGAAAATTATAAGGCCGGCCAAAAACTGGTGAATCCTTCCAACAAACGAAAACTGGATATCATTGTAGTGGGCACCGGCCTGGCCGGTGCCGCGGCTGCCTCCTCCTTTGGGGAGATGGGCTTTAATGTAAAAGCCTTTACCATTCAGGATTCTGCCCGGCGGGCCCACTCCATTGCAGCCCAGGGAGGAATTAATGCGGCTAAAAATTACCCCAACGATGGCGACTCGGTTCATCGTCTGTTTTACGATACGGTAAAGGGGGGTGACTATCGTTCCCGCGAAGCCAACGTATATCGTTTGGCCGAAGTGAGCAACGCCATCATTGACCAATGCGTGGCACAGGGTGTGCCCTTTGCACGTGAGTATGGCGGATTGTTAGACAACCGTTCCTTTGGCGGTGCCCAGGTAAGCCGTACCTTCTATGCCAAGGGCCAAACTGGTCAACAGCTGCTTCTGGGTGCTTATCAGGCGCTTATGCGCCAGGTGGATGCAGGCAGGGTTAAGATGCACACTCGCAACGAGTTGGTAGAGATAGTAATGGTAGATGGTAAAGCGCGCGGTATCATATCGCGCGATCTGGTTACGGGCAAATTGCAGCGCCATTTTGGGCATGCCGTGGTTTTGGCCACCGGCGGCTATGCCAACACCTTCTTTTTGTCAACCAACGCCATGGGAAGCAATGGTTCGGCTGTTTGGAAAGCCTATAAAAAGGGCGCCACTTTCGCCAATCCCTGCTTTGCCCAGATACATCCCACCTGTATCCCGGTGCATGGCGAATTTCAAAGCAAGCTGACTTTGATGTCAGAATCATTGCGCAACGATGGCCGAATCTGGGTTCCCAAAAAGAAAGAGGATGCAGAAGCCATTCGTGCCGGCAAACTTAAGCCCACCGAAATTGCCGAGGAAGACCGCGATTTCTATCTGGAACGCCGTTACCCGGCTTTTGGTAATCTGGTACCGCGCGACGTAGCTTCACGTGCTGCCAAAGAGCGCTGCGATGCCGGGTTCGGTGTTGGAAATACCGGGCTGGCCGTATATCTCGATTTTAAGGAATCCATTGGTCGCCTGGGCGAAGAGACCATTCGGGCACGTTATGGTAACCTTTTTCAGATGTATGAAAAAATAGTGGACGACAACCCCTATGAAACGCCTATGATGATCTATCCCGCCATGCATTACACCATGGGTGGTTTGTGGGTCGATTATGAGTTGCAAACCAACATTCCCGGTTTGTTCTGTGGCGGTGAGGCCAACTTCTCCGATCATGGTGCCAACCGGTTAGGTGCATCTGCACTCATGCAGGGTTTGGCCGATGGCTATTTTGTGTTGCCCTACACGGTTCAGAACTATTTGGCCGACGATATTGCCACCCCGCGTATGACCACACAGGAGAAGGAGTTTGATGAGGCCGAAAAAGCAGTGCAGCAACGCACACAAAAGATTTTTGACATAAAGGGAAAACGCTCCGTGGACAGTATTCATAAAGAGTTGGGCCATGCAATGTGGGACTTTGTGGGTATGGGACGCAACAAAGAGGGTCTGCAAAAGGCCATCGAAAAAATTGGCGCCATCAAAAAGGAGTTCTGGAGCAATGTTCGTATCCCCGGTAAAATAGAAGATATGAATGTAGAGCTGGACAAGGCCAACCGGCTGGCCGACTTCATCGAAATTGGCGAGCTCATAGCCATCGACGCTTTGCACCGCGAGGAGTCCTGTGGCGGCCACTTCAGGGAAGAGTTTCAAACCCCCGAAGGGGAGGCGCTCCGTCAGGACGATAAATTTACCTACGTGGCTTGCTGGGAGTACAAAGGCGAAGCCCAAAAGCCCGTGATGCACAAAGAAGATTTGAAATTCGATGTGGTGAAACTCGTTCAGCGAAACTATAAGTAATGCATCTGAAGCAAATTCAACAATAAACAGAGGTTAATCATGGAAAATATGATCAATATAAAACTCAAAGTTTGGCGTCAGGCAGGCCCCCAGGTAAAGGGTGCTTTTGAAAGCTTTGAGCTCAAAGATATTTCAACCGACAGCTCTTTTCTCGAAATGATGGACATCCTCAATGAGCAATTGATCAATGAGGGAAAGGAACCCATTGTTTACGATCACGACTGCCGCGAAGGTATTTGCGGTACCTGCTCGCTTTACATCAACGGAAGGCCCCATGGCCCCGACGACGATATCACCACCTGCCAGTTGCACATGCGTACCTTTAAAGATGGCGAAACCATCGTTATTGAACCCTGGCGCTCGGCCGGATTTCCGGTGATTAAGGACCTCATCGTAAACCGCAACTCCTTTGATGAGATCATTGCCGCCGGAGGTTACGTATCTGTCAATACCGGTGGTATCCCCGATGCCAACGCTATCCCTATATCCAAGGTGGCTGCCGATGAGGCCATGGATGCCGCTTCGTGCATTGGTTGTGGCGCCTGCGTAGCCGCTTGCAAAAATGGGTCGGCCATGTTGTTTGTCTCGGCCAAGGTGAGTCAACTGGCCTGGTTGCCACAAGGTCGGGTGGAAGCTGCACGCAGAGCCAAAAGGATGGTTGCTAAAATGGATGAACTGGGCTTTGGCGGGTGCACCAATACAGGTGCCTGCGAGGTGGAGTGTCCCAAGGGCATCTCTATTGCCAATATTGCCAGGCTAAACCACGAATTTCTGAAAGCTAAACTAAAGGATTAAAGACCCCACCTGCCAGAAGGCAGGTTTGTCTTTTGTTGATTCTCTTTTGAATATTAAACTTATTGGTAAGCGAAAAGCCGGCATGGAAACAATGGCCGGCTTTTTGTATTTACCCCGTTGATTTGTAAATGGTTAATCTTTTTATTACCTTCAGGCTGTAAATTTTAAGCCTGTTTCCACTCCATGCCATACCGACGTTTACCCAACACCGACCAGGCCCGGTTAAGAGCACTTAAAACAGCACTGGACAAGGGAATGCAAATGCCCCCCTCCCAGCTGGCTTTTTCACAAAAGCTACTTCTCAACATCCGCTCGTTGGTACCCAAATACGAGCAGGCTATTGAGCAATATCTCTTTAGCCGCGAAAGACAATCAAAAGGAGGTAAGGTTTTAACCGGGCACTTTAAGAGTGCCCGCATGTACGTGTCCCACTTTTTGCAGGTGCTAAATATGGGTATCGCGCGGCGGGAGTTTAAACCCGAAGTACGACGGTATTATGGGTTATCTGTCGATGATAAATCGGTTCCTGAGATTAGTACCGAGCAACAACTCATTGACCTTGGACACCAAACCATTAAGGGTGAAGAACAGCGTATTGTCCGGGGTGGCACACGGCTTTTTAATCCTTCCATCGCCAAGGTAAAGGTGCATTTCGAGAAGTTTATGGAGAGCTACTATGCACATAAGGATATGCAGGAAACCACACACAAAATGGTTGCAAAAGTTGCCCAAAGACGTGAAGAGGCCGATGGGCTTATCCTGGATCTATGGAACCAGACAGAAGCGGCTTTTGAGCACCTTCCGGCCAACCTAAAGCGAGAAATGTGCAGCACCTACGGGGTTGTGTATGTTTACCGGCCTTCCGAAAAGGAGAGCAACGACACAGTAATATAAACCCTGACGGGGTTTTGAAATCCCGTCAGGGTTAAAAAAGTTAATTAAAAAGAAACGCCACACCGATCAACAAGCTTTTCCTGGTAACCTTCCCAAAATTTTCATATTCGTTGGTGCTCTTTTGGAATATTAATCCCAAGCACCTCTATGGTTTTGTATTTAATTTTTTCATTGATTCTGACTTGAGTGGAGAGTGTAGAACGCAGGTTCCCAGGAGTTTGGCACACAGGTCGATAAGATGGTTGCTTTTACTGTAAATTGTTTGGGAAGCGAGCCAGGGCGTAAATGGCAAATGTCCCCAGCCAGTGCCCGCCTTCGTAGCTGTCGCCTGTCAGGTTGGGCAGCGAATGGTTCACATGTTGGTTGGCCACGCCGATAAGATGACGATATTGAGGATATTGGGCTGCCAGGCCATACAGCACCCACGCCCGGCTGAAGTTCAAGCCATCCAGATGTACCAGTTTCCCATCCGAGCGGTCAGAGACCACACCCGGTTCGAGCGTAAAACCCTTCTCCTTTAGCTGTGGCATAAAACGGGCTAACCAGGCTTCAAAATCCGGTTGGTTGAGTACCCGGCGCATCAAATCCACCTCCTCCAGGCAGGGTGATAAAAAATCGTAACCACTGGGTTCCCAGTTTAAGGGGCAGCCAGCATCATTCGAGTAAAAATCGCGGGCACGGGTTGCTATTGCTTTTTGTAGGTCTTCATGCCCGGTGGTATTTGCATAATCCCAGGCCAATGATAACCCAAAGGCTGTGTTGGAATGCTCACCCACTCGAATGGGATAGACAAGTTTGGGCAGAAAGTCAATGTATCGCTGCACAATCAGCTCGGTCAGGGGCCGAAGGTTCTCTTCCAACCGGTGGGCCAGCGGATCGTCCCAGGTGTGCAGCTCTTCGGCCAGCTTCAGCAGCCATGCCCAGCCATAGGTGCGCTCGTACGATTTGCTGTGTTTGCCACTAAAATAGGTCACTTCAGCTTCGATATTCTCTTTGGAGAGATTCTCCCTTAGCTTTTCCCTGATAAAAGCGGTCTTTTCTAATTCAGGGAATACCTTTAACAGCTTTACCAGCGACCAGTGACCGTGTACGGCCGAGTGCCAGTCGAAACATCCGTAAAATGCCGGATGCAGTTCACCGGGCTCACCCAGATCCTTGCTGCTACCAAGCGTTTGCCCCAGCTTATTGGGATATTCGGTTTGCATGCAGGCCAATGGCAATTCGGCCAGGTTATTGGCCTGCCGCAAAGTGAGTGCAATGGGTTGTTGCAGGTGGCTGTTTTCGGATGCATTAATCGGTGACAGTTTTTGTACACCACAGCCTGAAATGAACAATGTGAGTAAAATAAGAACAACTATTTTCATAGAGCATTAGAATTTATCTTAAAGCTTTACCTCCCCTTTTTCACTGAGCATATTCCCCAAATACTTTATTTGCTTAATCATGGGAACCATTTCATAATCACCCTTGGATAAAACATTAATCTGTATCGGACTCTCTTCTTCAAAGGGAGTGAAAAGAATGAAGCTCAGCTTATTGGGTGAGTAGCCTTCAAGTACTGGAATCCCGGTGTTGTTGTGGTCAAAAATCTGTTGGTTAAGTTGATCTTCAAATGGCTTTTTCATAGGGTGTTATTTCTTGTTGTTAAGATTTAAGTTGTACCAGTCGATTTTACGGGAAAAATACATTCCCAGTCCGAGAATTATTGCTGATACCTTGAAGTAAACATTGTGCTTAAGTGTTTTCATATTGATTGAATATTAGGTTTTCTGGTTTAATTGCAATTACATAAAATTATTGTGATGCAAGGTTAAAACCTCACTGCCAATTTTTCATCCTCTCTTGTTAAAGGGAAAAGTGCCGGTAGTTCCCGACAATCCCGGATGTGCCACCATGTGGTTGGCAGTGAATCCGGCCACTACAATTTCATCCTTTTCTATCGGGTTGTGCCGGATGGTGCCTTCCCAAAACGCCTTTTCCTGTTTGTTTTTAGTGGATGGGTAGAGGTATTTCACCCGGTAAGGGATGTCCTTTTCAACCACCTTCGATACCTTTCAACTCGTTGCCGCTCTCCATATCCTTCATGAAGAGATGGCCGGTGGAGGTAATGCCCACGAAAAGGCCGGCTCCCGGACCAGGCTTTTGCTGAACCAGGGAGGCGCCCCAGACGTCAAGTTCGGGGGCGGCACCAATTAAAAATCCACCGGCGGCATCACCATTGGCCTCCGCCTTAAGGGGGCCCATTTCCACCTCCGCGAAAAAGTCACCCTTTTCGTTGCCCAACCGGCAATTGATAAGATGCGCGGTACGCATGAGCAGCCTGGGGTTATCGGCGACGCACTCCAGGCGGTCGTTTTGGACTTTCCAGTCCTGCAAGCGGTTGGCCCAGAATTCGCTGCCCACCCAGACCCGATCGTTGAGGTGGGTCCAGGATTTCTCAAAGTAATTTTCACGTTGGCTGCAGGAAGCCAGTAGGAAAATCAGAAGGATGGAAATAAAGATTGTCTTCATATTCTTAGTTTTTTTTGAGGAGCATTCGACACAATCCCTTAGTCGTTCTTGTTTCAATAGCCCGTTAAAAAAAGCCTAAACACGTAACTTGCCTCGAATTAGAATCGTGAGACGCATTGCTTGTCTCGCATTGTAATCGGGAGTGCTATTACGAGGGAGTTGGCCAACGCAGCAGGCATCTTGTAACGATTCGATTATCACAGTATTTATAAGATTTCATCGGGTATTATGTTTTAGAGTTCAAGAAATTTCGTTTTGTGTTATATATGAGCAGATATGCTCGTTTGCTCGCGCTGTTTAGGAATGAATGATTTATCAAAGTTTTCACTGATGGCTGCCTTGTCGTAAATGGATTCAACAATTTTTCTATTCTGCTCTCGATCACCCCGATTCTCCCGGCAAACTCAATAAAATCACTTTTTGAAGGGTGTCCGTATTTTTTGTTCGCTTTTATAATTATCTAAAAAGAGACCTTTCTGAAGGGCAAAATCGGTGTCGTCAATATGCAAACGAGTATTTAGCAGGTCGTAAGCAGGGCTAAGCAGGTAATCGCCTTTGGAAGACTCCAGCAGCGAAAAGTTTTTTAAATGTGCATCCCCATTGGAGAATAGATAATTGAAAACGACCAATGAAAAAAGCTTCTCTATTTCCACTCTCCAGGCAGGAACATAGCGACGAATTAGCAAACCAATTTCTTCGTAACTGTAATCGTATTTAAAATCGGGGCCGGCATTATCCTTAGTTTTACCTGCCAGCGTGGCAAAATCTTCTGTTCCCCGTTTGCCTGCCAGGCCGGCAACATGATCTTTTACATCAAAGCGCCTGGTGATATAGGCAGGAGTACCGTCCTGAAAGAATATCATGGCATTTTCGGCCGTGTTTATTCCATATACTTGTTTTGCGATTTGCATCGTCAGGTGCTCATTGGCCGGTACCTGGTCAACGTTCTGTAGATCCACCGGAATGGGCTTTAATATATAAGTCCCCTGTTCACCTTCACAGGTAAGACGCAAATGAATTTTCAAGCAACAAACTTAACTTCTCCTGGACCCCGGATATCGATATCCGTTTGCGGTTTTCAATAAATTGTTTCGCGACCTCTTCACTGTTTTGGGGTTGTGGGTAAGTCAAAAAATGATTTACTTTTTTCCCATTGAACAAGCTTCGCAGACAGCCCGGACTGTAAGTAAAAAATCCTTCGGCCAACGTCCCCGGACAATATTTTAATTCTCCGAAATTCATTCCGCATCTATTGGTTTTACGGTAATTGCGCCGGATGTGTCATATCGTGCGGTTTCCGTCAGCAATCCAAAATGGTCTTCATCATCAATCCTAAGCTGACTGCTTTGGAGTTTTCTGTTTGCACCTTCGCCTTAGCATATTGAAAAGAAAGGGAACAAACAGGTGCTGGTATACTCTTTTATACGTGTTGTAAATGCCGCTGTTGCCGCCAATGTTCCCCATGCGTTGGGTGCCCCAGGGTGCATGGTTATCGCCAAAACCAATGCCGTGGCCCAGGAAAAGTTCCATGTCGATGGCAGCCTGCTCCTCACCGTCCACATAGATGCGGATGTCGGTATATTCCACATCCTTAAAGCTACCCCCAAACCACATGTGGGTGATGCACCCGGCTCCCTGATAACTGAAAAGCTCTGTTTCCGCATCTTTTTTAAGTACCTTCAGCTCTTTACCCATGGTGCCGAAGGTTTTGAGGGAGTGGGTGTCGGGCCAGGGAGTTTCCTGGTTACTTTGAGCCGTTGCAACCGATTGGGATAAAGCAAAAAGAGCAATCAACATCAACAATAAATTGAAGACTAACTGGTTGCGAATGGCTTGAACGTTTTGATTGGTTTTTGGATTTATAGCAATATTTATTGTATTTCAGTGTTCCACAAGCACGCCCTCCACGGTAAATTGAGTCAAGGCCGAAAAAGAAGCTTTACATTGGCAGTTATTTAGCATACAGGTAATCTCTGAGCCTTAATGATGTTTTTTCAATTAAATAGGACATCATTACCCCTACGATGAGCGATAATAAGATGTACAAGACATTCATCAAATGAATATCAGTTTTGAGATAAGTATAAACAATTTTTCTTGAATTCAAATGCCATAAATAAATTGAATATGAATTGATTCCAATAAAACAAATAAATTCTACTGGGAGCGATAAATATTGCAAAGGTTTTTTTTGCAAATAGCTTTCAGCACTTAACGAAATAATAACCAATAAACCAAAGCCCAAATTTACAGAGGTTAACCCAATGGTATTCATAAAAAAGCCACCCCCCTCAAAAAATAGACCCGGAGCAATTAATATTGAACTAAGAATTAATGTTATTACCGGTTTTTTAAAAAGCTGCCTGGTCCATTCAGTAAAGTAGTATAGATATGAAAAAAGGACACCCACAATTATTCCATCAGATCGGAGATGAGTTTGAAAGAAACTAAAAAAATCATCGTTCCTATGTGGATAAGAAACATATAACCTCATGACGAAACTTAAAAGCAATAAAACCAGTAAGGTACCGATTACCAGTTTTTTCCTTTCAATAAATCGTTGTTTCCATAAAAATAATACGCCAACTGCTAATAAAAAATAAAAGTGTGCTTCAACCGCAAGCGTCCAGGTATGAGACCAAATATTTGGCGTATAGCTTTGTAAGTAAAAAACTTCAGATAATATTATCCCCCAGCTATATGTGCGGTCATAAAATAGATAATAGATCAAAAGAGTTGAGAACATGAAAAAATAAAAGGGAGGAAAAATTTTAAACCCTCTGCGAATTAGGAACCTACTGATACTTATGGTATTTTGTTTTTTGTATTCATTGAATAAAAGGCCGGAGACTAAAAATCCACTTAAAACAAAAAACAAATCTACTCCAAGCCAGCCAAAATGATGCAGGAAGTTGTCCTCCAGGTTGCTATGTCTAAATAAAACCAATATAACAGCTATCGCCCTAAGAATGTCTAATCCCTTATTCCTCATTGTTTCATTTATTGGTTCTACTACCATTTTCGTGGATAAAGATTAGTTTTGGCAAAACATATATTTAATGGATTTCACAAAAGATTTTTTCAATCTGCTTTTAGATTTCGGTGATGAATGGGTGATTACGAACGTTGAAGCAAACCATAA
>JACDJA010001712.1_pt1 | contig 17526 bp, 11 predicted proteins | sample 7449241 | NCBI WGS metagenome assembly JACDJA01 (sample SAMN14253289, study PRJNA609438) | sludge metagenome | isolation source: initial anaerobic sludge | collected 2018-12-20 | reverse complement strand
GCCATCTCAGAAGAGTCAACCTCATGGTAACTACCATCATAGAGTGTCACTTTTACATCAACGATAGGATACCCTGCTTGGATACCTCTATTCATAGCTTCTTGGATACCTTTATTGACAGCAGGAACATACTCTTTTGGAATAACTCCACCTTTAATTTCATCGATAAACTCATAGCCCGCACCCGGCTCTTGTGGCTCAATTTTCAAGAATACATGACCAAATTGTCCTCTACCGCCTGACTGTTTCGCATATTTATACTCTTTGTTAACAGCAGTTTTAATGGTCTCTCTATAAGCGACTTGCGGTGCACCGACCTCAGCTTCAACTTTAAACTCTCTTTTCATCCTATCAACGATGATCTCTAAGTGAAGCTCACCCATACCTGCAATAAGTGTTTGTCCTGACTCTTCATCAGTTGAAACTCTAAAGCTTGGATCCTCTTCTGCAAGTTTTCCAAGTGCAACACCCATCTTTTCTTGATCGGCTTTTGTTTTTGGCTCAACTGCAACAGAGATAACCGGATCCGGGAACTCCATACGCTCAAGGATAACTCTATCTTTTTCACCCGAGAGCGTATCTCCTGTCAGTGTAGTCTTGAGACCTACAACCGCACCAATCTCACCGGCATAGAGTTTATCTACCTCTTCTCTCTTGTTTGAGTGCATCTTAAGAAGTCTTCCGATTCTCTCTTTTTTATCTTTTGTTGTGTTATAGACATAGGTTCCTGATTCGAGTACACCTCTATAGATTCTCACAAAAGTAAGCTGACCTACAAATGGGTCAGTCATAATCTTAAATGCAAGTCCTGCAACCGAACCCTCATCTGTTGAAGGAACGATGACATGGTCGCCATTTTCATACTCACCTTTAATATCGGCAACTTCAGTTGGAGCAGGAAGATAAGCAACAACAGCATCAAGGAGTGTTTGTACTCCTTTATTTTTAAATGCTGTTCCACATGTCATAGGAATGATCTCGATAGCAAGTGTCGCTTTTTTGATCCCTGCTTTTATCTCTGCTTCACTAAGCTCTTCGCCTTCCATAAACTTCTCAAGAAGAGATTCATCACACTCAGATATCGCTTCGATAAGTTTTTCTCTATATTCGTTTGCTTTATCTACCATATCGGCAGGAATATCAACAATCTCATACTCTTGACCCATTTTTGACTGATCATCACTCCATACAGTGGCTGTCATCGTGACTAGATCTACGATACCTTTGAAGTTTTCTTCTGCACCTATAGGTAATTGGATAGGCACTGCATTTGCTTTGAGTCTATCTCTTATCTGTCTCTCAACTTCATAAAAATCAGCACCGGTTCTGTCCATCTTGTTGACAAAAACCATTCTTGGAACATGATATTTATTTGCTTGTCTCCAAACTGTTTCTGATTGCGGTTGTACACCACCAACAGAACAGAATACAGCAACAGCACCATCGAGAACACGCATAGATCTTTCAACTTCAATAGTAAAGTCAACGTGACCCGGGGTGTCTATGATGTTTATCTGATGTCCTTCCCAATGACAAGTAGTGGCTGCCGATGTGATCGTGATTCCTCTCTCTTGCTCTTGCTCCATCCAGTCCATTGTAGCCGCACCGTCATGCACCTCACCGATTTTATGAGAAACACCTGTGTAAAATAGGATTCTCTCTGTCGTTGTTGTTTTGCCGGCATCAATATGCGCTGCAATCCCTATATTTCTAACTTTTTCAAGAGGATGTGATCTAGACATTATTTATCTCCTTACCATCTATAGTGAGCAAACGCTTTATTTGCCTCAGCCATCTTATAGGTATCTTCTTTTTTCTTAAATGCAGCACCTTTTTCAGTAGCCGCGTCCATAAGCTCATTACTCAATTTTTCTATCATAGTTCGCTCATTTCTCTTTCTAGTAGCAGCTATGATCCATCTTATAGCCAATGACTGCTGTCTAGCCGGTCTTACTTCGATAGGCACTTGGTATGTAGCACCACCGACTCTTCTACTTTTTACTTCCATAACCGGCTTGATATTATCCATCGCTTGATTGAAAATATCAATGCCTTTTTCTCCAGATTTTGATTCAGCTCTTTTAAGAGCTCCATAAACAACTTTTTGTGCAACACTTTTTTTACCATCTAACATAATTGAGTTGATAAATTTTGTCAATACTTTTGATCCATAGATCGGGTCAGGGAGTACTTCTCTAACCGGTGCCTTTCTTCTTCTCATATCTTCTCCTTCAATCTTATATATGATTTACTCAAGCGTTATCCCAAAAGGTATAAGTGATAACACCTGCTTAAACTAAACCTAAAATAGATATTATTTTTTAGGTCTTTTTGCGCCGTATTTAGATCTTGCCACTGTTCTTTTGGCAACACCTGATGCATCTAACGCACCTCTAACAATGTGATACTTCACACCCGGTAAGTCTTTTACTCTCCCGCCTCTTACAAGTACGATTGAGTGTTCTTGAAGGTTGTGACCCTCTCCTCCGATATACGAAATAACCTCAAAACCGCTTGTAAGTCTTACTTTGGCTACTTTTCTAAGTGCCGAGTTTGGTTTTTTTGGTGTCGTTGTATATACTCTTGTACAAACGCCTCTTCTTTGAGGACATTTTACAAGTGCCGGTGATTTTGATTTTTTAATCACTTTTTTTCGCTCTTTGCGAATCAACTGGTTTATGGTTGGCAAAATGTTTCCTTTCTGTTTTTGTTCATAAAATCTGGGTGGTTACACCACACAAATAGATACTCCATGTATGTATTTGTATGCTGTAAGCGTAGAAAAATGGAAGGTATTATACCAATTTTTTCTTTATTTTTACTTACGCCCCAAAGGTGGGGGCGCATCAATCATGTGGTTTAAATTTTAATTTTTTCATATCTATCATACCGGTTCCAACAGGTATCAATCTACCGATAACAACATTTTCTTTGAGGTCATCAAGCATATCAATCGTACCTGCAATTGATGCAGAAGTAAGTACTTTTGTAGTATCTTGGAACGATGCTGCCGAGATGATACTATCTGCGCCTACGGCTGATCTTGTGATACCTACTAAGATTGGTTCAGCAATTGCCGGCTCACCACTTAGTTTTACAACTCTGTCATTCTCTTCTTTAAACTTGCGTTTTGAGATGATATCACCGGCAATAAACTTGCTATCACCACTCTCTACGACTTTTACCTGTCGAAGCATTTGTGAAACAATAATCTCGATATGTTTATCGGAGATATTAACACCTTGTCTTCGATAGACTTGCTGTACTTCACTCACGATATATTCATAAAGGGCTTTCTCACCAAGTGCCGCTATGATATCATGGCTTGATACAACGCCATCAGTCAATTTCTCGCCGGCATGGACAAATTCACCTTTATGGACGAGAATTGCTTTGTCTTTATCGGCAAATTGCTCCACCTCTTGACCATTCTCGCCTCTAATGATAATTCTCTCTTTACCTCTTAGAGGTTTCCCTATGCTTACTTCACCGTCTATCTGTGCGATAAGCGCTATGTCTTTCGGTCGTCTTGCCTCAAAAAGTTCAGAAACCCTTGGAAGACCACCGGTGATATCTTTTGATTTGATCGCAGCTTTCGGTCTTTTTGCAATGATATCTGCTACTTCCACACTACCGCCATCTTTAACAAACAAAATCGTTTTTGAATCAAGTTGATATCTCAATGTCTCGCCGGACTCAGTCGCTAGAATAATAGCAGGTGTATAGGCTGTAGGGATATACTCATTAAGCTCCAACCTACTTGTACCTGTAAGCTCATCGAACTGCTCACTCACTGTTACACCGCTAATGATATCTTCAAATTTAACTTTACCCGCTTGCTCAGCAATGATAGGCTCAGAATATGGATCCCACTCAGCGATTACTTTTTGAATCGATTTTTCAGGAGACGCGATCACGGCACCTCTCTCGACAACGAGATTGCTTGCGATATTGATGATAGAGCCTCTTGAGATATAGTGTCTTGCTGCTTCTCTATCATTATCATCCACAATCACGGCAAAGAAACCTTTTTCATTGACTACTTCACCCTGTTTAGCATCGCCGTAAGCTTCAAGATAATCACCTTTAAGGAGATAGTATCTTACTTTACCTTTGGCATCTGCTTGAACATCTTGATTGATTGGCGCACCATCTTCAACTTTGAGCTCACTACCAAATGGTATACGGCTAGGAATACTCCAACCATCTTTGATAAGCTCAACGATAGAGTCACCTTTTTCAACTTTATCTCCATGCTCAAACGGCAAGAAGAGTTTTCCTTCGATATTACCGGCAACACCTGCGAGCTCATTTGATTTTGAAACATCACTTTTTCTCAGGTTGTATCTTACCTCTTCTTTATCTTTTGACTTCACGGAAACGATATACTCATCATGCGTTATAAGCACATGAACCACACCGCTCTCAAGCGCTTTTATCTTAGGCTCGACAAGCAAGATACCGGCATTTCTTCTGTTTGCAACAATAAGTTTATTTTCTTTGTTTCTATAGACAGAGAGGTTATAGTATCGGATAAACCCTTCTTTTGTCGCAACGATTTGTCTCTCCTCTTTTCCTGCTGTTGCCGTACCACCCGTGTGGAATGTTCTTAGCGTCAACTGTGTTCCCGGCTCACCGATTGATTGTGCAGCGATAACACCGACTGCTTCGCCTCTTTTGACGATTCTACTCTCAGCCATATTGAGTCCGTAGCATTTTGCACAAAGACCTTTTGGCGCTTTACAACTTGATGGTGTTCTGATGATTACCGATCTTACACCTGATTCTTTAACCTTAGCAGCAAGCTCTTCATCTACCATTGTTCCTTCGTTGGCTATAATCTCATTGGTAATAGGATCGATGATATCTTCAGAGATAACCCGTCCATAGATACGATCACTAATCGGCTCAATCATCTCATTCCCTACAACGATATCTGAAACTTCTACACCTTCGTGTGTTCCACAATCTTCCATGGTAATCTTGACATTTTGTGCAACATCGATAAGCTTTCTTGTCAAATAACCGGCATTCGCTGTTTTAAGCGCAGTATCCGCAAGACCTTTTCTCGCACCATGCGTCGAGATGAAGTACTCTAACACATTGAGTCCTTCACGGAAGTTTGAGGTAATCGGCGTCTCGATGATCGATCCGTCAGATTTTGCCATAAGTCCCCGCATACCAGAGAGCTGTCTTATCTGAGCAGCACTCCCTCTCGCACCTGAGTCAGCCATCATGTGAACGGAGTTAAATCCGCCCTTATCGCCCTGAATAAGGCTCATTAGCGCTTCGGCTATCTCATTGTTTGCATCTGTCCAAATGTCGATAATCTTATTGTATCTCTCTTGATCCGTAAGAAGACCTGTATTGTATTGAGACTGGATAGCTTTCACCTCAGTTTTAGCTGCGATAAGAATCTTCTCTTTCTCTTTTGGAATCTTAATATCATCGATAGAGATAGATACGCCGACTTTAGTTGCATACTCAAAACCCATATTCTTGAGATTATCTAGGAACTCGGCTGAATAAGATATACCACTGTGTTTATAGATATAATCCACTAAAACACCGATATCTTTTTTCTTGAGTATCTTATTCCAATATTTCTCAGGAACATAATCAGGGATGATCGATTTGAGTATCAATCTCCCTGTGGTTGATGTTGTTATCTTCCCGCCGACAATCGTTCTAATACGCGCATTAAGATCAAGTGATTTCTCATCAAATGCGATCATAACCTCATCGATGTTTGCAAAGAGCTTATGCTCTCCTTTAACATCCGGCTTCTCAAGTGTTAGATAGTAGAGACCTAAAATCATATCTTGCGAAGGTACGGTAATCGCTTTCCCTGATGCCGGCAAAAGGATGTTCATCGATGCAAGCATCAATACTTTTGCTTCAGCAATTGCCTCATCTGAAAGTGGTATATGCACCGCCATTTGGTCACCGTCAAAGTCGGCATTAAACGCAGAACAGACAAGCGGATGCAACTGGATAGCTTTCCCCTCGATAAGTCTTGGGTGGAAAGCTTGGATTGAAAGCTTATGCAGTGTCGGTGCACGGTTAAGAAGTATCGGATAATTCTCAACAACTTCTTCAAGGCACTCCCAAACTTCATTGACCTGTTTCTCAATCATCTTTTTAGCTTGTTTAAGCGTGGTTGCATACCCTTTCTCTTCAAGTTTTGCCATAAGATGTGGCTTAAAGAGCTCTATAGCCATCTTTTTAGGAAGTCCACATTGATCCATTCTCAAATCCGGTCCGACAACGATAACCGAACGACCGGAGAAGTCAACCCTTTTCCCCAAAAGATTTTGTCTAAAACGCCCTTGTTTCCCTTTGATAATCTCAGAGAGTGATTTAAGCGGTCGTTTATTTGCACCTTTGACGGCATTGCCTCTACGACCATTATCAAAAAGTGCATCAACAGACTCTTGCAACATTCTCTTTTCATTTCTTACGATAATCTCAGGAGCATCAAGTTCAACAAGTCTTTTAAGTCTTTGATTTCGGTTGATAACCCTTCTATAGAGATCATTGACATCACTTACGGCAAATTTACCACCATCCAAACTTACAAGTGGTCTTAGATCAGGTGGAAGCACAGGAAGGTGTGTCAACATCATCCATTCAGGTCTATTGCCGGAATTTAAAAATGCTTCAATAACTTTAAGTCTCTTAACGATCGTTTTGATCTTCGCTTCAGATTTTGTTGCTTCAATCTCTTCTTTAAGCTGACGGAACATTGTTATAAGATCAAGCTCTTCAAGAAGCTCTTTTATGATCTCGCCACCCATTCTTGCATCAAATGAACCTTCACCAAATCTTTGGATCATCTGTTGATACTGCTCTTCATTTAAGATGTCATATTTTGACAAAATTGTATTGTCATCTTCTTGTGCAGCACCCGGATCTTTTACAATATATGCTTCATAATAGAGTACACGCTCAAGATCTTTCATCTTCACGCCCATAAGCGTTCCTATACGGCTTGGAAGTGAGCTCACATACCAAATATGCGCAACAGGAGCGATAAGATCGATGTGACCCATTCTGCTTCTTCTAACCTTGCTTGATGTTACTTCAACGCCACATTTTTCACAAACAACACCCTTGTAACGCATCTTTTTATATTTGCCGCATAGACACTCATAGTCTCTGATTGGTCCAAATATTTTTGCACAAAAAAGACCGTCTCTCTCCGGCTTGAGCGTTCTATAGTTTATAGTCTCAGGTTTTTTAACCTCACCGTAACTCCAAGAGAGTATCTTTTCAGGGCTCGCAACTCTAAGCTGGAAAGCCTCAATATCTAATGGTTTATCTTCGCTGTTAACATCAACCGGCACTAAATTTTCAAATATCTCACTCATTTTCTGCCTCTTCTTCGTTTACTATTTTTTTCTGAAATAACTCTGCATCAAGTCCAAGAGCTTGAAGCTCTTTTGTCAATACAAACATGGTTTCCGGTACACCGGATTCAGGTACACTTTCGCCTTTTGTAATCGCTCTGTAAGCTCTTGCTCTTCCTTCAACATCATCTGATTTGATCGTCAACATCTCTTTGAGTATATGCGATGCTCCATACGCTTCAAGTGCCCAAACTTCCATCTCACCGAATCTTTGTCCACCAAAGAGCGCTTTACCTCCAACAGGCTGTTGTGTAACAAGTGAGTATGGTCCGGTACTTCTTGCATGCACTTTCTCATCAACCAAGTGATGAAGTTTCAACATATACATATAACCGACATTGACTCTCTCAATCATCTGATCACCTGTTTTCCCGTCAAAGAGAACCATTTTCCCATCTTCTTCCATTTTGGCAAGTTCAAACAACTTAGCAAACTCTTCTGTGTTTACCCCTTCAAATACAGGTGTTGCAAACTTGACACCTTTTGACCAATCTCTAGCATAATCAAGCAGTGTTGCATCATCCATATTGTTTATCGCTTCTTTAGCATTCATCAATTTTGCAACATCGGCTATCTCTATCATTTTTTCTCTGAGTTTAGCTATAAAATCTTCTTGTTTTGCTTTAAACATCTCTTCGATTTGTTTTCCAAGTTTCTTACCGATGAGACCTAAATGCACTTCAAGAATTTGCCCGATATTCATACGGCTTGGAACCCCGAGTGGATTCAAGATAACATCAACCGGAGAGCCATCTTCCATATACGGCATATCAATCTCAGGAACGATATTTGAGACGATACCCTTATTTCCATGACGCCCTGCCATTTTATCCCCGACTTTCAACTTACGCTTCGTCGCGACATATACCTTGACAAGTTTTGTCACACCACTTGATAGGATATCGTCTTTTTCCAAGATTGAGAGCTTCTCTTCATGCTCTGTTTTCAATCTTTTTTTCTGTTTTAAGAAGTATGCTTTGAGTGCTTCGTACTCATTTTGAATCTCATTGTCATATGATTGGACAACGCCTCTGAGTGCAAATCTATTGATATCTTTGACGATATCTTGAGGAATCATATCCCCTTTTTTGAACACTTTATCGCCTATATTGACCTCTTGAGCCAAAGGCTGTTTTGATAGATAGTTAGATATTCTGAGTATCTCTTCTCTATCTATCATCAAAAGTTGATCATGATGATCACTATCTAAGATCGCTTTTTCATCTTCATAAGCCTTAATAGTTCTCGCATCTTTCTCATACCCTTTTTTCGTAAATACTTTTACATCAATAACTACACCTTCCATAGATGAAGGGCAATAGAGTGATTTGTTGACAACATGACCTGCTTTTTCTCCAAAGATTGCACGCAATAGTCTCTCTTCGGGAGTTGGCTTTATCTCGCCTTTTGGTGAGACCTTTCCTACTAAGATCATACCGGATTTTACATTGGTACCTATCTTAACAATACCACTCTCATCAAGATGACTTAACTCATCTTCTCTAACATTAGGGATATCTCTTGTGATCTCCTCTGTACCATGTTTCAACTCTCTTGCTTCAATCTCTTTCTCGTAGATATGCACCGATGTAAATGCATCCTCTCGGATAAGTTTTTCAGAGATGATAATCGCATCCTCATAGTTATAACCATTCCAAGGCATAAACGCAACAAGTGCATTTTTACCTAAGGCAAGTTCACCTTGATCCATATTAGCCCCATCTGCTATGATCTGCCCTTTTTCTACCTTCTCTCCCGTATAAACAATTGGGGATTGTGTAAATGTAGTATTTTGGTTGGTTCTCATATTTTTCTCAAGCGGATAATGGTCTATGAAAACACCATCTTCATCTTCGCCCATGATATAGATATTTTTAGCGTCAACCTTTTCAATCACACCGCCTCTTTTTGCTTTGACTGCTTCCCATGCATCACGGCTGATAATTGCTTCCATTCCTGTTCCAACCATTGGTGCCTCAGAAGAGATAAGCGGTACGGCTTGTCGTTGCATGTTTGAACCCATCAAGGCTCTATTGGCATCATCGTGCTCCAAAAATGGAATCAGTGCTGCGGCTGAACCTGATATCATCAATGGAGATACATCGATGAGATTTACTTTGCTTGCCTCATTGAGCTCTATATTTCCATTGAGTCGTGTCTCGATAAGATCTTCAACGATATAACCTTTTTCATTTACTTTCGTAGAGGCAGGAGCGATACATTTATTCTCTTCTTGTGTTGCTGTGATATAAACAATCTCATCTGTGATAACTCTATCTTTTACAACTTTGTAAGGTGCTTCGATAAAACCGAGTTCATTTACTTTTGAGTAAGTTGCAAGTGTATTGATAAGTCCGATATTTTGTCCTTCAGGCGTCTCGATAGGACAGATACGACCATAGTGTGTCGGATGCACATCCCTGACCTCAAATCCTGCTCTCTCTTTGACAAGTCCACCCTCACCGAGTGCCGAGAGTCTTCTTTTGTGTGTGACTTCCGAAAGCGGATTGGTCTGATCCATAAATTGTGAAAGCTGACCGCTTGAGAAAAATTCTAAAACAGTGTTTGTTATCATCTTAGAGTTGATAAGATCATGCGGCATAAGCTCATCAAATGAACCCGATATCGTCGTCATCTTATCTTTGATCGCTTTTTGCATTTTGATAAGACCGTTATGGAGCTCATTTCCAAGTAACTCGCCGATAGCTCTAATTCTTCTATTACCCAAGTGATCTCTATCGTCGATATGCCCTTGTCCGTTTTTGACTTTGATAAGGTATTTAACGGTATTGATAAGATCTTCTGCTGTCAATACAGTCACATACTCAGGGATATCAAGACCGAGCTTATGGTTCATCTTCATACGACCGACTTTTGTAAGATCATATCGCTCAGGATCAAAGAAGAGTTGTTTCAAAAATGTTCTTGCCGCATCAGGAGTCACAGGGTCTCCTGGTCTCATCACTTTATAGATTCTAATCGCTGAGAGGATATTCTCATCTTCGATATCCTCTGTCTGTTTTAAGAGCTTCAAACTCTCACTATCAGCAACAAATGCTTTGATGATTGAGCTATCACACCCTTCTGCAAGGTCATTTGCAATCTCTATCTCTTCGATGCCTTTTTCCATGATTCTCTTGAGTCTATTTTCATCGAGTTGTGTCACAGCATCATAAAGCACTTCACCGCTTTCATTATCGATGATAGCTTTTGCAAAATAGCGCTCCAAAAGCACTTCAAGCGGATACTCTATCCACTCCAAACCTTCATCTTTAAATGTTTGTGCTTTTTTCTTGGTCAATCTTTTACCGGCTGCTACTATCACATTACCATTCATATCTTTAACATCATAATCTGCCCTTCCTAGGAAGTCATCCGGATTGTATTTTGTTAAAAATCTATTGTCTTTGATCTTGATAATCTTTGTCGGATAGAAAAATTTAACGATATCTTCTCTTGAGTAATCAAGTGCTCTAAAGAGGATTGTAACAGGTATTTTTCTTCTTTTATTGATTCTTGCGTAGAGAACATCTTTTGCATCATACTCAAAGTAGAGCCAAGAACCACGATCCGGAATAATCTGTGCCGAATAGATAAGTTTGTTGGATGTTGTTGTTGCTTCAGCCTCTTTGAAGATAACGCCCGGGCTTCTATGGAGTTGATTGACGATAACTCTCTCAACACCATTGACGATAAATGATGTTCTATCCGTCATAAGCGGGATATCTCTCACATAAACGGATTGCTCTTTGATCTCTTTTGGATCAAGTTTTTCGCCTGTCTTCTCATCTCTATTCCAGATAGTTAATGCGACATTCATTTTAAGAGATACAGAGTATGTAAGTCCTCTCTCCATACACTCTCTTACAGTATATTTTGGAGCGATAATCTCTGAATTTTTGTAGTTGAGCGTCAATCTATTTTGCTGATCATGGATGGGGAAAGAAGCACTAAAAACTCTCTCTATAGTTGAGTTTTTTCTATTCTTTTCGTTGAACATCAAAAAATTGTCATAGCTCTCTTGTTGGAGTTGTAATAGATTTGGAATCTCAATCTCTCTAGGGGTTTTAGAAAAATCAACTCGAAGTCTATTTCCTGATTGTAAAGAATTTAACATGGGCTAACCTTGTCTTTTAAGTTTTTTGTTTGTAGTTTCATGGCCGTGGATACAGAAAAAAACTATTTCTAATGAGGGTATGAGAATGTCTCTTAAATAGTTTATCGCTATCTCCATTTGAGATGAACAAGGGAAGGTCCCTTGTTGCGTAGTTTTTACTTGAGTTCGCAAGTAGCTCCGGCTTCTACGAATTTCTTTTTGATCTCTTCTGCATCTTCTTTGCTCGCACCCTCTTTGATAACTGATGGAGTATTTTCAGTAGCATCTTTTGCCTCTTTAAGACCAAGACCCGTAACTTCTCTTACGACTTTAATTACATTGATCTTTTTATCACCTGTAGCTGCAAGTACTACAGTAAACTCTGTTTGCTCTTCAACTGCTGCTGCGTCGCCTGCTCCGGCACCTGCTGCAACTACTGTTGCTTGTGCTGATACACCAAATTTCTCTTCAAACTCTTTTACCATCTCACTTAGTTCAAGTACAGACATGTTTGAGATGAATTCCATTACATCTTCTTTTGTAACTGCCATTTTATATCCTTTTTAGTTTTTTCTTTTATTCAATCGAAAGGAGAAAATCTCCAAAGCCAACTTTTTATGCCTCTTCTTGTCTTTTTATTGCAAGTCTATCAAGACCGATTGTGATATTTCTAATCGGTGCCATCCAAACATTAAGCAACATACCAAGAAGTTCTTCTCTACCAGGAAGTTTCGCCATAGATACAACAGTATTTACATCGACGGCTTTCCCTTCAAGCAAAGCTGATCTGATTGCAAACTTCTCTTTAAAATCAGTTGCAGTTTTATCTGCGATTTTACAAGTAGCAATCTGGTCACTTCCCCAGATAACCATATTCATGTCAACAAAATCTAGTTTCTCATGCTCTGTATTTGCTAGAGCGATGGAAGCAAGAGTATTTTTAACGATCTTCACTTTGGCATCTGTTTCTCGTGCCATCTTACGAACAGACTCGATATCTTTAACACCCATACCTTTATAGTCACAAACTACAATGGCACCGGCATCTTTGAAACCGTCTGTAAGCTCGACAACAAGTTGTTGTTTTTCTGCTTTTGTCATCTTTTCTCCTTTCGACCTCTAGTAGGGCTTGCCTTGCGGCTGAGATAAAATCTCGTTTAAGTCAATGACCCCTGCTTTCTTTGGCCAAGATAAAATAGTTAAACTATTTGATCTCCAATAACTCTTGAGCATTCAGTTTCACCGAAGGACTCATCGTTAATGAGATTGCAGCATTTGTTATGTATCTTCCTTTTGCCGTAGAAGGTTTTGCACGGTTGATTACTTCGACAAATTTGAGGAAATTCTCTTTTATATGATCCGCTTTAAAACTTATCTTTCCGATACCTGCATGGATATTTCCTTTTTTATCAACACGGAAATTTACCTGTCCACCTTTTGCATTTTTAACAGCAGTTGCTACATCCATAGTCACTGTACCTGTTTTAGGATTTGGCATAAGACCTTTTGGTCCAAGAACTCTTGCTACTTTCCCTATAACACCCATCATATCCGGAGTTGCAATCACTGTATCGAAGTTGATAACACCACTTTGGATTTGCTCTATAAGATCATCACTTCCAACTATATCAGCACCTGCTGCTTTTGCTTCATCTGCTTTAGCATCTTTTGCAAAAACTGCTACACGCACTGTTTTTCCTGTTCCGTGAGGAAGGACTACAGAACCTCTTATCATTTGATCTGCATGTCTAGGGTCTACATTGAGATTGAGTGCAATCTCGACCGTCTCATCAAATTTTGCTGATTTAAGATCAGGCAAAATAGTCATAGCTTCTTCCACGCTATACTCTTTTGTCTTGTCTACTTTTGCTAGTAATGCTTCTCGTCTTTTTGTTGTCTTTACCATATATTTCTCCGCTTATTTGCTCCCACATTTTACATCATGTGGTTATTGATGCTTAATCTACTATCTCAACGCCCATGCTTCTGCACGATCCGGCTATAATCTTAGTAGCAACCTCTTTATCGTCTGTATTGAGATCTGCGATTTTTTTCTCAACTATCTCATCAAGTTGTGCTTTTGTTATTTTTGCAATTTTATTCAATAGGGGATTATCTGTCCCTTTTTTGATGCCGGCAGCTTTTTTGATAAGATCTGTCGCAGGCGGTTGCTTAGTAATAAATGTAAAACTTTTATCTGTATAAACAGTGATTACAACAGGAACTCTAAATCCCATCATATCTTTTGTTTTTTCATTAAAAGCTTTACAAAACTCCATGATGTTTATACCTCTTTGACCACATGCAGGACCAACCGGTGGCGATGGATTCGCTGAACCGGCAGGTATAATCATCTTAAAACTCGTTTGTATTTTCTTTGCCATATCTTTCCCTCTTTATGTTATAGACTTCTTATATAATCTTTTCGACTTGCGTGTACAAGATTTCAACCGGTGTATTTCTTCCAAATATAGATACATTCAATCGCAACTTACCATGATCAAGATCATACTCTTCAACCATGCCTGTAAAGTTTGCAAATGGTCCATCAACGATCCGAACCATCTCTCCCATCTCAAAATCAATTTTTGGTCTAGGAGCAGATTTTTTCTCCATCTTTTCAAGTATCACCTTGATATCTGCATCACTTAATGGTGTTGGTGTCTTTTGTTCACCGATAAATCTAGATACTTTTGGAAGACTCTGGATCTTATGCCAAAGATCGGTATCCAGATCTATATGTGCGAAAGCATAACCCGGATAGAGTGATCTTTCTGTGATTCTCTTCTCACCATTTTTTACTTCGATGACCTCTTCTGTAGGGACAACGATTCTTTCTACTTTATCTTCCAAACCATAATCTTTTGCTAATCGCTCAATTGACTCTTTAACTGATCTTTCACTTCCAGCATAGGTCTGTATTGCATACCATTGATAAGCCATTTAAATCCTTATATTACTAATGATACAATGCTTGACATAATCAAATCAACCAATGCTAAAAAAAGTGAAATAGCTACAACAACTAAAATCACCGCAAAAAATGCCTGTCGAACCTGCATCTTTGTTGGAAAGATAACTTTATTTATCTCGTCTCTTGCATGCGCAATAAATGTTGAAATTTTGTTCATTATCAATCACCTTTTTTATGGCAGGCCAAGAGGGACTCGAACCCCCGGCACCTGGTTTTGGAGACCAGTGCTCTACCAACTGAGCTATTGGCCTAACAACTAAATCAAACTCAACCGAAAGATGAGCTTAAAGCTTCATCTCTTTGTGGACTGTATGCTCTTTGCACCACTTGCAGTATTTTTTAATAGCAAGTTTTTCAGTCGTATTTTTTTTATTTTTTGTTGTGTGATAGTTGCGTCTAGTGCACTTTTCACAACCCAAATGTACAGTCTCTCTCATTTTATCTCCATTATTTACTTAGCTAGGAGGCGAGAAGCCTCTTTGTTGCTAAAGTTGGGGATTATGCAATAATCTTTGTTACAACACCGGCACCAACAGTTCTACCACCCTCACGGATAGCAAATCTTGTTCCATCTTCAAGAGCGATTGGAGCGATGAGTTCAACATTGATCTTAACATTATCACCAGGCATAACCATCTCAGTTCCTGCTTGAAGCTGAACTGAACCGGTAACATCCGTAGTTCTCACATAAAATTGTGGTCTATAGTTGTTAAAGAATGGTGTATGTCTACCACCCTCTTCTTTTGTTAGAACATAAACCTCAGCTTCAAATTGCGTATGAGGAGTGATTGATTTTGGCTTACAAAGAACCATACCTCTTTGTACATTTTCTTTTTCGATACCACGGATAAGAACACCACAGTTATCTCCGGCTTCACCACAATCCATCTCTTTTCTAAACATCTCAACACCTGTTACTGTTGTTGTTTGAGAATCTTTGATACCTACGATTTCGATTTGATCACCAACGCAAACTTTACCTCTCTCAATTTTACCTGTAACAACTGTACCACGACCTTGGATTGAGAAGATATCTTCGATTGGCATCAAGAAATCTTTATCAGTTTCACGAATAGGATCAGGGATATACTCATCAACAGCATCCATAAGTGCAGTAATCTTATCAGCCCATGGCCCTAGGTTACCTGCTTTTGCTTCTTCAAGTGCTTGGAAAGCTGAACCGGCTATGATTGGAGTATCATCACCCGGGAAATCGTATTGACTTAGAAGCTCTCTAACTTCCATCTCAACAAGTTCAATCATCTCATCTTTATCAGCGTCATCAAGTTGATCTTCTTTATTTAAAAATACAACGATGTATGGAACACCTACTTGTTTTGAAAGAAGAATGTGTTCTCTTGTTTGTGCCATAGGACCATCAGTCGCAGCGATAACAAGGATAGCACCATCCATTTGCGCAGCACCGGTGATCATGTTTTTAACATAGTCAGCATGCCCTGGGCAGTCAACGTGAGCATAATGTCTCTTGTCTGTTTCGTACTCTACATGAGAAGTAGCGATTGTAATCCCTCTTTCTCTCTCTTCAGGAGCATTATCGATCTTATCATAATCCATAAATGCTGAATTATTCTTAGTAGCCATTACCGCAGTGATAGCAGCCGTAAGAGTTGTTTTACCGTGGTCAACGTGACCGATCGTACCGATGTTAACATGCGGTTTATTTCTTTCAAACTTTGCCTTAGCCATCTTTTTCTCCTAGCTTTTTAAAATTTAGGCTGATATTATATCAGAATTTACTTAGACCCCATAACCAATATATGGACAAAAATGCTTTTGGCTCTATATTTCGGATACCAAAATGATATAAAAACATTTTTGTCCATACTGCTGGCTGGAGCCCAGAAGCGGGATTGAACCGCCGACCTCTTCCTTACCAAGGAAGTGCTCTGCCACTGAGCTACCTGGGCAACTGTCACCTTATAAAATTGCGTCTGAACTCGTCAAAAACAATAGAAAATCACAAGAAATTTTACAAGAAAGCTTGGTATGATGCAGATTAAAACAATATCATAATCACACAGCTCCCAGTATAAATGGAGCGGGAGACGGGACTCGAACCCGCGACCCTCAGCTTGGAAGGCTGACGCTCTAGCCAACTGAGCTACTCCCGCGTCATTTCTTGTAACAAATTATGGTGGTGAGAGAAGGATTCGAACCTTCGAAGGTAAAAACCAGCAGATTTACAGTCTGCCCTCGTTGGCCACTTGAGTATCTCACCTCAATTTGTCTTGATACCGGTCAAACACTGATAATTTTTTATGGAGCTGGTGATGGGACTCGAACCCGCGACCTGCTGATTACAAATCAGCTGCTCTACCAACTGAGCTACACCAGCACCCATACCAATTTTAGAAACTAAAAATGGAACGCAATTATATTTAAAAAGTCTTAAAAAGTCAATAGTTTTTTCAATTTTAAGATATAATTCTCAAAATGCATAAAAGGGAACACAATTGAAATCGCCTAGAGGCTTTGGTAAAAAGTATTTTACTTTACAATCTATACTTGCTCACTGTGTGAATGTAACACTCCATAAGCAAGTGACAAAAATAGCATCGCTCTATAGTTTTTGTTTTGAAAGCTCTGCCGAAGAAGAGGAAGACCCTCCTTTGGATATACAAAATAATTGTCTTCTCTTGTTACAAAATCCAACTTTGTGCAATTGCATATTTACAAGAATTGCCAAACAATCCATAAAAAATGCAAAAAAGATCAAAAGATCAAATTGCAACTGCAAGTATTTTAGCTTTAGAAGAAGCGGTATCCATCCTCCAAGAATTATCCATAATCATCAAATATAAAATACAATATAAAAGGATATAAAAATGTCAAAAAATCTAGTGATTGGATTCCCTAGAATCGGAGAAAAAAGAGAGTTAAAATTTGCACTTGAAAGATACTGGTCCGGTGAGTGTGATTTTAGCACTGTAGAAGAGGTTGCCAAAGAGCTCAAAGCAAAGAGCTGGCAAAGACAAAAAGCAAGCGGGATACAATATATAAGTTCCAACGATTTTTCATACTATGAT
>JACDJA010001711.1_pt1 | contig 17546 bp, 14 predicted proteins | sample 7449241 | NCBI WGS metagenome assembly JACDJA01 (sample SAMN14253289, study PRJNA609438) | sludge metagenome | isolation source: initial anaerobic sludge | collected 2018-12-20 | reverse complement strand
TCCGACCGATCGCGACTATGTGGTGATGCTCAACGACTGGACCGACGAAGATCCGGAGCGCATTTACGCCAAGCTCAAGAAGCAGAGCGACTACTACAACTTCGCCCAGCCCACCGTGCCGGATTTCTTTCGCGATGTCCGCGAGAAGGGGCTGAGTCAGGCCTTGGCGATGCGCAAGATGTGGAATGAGATGCGCATGAATCCGACCGATCTGGGGGACGTTTCCGGCTACACCTACACCTATTTGATGAATGGCACCGCGCCGGCCGGTAACTGGACCGGTATCTTCCGGCCCGGTGAAAAGATCCGGCTGCGCTTCATCAACGGCTCGTCGTCCACGATTTTCGATGTGCGCATTCCCGGCCTGAAGATGACCGTGATCGCGGCCGATGGCCAGGACGTGCAGCCGGTGCCGGTCGATGAGTTCCGCATCTCGGTGGCGGAAACCTACGATGTCATCGTCGAACCGCAGGACGAGCGTGCGTACACGCTGTTTGCCCAATCCATCGACCGCACCGGCTATGCACGCGGCACGCTGGCGCCGCGTGCGGGCATGCACGCCGAGGTACCGGCCATGGACCAGCGCGTGTGGCTCGACATGCAGGACATGATGGGCGCGATGTCGATGGGCGGCCCGGATCACACCAGCGGCCATGGCGCGGGCGCGGCGATGCCCGGCATGGGCCACGCCAGCATGGCCGGCATGGACAAACGTGAGGCCCCGGTCGTGCGCCACGCACGCACTGAATACAGCCCCGGCGTCGACATGCATGTGGACATGCCGCGCACCAACCTCGACGATCCGGGCACCGGCCTGCGCGACAACGGTCGGCGCGTGCTGACCTATGCCGACCTGCATACCATCGGCGGTCCGATCGATGCGCGTGAGCCTGGTCGCGAGATCGAGCTGCACTTGACCGGCAATATGGAACGCTTCATCTGGTCGTTCGATGGCGTGAAGTTCTCCGACGCCAAGCCGGTGCACTTCAACAGCGGCGAGCGCCTGCGCATCGTGCTGGTCAACGACACCATGATGAACCACCCGATCCACCTGCACGGCATGTGGAGCGAGCTGGAAAGTCCGGACGGCCAATTCCAGGTGCGCAAACACACCATCAACGTGCAGCCGGCGCAGCGCATCACCTACGCCGTATCAGCCGACAACCTCGGTCGCTGGGCCTATCACTGCCATCTGCTGTATCACATGGAGGCGGGCATGTTCCGCGAGGTGGTGGTGTCATGAACATGCATCGCCGCAATACCTCGATCATTCCGCACCGCCCGATATGGCTGGCCGCACTGCTGCTGGCTTTGCCACTGTCGGTCACGGCGCAGAACGCGCCCGCGTCCAGCAGCACGGCGCCGATGGACATGGGTTCCATGCCAGGCATGGATCACGGCCGCATGCATGGCATGACGATGCCGGCCGCCGCGGGCAGCACCGTGAAGCCGGCGACGAAAACACCCGTCAGGAACGCGGGGAAGAAGCCCGTACCGACTCCGCCGACGCCTGCTCCCCACCACATGGATGACATGAAGAGCATGGATCACAGCAGCATGCATGGCATGGACCACGCGGCGATGCCGCCCACGCCGATGCCCGCCAAGCCTGCCGCATCGGCGTCACCCGCTGGCGACATGTCGGGGATGGATCACTCGTCGATGCCCGGCATGAACCCAGAAGCAATGCAAGGGATGGATCACAGTGGGATGGCCGGGATGGACCACGGCACGATGCCCCAAAAGGGACAGGGCGACATGGCCGGTATGGGCGCGATGCCGGGCATGACGATGGGACCAATGCAGGGTGGCAGCGCGCCAGCGGGCGCACGCAGTGACGACTATTCCGACGGCGTCGCGGGCAGCCCCGTACAGGGGTTGCACATGCACGGCAGCGCGCCGTTCGGCATGCTGCTGATTGACCAACTCGAAGCGTTCCATGGTCGCGATGCCAATGGCCAAAGTTGGGAAGCACAAGGCTGGTACGGCAACGACGAGGACAAGTTGTGGATTCGCACCGAAGGCGAGCGCAGCCGCGGCAAGCTGGAAGATGGTGATCTCGAAGCGTTCTGGAACCACAACATCGCCACGTTCTGGAGCACGCAACTGGGTGTGCGCCACGACTTCGGCGAAGGCCCCGGGCGCACGTGGGCCGCATTCGGCGTGCAGGGCTTGGCGCCGTATTGGTTTGAACTGGAAGCGACCGGCTATGTGGGCGCCAATGGGCGCACCGCGGCACGCCTGCGCGCGGAATACGAGTTGCTGTTCACCCAGCGGCTGATCCTGCAGCCGGAAGCCGAGATCAACCTGTACGGCAAGAATGATCCGCAGCGCCGAATCGGCAGCGGCATCTCCGACGTGCAATTCGGACTACGCCTGCGCTACGAAATCCGTCGGCAGTTCGCGCCGTACATCGGGGTGAACTGGGTGCGCCGCCTCGGCACCAGCGCCGACTACGCGCGGCAGGATCATCAACCCGTTCTCGACCGGCAGATCGTGGCCGGCGTCCGCATCTGGTTTTGAGGAGAAACATCATGAAACAGCACATCAAGCATCACAGCATCACAGTTGTCGTCGTTCTGGGCGTGCTGGCCATCGGCGCAGGTGCGTTCGTGTACTCCGGCCTCTACAACATCGGTGCCGACGATCATCACACCAAGCCGGTTTTCGCGGTACTGCAAACCCTGCGTGAAAACTCCATTCATGCGCGCGCCAAGGGCATCGTCGTGCCTGACCTCGACGACCCGCAGTTGATACTCAAGGGGGCTGGCCAGTACGCGGCCATGTGCACTCAGTGCCATCTCAAGCCCGGTATGAAAGACTCGGAAATCCGCCCCGGCCTGTACCCGCAGCCGCCGAACCTGTCGCAGGTACGGGTGGAGCCGAAGGAAGCGTTCTGGGTCATCAAGCACGGCATCAAGATGAGCGCGATGCCGGCATGGGGTGGCAGCCATGACGACCCGACGATGTGGAGCATGGTCGCGTTTTTGCAGAAGCTGCCCGACATGACGCCGGCGCAATACAAGGACATGGTGGCCAGGGCCCCGGCAGATCACGACATGGACATGGATGGGGAGGGTGGCCACAGCCATGGCGGGGCGGCTGATGATGACGCTCACGATGCTGCCAACATGCAGGACATGCAGATGCCTGCCGAGTCCGAATCCGGGCATAGCCACGCACCGACCGCCGCGGACGGGCATGATCACGAACATGTTCAGGCGGCGCCTGCAGTTGAAGTGCCATTGTCGATGGAAGGCATGAAAGCGCAGGCGGTACCGGCGGCCGAGGCGGTGGCACAAGCGTTCCACACCGCGCTGCACAGCGGTGATCGCGCCGCCGTGCTGGCGTTGCTGGCGCCCGATGTCAGCATCAGCGAGGGTGGCCAGGTGCAGTCGCGCGAAGCGTATGCCAGCGGCCATCTGGGTGAGGACATCGCCTTCCTGAAAGCCGCGCAGAGCACTCCGGTCTCGCTCGGTTCGATGTCGATGGGCGACACCGCCATGGTCGGTAGCGAGAGCGACATCCAGGCCACGGTCAAGGGCAAATTGACCAAGTTGCGCAGCCGCGAGCTGCTCACCCTCAAGAAGGACGGCAAGGACTGGAAGATCGTGTCCATCCGATGGGAATCCGCACCACTACCAGGAGAGTGACCGTGAAGCGAGTGAGCATCTCACCCGTGAATGCAAGAAACGTCTTGTTTGCGGCAATCGCTGTTGTTTCCCTCAGCGTGCTTGGTGCCTGCACCCGCCCTGTCGATGCGCAGTCCAGCCAGCGAACCCCCGCGACAGTGAGTGACGCAACGGCAAACCCATCGGACGCAACGCTTCCGGTCATGCTGGTACACAAAAGCGCCACGTGTGGTTGTTGCAGCGCATGGGTCGATCATATGCGCGCTGCCGGTTTCAAGGTCGATGTACGCGATGTCGACAACCTCGATGCGGTGAAGGACCGCGTCGGCGTTCCAGCCGGCAAGGGCTCGTGCCATACCGCCGAAGTGGGCGGCTATTTCGTCGAAGGTCATGTGCCGGCGCCGGACATCAAGCGACTCCTGGCCGAGAAGCCCGAAGCCAGGGGGCTCGTCGTTCCGGGCATGCCGGCCGGATCACCGGGCATGGAGCTGCCTGACGGCCGCGTCCAGCCCTATGTCGTCGAGCTTGTTGCCCCCGACGGCACCACTTCCGTCTTCGCTCACCATGCGTATTGATACGTCGATTGACGTCAAGCCATTGCCATCGTCATGGGAGGATGCATGAACACCCACCATCACCACACGGGCGCCGACAATCACGGGCATCACGCCCACTCCGGCGCGGGGGCAACCGCGGTCGATCCGGTTTGTGGCATGCAGGTCGATCCAGACCAGACCACCCATTACGCCGAACATGATGGGGTAACGCACCATTTCTGCTCGGCGCGCTGCCTGGAACGCTTCGTGGCGGATCCGGCCAAATACCTGACCCGGCGACCCGATGACCTCCCCACGCAGGCACCGGCGGGAACGCTGTATGTCTGCCCGATGCATCCGCAGGTGCGCCAGGAAGGCCCCGGCATTTGCCCGATCTGCGGCATGGCGCTGGAACCGGAAATGCCGGGGCTGGAGGATGAGGACAACCCCGAACTGCGTGATTTCAGCCGCCGCTTCTGGTGGACCTTGCCGGCGACGCTGGTGGTGCTCGTACTGGCGATGTTCGGCCACTACTTTCCTTGGCTACCGGTAGACACCCGAACCTGGATCGAACTGGTACTGACCATCCCGGTGGTGTTGTGGGCAGGCTGGCCGTTTTTCGTTCGCTGCGTGCAGTCGGTCCGCAACCTCAGTCCCAACATGTGGACCCTGATCGGCATCGGCGTGGGCGCGGCGTTCGGCTACAGCATCGTTGCCACCATCGCACCGGATCTGTTTCCCGAGTCGTTCCACGAGCACGGCCGCGTTGGTGTCTATTTCGAAGCCGCTGCGGTGATCGTCTCGCTGACCCTGCTTGGCCAGCTGCTCGAACTGCGTGCCCGCTCGAAGACATCGACTGCCCTGAAAGCCCTGCTGGGGCTGGCGCCGAAGACCGCACGCCGCCTGCGCGACGATGGCGACGAGGAGGATGTCGAACTCAGCCACGTTCACGTCGGTGATCGCCTGCGGGTACGCCCTGGTGAAAAGGTGCCGGTGGACGGCAAAGTGATCGAAGGGCGCTCTCATGTCGACGAGTCGATGCTGACCGGGGAACCCGTCCCGGTCGAAAAAGCCATCGGCTCCAGCGTGATTGGCGCGACCCTCAACGGCACTGGCAGCCTGGTGATCCGGGCGGAGAAAGTCGGCTCGGCGACGGTGCTGTCGCAGATCGTGCAACTGGTCGCGCAGGCGCAACGCTCGCGCGCACCGATGCAGCGCATGGCCGACAAGGTGGCTTTCTGGTTCGTGCTGGCGGTCCTGGCGATTGCCGTTGCAACCTTCTTCGTATGGGGGCTGTTCGGTCCGGAACCGTCGTGGACGTTCGCTGTGCTCAACGCAATCTCGGTCCTGATCATCGCCTGCCCCTGCGCGCTGGGACTGGCTACGCCGATGTCGATCATGGTGGCGACCGGCCGTGCCGCCGGGGAGGGCGTATTGTTCCGCGATGCCGAGGCGATCGAGAACCTCCGCAAGATCGACACCCTGATCGTGGACAAGACCGGAACCTTGACCGAGGGACGTCCGGCCTTCCACGCGGCGCTCGCGGCCGAAGGGTTCACCGAACAGGAGGTGCTGCGCCTGGCGGCCAGCCTCGACCAAGGCAGCGAGCACCCACTGGCCGACGCGATCGTCGCGGAAGCCCGCCATCGTAACCTGACGCTAGAAACACCAGAGAGCTTCGAGTCGTCCACCGGCATCGGGGTCCGCGGCAAAGTGGGAGGCGCCATCCTGGCGATCGGCAATACCGCGCTGATGCACGAGGTCGGGGTCGATGCCTCGGTTCTTTCCATCCCGGCCGAAGAGCTGCGTCGGGCCGGTGCCAGCGTGATGTACCTGGCGGTCGATGGCGCCCTGGCCGGCCTGCTCGCGGTGGCCGACCCGATCAAGGCCACCACCGCAGGAGCCATCGCATCGCTGCACGATGCGGGCCTGAAAATCGTGATGGCCACCGGCGACGGCGTCACCACGGCCCATGCAGTCGCCCGCACCTTGGGTATCGACGAAGTCCATGGAGAAGTCCGTCCAAAGGACAAGATCGACCTCGTGCGACAGCTGCAAGCCAAGGGGCATCGGGTGGCGATGGCTGGCGATGGGATCAACGACGCCCCCGCGCTTGCCGGCGCCGATGTCGGCATCGCCATGGGTACCGGTACCGATGTGGCGATGTCGAGCGCGCAGGTGACGCTGGTGAAGGGCGACTTGCGCGGCATCGTGCGGGCACGGTCGATCTCCAACGACACCGTTGCCAACATGAAGCAGAACCTGGGCTTTGCGTTCCTCTACAACGCGCTGGGCGTACCGATCGCGGCCGGCGTGCTGTACCCCCTGATGGGCCTGCTGCTCAGCCCGATGATCGCCGCCCTGGCAATGAGCCTGAGCTCCGTATCGGTGGTTGCCAATGCACTGCGGCTGGGCAGGAAGCGGCATGGTTGAGACGACCAATGCCGGCGAGTGGAGCGAAGCGAATCCAGCGCGATGCCTTCGCCGGCACGCGGGAGTACGCCACCATGTGTTTCCTTCCTCACGCCCAGCACACCTTGGTATCGGGCTTGGCGACCACCCCGTTCTCCAGGAGGGCCGGGGTTGGCCGGCGAGACCAGTGAAGGAGACGGGGCCGACAATCTGTAGTTGATTCAGGTCAATGAAATTCTTGGTATTTTGGAGATATAGTGTTGTCTATGGCCCGTCCTTTCCGCATGCATCGCGCCACACGTCGCCGCCTTATCTGGCTGGTGACGCTGCTGCTGCTTTGGCAGCAGACGGCACTGGCTGCCTACGTTTGTCCGACGGTCCCCGAAGCGACACCGGCGGCTGCGCTGATGACTTCGATGTCGGGCATGGACGGCGGCTGTGCGCAGAATCAGGATGCCCCCGCCAGCCCGCTGTGCCAAAAGCATTGCACGCCCGATCACGCGACGCAGGTTGAAGCGCATACGACGGCGGTGCCATTAAGCGTGTTGCCGGCACTGCCATCGATGCTGATGACACCATCCGTTGTTGCGCTGCCATCGAATCGCGCGCTCCAACGGGTCGGGCATCTGCGCGCGCCGCCACCTCCGCCCATGTTGTTGTTCTGCTCACTCCTGATCTGATCTGACACGTTGCGGCATTGACGTATGTGGCGTCGCGCCTGCATGGCGCGACGCAGATCGCAGACCAGCGGAGTATTCACCCATGTTGTCCCATCACTTTGCCCGGCGCCTGATGGTGCCGGGTCTGGCCGCGCTCCTGTGGGGAGCCTTGGCCACGGCGGCCGGTGCCATCGAGCCACCGCTGACGCTTGAGGCGGCCGTTCGGCAAGGCCTGGCGCGGGCGCCGCAACTTGAAGCGCGTACCGCCGATACGGCGGCAGCCCGCGAGGAAGGTGCGCGCGCCGGACAGTTGCCGGATCCCACCCTGACGCTCGGACTTTCCAATTTCCCCGTCACCAGCCCAGGGGCTTTCAGCCTGCGCTCGGACAGTATGACCATGCGCACCGTCGGCGTGATGCAGACGATTCCATCGCGAGCGGCGCGCGACGCCGAGCGCGGTTTGGCCGCTGCGCAGATTGACGCAGCCGAAGCCGATTACGTCGGCGCCGCGCAAACGGTGCGCGAACGCATTGCCGATGCGTGGATCGAGGTATGGGCCACACAACAGAAACGTGCGCTGCTGGGCGAGTTGCGCGGCGAAAGCGCATTAGCCGTGCTGATTGCGCAGGCGCGGCTGCGCGGTGGCGACGGCAGCGCCACCGACGCGCTGGCGGCGCGCACGGATGCGGCCACACTGGACAACCGACTGGAGGCCGTTGACGCCGATCTCGCCGCAGCACATACGGGGTTGCAGCGTTGGCTTGGTGAGGACGCGGCCACCGTGGCCGACACGCCTGATTTCCAGGTGCTGCCGGTAGCGCCTGCTCGACTTGAGCAAGCCATTGATCAGCAGGCACCCATGCAGGCGTGGCAAGCACGCGAACAGGTAGCTGAGGCCGCACTCGCCCAGGCACGGGCTGCCAAACACCCGGATTGGAACGTGTCGGTGGATTATGGCCGGCGCGCGCCGTATCTCTCGGACATGGTGACCTTGCAGGTGGGTGTGAGCCTGCCGCTGTTCACCCGCAACCGGCAGGATCGGGGAATCAGCGCCAAGCAGGCGCAATGGGATGCAGTGCAGGCCGATCACGAAGATGCGCGTCGCGCCCAGCGCGAAGCGGTGGCGCGTGCGGTGGTGAATTGGCAGGGTTGGGGACGACAAGTCCAGCGCTATCAGGACACGTTGCTGCCACTCGCACGGGATCGTGCACGCACGGCGCTGGCCAGCTACCGCGGTGGTGGTGCGCTGCAGCCATGGCTCGATGCCCGTCGCGATGAAATCGAACAGCGGCTGGCCTACGCCGAGGCACTGGCGACCCATGCGCGCCTGTGGGCCGCGCTGGCCTATCTGCTACCCAATTCGGAGACGACGCCATGAAGCGCGCACACTTGAAACCTGCCCTGATGATTTTCGCCGGCGTCTTGCTCGCGGCGGTACTGCTGGTGGTTGGCTATCTCGGCGGTCGCCGGCATGCACCGTCGGCATCGGCGTCGACTGGCAACGCGGCATCAGCAACGGATGCCGGTGAGCGAAAAGTCCTGTACTGGTACGACACGATGGTGCCGCAGCAGCATTTCGACAAGCCGGGCCTGTCGCCGATGGGCATGCAGATGGTGCCCAAGTATGCCGATGATGGTGGACCCAAGGATGTCATCCAAATCGATCCCACCACCGTGCAAAACCTCGGCGTGCGCACGGCACTAGTCGAGCGGCGGGTGCTGGCTTCGGCCATCAGGGTGCCCGGTACGATTACCTGGGACTTGCGCCAGGCCAGCACGATCAGCGCGCGGGTTGATGCGGTAATCAGCAAGCTTGATGTGCGCGCGCCGTATACCGTGGTCGCTGCCGGCGCACCGCTGGCGCAGTTGCTGGCGCCGCAATGGAACAGTGCGTTGGCGGAATATCGCGCGCTGGAGCAGGCGCGGTCCGCCGACGCGCGCGAGCTGCGCTCCGCAGCGCGGCAACGGCTGCAGGTGTTGGGGCTGACAGCGGCGGATATTCAGTCGTCGCGTCATGGCGCGGATGCGGCGATCACACTGCACGCCCCGCAAGCGGGCGTCGTCACGACACTGGATGTGCGTGAAGGCCAGCGCGTCACTGCAGGCCAGACCCTGATGACCTTGAACGGTCTGTCCACCGTGTGGGTCGAGGCGGCACTCCCGCAGGCGGTGGCCGGCACGGTGCGCAGCGGCACGCCGGTGGGGGTCACGGTCGATGCCCTGCCGGGTCGGTCGTTCCACGGCACCGTGGAAACCTTGCTGTCGGACGTGGATGCGGTGACGCGCACCCAGCGCGCCCGCATCGTGCTCGACAATCCCGACGGTGCCTTGAGTCCGGGCATGTTCGCTACCGTGCAACTCAACCCGACTCCGGACGTGGCCGTACCGGTGGTACCGGACGACGCGCTGATCGCGACGGGCACCCACACGCGAGTCATTCTCGCCGAGGGAGATGGCCACTTTCGTGCCGTATCGGTGCGCATCGGGCGGGCGGCCGGCGGCTATACGGAAATTCTCGATGGCCTCGCGGGTGGTGAGAAAGTCGTGGTCTCCGGCCAGTTTCTGATCGATTCCGAAGCGAGCCTGTCCGGTGCGCTGGAGCGTCTGAATGACGCCCCCACCAAACCGGCGCCGGCCACGAGCGTGCCCATGCCGGGCATGCCGATGGGAGACCGACCATGATCGCCGCCCTGATTCGCGCGGCGATTGCGCATCGCGTGTTCGTGCTGTTGGCTGCACTGGCCTTGGCCCTGATGGGCATGTTCTCGGTGACGCGCACGCCGGTCGACGCGCTGCCCGACCTGTCTGACACCCAGGTGATCATCCGCACCAGTTACCCGGGCCAATCGCCGCAGGTGGTCGAGGATCAGGTCACCTATCCATTGGCCACCACCATGCTCTCGGTACCTGGCGCGACGACGGTGCGCGCCTTTTCGTTCTTCGGCGACTCCTACGTCGATGTGTTGTTCGATGACAGCACTGACTTGTACTGGGCACGTTCGCGTGTGCTGGAGTACCTGAGCCAGGCGCGGGATCGCCTGCCGGCCGGAGTCACGCCTGCCCTCGGCCCTGATGCCACGGGACTCGGCTGGATCTACGAATACGCGCTGGTGGATCGTACCGGTCAGCACGATCTTGGCCAGTTGCGTGCGCTACAGGACTGGTTCCTGCGCTATCAGCTCAAAACCGTGCCGAATGTCGCCGAGGTCGCCACTTTGGGCGGCATGGAGCGCGCCTGGCAGATCGTGCCCGATCCGCAGGCGCTGGCGGCGCGCGGCGTCACCGTGGCGCAGCTGGTCGATGCGGTACGCAGCGCGAACGGCGCCAACGGTGGCTCGGTGATCGAACAGGGCGAAGCGGAACTGATGGTACGCAGCGAAGGCTATCTGAAGAGCCGCGCGGACTTCGAGAACGTGCCGATCACCACCAACGCCGGCGGTGTGCCGGTGCTGCTGCGCGATGTGGCGACGGTGCGGCGGGGCCCGACGTTTCGCCGTGGCATTGCCGAGCTGGACGGGCAAGGTGAAGTGGTCGGCGGCATTATCGTGATGCGCACGGGCAAGAACGCGAAGGCCACCATTGCCGCCGTGAAAGCACGGCTAGCGGAACTGCAGCGCAGCCTGCCGGCCGGCGTCGAGATCGTGCCTACCTACGACCGCTCGCAGCTGATCGACGCCGCGGTGGAGAACCTGTGGAGCAAGTTGTTCGAAGAATTCCTGGTGGTGACGCTGGTCTGCGTGTTGTTTCTGGGGCACCTGCGCTCGGCGCTGGTGGCCGTGATCACGCTGCCGCTGGGCGTGTTGGTCGCCTTCATTGCACTGCATCTGCAAGGCGTCACGGCGAACCTGATGTCGCTCAGCGGTATCGCCATTGCGATCGGCGCGATGGTGGATGCGGCGATCGTGATGATCGAGAACGCGCACAAACATCTGGAACATTGGCGTGACGCGAACGACGGACGTGAACCGCAAGGTGCGCAGCGGTGGTCGCTGATTGCCGAGGCCGCCGCCGAGGTGGGGCCCGCGTTGTTCGTCAGCCTGTTGATCATCGCGCTGTCGTTCGTGCCGGTCTTCGCGCTGCAGGGGCAAGAAGGCAAGCTGTTCAAGCCGCTGGCCTTCACCAAGACCTACGCGATGGCGGCAGCGGCTGGGCTGGCGGTGACGCTGGTGCCGGTGCTGATGGGTTATTTGATCCGCGGGCGCATCCGTGCCGAGCGCGACAATCCGCTCAACCGGGGTTTGATCCATGGCTATCGGCCTCTCCTCGAAGCCGTGCTGCGCTATCCGAAAGCAACCCTGGTGCTGGCCGGTGTGCTGCTGCTCACCGCGGTCATTCCGATGACCAAGCTCGGCAGCGAGTTCATGCCCGCGATGGACGAGGGCACGTTGTTGTACATGCCTACCGCACTGCCGGGGCTGTCCGCCGGCAAGGCCTCGCAGTTGCTGCAGTTGACCGATCGCATGATCAAGACCGTACCCGAGGTTGATCATGTGTTTGGCAAGGCGGGACGCGCCGAAACGGCCACCGATCCGGCACCGCTGGAAATGTTCGAGACCGCGATCACCTTCAAGCCGAAGGACCAGTGGCGGCCAGGCATGACGATGGACAAGATCAAGGCGGAACTGGACCAGGCGGTACACGTGCCGGGGCTGACGAACCTGTTCGTGCCGCCGATCCGCAACCGCATCGACATGCTCTCCACCGGCATCAAGAGCCCGATCGGCATCAAGGTGCTGGGTACCGACCTGGCCACATTGCAGACCGTGGCCGATCGCATCGAAACGGTGGCGAAGACCGTGCCCGGTGTCAGCTCGGCGATTGCCGAGCGCCCGACCAGCGGCCGCTACGTCGACGTGCACATCCGTCGCGACGCCGCCGCGCGCTACGGGTTCACCCAGGAGCGCGTGCAGCAACTGATCGCAACCGTGGTCGGCGGCGATCCGATCGGTCAGACCATTGAAGGGCGCGAACGTTATCCCATCGTGGTGCGCTACCCGCGTGCCGAGCGCGATTCCATTGGAGCGCTGCGGCAGTTGCCGATCGTCGCTGCCAACGGTGCACAGATCACACTTGGCCAGGTCGCTGACATTGCCGTTGATGCAGGACCGTCCATGCTGAAAAGCGAGGGCGGGCAGTTGGCCACTTATGTCTACGTCGATACGGCCGGCAGTGATTTGGGCACGGTGGTGGCCAACCTGCAACGCGCGGTGGCGCAGCAAGTCAAATTACCGCCGGGTACGACCGTGGCTTGGTCCGGTCAGTTCGAATACCTGGCCAGTGCCATGGAAAGACTCAAGGTGGTGGTGCCGATTGCGCTGGTGATCATTTTTCTATTGATCTATGCCGTTTTCCGTCGGGCGAGCGAAGCCGCGCTGATTATGGCCAGCGTGCCGCTGGCACTGGTCGGCGGCCTGTGGCTGATCTGGTTGCTTGGTCATGCGGTGTCGGTGGCCACGATCATCGGCTTCATCGCGCTGGCTGGCGTCGCCGCCGAATTCGGCGTGGTGATGCTGTTGTATCTGCACCATGCCTGGGAACACCAACTTGCGCTCGATCCCCACGCCGGTCCAGAAGCGCTGGACGAAGCGATCCGCGAAGGTGCCGTGCAGCGCGTGCGCCCGAAGGCGATGACCGTCGCGGTGATCCTCGCCGGCCTGTTTCCGATCCTGCTCGGCCATGGCGCCGGTTCGGAAGTGATGCAGCGCATCGCCGCTCCGATGATCGGCGGCATGGTCACGGCACCCTTGCTGTCCATGCTCGTTATACCCGCGGCATACCGCCTGCTGGTTCGCTATCGGCTGCGTAAAGTCAGCAAGACAAACACCGCACTTCACCCCAACCCGCAAGGAAACTGAGCCATGAAAAAGCCATACATCACTCTCGCGATCGTCGCCGCACTGGTCACTGCTCCGGTGTTTGCCAGCCCTCAGCAGATGGATCCCAACATGCCGGGCATGGCTGGGATGCACGAAGCCGCACCCGCCGATGTGCAGGGCGTGGGCGTAGTCAAGGCGGTCGATGCCGCCAAGAACACCATCACGCTGCAGCATGAGGCGATTGCCGCCATTGGCTGGCCGGCCATGACGATGCCGTTCAAGGTGGCTTCGCCGGAGCTACTGAAGCACGTGAAGGTGGGCGACAAGGTGCAGTTCACCTTCCGTCAGGCCAGCACAGGCAGCACGGTGACGGCGATCCGTCCGGCACGTTGACAGGCCACGTCGCCGGCTGGCCTTCAACTGTCGAGGGCCGGCCGGCGGTCGTGAAAGCAGTACCGCCGCGTACGTTATGCGTGTGCGTGGCGGTGTTTGTCGCGGTTGTTATTCTGGAGAACAGCGATGAGATCGTTTGCTGTTTGTCTCAGCCTCCCGCTGCTGCTCGTGGGCCTCACCTTGGGTAGCGTCGCGTACGCAGCCGATTCTTACACCGATGGTTGGGTTGGCCATGTGGATGGCCAGCGTTTGGACGTCTGTTATCGAGTCACGCCGCTGCCGGCGGTTGGTGCGCGACTGGAGGTCCTGCGGACATCCTTCGTGATTCCCAACAAAGGGCTGCCCCGTCAACATTTCGCGGTGGCGGGGTATGCCACGGTGACGTCGATCGCCGACGCGCACTGCGTGCGTGCCGAGTTGACCCAGGGCACAGCGCAGCGGACGGATCACATGCGGCGCGCGGACTGAACGGAGGCGACGACACGGCCGCCGAGACATGTTCTGTGGCACCCACGGCGGAGCGGTCAGGGCGTGGCTACAACATCCAGCCGATGCACTTCACCGGCGTCATGCCTTTCGCATCCTGCCTGCCGCCATTTCAGCAGGCATGCAACGAGGCAATCAGCGGGCAGGACACGCTGCGCTGGCGCGCATCGCACTGTTCGACGAGGGCGGCGAGGGCCGTCTCCATACGTGTGAGGTCGGCCAGTCGGTTGCGTACATCGGCTAGCCGCAACGCAGCCAGACCGGCCGCTTCCGTGCAGTGCGTGCCGTCCTCCAGCCGCAACAGCTGCGCCACCTCATCGAGGCTGAACCCCAACCGCTGCGCGGATTTCACGAACTTCACCCGTGCGAGCTCCGTGTTTCCGTAACGACGAATGCCGCCCGGTGGACGGACGGGCTCCGCCAATAGGCGCTTGCGCTGGTAGAAGCGGATCGTTTCTACATTGACCCCGGCTTCCTTGGCGAAGGTGCCGATGGAAAACATTTCCCTTGTAGAGGGCATGGGCTTGACTCCGTACTTGACTACGGAAATACCTTAGACCACTGGCATCCCACGCGAAAGGAGAACCCCATGTCCCTGCTTACCCGGCTCGCCGACAAGGCCGGACTGATCGGCAGTGTCGTCTCGGCGGCGGCCTGCGTGAACTGCTTTCCCGCCCTGGCCAGTCTCGGTGCGGCGATCGGGCTGGGCGTGCTGAGCCCGTATGAAGGCCTGTTCATCCGCGTCCTGCTGCCGGCGTTTGCCATCATCGCGCTGCTCGCCAACATGCTGGGCTGGCTCAGTCACCGGCAGTGGCCGCGTGCCGCGCTCGGTGTGCTCGGACCACTGCTGGTGCTGCTGGCGGTGTTTGTGATGCGGGCCAGTGGCCATCGCACCGGATGGCTGCTCTATCCGGGGCTGCTGCTGATGGTGGCAGTGTCGATCCGCGATCTGCTGGCGCCAGCACCTAGCGCATCCTGTCGCACGGCCAGCGACACGGTGGATTCCCGCTGAACCGACACGATTGGCAAGGGCATAGCGAAGGCTCTGTCAACACTTCACTCTCATTTCTTTGGCGAAAAGCTTGACGACCGAACTCATCCTGCAGAGCACGCTGACCTGTCCGCATTGCGGCCATCAGGCCACCGAGACCATGCCGACCGATGCGTGCCAGTTTTTCTACGACTGCGCGGGTTGCGGTGAGCTGCTTCGACCGAAAGCGGGTGACTGTTGCGTGTTCTGCTCCTACGGCAACGTGCCGTGTCCGCCGATCCAGCAGCAGAGGTCTTGTTGCGGGTAGACCACACTTCACAGGAGGTAAGCGGCGGCCGGTGCTGTTTCCTCAATCCATCACGACGGTGGCCAAATGAAATTGTCTAACAGCGCGACGGTCGTATAGGATCGAAAAATGCATCGGACTGCGCCATCACTGCTGACTCGCCTGCGCCGCCACCGCGGTCTGTGGGTGTTGGCGGTGGCCGTATTGTTGATCAAGCTGGTCAGCGGCTCGATTTGCGCGGCCGATGGACCGGGAGTGCGATTCGCTTCGACGACGACTACGGCTGTCTCAACCACCCTCTTGGCGGATACCGCTGTCAGCGCCGTATTGACGGACAATGCGAGCCTCTGTCTTCTGGGCGAAGGAAACGCCTGCCACTGTGCCTGTGCGCATTCAGTGACGCTGCCGGCCACTGCGCCGCTTCCCATCGCCAGCATGGATGCTCGCCTCGCACCGCTCGCCATCTATTCTGGATTCACGCCGGCCATAACCGGCTCGCTGCTGCGCCCTCCCATCGCCTGAAATCACTCCGTTTCGTGACACCGCCGCTTGGGTGGTGCGTCGCTTCGTGATCGTTTTCAGGAGATCGCTTCATGTCTGCTTTTCGTTCGGTGCCGATCGGCGCCGTGTGTCTGTTATACGCGGCGATGCTCAGTGCTGCGCCCGTATCCCATCCTTCGCCACCCGCTGTTCCCCTGCCCACATCGTTGGCATCGTCGCCCTTGCAGGATGCGGTGCGCCGCATTTGGCAAGCCAGTCCCGAGGTGCAGGCTGCGCGGGCCGACCTTGACGCTGCTCAGGCCCGTGCGCGTGCCGCCGCGCAGCCGCTGTACAACCCCTCGCTGTCGCTCGATGCGGAGGATGCCGACGTCAATCGACGCACGGCCGGCATCAGTCTGGCGCTGGATCTGTCCGGTAAGCGTCGTGCCCGGGCCAGCCAGGGCGAGGCCGACCTGCTGGCCGCCGAGGCGGCCTATAACCTCTTGCGTCGTGACGTCGCCGCCCGCTGGTTGAAGGCTTGGTCGACGGCCGCTCTCGCCGCTCGACAGAGCGAACTGGGGCAACGTCGTTTGGTGCTGATGCAGCGCTTCGATGACTTGGCCGCACAGCGTCTGAAGGTGGGCGACATCAGCAGCCCGGAGCGTGACCTCGCCGGCCTGGCGCTCGGTGAGGCGCAGGTGCAGCAAGCCACACTTGCAGGCAATGAAGCGGCGGCCCGTGCGACGCTGCTGGCCATCAGCGGCGATCGACTGACCGCGCTGCCGCTGTTGCCCAAGGGCATATCACCGGCACTCGACAGTGTCACGCCGTTGCCCGTTGATGAACTACCCGAACTGCAGCAATCCCGCGCCCAACAAGCGAGTGCCGAAGCTGGTGTGCAGGTCGCCCGCCGGGCACGAATTCCCGATCCCACACTCAGCCTGACCGGTGGCCAGGTGCGCAGCGGACCGCGCACCGATCAGGTGATCGGCGTGAGCGTGTCCATTCCCTTGCCGATGCTCAACACCGGCCGAGCCGAAGTGGATGCCGCCCGAGCGGAAGCTGATGCGGCTGCGGCCGGCGTGCGTTCGCGTCAATTTGTGCTGCAAGCCGGCCTGCAGGAAGCGCAAGCCCGTTACGCCGCCTTGCGGAACGCCACCGAGGCGTTCCGCAGCGGCCGCGCCGCTGCGTTCGAAGATCGCACCACATTGCTCGAGAAGCTCTGGCGCGCCGGCGAAATCAGCACATCCGATTACCTCGTACAGCTCAAACAGAGCCTGGACACCGCGTTGTCCGGCCAGGAACTGGAAAGCCAGACCTGGCAGACCTGGTTCGACTACCTCACCGCTGCGGGCCGTCTCACCGATTGGCTCGATGGCCGCACACAGGATGTTTCCCGATGAATACCTCTTTCTTGAAACGCAGCCTGCTGGGGATGGCGTTGCTGGTTGTCTTGGCCGGTCCCACCATTGCGCAGGAACCAGCACCTGCCAATCCGCTTGCGCTCGATGCCAAGGCCGTCAAGGACGCCGGCATCGTTCTGGACAAGGCCGGCGTTCGCGCATTGGGTGATGAACTCAAGGCCCCCGGTGAAGTGAAAGCCGATGCGTATTCCACCGTGCTGGTGTCGCCCCGCGTGGAATCGCAGGTACTGGCCCGCAAGGCCAAGCTTGGCGACGTGGTGAAGGCCGGCGCACCATTGGTGGTGCTCTCTGCGGTACAAGTGGCTGAGACGCAAGGTGCGTTGATCGTGGCCGAGCAGGACTGGCAACGAATCGCGTCGCTTGGACCACAGGCGGTGTCGGCCCGACGCTACAACGAGGCGAAAGTGCAGCGCGACCAGGCACGCGCCAAG
>JACDJA010001708.1_pt1 | contig 17585 bp, 17 predicted proteins | sample 7449241 | NCBI WGS metagenome assembly JACDJA01 (sample SAMN14253289, study PRJNA609438) | sludge metagenome | isolation source: initial anaerobic sludge | collected 2018-12-20 | reverse complement strand
GGCTTTATCAAACGCCTGTGGAGCAACCTGTTCGGCCACCGCGAGGAAGAACCCGCCACCGCACCCGTTACGACACCCCCAGCCGCACCCAAGGCCAGCGCGGCCCGTCCGCAACGGCCACGTCGCGACCGTGCGGAACGTGGCGAGCAACGTGAGCGCACATCAGGCGAGGATCGTAGCCGCCGCGGCAACGGCAGCCGCCGCCGCAGCCCCCAGGAGAATCGTTCCCAGGAGAGTCGTTCCCAGAACGGTCGTGCCCAGCCGGGGGGGCGCTCCGATGATTCACGCCCTGGAGGCGACCCCCGTCGTGAGGCGGGACAGCGCGAAGATCAGGCCAGGCGCACGGCCGAGGAAGGCGTGTCGCAACGCCCCAAGGGGCCGTCCGAGGCACGTGAGAAGGGACGTCCGGTAACGGAGGCTTCACCACCGACCACACCAGGTACCGAGACCCCGGCGGCAGAAGACGGCGAACAGCCACGCACCAGCCGCAGCCGTCGTGGCCGTCGCGGCGGCCGGCGGCGTGGCGGTGCCGCGCGTCGGGAAGCCGGCGAGAACGCAGCCAGCGACAACGGCGGCGACGGCAGCGCGCAGACAGATGGCGGCGATCAGTCGACCCAGGCGCGCACCGCAGCCGTGGAGTCCCCGCGGCCACCGCGTACCGAGACGGCTGACCCGGTGGAGGTGCACCGCGAGGGTGGCGGGCCGCAACCACCGCAGAGCGAATCCGCTGCGACGGTTCAGGCCCCGCGACCGGCACCCACAGCCGTCGTCACCCCGGTGGCACCCCTGAGTTCCCCGGCACCGCAGGACAACGCGACCAAATCCACGGCGGCCTCACCCGCTGTTCCGCCGAGTGCACCGAATCCGCCGGTCGTGGCCAAGCCGGAGGTCTCGCACAGTGAGGGCAGCGGTGGCGATACTCAGACCCCGAAGCCGCCGGCAGTGACATCCGGCGAGTAGGGTCGATCCCCGGCTCATAGGGGGCGGATACGGAAAGGTCCGGGTGGCTACCAACCCGGGCCTTTTTCATTGGGTCGCCACCCGGCCAAGACATGTGACAGGTGGGGGATAGTCTCTGACAGCCGGTCAGCCGCCGTCAGAGGCCGTGACGCGTGCGGATATCTGCCAGCAGTCCCTCGGCGGCCTGCTCGATCAGATCCAGCACCCGCTCGAAACCCTGCAGGCCACCGTAATACGGGTCGGGCACCTCGCGCACCCCACTATGGGGCGCGAAGTCCAGGAACAACCGCAACCTGTCTTCATGATCTGGAGGACATAGTTCACGTAAGTTATCGTAATTGCTCTCGTCCATTGCCAGGATGTAGTCGAATTCCAGGAAGTCCTGCGGCCGGGCATGGCGGGCGCGCTGGCCGCTCAAATCGATGCCGCGGCGCTGTGCCGCCTCCTGAGCGCGCGTATCCGGCGGCTTGCCGACGTGGTAGTCATGGGTGCCCGCGGAATCGATCTCGATATGTCGCTCCAGGCCCTCCCGGCGCACCAGCGCCTCGAACACGCCCTGGGCAGTCGGCGACCGGCAGATATTCCCCAGACAAACAAACAGTACCTTCACCATCATTCTCCTACCTCGAACAGGTCCTCACCCGGGCCCCATCGGCCCGCGCCCATGGTAGCCGCTTGCGGCATCCGCTGAAATACATCATCCTCAGAGTCCGTATGCCAACACCCGTTGCGACGCCATGCCCCTATCCCCGCCAACCCTCGAACAACTCCGTGCCTGCATCGGCCGCGAACTGGATTTCGAAGGGTACGCATGCCGCGTGATCGAGGTCCTGGAGGACGGTCCGGCGCTGGTGCTGTCCTGCGAGACGGGCGCCTCCATCATCCAGCCAAACCAGCACGGCGACGCCACCCGCCGCGTGCCGCGGACCTGTACGGTACCGGTGATGGATAGCGAGGGCACCGCACTGAATCCGGATTTCGTCGCGCTGAACCTGCGCTGCTGCCGCCCCGACTGAGCCGCGCGGCTCAGCCCGCTCCATCCTCCAACGCCTGCAGCAAGGCCTCGACCCGCTGCGCATCCGCCTCCACATCGACCCCCGGGCCGGGCTGCGCCACGGCATCGGCGACATGGATACGGTAGCCGTGCCACAGCGCGCGCAGTTGCTCCAGTCTCTCGCCGCCCTCGAACGGCGCCGGCTCCAGGTCGCGGTAGGCGCGTAGAAAGGCGGCGCGATAGGCGTACAGCCCGAGGTGGCGGCGGTACGGGATGCCCGGCGGCAGACGCTGCCGGTCGTGGGTGAAGCCGTCGCGGTCCCAGGGGATAGGGGCGCGGCTGAAGTACAGTGCCAGCCCCTGCCGGTCGGCCACCAGTTTCACCACGTTGGGATCGAACAATTCACCAGCATCATCGATAGGTGTGCCCAGCGTGGCGATGGCGGCCTCCGGATGCGCCGCGAGATTGTCCGCGACCTGGCGGATGAGCGCCGGAGGCATGAGCGGCTCGTCGCCCTGGACATTCACCACGATGCTGTCGTCCATCCAGCCCAGGCGGTCGATGACCTCGGCGATCCGATCGGTGCCGGACGGATGATCGGCCGAGGTCAGTACGACCTCGGCACCGAAGCCCCGCGCGACCGTCTCGATGCGCACATCGTCGGTGGCGATGATGACCTGCGCAGCACCGCTCTCGCAGGCGCGCCGGTACACGTGCTCGACCATCGGCCGGCCCGCCAGCGGGCGCAACGGCTTGCCGGGCAGCCGGGTCGCACCGTAGCGCACGGGAATGACCACCTTGAATCCGCTCATGGGTGCGGCTCAGGTGATCTCTTCGTCCGGCGCCAGTTCCCGCGCCTCCTCCTCGAGCATCACCGGGATGTCGTCGCGGATGGGATAGGCGAGCCGGTCGACCTTGCAGACCAGTTCCTTCTCGGCCTTGCGGTAGACCAATGGCCCCTTGCAGACCGGACAGGCCAGGATATCGAGCAGTTTCTTGTCCATGACGAACCTCGCGTGAATAGCAGACCATGGTAATAAAGACAGGGCCCCGGGGCCAGGGAACGCCCAGAGGTCGGTCACGGACCGTCAGGCCCTGATTCCGTCCCACGCAGCAACTCCAGCACGCGTGCGCCGAACGCGGGATCCAGTTCGATCCGCGTACCAACCACCCAGAACGACGGTTGTGCGAAGGCCTGGCATTTCACGGCGTCCTTCTCCGTCATCAGTACGCTGCCCGGGAAGGCGAGTTCCTCGGCACGAAAGCGGTGATGATCGGGAAAGGCGTGTGCCTGGATATCCAGCCCCTGTTCCCGTAACGCCCCGAAGAAGCGTTCCGGCCGACCGATGCCGGCGACGGCATGCAGGTCGGTCCCACGGAACGCCACCAGTGGACGCTGCTCGCCACTCACCAGGTTGCGCGCCCCTGTAACCCGGACGAGCATCGCGAATTCGCCCGCTTGGGCGGGTCCGTTGCTGACCACGAGATCCACCTCGGACAGGCGCCGCGCCGGCTCGCGCAAGGGTCCGGCGGGCAGGCAATGGCCGTTGCCGAAGCGGCGCACGCCGTCGATCACGACGATCTCGACGTCACGATCGAGCGCATGATGCTGCAGGCCGTCATCGCTGATGATCACATCGCAGTCGCTGTGCGCGAGCAGCGCACGCGCCGCGGCCACCCGATCGGGTGCCACCGCCATCGGGCAGCCGGTCGCCCGGGCGAGCAACACCGGCTCATCGCCGACAGTCGCGGGATCGCTGTCGGGCCGCACCTGCTGCGGCCAGTGCCGCGCCCGACCGCCGTAGCCGCGCGCGACCAGGCCGGGACGATAGCCGTGCGCGCGCAGGAACTGCGCCAGCCAGGTCACCAGCGGCGTCTTGCCGGTGCCACCCACGGTCAGATTGCCGACGACGATCACCGGCACGGCCAGTCGCTGCGCCTTCCTGATCCCCACGCGGTAGATAAGGCGGCGTACCCCGACCACGGCGCGGTAGAGTCCGCTGAGCGGCAGCAGCGCCCAGGCCCAGGCACTGCGCCCGTACCAGATGTGATCGAGGATGCGATGGAGCTTGGGCATGGTAGGAGGATCCGTCAACTACAAAGGACACGCAGACTCAATGAGCCACCGATCCGTTCATCAGGATCATCAGTATTTCTTCGTGTACTTCGTGTCCTTTGTGGTTAACGCTCCTGCTCAACATCAGCTAATGGCCGCATCCCGGAACTGCAGCCGATAGAGTGCGGCGTAACGGCCCTCGTTGGCGAGCAGTTCCGCATGCCGCCCCGCCTCGACGATACGGCCTGCCTCCATCACCAGGATCTGGTCGGCCTTCTCCACGGTCGACAGACGGTGCGCGATCACCAGGCTCGTGCGGCCCTGCATGAGCGTCTCCAGGGCATCCTGGATGGCACGTTCGGACTCGGTATCCAACGCCGAGGTGGCCTCGTCGAGGATCAGGATGGGCGCGTCCTTGAGTACGGCGCGGGCGATGGCCAGCCGCTGCCGCTGGCCGCCCGACAGCAGTACGCCCTTCTCGCCCACGACCGTATCGTAGCCCTGTGGCAGCGCGCGGATGAAGCCGTCGGCATGGGCGATGTGCGCGGCGCGCTCGATGTCGGCGCGCGCGGTGCCGGGGCGGCCGTACGCGATGTTGTGCGCTACGGTGTCGTTGAACAACACGACCTCCTGACTGACCAGCGCGATCTGCGCACGCAGATCGGCCAGGCGATAGGTGCGGATGTCCACGCCGTCGAGCAGGATCGTGCCCTGCTCCGGGTCGCGAAAACGTGGCAGCAACCCGGCGAGCGTCGACTTACCGCTGCCGGAGCGCCCGACCAGTGCCACCATCTCACCCGGCGCCATGCGGAACGACAAGCCGTTCAGCACGGGGCCCTGCCCCGGTCCATAGCGAAAGGTAATGTCCTGGAACTCCACTTCGCCGCGCGCGCGTTCCAGGGCACGCTCGCCGGAGTCGGGTTCGGTGGGCATATCGATCAACGCGAAGATACCCTCGGCCGCGGCAATGCCGCGCTGCAGTGAGGAATTCACGGTACTGAGGCGCTTGAGACAGGGCATCAGCAGCATCATGGCGGCGATGAAAGACACGAACCCGCCGGGGCTGATGTGCCCCAGCAAGGGATCGAGCGTCGCCAGATAGATCACGCCGGCCAGCACGCTGGCGGCCAGGAACTGGGTGAAGGGCACGCTGGCCGCGCTGGTGGCGATGTGCTTCATCTGCAGGCTGGCATTCTTGCGATTGACCTTGTCGAACTGTGCCTGTTCGTACTCCTGTGCACCGAAGGCCTTGACTACCGTGTGCCCCTCGATCGCCTCGCTGGCGACTTCGGTGACATCGGCCATGGAGTCCTGGATGCGCCGACTGATCCGCCGGAAGCGGCGGCTCACATACCGCGTCAGTACCGCAAGTACCGGGCCGACCAGCAGGAACAGCAGCGCCAGCCAGCCGCTGATGTAGAACATCCAGGCCAGCAGAAACACCACCGTGAGACTGTCACGGATGAGGATCGTGATGGCATTGGTACTCGCCTGCGACACCTGCTCGACGTTGTAGATGAGCTTGGCGACCAGCTGCCCGGTGGTATGGCTGGCGTAATAGTCGGCCGGCAGGCGCAGCAGCCGGGCGAACATCTCGCCCCGCAGTACCTGGATCACCTGGCGACCCACCCAGCTCATGCCATAGCTCGAGATGAAGCCGGTGACGCCACGCACCAGGAACAGCCCGATCAGCAGCAGCGGGATGTTGCGGATGGCCTGTGGATCGCGGGCAACGAAACTGTCGTCCAGCATGGGTTTCATCAGCGCCGCGAAGCCGGTGTCGGTGGCCGCGTAGGCCGCCATGGCCAGCGCGCTGAAGACAAACAGCTTCCAATGCGGCCGCGCATAGCCGATCAGGCGGCGATAGGTCGCCCAACTACCGGGCGTGCCCGGGGTACCGGCCGGCTGCGCTGCTGTGGACATCTACTGGGTGGCTTCGCCGGGCTGACTGGTTGCCAGCGACAGCTGTGTCATGCCCAGCTTGCCGGTCACATCCATTACCGTGACCACTGCCTGGAACGGCGTGCGCGCGTCGGACCGCACGATGACGGGCAGGTCACGGCGGTCGCCGATCGCCTGGATGATGGCGCGCCGCAAGGTCTCCGGCTCGGTGTTGATCACCTGCTGCTCATTGATGAAATATTCGCCCGCGGCATTGACCGTGATCTCCAGGACATCCTTCGCCACCTCGGTGGGCTCGCTCGATGCCTCCGGCAGGTCCACCTGCAGCTGCGATTCACGATTGAAGGTCGTCGAGACCATGAAAAAGATGAGCAGCAGAAAGACGACATCGATCAACGGGGTGAGATTGACCTCGACATCGTCCCGGCGGCGCGGGCGGAGATTCATGCGCTGTCCTCGGTACTACTATCCTGCTCACGCTCACCATGCATCACCTCGATCATCTTGGTCGCCTCCTGCTCCATGCGCACCACCAGCATATCGACCTTGCCGCGGAAGTAGCGGTAGACGATCAGGCTGGGAATGGCCACCGCGAGGCCGGCGGCCGTGGTGATCAGCGCCTTGGAGATACCGTCGGCCAGTGCCCCGGGGTTGCCGACGCCCTGGGTGATGATGGCGTTGAAGACGTCGATCATGCCGACCACGGTGCCGAGCAGGCCCAGCAGTGGCGTGATCGCGGCGATGGTGCCGAGGGTGTTGAGATAACGCTCGAGTTCCAGTACCACATGCCGGCCGGCGTCTTCGATCGCCTCCTTCATGACCGTGCGGTCGTGCTGCAGATTGACCAGGCCGGCGGCCAGGATGCGCCCCAGCGGTGAGCCCATACGCAGGGCGGCCAGTTTGGTGCCGTCGAGCTGGTGATTGCGTACCCAGTTCCACACCTGGGGCACCAGATGGCGCGGCAGCACACGCCGCAGCCGCAGCATCCACAGGCGTTCCACAGTGATCGCCATCGCGATGACGGAACTGGCGATGATCGGCAGCATCAACCAGCCACCCGCTTTGATCAGTTCGAACACAGTAGTTTCCTATTGAATATGATGAATCCGGGCCGCGCCATTCGGGCCCGGGCAGGTCCGGCACGGGCTCGCGTGAGCGCGCCTATCATACGGTTTTCATTGGCCTGGCGGAACCTCAGGCGGCGACTGCCAGTAGCGCCTGGCCAGGCGTCGGTGCAGCGTCGGGTGCAGATGCGCCCCGCCCTCGCCCAAACGCAGCTCCAGGGCGCCGCCCCCGGCCGTGGTCAGCAGTCCGCTGCCATGAACACGGTAACGGGCCACCACCTCGGCGCGCGGAAAGCCATAGCGGTTGCGATAGCCCACCGGGAACAGCACCCAGCGCGGATCGACCGTGGCGATGAACTCCGGCGTGGAGGAACTGCGGCTACCATGGTGCGGCGCGACCAGCACCGTGCTTGCCAGTGTGGCGCCATGGCGCCGCACCAGCGCGCGTTCCGTCGCGGCCTCGATATCACCGGGCAGCAACACGCTGTCCCCGTGGGCGGTCCGTACCTGCAATACACAGGACGCATCGTTGCCGTGGGCATATTCCCTGGCCTGCGGGTGCAGGACCTCGAACACGACGCCATCCCATTCCCAGCGTTGACCGGCATGGCAGCGGCGGCTGTAGCGCCACCCGATACGCTCGGGGACGCTGGTCAGCAGCCGGAAGGCCGGTAGGCGCCCATCCAGTGAACGGGCGCCGCCGCGGTGGTCATTGTCGCCGTGGCTGACGATCAGTACATCCACCCGCCGCAGCCCCTGGGCCTCCAGAAACGGTGCAACCACGGCGCGACCCGTGTCGAAGTCGGGACCAAACCGCGGGCCGGCGTCGTAGACCAGGGTGTGATGCCGGGTGCGCACCACGGCGGCCAGTCCCTGGCCGACATCCAGCAGCGTCAGCCAGGCGCTGCCCGGGGCCGGTTGCGGCGGCCGCCAGCTCAGCAACGGCAGGAGCACCAGCAGCCCCAGCAGTCGCCGCGGCACTCCCCTGGGAAGCAGTACGCAGACGATGCCGAATCCGGCCAGCAGCGATACCGCGAGCGGCGCCGTCGGCATCCCCAGCAGGCTGCCGGGCAGGCCCGCCAGCAGGGCCAGCCAGTGCTGCAGCAAGCCGGTTGCCCACCCGGCCAGAGCGAAGACCCAGCCGGCGAGCAGCGGTGCGGGAAACAGCAGTAACAAGCCAACGAACACCAGCGGCACGATGATCAGGCTGGTCCATGGTACGGCCAGGAGGTTCGCAACGGGCGCCGTCCAGCCGAACTGACCGAAGAAGGCCAGCGTGAACGGCAGCAGTCCCAGACTCAGCAGCAGCTGCAACTGCACCAGGCTGCGGATCTGCCCGCGCAGCCGGCTGATGCGGCTGTCGCCCGGTGGACCACCGGCCATCCGGGCGAGGCCGGCAAAGATGATGGTGACCGCCGTGAAGGACAGCCAGAAGCCGGGGCTGTTCACCGCCAGTGGATCGGCCAGCACCACCAGCAACAGCGCCAGCGCCAGCCCCTGCCAGGGGTCGCCGCGGCGGCACAGGGCCAGACCGAGCAGCAACACCCCGGCCATGATCCAGGCACGCCGTGCGGGGATGCCGAAGCCGGCGAGCAGCGCGTACAGCGTTGCCGCGACGAAGCCCGCCAGCGCCGCAGCGCGTGGCGCGGCCAGGTACAGCGTCAGGGTTGCACTGCGCGACCACAGCCAGCGGACGGTGGCGAAGGCCATGCCCGCGACCAGCCCGATGTGCAGGCCGGAGATCGCCACCAGGTGTCCGGTGCCTGTGGCGCGCAACACCTCCCAGTCGGTGGTGGCGATGCCGTCGCGCGCGCCGAGCGCCAGGGCGCGCAGCAGGCCGGCCTGATCGTTGCCGCTGAGGATGGCCGCCAGCCGGGTATCAAAGGCCGCGCGCAGCCGCAACGCCACCGGCAGCCTGGATTCCGGCAGCGGTGTCGCGGGTGGCCGGGCGCGCACGTAGCCGGTCGCGTCGATGCCATGCTGAAACAACCAGCCTTCGTAATCGAAGCCGCCGGGGTTGTGAAAGCCGTGGCGACGCTTCAGGCGAACCGTGAGCTGCCAGGCTGTGCCGGCCGCGATCGCGGGAGCGTCGCCAGCGCGTGCGTACCAGCTCAAGCGCAGACGGTGCTCGAACGCTATCCACTCAGTGCCGTCAGCGCGACTGTGGCTGTGAAAGAGGAACCGCGTGCTACGCCCATCGGCCTCTGGCAGCGAGACAACGGTGCCACGCAGGATCAGGTCGCGCCCCTCCAGCGCCGCAGACAGACTCCGGTCGAGCTGCAGCCCGGCCTGCCACCAGGCCCATAGGAACGCCCCGATGGCCCAGGCCAGCGGCCGGGTCGATCGCCGGCACAGGCACAGGGTGGCGCACAGGGCCAGGGGTATGGCGACCCAGGACAGCGGCAGATCGGACAGCAGTTGCAGGCCGACGGTGCCGGCGAGGACCGCGAGGGCAATCGGGATCATGTTCTTCCTTGAACACTTTGGCGATAATGGCGCAGCCAGCGATCCGGCCGGCTGCTCGACACCCGCAACGCGCTCGGAAATGCCCCTGATACGCTCCGGGAGCACTCCAGAAGCCCATCCATGCCAAGACACATTATAAGACGTTATCTACCCGATCACCGCAAACTGCGTGAGCACCCGCATCTGCGGCGTTTCGGGGCGCGCCTGCACGACGGCAATCTATGGCATCTCAATCGGCGCTCGGTGTCCGGCGGCGTCGCGATCGGCCTGTTCTGGGCCTTCGTGCCCATGCCCTTCCAGATGCTCCCGGCCGCGCTCTGTGCCATCGGGCTGCGCGTGAACCTGCCGATCGCGGCGGCGCTGGTGTGGATCACCAATCCCATCACCCTGCCGCCCGCGTGGTACGCCAGCTATCGCCTCGGTACCTGGATGCTGCGCCTGCCAGCGCGTGAACTGCATTTCGAGCTGTCGTTCCACACCCTGATCGCCGGCATGGGTGGACTGTGGAAGCCCGTGTTACTGGGCGGCGTGACCCTCGGCGCGGTGCTGGCGCTGATGGGGTTCGTGACGGTACGGCTGGCCTGGCGGCTGTATGTCGTACAGCAGCGCCGCCGCCGGCGCATTCTGCGCCACCTGCCCTAGCAGCCAGCCCCCTGTCTACGCTCAGCGCGGCTGCAGCCGGCCATCGCGCAATTCCAGCACACGGTCCATGCGCCCGGCGAGTTCCAGATCGTGGGTGACGATGACAAAACTCGTACCGAACACCTGGTTCAACTCCAGCATCAGCTCGTACACCGCCTGGGCCGTGTGCCGGTCGAGGTTGCCGGTGGGTTCATCCGCCAGCACGCACTGCGGCTCGGTGACCAGGGCGCGCGCCACTGCCGCCCGCTGACGCTCGCCACCCGACAGTTCCCCGGGTTTGTGGCGCAGGCGCTCACCCAGGCCGACGCGTTCGAGCATAGTGCAGGCGCGGTGACGGGCGGCCGCGACCCGGTCGCCGCGAATCAGCAACGGCATGGCGACATTTTCCAGCGCACTGAATTCCGGCAACAGGTGATGGAACTGATAGACGAAGCCGAGTGCCCGGTTGCGCAACCGTCCGCGGGCGGCGTCAGACAGCTGCGCCATGTGCTGGCCGCTGACCTGGATATTGCCGCTGGTGGGCCGATCCAACCCACCCAGTAAATGCAGGAAGGTACTCTTGCCACTGCCGGAGGCACCGACGATGGCGACGCGCTCACCCGCGGCGACCGCGAAATCCAACCCTCGGAGCACGTCCACGTTCAGCCGGCCTTCGGTGAAGGTCTTGCTCAGGCCCTGGCAGGCCAGCACCGGCACAGGGCTATTCATAACGCAGGGCCTCGGCCGGCTGGGTGCGGGAGGCGCGCCAGGCGGGATAGAGCGTCGCCAGCATACTGAGGAAGAACGACACGCCACCGATGCGCCACACATCCAACCACTCGAGCTGCGACGGCAGTTTGCTGATGTAGTACACATCCGGCGACAGGAACCTCACACCGAAGAGCTGCTCGATGAACGGCACGATGGTCTCGACGTTGAGTGCCAGGCCGATACCACCGAGCACCCCGAGCAGCGTGCCGAAGGCGCCGATGATGGTGCCCTGTACGATGAAGATCGTCATCACCGAAGCCGGGGTGGTGCCGAGCGTGCGCAGGATGGCGATATCCGCCTGTTTGTCGGTCACCACCATCACCAGGGTGGAGACGATGTTGAAGGCGGCGACCGCGACGATCAGCGTGAGGATGACGAACATCACGCGCTTCTCGGTCTGTACGGCGCGAAAGAAGTTCGCGTACTGGCGGGTCCAGTCGGTGAGACGCAAGTCCGCCGGCAGGCGCACGGCCAGCTCGTCGTTCACGCGTGCGACCTCGAACATATCACGCAGCTTGAGACGCACACCGCTCACCCTGTCGCCGAGCTCCAGCAGCTTGGCGGCATCGTCGAGATGCACCAGGGCGACGCCGCGGTCGTATTCGAACATGCCGACCTCGAAGATGCCGCTGACGGTGAAGCGTCGCAGCCGCGGTATGGCGCCCACGGGTGTGACACTGACCTGGGGGCTGACGACGATGATCTTGTCGCCGACCTGTGCACCCAGCAGCAGTGCCAGCTCGCTGCCGAGGATGATGTTGTATTTCCCTGCCTGCAGATCGGTCAGCTCACCGAGCTTCATATGTTCGCCGACATCGGACACCGCTGGCTCCTCCTCCGGCAGGATGCCGCGCACGATTGCCCCGCTCACCTGATTGCCGTGCGTCAGCATGGTCTCGGCCTGGACATAGGGTGCCGTGCCGATCACCTCCGGATTCTCCGCGGCGATATGGGCGATCGCCTGCCAGTCGGCCAGGCCCTCACCGTAACCCATGATCTGGACATGCGCGGCCATGCCGAGGATACGGGTGCGCAGCTCCTGTTCGAAGCCGTTCATCACCGACAGTACGGTGATGAGCGCAGTCACGCCCAGGGCGATACCCAGCATGGAAATCAGTGAGATGAAGGAAATAAAATGGTTGCGCCGCTTGGCGCGGGTGTAGCGCAGACCGATGTAGAGTTCGTAGGGACGAAACATGGGGCGGCATTAAACCATGAAAGCCCGGCTTCCGGTAACGGTTTCCGGGGCGGACATCGGTGGATGGGTCGAAGCACTATACCCTGAAGCCCGGCGCGTAGGGTGCGTCGGCGCAGCGACGCACCATGACCGCCGCGGTGTGAAGCCCCCGGTGCGTCAGGCACGCCTCGACACAGTTGCAAGCGGTCGTCCCACCCGGCAGAGTTGGCACTGTATCGCAACCGGTCATCCGTGCTGGACCTATCAGGCCCCTGCAACCGCGCGAGCCCGCACCCATGAGCCACAAATACGAACGCCTGCTCGAATCCATCCTCAAGGAGCCCGTCAGCGGCAACATTCACTGGCGCGAGATCGAATCGCTGCTGCATCACCTCGGCAGCGCCGTCACCCCCGTCCATGGGGCGCGTATCCACGTCGTCCTGAATGGTATCGAGGGTACCCTGCACCGGCCGCACCACAGCGGTGTCTGCACCAAACAGGAGGTCCGGCATGTGCGCGAGTATCTCCTCGCGGCCGGTGTCACGCTCGTGGAGGATGGGCAGGGTCACGGCACCCGCTGAGGAGCCCACCCACTGTCCGGTCGCACCTCACCAGATCTGCGGCATCAGTGGAAAGGCAAGGCTGTTTCACGCGTTTCATCCCGGTGCTATAGTGCCCGCAACAGGGGAAGAGGATCTGAATATGCATCTCAAACGCGTTCTGGTGGCGGTGGTGTTGGGGGCCGCGCTGCAATCCATGGCCAGCGCGGATACCCTGGTGCTCGACGCCGTCCAGGCCAACGCCGATGCCGAACGGCCGGGCAAGGGCGAGACCATGGCCGCGGTCGAGGCCCGCTTCGGCAAACCGCAGTCGGTCATCGAGGCGGTCGGACAGCCACCCATCACCCGCTGGATCTACGACGGGTTTACGGTCTATTTCGAGGGCGACCGGACCCTGCACTCGGTCGTACACCGCTAGGCGGGGCCACACGTGCCTCTCTCCGTGCCCGCACTGCGCGGGCACGTCTACATTGCGACCCGCCATTCATGACAGCGACGCATTTTCCACCCGAGTGGGCCCCCCAGGACGCCGTCCAACTCACCTGGCCGAATGACCGCGGTGACTGGGCACCCCACCTCGAGCGGGTGGAGCCGGTGTTCCTCGCCATCGCCCGGGAGGTGGCGCGCCGCCAGCGGCTGCTGATCAGCTGTTACGATAGCGGGCATCTGCGGGCCGTTACGGACCGCCTGCGCACCGCCGGCGTGGACCTGGACCGGGTGCGCCTGTTCGTAGTCCCGTCCAACGACACCTGGGCCCGCGACCACGGCCCCATCACGGTCTACGGTGACGCCGGACCACGATTGCTGGATTTCGTCTTCAACGGCTGGGGCGGCAAGTATGACGCCACGCTCGACAACCAGATCACCGCGCGCCTGAGTGCGGCCGGCGCCTTCGGTGACTGCCCCCGGGTCGAGGTGGAGCTGGTGCTGGAGGGCGGTGGTATCGAGACGGATGGTGAGGGTACCCTGCTGACCACGGCCAGCTGCCTGCTCGCACCCACCCGCAACCCGCAACTGAACCAGGCCCAGCTCGAGGCGCGGTTACATGAACTGCTGGGGGTGGACCGCTTCCTGTGGCTGCACCACGGTGCGCTGGAAGGCGACGATACCGACGGCCATGTCGACACCGTCGCCCGCTTCTGCACGCCCGACACCATCGCCTATCAGGGCTGCAGCGACCCGCAGGATCCGCACTACCCCAGCTTGCAGGCGATGGCCGGGGAGCTGCACGGGTTTCGCCGGCGCGACGGCCGGCCCTATCGTCTCATCGAGCTGCCCTGGCCCGCGGCTAAGCGCAACGCCGCCGGCCAGCGCCTGCCGGCGACCTATGCGAATTTCCTCATCATCAACGGCGCCGTGCTGCTGCCGGTCTACGACGACCCCGCCGACGCGGCCGCGATCGCCGCATTGGCGCCCGTCTTCCCCGATCGCGAGATCGTGCCGATCGACTGCAGTGCGCTGATCCTGCAATACGGCAGCCTGCACTGTGTCACCATGCAGCTGCCGCAAGGCGTACTCGGCGCCACGTGAAACGACCGGCGCCGTCGGGTAGCATGATGGCCCTTGCGTGGGCCCATTCGAGAGCATGGCAGTCATGAGCAAAACCCTTAGAGTCGGTCTGGTGCAGGAGGCCTGCGGTGATGACCGCGACGCCAACCTCACCGTCATGATCGCCGGCATCCGTGCCGCCGCCGCGCGCGGCGCGCAGCTGGTGCTGCTGCAGGAGCTGCACAACAGCCACTACTTCTGCCAGTTGGAGGACCCCGCGCTGTTCGATCTCGCCGAGCCGATCCCGGGACCGACCACCGCGGCACTCGGTCCGCTCGCCAAGGAACTGGAGATCGTCATCGTCGCCTCGCTGTTCGAGCGGCGCGCGCCCGGCCTCTACCACAACACCGCCGTGGTGCTGGAGCGCGACGGCAGCATCGCCGGTATCTACCGCAAGATGCACATCCCCGACGATCCGGGCTACTACGAAAAGTTCTACTTCACGCCGGGCGATCTCGGTTTCGAACCGATTCAGACCTCGGTCGGCCGGCTCGGCGTGCTGGTGTGCTGGGATCAATGGTTCCCGGAAGGTGCGCGTCTGATGGCACTGGCCGGGGCCGAACTGCTGTTGTATCCGACCGCCATCGGCTGGGACCCGCAGGATGAGCAGGACGAACAGGCGCGCCAGCGCGACGCCTGGATCACCATCCAGCGCGCCCATGCGGTGGCCAACGGCCTGCCGGTACTGGCCTGCAACCGCACCGGCTTCGAACCTGACCCGAGCGGCCACGGTGCCGGCAGCCACTTCTGGGGCTCGAGCTTCGTGGCCGGTCCTCAGGGCGAGATCCTCGCCAGCGCCGGGACCGACACCGCCGAGGTCCTGGTGGTCGATATCGACCTGGCCCGCAGCGAACAGGTACGGCGCATCTGGCCTTATCTGCGCGACCGCCGCATCGACGCCTACGGCGACCTTACCCGGCGCTATCGCGACCGTTGATCAGCGCTGCCCGGCGGCCGCTACCACCTCGACCATCGCCTGTGTGAGCGCGGCGAGTTCGTCGGCGGAGATGACGTAGGGTGGCATCGCATAGACGAGGTTGCGAAACGGACGCAGCCACACGCCGCGGTCCACGAACTGCGCCGGCATCCAGCGCATGTCCACCGGCTGCCGTAGCTCGATCACTCCGATCGCGCCGCACACGCGCACCTCCCGCACATGGGGGAGATCCCGACAGGGGGCGAGCCCCGCCTCCAGTCCCCGTCCGATCGCCGCCACACGTGCCTGCCACGGACTCTCCAGCAGCAGCTCGATACTGGCATTGGCCACGGCACAGGCCAGCGGGTTGGCCATGAAGGTTGGGCCGTGCAGGAACACGCCGGGGTCCGCACTGCAGATCCCAGCCGCCACGCGTCCGGTCGTGAGCGTCGCCGCGAGCGTCATGTAGCCCCCGGTGAGGGCCTTGCCCACGCACAGGATGTCAGGCGCAATGTCCGCATGCTCGCAGGCGAACATCTGGCCGGTGCGCCCGAAGCCGGTGGCGATCTCGTCGGCGATCAACAGGATATCGTGCTCGTCGCACAGCATGCGCACCTGGCGCAGGTATTCCGGGCAGTAGAAACGCATACCGCCTGCGCCCTGCACGATCGGCTCGAGGATGACGGCAGCGATCTGGTGGGCGCCGCTGCGCAGCTGCTGGCGCATCTCGGCGAGTTCCGCCTCCTGCCAGTCGCTGTCGTCGCGGCACTGCGGTGCATGCACGAAACTGTGCTTCGGCAGCACGCCGGTAAATAGCGCGTGCATGCCGCCGACGGGATCGCAGACGCTCATCGCTCCGAAGGTATCGCCGTGATAGCCGCTGCGGATGGTCAGCAGCCGGTTGCGTTCCGGGTACCCCTGCGCATACCAGTACTGGATCGCCATCTTGATCGCGATCTCCACCGCGACCGAACCCGAGTCCGCGAAGAACACGTGTTGCAGCGGCGGTGGCGTGAGATCGATGAGATGCGCCGCCAGGCGCGCGGCCGGACGGTGCGTCAACCCCCCGAACATCACGTGCGCCATCTTCCCGAGTTGTTCCTGCAGCGCACGATTCAGCCGTGGGTGGTTGTAGCCGTGGATTGCCGCCCACCAGCTCGCCATGCCGTCGATGAGCTCGCGCCCGTCTTCCAGGCGCAGGTGTACACCGCGCGCCGATTGCACCGGGAACATGGGTAGCGGCGCGGTCATGGAGCTGTACGGATGCCAGACGTGGGCACGGTCGAAGGCGCGCCAGTCCTGTTCGACGGCCTGCAAGGCGGAATTCATAGCGGTGTTGTCCTGAGGAACGATGGTTGTCACTCGGTGGCGGTTGAGGCATTGTAACCTGGGAGTTTGTCAGACTTGGGCGATCGTAGCGCGCCGGGTGGGAGAGTGAGATCATTTTCCCAATCCTGCGAGGGAAATAACTGTTGCTATTTGCCGAGCAGGGGCAGAAAAACAGGCGGCTATCCCGCCGGCGCAGCAGCAAAGTCCCAAACCCGACAGACTCCTGGGCAGTGCCACCATAGCTGTCGCGTGCAGATCATTATCGGAAGGAAACAAGGCCGTATGATACTGATTCTCGAGCCGGACACCGACCAGCAGGGCGCACCCTACCGACAGTTGCTGGACCACCTCTCCCGCCTGCCCAACATCCAGGTGCGTGTGCGCCAGGAGGTCGGCGCCCAGCAGGTGCTCACCGAGATCTATCTGGTCGGCGATACCGCAGCGCTGTCCATCGACGACATGCGCAGCCTGCCGACGGTGGAGCGTGTGGTGCGGGTCTCCCAGGAATACCGCATTCTCGGGCGACACCGTGACGAGACGCGACCGACCTCCTTCGACTACAACGGCGTGAACTTCAGTCAGGATACACTGCATGTGTTCGCCGGCTTGTGTGCCGTGGACACTCCCGATCATGTCGAGCAGATGCTGCGCGCCCTGCAGGAACATGGTCTGGTGTGCACGCGTATGGGTGCCTACAAGCCGCGTAGCAGTCCCTACGCCTTCCAGGGCCACGGCAAGGCATGTCTGCCCTACGTGTTCGAGCTCGCCGGTAAATACGGTATCAAGGTCGTCGCCATGGAGGTCACGCATGAGAACCATGTGGGCGAGATCCGCGCGGCCCTGGAGGCGACCGGCCATCCCACCGGCGTACTACTGCAGATCGGTACGCGCAACACCCAGAATTTCGAACTGCTCAAGGCCGTGGGCAGGCAGCAGGAGATGCCGGTGCTGCTCAAACGCGGCTTTGGCATCACCCTGGAAGAATCACTCAACGCCGCGGAATACCTCGCCAGCGAGGGCAACCGCAAGGTGATCTTCGGCCTGCGGGGCATGAAGACCAACATGGGTGACCCACACCGTAACTTCGTGGACTTCGCGCATGTACCCGTGGTCAAGCGCCTCACACGCATGCCGGTGTGCATCGACCCGTCGCATTCGGTCGGCACACGCGAGTGCGCCCCCGACGGTATTCTTGATATTTGGCATGCTACAGCGCAAGGC
>JACDJA010001707.1_pt1 | contig 17597 bp, 15 predicted proteins | sample 7449241 | NCBI WGS metagenome assembly JACDJA01 (sample SAMN14253289, study PRJNA609438) | sludge metagenome | isolation source: initial anaerobic sludge | collected 2018-12-20 | reverse complement strand
GTGCTGTTCTTTGCCCCCGGCCTGCTGGCTGCGCGGCTCGCGGAATTTCAGACAGGCTTTCCAGGCATGGTCACCTATGCAGTGAAGGCCAATCCTTCGCCGCTGGTGCTGTCGCAACTGATCGCTGGCGGCATCCGTGGCTTCGACGTGGCCAGCACTTCCGAGATGCAGCTGGTGCGCAGCCTCTCGGGTGATGTGGCGCTGCATTACAACAACCCGGTTCGCAGCCCGGACGAGATCGCCGAGAGCATCCGCCACGGCATCACGTCATGGTCGGTCGATGATGCGGGCGAACTGGCAAAGCTGATCGCTGCACCGCTGCCTGCGGGTGCCGAGGTCGCGGTGCGGCTGCGGCTGCCGGTGGCGGGTGCCGCCTACGATTTCGGCTCGAAATTCGGCGCGACGCCGGATGAGGCCGTGACACTCCTGCGGCAGGTGGCGGCGGCGGGGCTTGTGCCTGCCATGACCTTTCATGTCGGCACCCAATGCACTGATCCGGCTGCCTGGACAGATTACATCACCGCCTGCGCCCAGATCGCGCAGGACGCCGGGGTGGTGCTGGCGCGGCTCAATGTCGGCGGCGGCTTCCCCTCGTCGCGCGGCGGGCCGCCGATCGCACTCGCCCCGTACTTTGCCGCAATCACCGGCGCCATGAGGCAATTCGAGACGCCGCCTGCGCTGGTCTGTGAACCGGGCCGCGCGCTGGTAGCCGATTCCTTCGCTTACGCCGTGCGGGTCAAGTCGTTGCGCGCGGGGCGGGTTTATCTTGAGGACGGGATCTACGGCGGCCTGTCAGAGTTCCCCACCATGGGCCTGCCGGATTTCACGGCAATCGCCCTCGATGGCACCCTGCGCAGCGGCAACGGGGAATCGCGCGTGGTCTTTGGTCCGACCTGCGACAGCCTCGACCGCCTGCCCGGTGAGGTCGCGCTGCCGGCCGGCCTGACCGAGGGTGATCATCTGCTGTTCCCCTCGACCGGGGCCTATCTCGAAGGTGTCTCGACGCGGTTCAATGGCTATGGCAACTGGCAGCAGGTGACGGTCGAGCGGCTCTGAGCCCGCGCCTCACCTGGCCCCGGTGCGGCGATAGACCCCTTCGGGGAGATCGAGCGCGGCAAGCAGTTCCTGCACCTGCAAGGGTGAAAGGGTCACCTGCATCACCTGATCGCTTTCGACATCATACTGGGTGAAGGTCACGCGGTCGTCAAAGGCGGCGACGGTGACATCTTCTTGCAGCGGCGTGGGGCCTTCGTCGACAAGGGTGACGACGGTGGCCTCGAATTCATGTTCGATGCTGAGCATGAGATGAAGCTAGGGTGACACGGCCACGCCTGCAAGTGCGGGGTGGGAACACCGGGCCCGCGGCGGCCAGATCGTGGCCTGCCCGGCCCATCCCCCGCACGTCCCACTCACGCAGAAGCGAGCAGCCGGCCTATCTGCTGGCGAGGTCCGGGGCAGCGGTGTAACCTGTCCCAAAGGCGGCCCCCGCAGGATTACGTGCAGCGCATGACCTCCATTCTTCGCCGTCTTGCGGCCCTTGCCAGCCTCGCGCTCGCCGCCTCCTGCGCGCCGGTTGTCACCCCGCCCGCCAGCGATGCCATCATCGTCAGCCCGGCCGCCGAGGTCGATCTCGAGGCGCAGGCGCGCAGTTTCGTCACGACGCTTTCGGCGCTGGTACCGGTGGCGGTCTCGGAATGCGAGTCGCGCACAGGGCCCGGGGTCAACTGCGACTTCCGCATCCTTATCGACGACCGGCCGGGGATGCCGCCCAACGCCTTCCAGATGCGCGACGAGGCCGGGCGGCCGGTGATCGGCATCACGCTGGCGCTGATCGCCGAGGTCCGGAATGCCGACGAACTGGCCTTCATCATCTCGCATGAGGCGGCGCATCACATTCTGGGCCATCTCGACCGCCAGAGCCGCAATGCCGCCATTGGCGCCGCGGCTCTGGGCCAGCTGGCGCATGTGCTGGGGGCCGAAGATCCCGGCACGGTTCGGCAATTGCAGGAACTGGGAGCCGAGGTCGGGGCGCGCACCTATTCGCGCGAGTTCGAGCTCGAGGCTGACCGGCTGGGCACGATCATCGCCTTTCACGCCGGATTCGACCCCTTGCGCGGTGCCGAATTTTTTGCCCGCATCCCTGATCCGGGCAACCGTTTCCTTGGAACCCATCCGCCCAACGCCGCCCGTGTCCTGGTCGTGCGACAGGTGATGGCCGAGCTTCGTGCCGGAACGTGATATTCAGACTGGCGGCAGGATCAGGCCCAGGCTGATCGCGGCGAAGAAGCAGCCCGAACCAGCCAGCACAAAACCGTGCCAGATCGCATTGGAAAAGCGCATCTCCTCACGATTGAAGACGCCGACGCCCAACGACATGAACAGGCCACCCGCGACGATCAGCCCGGTCACAAGCGGGGCAAGAACCTCGATGACCGGCCACAGGAGCAGGGCGGACAGCCAGCCCAGCCCCAGATAGAGCAGCGAATCACCCCGCCCCGGATTGCGCCAGAATGCGAGCTTGCGCACCGCCCCGGCCACCGCCAGCGCCCAGATCATACCTAGCAGCGTCCAGGCGAACACGCCGCCGATCAGTGCGACCACCGGCGTGCAGGTTGCGGCGATGACAAGGAAGATCGCGGCATGATCGACCCGGCGCAGCGCGGGGCGCAACTGCTCCCATGGTGTGTGATGGTAGAAGGTGGACGTGGCAAAGCCGAACACCAGCATGCTGGCATAGATGCTGACCGCGACGACAAGCCCGGCACCCGCGCCCTGGGCGGCCAGCACGAGAAGGACCACGGCCCCTGCGAGCGCGAGAACCAGCCCCAGACCCTGGACCGTTGCATCGGCGATGCGTTCGGCCAGTGGCAGTTGCGGATAAACCCAGTCACCCCCGCGATCGGTCCCGGTCATGGTCCTTCTCCTGTTCCCTGATCGTATCCTCTGATGAATCCCTTCAGAACGACCTGACCACAAGAGAGCGGCAGTTGGGAGGCGACATCAAGGCGCCTCCTCGCAAATTCGCGTGCTTTGTCTGTATTCCGCCCCCTACAGGCTCGGATAGAGCGGGAAACGCGCGCAGAGCGCCGCGACTTCGGCACGTACGGCAGCCTCGGCCTCGGCATTGCCGTCCTCGCCGTGCGCAGCGAGGCCATCGACGATCTGCACGATCCAGCGCGCGATCTGGCGGAAGTCGTCCTCATCAAAGCCGCGCGTCGTGCCTGCGGGTGCCCCGAGACGGATGCCCGAGGTGATCATTGGCTTCTCGGGGTCGAACGGCACGCCGTTCTTGTTGCAGGTGATATGCGCCCGGCCCAGCGCAGCCTCTGCGGCCTTGCCGGTGACCTTCTTGGGCCGCAGATCGGCAAGACAGAGGTGGTTGTCGGTCCCGCCCGAGACGATATCGATACCGCCCTTCATCAACTCATCCGCCATGGCGGCGGTGTTGGCCTTGACCTGTGCGGCATAGACCTTGAACTCGGGTCGCAACGCCTCGCCCAGGGCGACAGCCTTGGCGGCGATCACATGCATGAGCGGGCCACCCTGCAAGCCGGGGAAGACCGCCGAGTTGATCTTCCTGGCAATCGCTTCGTCATTGGTGAGGATCAGGCCACCGCGCGGGCCACGAAGGGATTTATGCGTGGTCGTCGTCACCACATGCGCATGCGGCACCGGCGAAGCATGGACACCACCGGCAACCAGCCCGGCGATATGGGCCATATCCACCATGAGCCAGGCGCCGACTTCGTCCGCGATGGCCCTGAAGGCGGCCCAATCCCATTCGCGCGAATAGGCGGTGGCACCGGCGATGATGAGCTTGGGGCGATGTTCGAGGGCCTTGCGGCGCACTTCGTCCATATCAAGGCGCTGGTCCTGCTCCCGCACGCCGTAAGAGACGACGTTGAACCATTTGCCCGACATGTTCACCGGGCTGCCGTGAGTCAGGTGCCCGCCCGCGTTCAGGTCGAGTCCCATGAAGGTATCGCCCGGCTTGAGCAGCGCGAGGAACACGGCCTGGTTCATCTGGCTGCCCGAATTCGGCTGCACATTGGCGAAGTTGCAGCCAAAAAGCTGCTTGGCACGTTCGATGGCCAGGGTCTCGGTCTGGTCAACGAACTGGCAGCCGCCGTAATAGCGCCGCCCCGGGTAGCCTTCGGCGTATTTGTTGGTCAGCACCGACCCCTGTGCCTGCAGCACGGCCAGCGAGACGATATTCTCGCTCGCGATCAGCTCGATCTCGTCGCGCTGGCGGCCCAGTTCGGCGGTGATGGTGGCGGAAAGCTCGGGGTCGCGGGCAGAGAGGTTTTCGGTGAAGAAGCCGGCGTCACGGGATACAGCGCTCATCGGGCGGTCCTTTCGGGAAAGAACGAGGTTGTGCCCTGATAGCGCGCGCCGCACCCATCGAAAAGGTGGCATGCGACGCAACGCGCGCGCCTTGCGTCGATGGCAGGGTCGTTGCCATCAAATTCCATGTCAATCGCCATAGTGACATTCAACTTGCCCGGTTTTAGCGCTATCGGATGCCGAATCGCCCGTCAGACTGCCGGTTTTCAGCCCGGACAGCGGCGGTCACACACAAGGGAGCGCGAAGTGGTGTCGATTGACGACAAGCTGCAACCTATCCTGACCGAAGTCCTGCGCCGCAACGCGGGCGAGGCCGAGTTTCACCAGGCGGTCCACGAGGTGCTCGAGAGCCTCGGCCGGGTCATCGCCAAACATCCCCATTACCTCGAACGCTCGCTGATTGAACGCATCTGCGAACCCGAGCGCCAGATCATCTTTCGCATACCCTGGCATGACGATGCCGGCCATATCCACATCAACCGCGGCTTTCGGGTGCAGTTCAACTCGGCCCTTGGCCCCTACAAGGGGGGCCTGCGGTTTCACCCTTCGGTGAATGTCGGAATCATCAAGTTCCTCGGCTTTGAGCAGACGTTCAAGAACGCGCTGACCGGCCTGCCGATCGGCGGCGCCAAGGGCGGTTCGGATTTCGACCCCAAGGGCAAGTCCGAAAACGAGGTGATGCGCTTCTGCCAGTCATTCATGACGGAACTCTTTCGCCATCTGGGCGAATATACGGATGTGCCCGCCGGAGACATCGGCGTGGGCGGGCGCGAGATCGGCTATATGTTCGGGCAATACAAGCGCCTGACCAACCGTTACGAGGCCGGGGTGCTGACGGGCAAGGGCCTCGCCTATGGCGGCTCGCGTGCACGCAAGGAGGCGACGGGCTACGGTAACACATGGTTCGTCGAGGCCATGCTGGCCACCAAGGGAATGACCTTCGAAGACAAGCGGGTTGCCGTCTCCGGCTCTGGCAATGTGGCAATCTACACGATGGAGAAAGTGACCGATCTGGGTGGCCGGATCGTCGCCTGTTCTGATTCGGGCGGCTATATCGTGGACGAACAGGGCATTGACCTTGCGCTGATCAAGGAGATCAAGGAAGTGCGCCGTGCCCGGGTTTCTGAATATGTGCGGCTCAGGGGCGCGGGCGCGCATTACGTGGCTGGGGGCTCGGTCTGGGATGTGCCCTGCGATGTGGCCATGCCCTCGGCCACCCAGAACGAATTGACCGGCAGGGATGCGCGCAGCCTGGTGAAAAACGGCGTCATTGCCGTTGGCGAGGGGGCGAACATGCCCTCGACCCCTGATGCGATCCATATCTTTCGCGATGCGGGTGTCCTGTTCGCACCGGGCAAGGCCGCCAATGCGGGCGGGGTGGCGACCTCGGCCCTCGAGATGCAGCAAAACGCCAGCCGCGACTCGTGGAGCACCGAACAGACGCAGACCCGCCTTGCGGGTATCATGCGATCGATCCACGACACCTGCGCCTCGACTGCCGACGAATATGGCGCACCCGGGGACTACGTGCTGGGCGCCAATATTGCCGGTTTCGTGAAGGTCGCCGAGGCTATGGACGCGCTTGGCGTGATCTGAGTCCATCGCTCGCACAAGCGTTGCGCAGCCGGGTCCCTGGCTGCGCCATCAAGTTCCGAAAGCCCCCGGCACGGCGTGACTGCGGCCGGCAGGAGCCTCGATACGATATGATTCCCGCCGATCCCTCGGGTAGCCATTGTGTTTCGGCAGGGCGTGCACGACAACTGTCCGGACGATCTGCTGCCTGCGAGATACCGGATGAGCGCTGTGCGCATCGCCTTCCTGGCAAGTGATTCGCCCCTCGCCGAGGAGGCGCGCGCGACCCTGGCCGCGCGCTATGGGGATGTACCACCCGAAGAGGCCGATGTGGTCGTGGCACTGGGCGGCGATGGTTTCATGCTCCAGACGCTGCATGCAACCGAGAGCTTTGGCCTGCCGGTGTATGGCATGAATCGCGGCACCGTCGGCTTTCTCATGAACGCATATGCAGCGGATGACTTGCCGGAACGCCTCGCCACCGCCGAAGAGACAATCATCAACCCCCTTCGGATGGTGGCCGAAACCGCCGATGGCCGGGCCGAATATGCGCTTGCCATCAACGAGGTGAGCCTGCTGCGCGCCGGACCGCAAGCCGCACGCCTGCGCATCCTGGTCGACGGGCGCGTGCGGCTGGACGAGCTGATCTGCGACGGCGTGCTGGTGTCGACCCCCGCCGGATCAACCGCCTACAACTATTCCGCGCATGGCCCGGTGCTGCCCATCGGTTCGGGCGTGCTCGCCCTTACCGCCATCGCCCCCTTCCGTCCACGCCGCTGGCGCGGTGCGTTGCTTCCGAAACAGGCCGATGTGGTGTTCGAGGTGCTCGAGCCCGAGAAACGTCCTGTCATCGCCGCTGCCGATTCGCATCTCGTTCGCGATGTGGCGCGGGTGAAAGTGCAGTCCGATGCCAGCGTGCGTCACCGGCTGCTGTTCGACCCGGGCCACGGGCTCGAAGAACGGGTATTGCGCGAGCAATTCGTTTAAGGGGCAATAACCCCCGGCGCTGCTGGCGTCATCAAGAAGCACGGAACAAGGATGAAAGAGAACCCGGCATGATCACGGCCGCGACGCCCGAATTCATTGACCGCCTGCGCGTCATCCTGCCCGAGACCGCGTTTCGCCCGGCAGGCACGGCCGAGCTGACCGAACCGCGCGGGCGCTGGCACGGTCAGGGGGTGCTCGTCTCGCCCGGTTCGACCGACGAGGTGGCGGCCGTTCTGCGCGCCTGTTCGGCAGCGCGGGTCGGCGTCGTGCCGCGCTCGGGGGGCACAGGGCTGGTCGGGGGCCAGGTAATGCCGGACGGGCCGCTGCCGGTGATCCTGTCGCTCGCACGCATGGACCGGCTGCGGCGCCTCCACGCGGATGAGGGCGTGATCGTAGCCGAGGCAGGCATGACATTGGCCGCCGTGCAGGACGCCGCGCGCGAGGCCGGGCGCCTGTTTCCGCTGTCGCTTGCCTCCGAAGGCTCGGCTCGCCTGGGTGGGGTGCTGGCGACGAATGCGGGCGGCACCCATGTGCTGCGCTGGGGCAATGCCCGGGCATTATGTCTGGGGATCGAGGCGGTTACCGCAGACGGGCGCGTGTGGCACGGGCTCTCGCGGCTGCGCAAGGACAATGCGGGCTACGACCTTCGCGATCTCGTCATCGGATCCGAGGGCACGCTTGCCGTCATCACGGCGGCAGCGCTGCGCATGGTCCCCTCTCCCCGGCACGAGGTAGCGGCGCTTCTGGCCGTGCCCTCGCCAGCGGCGGCGCTCGATCTGCTGTCGCTCGTCCACGACGTGGCTGGCGACCAGGTCAGCGGGTTCGAGCTCATCTCCCGCCAGGGCCTCGATTTTCTGGACGAGACGGGCATCGCCCATGCAGACCCGCTTCACCCGCGCCCCGAGTGGATGGTTCTTCTCGATCTCGGCATAAGCGTTGATGCCGCGCCCGAGGACCTTGTGGCCATCATCTGGGACAAGGCGCAGGCGCGCGGGCTGGTGCTTGATGGTGTGGTGGCCGCCTCCGGCGCGCAGCGCGAAGGCTTCTGGCATCTGCGCGAATCGATTCCCGAGGGCAACCGCCGGACGGGCTCGATCTCATCGCACGACATCTCGCTGCCACTGTCCGAGATTGCCGGCTTCATCGAACGGGGCCGCAGGGCAGTTGCCGCGCTGGGACCGTTCCGAATAAACTGCTTCGGTCATCTGGGCGACGGCAACCTTCATTACAACGTCTTTCCCCCAAAGGGCGCGAAGGCGGATGATTTCGGCGCGTTGCGCGGGCGGGTGCAGGAGGTGGTGCATGACCTGGTGCATGCGGCGGGCGGATCGTTCGCGGCTGAACATGGCGTCGGGCGTCTGAAGGTGGCTGACCTGGAACGCTACGGTGACCCGGTGATGCTCTCGCTCATGCGCGGCGTGAAGGCAGCATTCGATCCGCTGGGCATACTGAACCCCGGGGCGATGCTGCGCGCCTGACCTGGGCCGGGGCGCACCGGCGCGACCCGGGAGCATATGGCCCATCAATCCCGGCCAGCGGGGATGAGGCCAGGGCGATGCATCCGTTGCGTAACCCGGTCCTTTTCCGCGAGAACCTGCCCGAAGAGCTATCGGTCCCCCGCGGGCCGCCATTCAGCGTATCCGCATCCCTTCGGTGGTAAACAGGCACAGGCGGGACGGATCGAAGGTGACCGGCAGGCGGTCACCTGCGCGGGGGCGCGCATCCCTGGCCTCGACCACCAGGGGCAGGCCGGGACCAAGGTTGCCATGCGCGAAGGAGGTGGCGCCCAGCTGTTCGACCACCTCGACGGTGACCTCGACGACCTCGCCGTTGCCCTGGCCCAGATGTTCGGGCCGAAAGCCAAGCTGCACTGGAGTGCCCGCGGTTGGAGGCGCCGACATCTCCGGCCCCCGCAGCAGCAGATCGCCCAGACGTAGCATGCCGCCCGCTTCCGCCACCGCAGGCAGAATGTTCATTTTCGGGCTGCCGATGAATCCGGCAACAAAGGTGTTGTCGGGATCGTCGTAAAGGTCGGTCGGCCGCCCGACCTGCTCCACCTTGCCGGCACGCAGAACGACAATGCGGTCGGCCAGTGTCATCGCCTCGGTCTGGTCGTGGGTGACATAGACCATGGTTGCCCCAAGGCCCTGGTGCAGCCGCGCAATCTCGAGCCGGGTTTGCACGCGCAGTTCGGCGTCCAGATTTGACAGCGGCTCGTCGAACAGGAACACCTTGGGCTCGCGGACGATGGCGCGACCGATGGCCACCCTTTGCCGCTGGCCACCCGAAAGCTGGGCCGGGCGGCGGTCCAGGAGCGGCTCGATCTGCAGGATCCGAGCCGCCTTTTCCACCGCTTCACGTCGTTTCGCGCGGGACACGCGCTGAAGCCGCAGGGCAAAGCCCATATTCTCGGCCACGGTCATATGCGGGTAGAGAGCATAGGACTGGAACACCATCGCGATGCCGCGATCATAGGGCTCTTCATCCGTCACCACGCGGCCACCGATGGCAACCTCGCCCGAGGTCACTGTCTCGAGCCCGGCGATCATGCGCAGGAGCGTGGACTTGCCGCAGCCCGAAGGGCCCACGAAGACCACGAACTCACCGGGCTCGATGCGCAGATCGACGCCGCGGATCACCTCATGGCCGGCAAAGCTCTTGGTCACCGAACGAAGCTCGAGGTCGGACATGTCAGCCTTTCACCGCGCCGGTGGCAATCCCGGCCACGATCCGGCGCTGGAACACGAGATAGAGAAGGACGATGGGCGCTGCGGCAAGAACGATACCTGCGGCCAGCAAAGGCACATTGGTCGAATATTCGCCGCGCAGGGCGGCGATACCGACCATCAATGTACGCTCGCGCTGGAGGACGAGCAGGGAAATGAGGATGTCGTTCCAGCAGTAGAGCGTGTTGAGTATCCCGAGCGTGATGAGCGCGGGCATGCCCATCGGCAGCATGACAAACCACCACACTTGCCAGAAGCGGGCACCGTCCACGCGGGCGGCCTCGGTCAGTTCTCGTGGCAACGCGGCGTAGTACGACGTCATGAGGTAGACCGAGAACGGCAGGAAGAACGCAGTATAGCTGAGGATCAGTCCGATCCGGGTATTGATGAGGCCGAGGCCGATGATCGTCTTGTAGAAAGGCACGAGGACGACCTGCACCGGGATCATCAGGCTGGCGAGAATGACCACAAAGATCAGTCGCCGCGCGGGAAATCGCAAGACCGCCAGCGCGAACCCCGCCAGCGACGACGCAATCAGCAATACCGCCACGGCGCCGCCCGTGACCGTAACCGAGTTCAGAAAATATTCTGAAAATCGCGCACGCCCCCAGGCGGTGACGAAATTCGACAGGGTCGGTTCGCTGACCCAGCCAAAGCGGTCGAGGATGTAGCCCCGGTTGTCCTTCAGCGCATTATTGATCGCGAACCAGAGCGGGTAGATGCAGGACAACGCCAGTACCATCATTGGCACCGATGCTGCCCGGAGGATGCGCCGCTCGCGCCTGCCGATGGATGCCACGATTCAGACCCTCGCGTTGCGGCTCATGATGCGAACCTGCGCCCAGGCGACTCCGGCCATGAGAACGAACAGAATCATCGAGATCGCTGCCGCATAGCCCGGACGGTTCAGCTTGCCCTGCTCGAGCCAGATGAGGAATTCAGGCAATGTCGTTGCCGTGCCGGGGCCACCGCCGGTCAGGACATAGATGAGGCCGAACATGCTGGTCAGCAGACCGATGGTCGTCACCACCGCAACGAATTCGATAATCGGTCGCAGCGAGGGAATGACGATCAGGAACAGCCGCTGCCAGAAGCGCGCGCCGTCGATCCGCGCCGCCTCGACGATGTCATCGGGCACGGTCGAGAGTCCCGAGAGGAAGATCAGGACCGACATGCCGAATGTCGCCCAGAGCTGCACTGCGATAAGGCTGCCCAACGCCGTCGAGGACGATCCCAGCCAATCCACGGCATCAAGGCCCACCGCCTTCAGCGCCGCATTGAACGACCCGTCATAGCGCAGCACCACGTTGAAGATCGCGCCGACGATGACCGAGGACAGCACCGCGGGCAGGAAATAGACCGCACGAAAGAATTTGCCGCCCGGCACCCCCTGGTGAATGAGGATCGCCAGCAACATCGGCAGCATCACCCAGATGGGCAGCGTAGCCAGCAGGATGACGGTATTGATGATCGAGTCGCGAAACGTGCCATCGGCCGTCGCGCGGATATAGTTCTGGAGGCCCACCCATTCTCCGCCCTCCATGAAGGACAGGACAAACCCCCAGAACAGCGGGATCACCCGGAATACGGCCAGCAGCACCAGCGCGGGCAGAAGGAAAAGCAGCGCGAAACGCCGTTCTGCCCGCGTGCCTTCCACCAGCCGGCGCTTGCCTGCCATACCGTCCCCCGTCATGCGGGGCGCCGGGACTGGCCCGGCGCCCTGCCGCGCCTACTGATTGTCGAGGCGCGTCGCCTCCATTGTCGCGATGGCCTGGTCAGCAGTGACATCTCCATTGAGGAGCAGCTGGCTCTGGCGGTGCCATTCCTCCTGTACCACAGGGTTCAGCAACGCATGCGGCTGCCCGCCGGGCACCGTGGCCATCAGGTTCAGAATCGTGCTGAGCGATGGCGAGGAAAGCGCCGAGGTGTCAACCGCAGTATTCCCGGGCAGGGCGCCGGTATCGAGGGCCCAGATCGCCTCACGATCGCCATCGGCAAGCGTGCGTACCAGATCGAGGGCCAGTTCCTGCTGATCCGACGAGGCCGTGACCGCCCAGCCGATCCCGCCCGCGAAGGGCAGCAGCGCTACATCGCTGCCCGGGGTCGGGAAGGCGAAGGCACCGACATTCTCGGGGCCAAGGAATTCGTCGAACTGCATCCAGTGTGCCACGTCCGAAAGAAGGCCAACCGTATGAGCCGCCTCGCCGCGCATGAAGATTTCGTATTCATCCATGAACTTTGCGGTTGAGTTCGGCCCCGGCTGATACCAGCCGCGCTCGGACATCTCGACCCAGAGATCGACAATCGGGCGCACATGCGGGTCTTCCCACGACAGATCGCCCGCAGCCCAGGCGGCGTAGTCCTCGTCCGTGAACTGGTTCACGGTGCCAAGCGTCGCCATGAACTCGCCGGCGAACCCTTCCTTGTTGCCCAGCGCAAAGCAGGGCACGTTGCCAGCCTCGATGATGGCATCACAGGCAGCAACAAGATCGTCCCAGGTCTGCGGCGCGGCCTCGGGGTCGAGCCCGGCATCGGCATAGGCCTGCTTGTTGTAATAGACGACCAGCCCCTGAATCGTCAGCGGCAGCGCATAGACATGGCCGTCGGTCGAGAAAGCATCGACTCCAGCAAAGCCTTCGGCCAGATCGTCGAGCGCGACCAGGCTGCCTGCCCGGCTCGTGGTCTGCGATCCGCCGTGGAGAAGGACCACATCCGGCCCCTCGCCCGAGGCAAGGGCCGTGCCGAGGATCGTGTAATACTGGTCATGCGGCTGGGCGACGAAGTTCAGCGTCACATCGGGATGTTCGGCGGCAAAGGCGTCGCGCGCGCTGTCGTAATAGGCCTGCGTCACCGGGTCGGAATATTTCCAGTCCCAGATCGTCAGCTCCTGCGCCATGGCGGACGAGGCGAACATCGCGCCCGTCATCATGAGGACTACTTTCGTCTTCATTGGCTTCCTCCCTTCAGAGATGGCCCGCTCATGCGGGATTTCGCAGCCAGAGCGCGCAATCGGGCGCGGTCTGCATTGCTGCGTCGTCAAGTACATCTGGCGCGGCCCAGTCGCGCCGCGCAGTCTCGCTCAGCGTCAGACCCAGGCCGGGGCGGCCGGTGCGATGGATTCGGCCCGCCTCGATTCGGAACGGTTCCTCGACCAGGAAATCGTAGTTCTGGAACGAATATTCGAGCCAGGGCACCTCGGGTAACGCGCAGGCGGCATGGACGCCGGTCTCGAGTGTGGTGTTGCCCAGCGCGACCGGAATTCCCAGCTCGGCGGCAAGCCAACCCGTGCGCATCACCTCGGTGATGCGGCCATGAACATTGATGATATCGGTCGCCCGCGCCATCAGCAGCCGCGCGCGGCCCGAAACATCGAGATATTCGCCGGAATTCACGAGCGTTCCGGGCAGGAGGCCGATCAGATCGCGCAAACCCTCGAAATCACTGCGCAGGATCGGGTCCTCGATCCAGTAGAGATGGTGCCCCGCCCGTGCATATTGCGTCAGACGCTGCGCGGCCTCCTTGGGTGACCAGGCCTCGTTCGCATCGGCCATGACCGTGATATTCGATCCGGCGACCTGCCGCAGAATATCCAGTCGGTTGATGTCCCAGTCCACATCGGGATGCCCGACCTTGATCTTGAAGGCGGTAAATCCAAGCCCGGCCGCCCGCTCGAAAAAGGCGCCGTATTCGACATCCGACAGGTGAAAGTCGAGCCCGGAAGCATAGACAGGGGCTGATTGTCGCGTGCCCCCCAGATATTCGGCCAGCGGCAACCCGGCCTGCTGCGCCGCCAGATCCCAGAGCGCGATCTGAAGCGCCTCGCGGAAACCGTAATCCGCATCTCGCTGGTTGCCGCCGCGCGGGCGTTCAACCCTATGGACCAGTGCCGCGGGAACGCGCCCGTCCAGGCCCGGCCAGACATGCTGCGCAAACGTGGCCTCGAGCGCCGCCAGCGGCGGCAACGGGTCCCACATGGAATGAGCAAATCCGAGGGCACGCCGTCCGGCACCGTCGACGAGCTCGACCGCCAGTGCATGAAAGGCGTCGAAGCGCACCTGGCTGTCGCCGATCACCCGATCGCGGCGCGCCTGAAACCGGGTCAGCCGCCAGTCTGCAAGCACGAGGTCGGGCGGACCATGGCTGACATGCAGCGAAGGCGTTGAAGAGGAAACGAGCATGATGTGGTCAGACTCACAAACTGATTTATCAAACAGGCAAACACATCTATTGCCGCAGCACAAGTGCCAGATTAACCTGTGGCCATGAAGTTGCGCGATCCCGCCCCCCTGCTCTCCGATCTTGCCTATGAGCGGATCCTCGAAGCCGTGTTCGAGCGGCGGGTGCCGATGGGCGGCCGGCTGAACCAGACGGCACTTGTCGAGCTGACGGGCATTCCGGTCGGGCCGGTGCGCGATGCGCTCAAGATGCTCGAGGCTGACGGTGTAGTGAAGGTTCACCCGCGCTCGGGGATCGAGATGATCCGCCCCTCGGCCGAACTGGTGCGCTCTACCTTTCAGTTCCGCATCATCATCGAAGGCCCGGCCGTACGCCATTTCGCCCTCATCGGCGATGAGGAGCGGATTCGCGCGATCCTTGAACAACATCGCAGCGCGCGTGAAAGGATCGCTACCCTGCCTCCTGGAACCGATGTCGCAGACGATATTTCCGGGCTCGAGATTGCCCTTCACATCCCGGTGGTGGCATCGCTTGATAACGAACTTGTAGACGCGAGCTATCGCCGGTTGCAGCTGATGGCGCGGATCGTGAAGCTGCGCACCTCCGTCTTCGTCCAGCCCGCCGCCGTCTCGATCCGCGAACATGAGGCGGTGCTCGAAGCCGCGCTCAACCGCGACCCGGATGCCGCCGAGGCGGCGATGCTGCGGCATCTGGGCAACGCAATGAACCGCAACCTGGGCCTGTAGGTCCGGAGTCATCCGCCTTCGTGCGCGGCGGGCCTTTGCAATTTCAGAACGGGCGGATGCCTCCGGGCTGGCCATCATCGCATGGAAGATCGGCGGTGAGTCTCTTTGCGTCATCCAGGTTTGAAGGCGTAATCTCCGTATGTTACGCCACTCTGGCCGCGCCATGAGTCGGCGCCCTGCCGGAGGCTGCCGCCCGATGATCGCGCTCGCCGTCGAGAGCCCTGCCGACTGGTGGGAGGTCGAGGCGCTCTATGACCTTTGCTTTGCTCCCGGGCGGACAGCGCTGTCTTCCTACCGACTGCGCGAAGATGTGCCGCCCGTGGCCGAGCTGTGCCTGACAGCGCGCGATGGGAATGGCACGCTCGTGGCGGCGGTGCGCAACTGGCCGGTGCAGGTGGCCGGGCAGGCGGTCCTGCTGTTGGGACCGGTTGCAGTCCATCCGACCAGCCAGGGCGAAGGTATCGGCGCGCTGCTTATCCGCGAGGTCATCGCCCGCGCATCTGCCCGGGGATGGGAGCGCGTGATGCTGGTAGGCGATCTGCCCTATTACAGCCGCTTCGGATTTGTCCGCCTGGATAATATCGAGATGCCACCGCCCACAAACCCTGAGCGCGTACTGGGCATCGCCCTGCACGACGGCGCATGGGACGGGCTCACGGGCAGGGTCGAAAAAGCCTCCTAATCGAGCGTCTCGAGCCAGATGGTCAGCGCTTCGCGCACCGAAAGCCCGGTCCTGGCCGCATCCTCGATCACGCGGCTCACCTCGCGCAGGTCGACGCGGCGCAACAGGTGCTTCACAGGGCCGATGGAAGGCGCACGCATCGACAACATGCGAAAGCCCAGCGACGCCAGCACCATCGCCTCAAGCGGCTTGCCCGCATCCTCGCCGCAGAACGACAGCACGGTGTCCGTGGCCGCGCAACGCGTGACGATACCACGCAGAAAGTCGAGATAGGCCATGTCGAGCATGTCGTAGCGGCGGCGCACGCGCTCGTTCTCGCGGTCGGCGGCGAAGAAGAACTGCTTCAGGTCGTTGCCGCCGACCGAGATGAAATCAACCTCGCGCCAGAAGGATTCATCGGCAAAGGCCAGCGACGGAGTCTCGAGCATCGCGCCCACCTCGACGCTCTCGGGCAACGGGTGGCCGAGGATGCGCTCGCGTGCCATGGCCTTGTCGAATTCGGCGCGGGCAGCACGGAATTCGGCGGGAATCGTGACGAAGGGAAACATGATCACCAGGGGCCGCCCTGCCGATGCCCGGATCAGCGCCTGCAACTGCATGCGCAGCACTCCGGGCTTGTCGAGCCCGACCCGGATCGCCCGCCACCCCATCGCGGGGTTCGGCTCGTCCTGCGGCTTCATGTAGGAGAGGACCTTGTCCGAGCCGATGTCGAGCGTGCGGAACACCACCCTTCGCCCCTGCGACGCATGCATCACGCGAGCATAAAGCGCCGAGAGCTCGGCCCGCTTTGGCATCTGGTTGCGGATGAGGAATTGCAGCTCGGTCCGAAAGAGCCCCACGCCCTCGGCGCCCGACGAGGGGAGCGACGGCAGGTCAGCCAATAGCCCTGCATTCATGTGGAGGGCGACCGTCGTGCCGCAGAGCGTGGTCGCGGGCAGGTCCCGCAGCCCGGCATAGCGCTCTTGCGCGCGGGTCAGCATGGCGAGCTTGTCATCGAATGCCTTCTTGACCGGCTCCTCGGGCCGCAGATGCACCAGACCCTGATCGCCATCAAGAAGAATCAAGTCACCGTTCAGGGCCTCGGTGATGATGCCCCTCGCATGGATCACCAGCGGGATACCCCAGGCCCGGGCGACGATTGCAGCATGGCTGCCGACCGAGCCCTCTTCCAGCACGACGCCGCGCAGCCGTTTGCCATATTCAAGCAATTCGCCCGGCCCGATGTTGCGCGCAACCAGGACCGGATCATCCGGAATCTGCGCCCCGGTTTCGCGCCCCTGCCCGGTCAGAATGCGCAGGAGGCGATTCGAGAGGTCATCAAGATCGTGCAGCCGCTCGCGCAGATAGGCATCGCTCGCCTGCCCCATGCGGGCGCGAGAATGGGATTGTTCCTTCTCGACCGCGGCCTCGGCCGAGAGGCCGGATTCGATATCATCCTCCATCCGCCGCATCCACGAGCGCGAATTGGCGAACATTCGATAGGTCTCGAGCACGGCGACCTGATCGGCATCCATCGTCACCGCCGAAGCCAGCATCTCATCCACCTGCTGGCGCAGGGCATCGATGGAGGCGCGCAATCGGGCCAGTTCATGGTCGGGATTGTCGCTGATCGGGTTGGTGACAACGACGCGCGGCTCATGCAGCCAGACCCGGCCCGCTGCCGCCCCCTCCTGTCCAGTTGCACCGTGAAACAGCACAGGGCGATAGTGGCGCGGGCCAAGCGCCCCGCTGTCGTTGCCGACAAAGGCACCAAGCTCGGTCATCTCGGCAAGGACCATGGCGACCACTTCCAGCGCATAGACCTCGTCCGCCGTGCAGACGTCCTTCTCTCGGGACTGCACCACGAGCACGCCCAGCACATCACCCAGCCGCTGGATCGGGACGCCGCAGAAGCTGGGGAACACTTCCTCGCCGGTCTCGGGCATGAAGCGGAAGCCGCGCTCGGCGGGCGCATCCGCCGTGTTCACAACCTGGCGAGAGCGCGCGACCCGTCCGACCAGCCCCTCGCCAATTCGCAGGCGCGTCTTGTGGACGGCTTCGGGCCGGAGGCCATCGGTGGCGCTCAGTTCCAGCGTCTCGGCATCGCGAAACAGGTAGACTGAACAGACATCGAACCGCATCAGCTCCGCAATCAGCCGCACGACCTGGTCGAGTCGCGCCTGCCCTGCGCCCGGCTGCGCCAGCACCTCACGCAACCGGCCGAGCAGCTTGCGGCTCTCGCTTTCGATGCGTTCAGGCATGCGCATTCTCCGGTGGCCGGTCGTTGCCTCTCGCGCCGGTTACACCACAGCCGCATGTATTCCGGCAAGCGGATGTCGTATTCAGGCCGCCTGACCCAGCCCGAAGGCATCGTGCAGGGTCTGC
>JACDJA010001706.1_pt1 | contig 17600 bp, 13 predicted proteins | sample 7449241 | NCBI WGS metagenome assembly JACDJA01 (sample SAMN14253289, study PRJNA609438) | sludge metagenome | isolation source: initial anaerobic sludge | collected 2018-12-20 | reverse complement strand
GTTTTTTTATTCAATCCTGGCAATAAATATTATTGGATTCATTTACGAATTTAATCAAGCATGCCGTACTGAAACCAATTCATATCTGTCGACGAAAAAATGCTGGTAACATTGAAGCTGGAGGAAATGCATTTGAGGCAGCAATGGTTTTTTGTGAGATAAACCAGGGACCGAAAAGGCAAGCCAGGAAGTACTACCGAAAAAAAGCAGGTGGGAAGATGTTCGAAAAATCTCTCAAATTGATAAGTTTATCTCTCAATTTTGTCCGGGGTACCCCGGTTTTTGGGTTCACCGTACGTAATCTATCATAAGGCGACCGACATGAAAGAAGAGCATGAAATTGTAAAACAGGTTCGCAAGGCGCAGGTCAATTCTGAGGCGGCCGATGGGTTGATTCAACAGTACTTACCGTTCATTAAATCAGAAACGGCAAAATTCATCAAACGCAGCCCGGTGCAAGGGCAGGATGATGAACTCAGCGTCGCGATGTTTGCTTTCTACGAGACGATGATGGCATATCAGAGTGACAAAGGTTCATTTCTGCGGCTCGCTTCGACCGGGATCCGCAACCGCCTTATTGACCATTACCGCCAGGAAAGGCGACACTTTAACCTTGTTTCATTGGAAGAACCCTCGCCGGATGGTGAGGACGATCGCACACTTTTAGAGCAACTGGATTCCGGCCGGGATGAGATCGCTGAACTTACCTACCGTTCGGCGGCAAAGTCGGAAATTCTATCATTCACGAAGGAATTGCGGGATTACGGGTTATCTTTGAGCGATGTCGCTGAAAACTCACCTAAACAGGGACGAACCCTTGAATCCTGCCAGCGGGCGCTGGAGTATGCCAGGAACCATCCTGAACTTTTGGATAAGCTGGTGGGTAGCAGAAAATTACCGATCGCTCAATTGGCTGCAGGTTCCGGTGTGGAGCGAAAAACACTGGAAAGGCACAGGAAGTATATGGTTGCGATCTTGCTTGCGTACACAAATGGTTTTGAAATTATTCGCGGACAATTACGTGAGATCAAACAGAAAGGAGGTCAGCCGGTATGAGCTATCTGATAATGGAATGTCACCTTGCCTATGCGGTGGTATTGGATGAAAACGGGCGTTTCATAAAGGTCGCCAACATTAACTATGAGGTTGGGCAAACGGTGCCTTATGTTCTTGAATTAAAAGAAGCGGTACTCAACCAGAGTAAAAGCAGTACACAGAAGTGGGTGTTTTCACTGGTCGCTCTGGCGGCCAGCCTGAGTATTGTAGTCCTGGGAGCCTGGCAGTACCTGCTTCTGCCATACGGGTCTGTGCGGATGCAGATCAACCCTGATGTACGCCTGACCGTTGACCGTTTGGACTATGTGATTGGAGTGGAAGGGCTCAATGTGGATGGTGAAGCGCTTATTGATGATTATCGTTTTAGATGGAAGAAAATCGAGCGCGTCACCGATGAACTGGCAGATCAGGCGATTGAATTGGGTTACCTGTCTGATGGCGGAACAATCAATCTGATAGTCGAATCAGAGCACGAAAACTGGAAGATTGCCACGGAAAGCCGGATTATTTTGGAGCTGGAAGTTCACCTGGGAGATTCCATCACAGTCACCACTGAGCCGGATGAACCTGCAAATTCATCTGACACAATCGTAATCCCTATACAGCCGGAACCGTCTGAAGATACTTCCGATGACGATGATGACGATGGTGATGACGATGATGGCGATGATGACACCGATGACAACGATGACGATGGGGATGATGCGGACGATTTCAACGAAGGGAAAGATGACGATCAGGTCGGTGATGAGGATGACGACGAGGGTGAAATCGATGATGACGATGATGACAACGGTGAAGATGATGACGGGGATGATTAAAGAGTGAAAACCAGGAGATTTTCTTTACTGACCCCGGTTTGCGAAATATTGTTCCGTATTCTTTATCTGTAAGTAAAAAACTAATAACAATAGGAGAATTTGATATGAAACGCATAAATTTGAAGAAAAACCTGATGTTGATCGCACTCGTAGCAGTGCTGGCAGTATTCATGACAGGGTGTGGTTCCACCACCACACAGCCTGCGGCGAACGTGGAATTTGAAAAATCGGTTGCAGGAACCATTCTGCTGGCAGTCAATCCGGAAATTGAGATTGACTACGATGATGATGGCCTGGTGCTGGAAATTGAGGGCATCAACAACGAGGGAAAGATGGTTGTGGCAGAATATGATGAATTTAAGGGCAAACCAATTCAGACCGTCGCCAGCGAATTAGTGCGTAAGATCTATGAGGCGGGGTATTTCGAAGCCACAATTGGGGGAAGTGTCAAGAATATTGTCATCAAACTTGAGGAAGGCTCAGCTTATCCTGGGGACGATTTCCTTGAGAAAATTGCTGAACAAGTAAGAGTGTCGCTCAATGAATCTGGCGTGAAATCCGAAACGATGATGATCGATGTTGACGACCTTGATGAAACAGGCTTGATCGGGTTGGAGAAAGCGAAAGAAATTGTGCTGGCACAATTGGGACTTGCAGAAGCCATATTTGAAGAAGCCGAATACAACCTGGATGACAATGTGTACGAGCTGGAATTCACGGCGAATGGCATTGAATACGAATTTGAAGTCAATGCGCTAACTGGCAAGGTGATGGAAGCTGATTACGAGAATAATGACGATTGGGACGATATGAACGACGACATGGACGACGATATGAACGACGACATGGACGACGACATGGATGATGATCAGGACGACGACATGGACGACGACATGGATGATGATCAGGACGACGACATGGACGATGATCAGGACGATGACAATGATGACAACGATGATGATGTCGACGACAATGATGATGATGACGATGACAGTGATGACAACGACGATGATGATGACGACGATGATGACGACGACGATTAGAGATGTTGATGCGAATAGCTTAAATTGAAAGCGGTACAGCTAAACTGAATTTGTAACAAACGTGAGAATGCAACAAAGAGCACTCAACTGGATAAGTTGAGTGCTCTTTACTTGATTTACCGGAGGAGGATTAGTATGTTTTGTGGTCAGTTGGGAGTGCTTATTTTTTACTAGTGGCGAATTAAAAAGGCCAGATGAGCAGGATTAAAGGAATCGATACCACGACCACTATCAGCTCGACGATGATTCCCATGCGCCAGTAGTCTCCAAACTTGTAACCACCTGGTCCCAGCACCAAAGTGTTGCATTGATGACCAATTGGAGTAAGAAACGCGCAAGATGCGCCGATTGCAACGGCGATGAGATACGGCTCAAATGCGACTCCCAAACCCGTTGCGACACTTAAGCCGATAGGCGCCATCAGCACCACAGTGGCGGCGTTGTTGATCAGGTCGGATAGGAACATTGTTACAACAAGAATGATGATCAATGAAACTACAGGGGGAAAGTTGTCTGATAGATTTAAAAGACCATTGGCGACCAGTTGCGCCGCGCCGGTTGTTTCAAGCGCTTCTCCCACTGGAATCATTGCTCCAAGGAGGATGAGGATTGGCCAATCTATTGCGGCATATGCTTCTCTGAGCGAGACGATTTTGGTCATCACTGTGATCACCACTGCCGCTGTGAGGGATATTTGTATCGGTAGCCAGCCCAGCGCAGCGATCAGCAGCGCGGCTACGAAAATACCCAGCATTGGGAATAATTTTCTCCCTGGTTTAATGGTCAGGCTGCGACCGGCGAGCGGGAGGCAGCCCAGCGTATCGATCGTTTCTTTGAAAGTGCTTGTGTGTCCCTGTAGAAGCAGCACATCCCCCACTTTGAATCGAATATTGTCAATGCGTGTGCGCAGTACGATGCCCTGGCGCGAAACCGCCAACAGGTTCACCGCGTGTTCGGCGCGCAGGTTTATGCTGCGCACGGTTCCACCGATCATCATTGAGTTAGGTGCAACCACTACTTCCCATAAGGTCAGATCATCGAACTCGATGTCTTTCTGGTTGATCTCTTTGCTGCCCACCAGTGCTACGCCCGCCAGTTGAACCAGTTGTTTGATCATAGCCGCGTCAGCGGTGAGGACGAGAATGTCACCCGCCCGTAATTTTGTCAGCGGAGAGGGCTCCAATCGCTGTTTGTTTTCTCTGAGGATGCTGATGATTGTTGTGGAGGTTTGTGAAAATTCCCGGATATCTTTAATCACTTTGTCAACCAGCTTGGATTCCGGTGGAATGCGGACTTCAGTGATGTAATTTTCAATGTCGAAGAGCTGTTGTTCGACATCCTTGCTCTCACGCTGAGGGATGAGCCTCCACCCGACCAGTATGATGAACAAGAGCCCGGCGATAGCGACAACAATGCCGACCGGCGTGAAATCGAACATGCCAAATGGTTCACCGGTAACCTGCTGTCTGTATGAAGATGCGATGATATTAGGCGGTGTGCCGATGAGGGTTGTCATTCCTCCCAGCAGAGAGGCAAAGGCAAGAGGCATAAGTAGGGAGGATGTCTGGAGGTTTTTCTTTCGCGCCAGGTCGAGCACCAGTGGCAGAAAAAGCGCTAACGCGCCCACGTTGTTCATAAAAGCCGACATGAACGCGACGAGGGGAGTGAGCACAGCCAGCTGCGCGGTGATCCCGCCTTTGAGCCCGAGGAGTTTCTGACCGATCAGATCAATAATGCCCGAGTTTTGCAGCCCCTTGCTCAATACAAGGACTGCCGCCACGGTGATGACGGCGGGGTTGCCAAACCCGGAGAAGGTCTTCTCCACGGGGATAATACCGGTTATCGTCACGATCAACAAGGCGATAAGGGCGACAATGTCATACCGCAATCGACCCATTATGAACAGTATGAGTGTGAGTAAAAGCGTGCCAAAAATGATCCACTGATCAAAGGTCATGATCCGAGAACTATTCTCCCGATTCCATTTTTTGTCACACGCTTATTATAGTAAAGAATGTGTAAAGGGGATTGAATCAATTTTTGGACATCTGAAGAAGTGTTTTCATCGTATCCTTGTAAATCAATAAACCGGTTTAAAAGCGATTGGCAGGCATGGGGGGGACATGTCTGCCAATCTATAGGGAGGGAACACCACAGTACTTTTCTTAACAAATTTCCTGTGGAACACACGATGTTCATACCAATAAAGCGTGTGTTATATGGACATTATATATCATATTTATCTTAAATGCAAGGGTAAAATTCAGGAATTCTTTTTCTTTCGCGTCATCAGATCCAGCATTTCTTCAACCTCTTCCGCGGTAGGGGGGAGTTCTCTTTTTGACTCTGTGATCGCGGGGCTATTTAGTGTGTTCAACATGAGTTGTGCGAATTGCTCGGAGTTCATCACCTCCGCGTGCAACGCCCTTGCCTCTGTTTTCACCCGGTTATCTGATGATACGACGAGGATATTTCTCGCGTTGGAACCCTCTCTACGCAGGTGATGTATTATGGCATCATCAGCCGTGATGCCAACTTTCACGTGATGTACATTCACCAATCCATGCCTGGAACGCGGTCCTGTGCCAGCTGGAGCACCATCAAAGAAGAGGTCCGCTCTTGTCCGGCTTAAGCGGCAGTATTCGCCGATCTTCTGGATCAGCTTGCTTTCGTCATCCGGATCAGAGAGGCGAATCCCCGGTACTTTGGGGATGAGATTGTGGCCGTCGATGATAATTTTTTTCACTCAAACTCCTCTTTGAACCATTTTACTTTGAAATTATGCTATGATTCAAACAACTGATGGAACTGACGCATGCGTAAAATCCTCCCTTACATTCTCCTCAACATTATTGTTTCCGCCGTCACTGTGGTGGTCGTGCTTGCAATATGGCAGAAAGCGCAACAGGCTTCATTGGAACGGGAGTTTCCACGCAGCACGGCAACCCCGGTCAGCGTACGATCACAATCGACGCTACCCCCTTTGAACGTTGACACGGTCGAGATCCAGACAGTTGTTGGAATCGGGGATATTGAGAACGAGCGGGTGCAGCTGGTGAGCGTTGCCAAAGAGGCCGTTGATCTCAGCGGCTGGGAAATTTCGGATAATAAAGGACTGGTGTACATATTCCCGGCAGTGAAGCTATACCCCGGCGGCAGCATCAACTTGTTCAGCAGGTCAGGGGTAGATACTTCAATAGAACTTTACTGGAATCAACCATCAGCGATCTGGACCAGCGGCGAAAAAGTTGAACTGATCGATCTGGAAGGCAATACACGCTCAGAATACCGTATTCCTTAAAAATTTTATCCCCGGCGGGTTGGTTTCATTTCTTTCAGGTAAAATGGACATATAAAACATTCAAGGTAGGCGGTTAAGATTATGACCCAGGCATTGTATCGAAAATGGCGACCAAGAAAGTGGGATCAGGTTGTTGCTCAGGAGCACGTTATTCAAACGCTGCGCAACGCGATCAAATCCAATCGAGTGGGTCACGCTTATCTTTTTTCCGGTCCACGCGGTACCGGCAAGACCACAACCGCCAGGCTTTTAGCGAAAGCGGTGAACTGCTTATCAGAAGACCTGGCGAACAGACCCTGTGATGAATGCGCCAACTGCAAGGCGGTGAACGAAGGGCGTTTTCTTGATCTGATCGAGATCGATGCCGCTTCCAACACCAGCGTTGAAGACGTGCGAGATCTGCGCGACCGGATCAACTACTCGCCGACTGATGGAAGCTACAAAGTTTACATTATTGACGAGGTCCACATGCTCTCAACTGCAGCATTTAACGCGCTGCTAAAGACGTTGGAGGAACCCCCGCCGCACGCCATCTTTATTCTGGCAACCACAGAAGTGCACAAGATTCCCGCGACGGTGCTTTCTCGCTGCCAGCGCCACGAGTTCAGGCGCATCCCGGTGGCTGAGACGGTCAAAACCCTGCGCGAGATCTGCACCGGTGAAAGTATTGAGGCAGAGGATGATGCGCTGATCCTGATCGCGCGTCAATCAACGGGCGCGCTGCGCGACGCGATTTCTCTACTCGACCAGCTTTCCTCCACTGGTAAAACGATCGATCTGGAGTTGGCGCAAAGTGTACTTGGAACCGCGACCAATGAACTGGTGTTTGAGCTGGTCGACGCGCTGGTCAATAACGATCCAGCGATGGGAATGGTCAGCGTCCATAAAGCGCTGGATAAAGGGAGCGATCCGCGGCAATATGCCCGCCAGGTTGTCGAATACATGCGCAGCCTGCTGTTGCTTCAAATGGGGAACGAGAAAGCCATCGAAGCTACGCGTGACGTGAAAAAACGCCTGCGGGCGCACGCTGATCGCATCGAGCTGAACCGGTTGATGGAGTGGATTAGATTATTCAACGAATCCATCAGCGATCTGCGCACCACCTGGCAGCCAAGCCTGGCGCTCGAGGTGGCCTTTGCTCGCTGTCTTGAGCCTGTGCGGCAGACGGTTCTTCCGGTTAGCCAGCCGATCCAGGTAGACAAGCCGGTAAAAACGGATGAGCGCGCAAAAAAGCGAACAGAAAAAACCCCGCCCCCCGCAGAAAAACCGGTGGAACCGGTCAAATCCACCGAGGATGAAAATATGCAGGAGCCGGAACCCGACGCGCAGGTGGTGCAGGCGGAAGAACCCGCGCAGAATTTGAACGAGGAAGGCAGCGGGGAGGGCGTGACAACACAGGATATCATGGCAGCGTGGAGCCGAATACGGACCGAGGTGAAAATGCGCCGTTCGCAGGCTGAGGCGTTGTTGAATTCCCAGCGCCTGGTACAGGTGAAGAACGGTGTGCTCATCCTGGGATTCCAGAGTGAAACACTTAAGTCTAAAATGGAAAACCCGGAAAATATTGAAGTGACTCAGCGGGTGATCCACAATATCCTGAATGTGGAAATTCCCATCGAGTGTGTTGTTGTGTCAGGTAAGAGCACTGCCGGGGCACCCGAAGACGAGATGGAACCAAATGGGCTGGTCAATACTGCTATTCACTTGGGTGGTAAACTTGTCCATCGGGATTGATATTATTTATTAGGAGAGTTTGTCATGGCAAAAGGATTTAATAGACCTTCAGGCGGGGCGGGAGCCGGCGGTGGCATGATGGCGCAGATCAAACGCCTGCAGGAGCAAATGGAAGCCGCGCAGGAACAACTCGCGGTTGAGACTGTAACCTCATCCGCCGGTGGAGGAGCGGTAAAGGTGACGATGACCGGTGATCAGCACTGCAAGGCGGTGGAAATTTCACCCGAACTATTGCAGGATGCTGATGCGGAGATGCTGCAGGACCTGGTACTTTCAGCCGTAAACCTGGCGCTCGATGATTCGCGTAATCTGGCAGCCGAGAGAATGGGTCCGCTGGCGGGTGGCCTGCCCGGGCTTGGGTTCTAGGGCCCATCCATGCCCATTCTTCCTGCTCCCATCCAGGATCTGATCAGCGCTCTGGAGCGCCTGCCCGGCGTTGGACCGAAAACCGCCTCCCGGCTGGCTTTCTTCCTACTCCGCGCGCCGCAGGACCTGGCGCAGCAGCTCGCTGGAGCACTGATGAACCTCAAGAGCGCAACCGGTACCTGCAAGCTTTGCTCGAATATCACCCTGGCTGACCAGGAATATTGCGATATCTGTCAGGACCAGACCCGGAAAGATGGGACGATATGCGTGGTGGAGGAACCGATGGATGTGCTCGCGCTGGAGCGCACAGGGGGCTTTCACGGGCGCTATCACGTATTGCAGGGCGTGCTTTCACCCATTGAGGGCATTGGACCTGATGACCTGATGATTCGGGGGCTCATCGAACGTGTAAAAAGCGGTGAAGCCCAGGAGATCATACTGGCGACCAATCCCAGTATGGAAGGCGATGCCACAGCCCTCTACCTGCGTCAGCAATTACTACCGTTGGGTGTGCGAGTGACGCGGCTGGCGCGCGGGCTGCCGGTGGGCGGCGACCTGGAGTACGCGGATCAGAACACGCTGCTGCGGGCGCTGGCAGGGCGGCAGGAAATGACGTAGAAAAAATCAACCGGAGCTTTCTGCTCCGGTTGTTTGTTCTATTCAGATAAACTGAAGGCCTCGATGTATTTTTCACCACCATCTTTTTCGATTTTGTGATAAGGTAACCAAACGACTCCATAAAATTCCATGAATATATTGGTCTTCATGGGTCTTATTGATATTTTGGTATTTTCCTCAACAATTTCATTCCACGTTTCAGTCACTTCTTGAATTACATTTTCTCTTGCTTTCTGCAATTCAATTAGCTGTTCTTTATATTGTTCAAGCGTTTCCTGTTCTGCAATTAGCCTATCCTTTGCCGCGCTCGCCATGCGATTCTTGGATAAAGTGCTAGTAATACTCCGTTTCCTTCCAGTTAACATACCGAAGACAGCAGCACCACCAGTTGCGAGTGTCTCAAGGCGACGTTGATTAACAGATGATCCGGCTGCTTTTACATCCAGTTCTTGAATTTCAATTTTCCTTTGCAAAGCAGTTATTTTTTTGTCGTATGTGGATGAAGCTTTTTGGATCTCCTCTTCTATCCTATCATTTTTGGTTTCTAATAACTTTGATCTAAATTCTTCATCAGAAGTTTCAACGTTAGCAAATACTTTTAATTTTAAATTGGCTTTTAATTCGAGAGTGCCGTTTCGATAAATCCACTCTAAGAAATCTTTCTCGATTTCTCCTTGTTTACTTTTGTCAGCCAACCAGTTAGGTATAGCGGAAAACCTGGGATTAGGAACAGTGGACTTATTGAGAAGTATTTTTGAGTCGATTCCTTTGTGAATTATGTCTTCCCAATGAATCAAACCGCTACCAATATCCTCAACAATTGCACACTTTTTCTCTTTATGCTCCATGTTGTATTTTTTTGAAAGATATAAAGTTTCTGCTTGAGCTATTAATCCAGGACGGTAAATAATATCGATATCACTTTTTTCGGGGTCAACAGGCATAACAAATTCAGCGATATTCCCCGGTACCGCAGGTCGACTTGCCAAGATATCGTCTTGATTCTGGGATATTGATTGATTTTCTATGTGCTGGTGTTTATCAACCGTTGTTTTCTCTATGTTAAATTTCCCATTTGCTCCAGCAATTTCGTTCGCCAAGGGAATTTTTTGTGTTGAAATTGGACCTGGAAGATAATTCATTGCCCAACGACTGTGGATAAGTATTGGAGTTTGACGATGAATACTATGGAACACAAAAACCCTTTTTGGTAAACCGGAAATTAATCTATCTACGGTTTTGAGATCAACAGCTCCAGAAGCAGAGGAAAGCCCATCCAAAAGGCGATTCTTATCCTGTTCTGTCTGTAAACGACCGATCAACCATGTACCTGCGTTGGAAAGTGCCTTGTAATCGAAATCAACAGGATTTTGAGTAGTTAACAACAACCCCAGTCCATATGCTCGGGCTTGTTTAAACATACGCAGGATAACTTCTTTTGAAGGTGGATTGGCTACTGGTGGCAAATAACCGATAATTTCATCGAAGTAAATGATTCCTCTGAGAGAACCTGATCCTTCCTGCTGGCGCATCCATGATTCAATAGATGTAAATAATAGAGTTACAAAAAACATGCGTTCTTTGTCAGTTAGATGAGAAAGACAAAAAATTGAGTGACGGGGTTTTGGATTTGGTTTAAACAAAAAATCGATATCCATAAGATTGCCTTGTCTCCAAATTGCAAAAGAAGGCGAAGCAAGTAAATTATTTAGTAGCATAGAAAATGCAAATCTGTCCTTTTCTGGAAAAAACATGTCAATAGGAAACGCACCAATTTTTTCAAAAGGAGGATTTTGAATTTGCGGGATTAGTTCTTCCAATGATAGGGATTCGTTTTTATTCCAAGCTCTTTGAAGTAGGTTAGTAAACAGAATATGTTCACGAGATTGTAACGGGTCAGCATCCTCGAAGCCTATCATTGATAACAAAGCACTAACATTTGATGAAATCCTATCGCTTATATCTTCCTGTTTTTCTTTTCCTGTGAGATTTGGAGTTTCAAGCATTGATAGAACATTGACTTGTAATCCAGAAGAGGATCCTGGTGTATAGATTGCGAAATCAGCAGAGTCTTTTAATTCTTGTAGTTCCTGAGGTCCAATACCCCAATCAGCTAATCCCTTTTTCCACATAGCTGCTGTTTCCTCGGCAAGTTGCGATGTTGATTTATCTTTTCGTTTTGCTTCGTTTTCATCAATCCATGGTTCAAAATCAGTTGGAAGTTGGTCGGGAAAATGAAGAACGAGATTGGTTAGATCTCCTTTTGGATCGATGATAATTGCCGGGGTATTATGCAAGGCTGCCTCTTCCAACAAACAAATGCTGAGCCCGGTTTTTCCAGAGCCAGTCATACCAACAACAACCCCATGTGTTACCAAAGTGTCCGGATCTAATAAAAATCGATCGTTTGTGATTTTCTGGGTCTTGGGATCGAATATCTTTCCCAGGAAGTAGTCAGTTTTATCGAATGCCATTTTTCACCACCTCTTCGTTTTGCATTAATTATAGACCAACTTGTACTGATTCAATATCTCTGGTAAATTTGGCCCGATTCTTGTACCTGTTATCTTACTAAATCTTTATCACTGGTGGTTATTGCTAACCCCGGTCGAAAGGTTCTTATTGTTCAACCTGGATATCTACCCCATTCACATTAACGAGGGCAGTGTTCAAGAAACGCTGCCGGGCTTGATCACGCTTGCACCCCCCCGTAAATGCGGGCGCGGACGTGAATCTGACCAGTTGATCGCGCTTATCCATCTAACGGGAAAGACCAACATCACCCCTGAAGCGCTGGAAACATGGCTGCAAAAAAAGGCGGCTCTTTTCTACAGCGCGCCCGGTTCGGTCACCAACGCAATGCGTCTGATGGCGGAAGCGATCAATAACGAACTTCTGGACCGGAACCTCAAGAAAGCGGTTGCAGGCTCGCAGGTGAACGGGTCGCTCAGCCTGGCGGTGCTTCGAAAAGACATGGTCTATTCACTTGTCATCGGTCAGGCACGGGTATTCCTTATAACGAAAGAGGAAGTGTTTGAGCAGGCCGATCGGTCCAATCACGTCAAGGGCCTGGGAGTCACCCAGTCGATCACTTGCCTGTTTGGTCAACACCAGGTGGCGTCCGGCGACTCCATCCTGTTGTCTCCTCTACCCAGCCCGCATTGGAGCAGTGACTCGCTGCAAAACGCGGCAACACTTAAGGCTGACGCGCTGGGACGCAGGCTGTTAAACCAGCGTCCTCCCGACCTGCGTGCAACGTTGGTGCGGCTTGGCGAAGGGAAAGGATTGATCTCAGTTAAATCCTTATTCCCTTCTTTGATCACTGAAGCTGTTGAGCAAAAAGCTGCCGCGTCGGTTGAAGAAAATGAAGGCGGTGAAAATTATCCTGAGATAAGCTCACCAGCAACACAGGTTGCGGGGGAATATTATGAGGAGACTCCGCTTGACTTCCCGGGAATGGATAAAGCTGGAACGCAGACCGTGGATGATAATATTCATGAATACGACAGAGGCGAGATTGCTCCCGCCCGGTTGGAGACTGTAAATGTGACCTCCCGCCGGGATGAGGGAAGTGAACCGGATAGTATCCGGCGGAGGAAACCTGCGCGGGAAAGATCAACGGAGAGAAAATCTCTTTTTGCAAATACGAAAAACGAACCCAAACCGAAAAAGCAAAAGGCTTACGATCCGGATGCTGTATCGGTGCCTCGTTCGCTCTACCTGGTGCTTGCGATCGCTGTACCCATCATCGTGGTGATCATCGCCTTCTCTGTTTGGATCAACCAGGGCAGGTCGCAGCGATTCGCTTACTATATGGGCGAAGGTGAAAGGTACGCGCAGGAAGCGGAATTGGCAAGTGATGATCCGGTTGCCTATTCGTTTAATTTGCAGGCGGCAATGATGTTTCTGGAAAAAGCCAATCAATACGGCGCGACTGAGGAGTCGAACGCGTTGTTGACCAGTGTCCAGGCGCAGCTCGACAAATTGCAGGGCGTGGTTAGGCTGTCGATGACGCCTTTTGTGAGCGATGTGAAACCTGGCAATGTAAATATCACGCAAATGGTCGCTACCAACACGGACCTGTATATGCTCGATAGTCTTTCCGGCAAAGCTTTGCATTACGAACTTTTAGGGGATGAGTACGTACTAGATCATGGATTTGATTGTGGACCCAACCCCAACAATCCTCTCAACAGCATTGGTAAACTGGTGGACATCGTTGGATTGCCTGCTGGAAATTCGTTCGGTGCGCGTTTGTTTGGAATTGACGCCTATGGCAACATCGAATTTTGTGTTCCGGGGGAATCAGGGGTGATCTCTTCGCTCATTGCGCCGGATGCCGGCTGGCAGGAGATCAAGGGGATTTCTATGCATCAGAATTACCTGTACGTGATGGACCCGGGGAACAACGCTGTTTTCACTTATTATCGAGCCGGGATTCTTTTTGAGGAAAAACCGTGGCTCTTCTTTGATAATCAGATTCCTGACATGGAGTTGGCGGTTGATTTTGAAGTGGTAGCCGATGAAATGTATATTTTACGGTCGAACGGTGAGATGGTGGAGTGTACATACAGCCATCTCAAGGATTACAAATTGACCGAATGCACCGATCCTGCCCCATACCACGATACCCGTTCCGGGCAGACGACCGAAATTGTGAACTTTGGCGATTCGCGGTTCGTTCAAATGCGCATCACACCGGCACCTGATTCATCGATCTATCTGATGGACGCGCATGGGAATGGCATCTATCATTTCAGCCTGCTGCGAAATTTGCAGAAGATACTGCAGCCTGGTTTTTCTGATCTTGAGTATTCCCCTAAAAAGGAAGTGACAAGCGTAGCCGTATCACCCGGCAGGAGGATCTTCCTGGCGTTCGGGGACCGGATTTACACCGCCACCATGCCCTGATGATGATCAATTAAGAGGGATATCTCCTGTTCCCGGTTAGATGATGATGCTCAAAGGAACAGGGATGAATGTGATGATGAACAGGATCAGTGCGATGATGCCGAGCACTTTTCTTTTCGTGTCAAGAGGTGTGATCTGATCAAGCGGTTCAGCGTAGCGTCTGCCGAAGAAGAACACCAGCCCGGCCCACAACCACCATCCAGACCAGAAGAAGCCCAATCCTATCAAGACCACCAAAATGAGCGGTAGAATGCGGCGGGACCATTTTGTGCCGAACAACAGGTGAAAGATGTGTCCTCCGTCCAGTTGTCCAGCCGGGATGAGATTGAGCGAAGTGACCAGCAAGCCAACCCAACCAGCCCAGGCAACGGGGTGAATCATCACATCCAAAGCACCGTACGGTGTTGGCTGCCCGGTAAAGAAGTAGCGCAACCAGTATAAAAGCTGACCACCGTCTCCATAGGCTGCCGGCTGCGGTAGTAGTTCACCAAACTGGAGATATTTGAGCCCCAGGTAGATGAGGGAGTTTCCTTCCATCTGGATGCCCTGACCCTCGGGGAACTGCAGGGGAATGGAATCAAGGGTGGAGAGCGAAAGCCCGATCATAACGACGACAATGGAAACAATAAAACCTGCAATAGGTCCAGCGACTCCGATGTCCATCAATACGCGCCGGTTCTTGGGCAATTCTTTCATATTAATGAACGCGCCCATTGTTCCCAGCGGCGTAAAGGGAAGGGGAATGAAGAAAGGAAGAGACACGTGAACACCATGCGCCCGGCCTGCCAGGTAATGTCCCATCTCATGCGTGGTTAAAATGGCAAGCAGGCTGACCGCAAATGGCCAACCGGCGTTGATGATCTGTGAAGCCGCCACCAGCGGTTCGCTGGAGAGTTCAGTTTCCAGGCTGCTCAATCCACCGGAAACCAGGACGCTGACCAGGGTAATGAGGAACATAACGAGGTTGACCATCGGTCGGCCGGGTTTGGGTACAGGAGGTAAATGCGACAGGAGGATAATCTGCTGTCCACCCTCCTCCCTGAAAACCGGGATCAGACCGTGAGGTTTGACCTGTCCGGCAAGTTGATCGTACGCTTCGGCGGAATCGGTTGCGAGTAAACGACCACGATATCTGACCAGAAAACCCTGCTGACTGTCGCCGCGGGTGATGTCTTCTATTATAAAAATTCTGCGGACAAAAGCGTCCAGCAGTTCAGGATAATCATTGATGTCCATTTAAACTCCAATAAAGATCAGGCGGGAATGGATGGGAGTCGAACCCACCGCGGCCCGCATAGCGACCCGCCACCGATTTTGAAGACCGGGGAACCCACCGGGACTCATCCACTCCCACTCTTAAGAATACCCCAGCCAATTTGATTTGACAAGGTTGTGCAAACAGACTGGTAATAATTCTAAAAGATTCGGGGAAAAACGGCGATCAGCCACGGGGAAAGCCAGATCACGACAAAACCCGCCAGTATGCCCAACAGAATGCCGGCGATGATGTCGGATAAATAATGTACGCCCATCCAGACACGCGCGAGGCTGACAAGCAAGCCCCAAACCACGAGTAACACCCCCAGCCATGCGGGTCCGAGGGCAAGGGCAATCACGGCCAGCATTGCCGCCCTGGCGGCATGACCTGATGGAAATGAATGCGGGTCTGTGTTACGGTAAATGGCTCCCCAATCCCCCTCGGGGCGGCGGCGGCGAATGGTGAACTTGATCCCCAGGACAACAAGCGCCAGTCCGATCGTCCCGCCCGCCATTAGAGCGGTTATCCGGTGCCAGATACCGTTGGTGAACATCCAGATAATGAATAAACCGATGAGAACAAACCAGGAATCCCCGGAATGGGCGAAAAAAGCCGCTGCGGGTTTGAATCCGACCTGTGAGTCGGTCAACCGCAGCTTTTGGGTGATAGTCTCATCCCATTGAAGTATCCTTTTTAATGACATGCTGGCTATTCTACCTCACACCGGCGTTCTACAGTAGGGCATCTCGAAAGCCTGATATCACGCCGACTATATTGAGAGTTGCATTTTGAATAATAAATGACAGTTTTAATTAAAGAACACAACAGATAACAGGAAACTGTAAAATTCTGGTAATAAACGAATTTGTAATTTGACATCGAATGGGTTATTCGTATAATGAAAGCTATCAGTAGTAATCCTGTGGTGGCAAATCTATCATAAATAAGCGAGTATCCAATGAAAATTCAAGCGCGCTATTATATCTTTTCCATCGTTCTAATTCTGGTGATGAGTATTTCAGCTTGCACGACCCAGTCAACTCAAACGACGCTCATTGATCCATACAACCCGATGGCAGTTCGGGCTGCCAACTGCAATTACGGTGGAGAGATCCGGTCGGTGCAGGCGGTTGATGAATACACAGTGAGGTTCACATTGTGCTACCCTGATTCTGCTTTTCCGGCTAAGGTCGCCGCCCCGATATTTGCGATACAGGACAGCGATTATCTGAAAGCCACCGGCGGCGATTCGTTGGCGATTTCAGCCGCGCCAAATGGTACAGGTCCATATATTCTGAGGGAATGGCGCGCTGGAACAGATGTTACACTGGTGACTTCTCCCACGTATTGGGGAGTACCCCCAGCCACCCCCAAGATCGAGTTTCGCTGGCAGCCAGACCAGTCGCGCAGGTTTAGTGATGTCGATTTCTCTTCTGTCGAAGGCATGGATTTTCCATCAGTTGTGATGACCAAGCCGTTTTCGTATCTCACCTACACTTACGCCAATCCCGACCTAAAGGTGGTTGCGCACGATCCTTTGAACCTGTACTATCTCGGTTTCAATAATTCGCTTGCGCCGTTTAACAACGTTCAGATCAGGCAGGCGTTTGCCTATGCGTTGGACCAGGCTGTGCTGCTGGACCTCTCCTTCCCGTCCGGGACTGAACTCGCGAACCAACTTGTGCCTTCGTCCATCTCCCCGGGACGCAGTGCGGATTTGAATTGGTACTCCACTGACCTTGAAAAAGCCACCGCTCTGCTAAATGAAGCCGGTTTCGACTTCACACAGGAGATCACAATCGCTTATCAGAACTCTCCCATGCAAACGCTTTATTCGCCCAACACACTTGCAATCGCTGTTCGTGATCAAATGGCGGAAATTGGGGTAAAGGTCGTTCTAAAACCGCTCGATATCACAGCCTTTGAGAAAAGCATTGCTGAAGGACAGGAAATGTTCTTCATCCATTGGTACATGGTTGATTACGTTGATGGCAACGCGTTTTTTGATAAGCCCTTTATCAGTGAGGCGGTAAAATTCGGTGAGCCATACACCGATTTACAGCAATTGATCAGCGAGGTGCGCGGTATCGCCGGTAACGATCAGAAACAGGCGATCTTCGACCGGATGAACCAGATCGTAGTAGACCAGGTTCCATTGATTCCGTTGGGGCACTCTCCCAATCTGACAGTGTTCCGATCAACATTACGCAACATCAGTTCCAACGCCTTTTACGAGAACATGGAGGAAATCAATAGCGACAAAGACACGATCAGGTTTGTCGGACCTTCAGAGCCGTTAAGTCTGTGGCCGGCCGATGAAGATAATTTTGCCACCTTCCGCATCACCCGCCTGCTTTATGACACCCTGCTCAGCCCCGGTTTTGGCGGTGAAAAATATCAGCCCCTTCTGGCGGAAAACTGGGAATCTAACAAGGATCTGACCGAATGGACATTCAACTTACGGTACAACGTGCAGTTCTCGGACGGCAGTC
>JACDJA010001705.1_pt1 | contig 17602 bp, 8 predicted proteins | sample 7449241 | NCBI WGS metagenome assembly JACDJA01 (sample SAMN14253289, study PRJNA609438) | sludge metagenome | isolation source: initial anaerobic sludge | collected 2018-12-20 | reverse complement strand
CACAAAACAAATCACCGGATTGGTTACCGACCAAAGCGGTGAGAGTATGCCGGGCGTAAATATTTTTGAGAAAGGAACTACCAGTGGTACCATTACCGACATAAATGGTAGATACAACCTTAATGTTACCGAGGGTGCAACGCTGGTTTTTTCGTTTGTTGGCTTTGCCACTCAGGAGATTAGTGTAACCGGAAAGACTGTAATAAATGTAGTTTTGGCAGAAGAGACGCTGGGATTGAAAGAGGTGGTGGTTACTGCAATGGGAATTAAGAGTGAAAAGCGCAATCTAAACTTTGCCGTGCAGTCGATGAACGAAGATGATATTGTTTTGGACCGACAGTCCAACTTTGTAGATGCTTTGGAAGGGCGCATTGCCGGACTCGAAATATCAGGTACCGGCGGATCTCCCACGGCACCATCGCAAATGTTGATTCGAGGTATTTCGTCCATCAATCCTGCTCAGGACAACGAACCCATCTTTATCCTCAACGGCATGCATGTATCGGGCGGCGCTACCAAAGCTGCCGAATTAAACCCCAACGACATTGAGAGCGTGACTGTGCTGAAAGGCGCGGCTGCTGCAGCACTTTATGGGCAGGAGGCCTCCAACGGTGCTATTATTGTTACTACCAAGTCGGGAGCAGTGGGCGATATTCGTGTAGAGATAAGTTCTACTCTACAGTATGAGACCGTCTATCGCGCACCCGAAATTCAGAACATGTATCTCCGTGGCGGACAGGGCGTTTACAACCGGGAATCGATGGGCGGCTGGGGTCCGCCTGTACCCGAAGGCACCCGGACCTACGACAATATTGATGGGTTTCTGCATTCCGGCGTCTATCATAAACACGACATCTCCATCTCGGGTGGCACCGAAAAATTTAACTCCTACGCGTCGTTCAACTATCTGGACCATGAAGGGGTGGTACCCAACGATTATCTGAATAGATGGGGCGCCCTCTTCAAATCCACTTACAAGCCTCACAAGAAGGTGGAGATGACCTTTATGGCCGATATGGTACAGAGTGAGTCACGCGGCTTTGGGGCAGGCATGGGCTCGGTTTACAACTGGCCCATCGACGACAATATTAAATATTACAAACGTCCCGATGGTTCTATCCGATGGCTTTATAAAAACAAAAATAACATACGCAACTCTCCCATCAGTCCGCTTTATTCACGCTATGAGGATACCGATCGCACCGAAGCGAATCGCAACCTGCTGCAGGCCACTGTATCGTGGGATGTGATAAAAGACCTTAAACTCACAGGGCGCGTCAGTTACGACCTTACCAACAGCGAAAGGCACTCAGTTGTGAAACCCCGCTGGACTATGGAGGAGCTTTACGAAGGCGAAGAAATACCCAGTGAACCTAAAGCCGAAGACTATCCCTACCTGGGATCCTATTTTTACAGCGATGGGAAAAGCAGCGTGACAAACGGTGGTTTCATGGCTACCTATTCGCGCAAACTAACCGACGATATTTCGCTGAATGCATTGGCCGGTTTTGATGCCAAACGCGAAAAAGGACGTTCAGTCGGTATGGGAGGGCGAGACTTTAACGTTCCGGAGTGGGAAAGCATCATGAATTTGCTGGATATTCGCAAGGAGGATATAACTATGGGGCGCCGTGAAAAAAATATTTATGGCTACTACGGTGAAATAAAGTTTGATTACCGGGGGATCGCTCAACTGGGTGCCACAGGCCGTAACGACCATTCGTCAACCTTGCCCAAAGAGAGCCGCTCGTTTTTTTATCCCTCCTTTAGCGGAGGTATAATCCTCTCTGAGCTGGTCGACCTGAAAGCGCCCTGGTTAAACTACCTGAAGCTTCAGGGTAACTGGGCACAGGTGGGTAAAGATGCACCACTCTATCGTTTAAACAAATGGTACCGCACGCTTCCTCTGCCCGACGGGGGGTATGGGGTGGACCCCACCCGAAGCAGCAATCCCAACCTAAAACCTGAGATGACCACCTCGTGGGAGGTGGGGTTGGATGCACGGCTTTTTAACGAACGGACGCAGTTGGAATTTGCCTATTATTCCACTTCTGTTGAAGATCAAATTGTAGAAGTACGTGTATCACCGGCTTCAGGCAACATATTGCAAACCCGCAATGAGGGTACCATCACCAATGAGGGGATCGAGTTGGTGTGGAATCAAAATATTGTAAGGAAAGGCTTTTGGAGATGGGACATGATTACCAACTTTGGACGTAATAAAGGATATGTGGAAGATTTGCCCGAGGGAATCGTGGAGCTCTATCATTACGAAGGCCGACATGGCAGCATTGCTGCAACCTCGTATCTGGGCGGCTCTACTCTTGCCTTGTCTGGTACCGATTATATGAGAAACCCTGAAGGAAAAGTGATTGTGGATGAGCGTGGCATCCCAAAGATTGATGCTTCACCATCGTTGTTGATTGGCGACCGCGAAGCCGATTTTAACATTGGCTGGTCAAACCGCGTCAATTATAAAAAGTTGTCACTTTCCACTTTGGTCAATATTCGTAAAGGGGGCGATGTGGGTAATATTACTTTAAGGAATTTGATGAGTAACGGGCAATCGGCTCTGTGGGAAGATTACCGCAACCGACAGATTGTGGTGGATGGGGTGGTGGAGCAACCCGACGGCTCCTTCAAGCCCAACGCTACGCCGGTTATTTATGATCGCGACTTTCATATGAATTATGTGGCACCCGTGGGCACCAACTTTGTGGAAGATGGTTCCTTTATCCGGTTGGGATATGTGACTCTGGGCTATGACTTTAGTGACTATGTAAAATCGCTTGGGCTGAAAAAACTCAGCTTGTCGGTAACCGGGCGCAACCTCTATCTGCTGACTGCCTACCGTGGTTCCGATCCGCTGGTAAACTACACCGGAACTGCAGGTGGAGCGGGAACTTATGGGATTGATTACAACAATTTACCCAATACCCGGAGCATCTCCTTTAACTTAAGTGCCACCTTTTAATTATCTCTTATTATGAACAAAATACTATATATTCCTTTAGCTGCTTTACTATTGTTCTGTTTTACGGGATGTGACGACTTTCTGGGCGATAACCGCGATCCCGATGCAATAGATAAGGTGCCCGTCAGCCAGATAATGCCGGTGGTTATCTTTTACTCAGCCTTGCAAAATTATGATCACGCCGAGTATGGGACCTATCTGAGTATTAGTCTTACCACTGCCGGTAAAGCTCAGGCCTCTTCACTCGCTTACAAGGGCGGTTGGGAATTTCTGGGCATGAACCGGCATCCCCAGTGGCGTCGTCATTTTTACGATTTAGGCTCCAATGCCAATGAGCTGCTTTCACTGGCTGCCGAAGAGGAGTCCTACAACTACATTGCTTTAACCCGTTTGCTGCGTTTATTGTCCACCCAGGTAACCACCGATGTATTTGGAGATATGCCACGCACAGAGGCCTACAAATCCTCTTCCCCCGCCTACGACACCCAGGAGAGCATTTACGAGTGGATGCTTCAGGAGGCCGATGAACTGATAGCCTTGTTTAACAGTCCCGAGGTGACTCAGGCTACCAATCGCCCCATTGATGTGAAGATCGACCGCGTATTTGCTGGCGATATGAACAAGTGGAAGCAGTTGCTCTATGCAGTAAAAGCACGCATTTTATTACGACAGATTCCCAATATTACCACCAGCGCTCAGGTGTGCAACCAGATAATTGAGAGCGCAGAGATGGCACTTAACGGATGGGCCGACCCTGCCTATAAGTTCGATGGAGGCGCTGCGGTAGAGAAAAACTGTATGTGGGGACGCAACAACAGTCCCATTAACAGTTGGGAGAGCCGTGCCAATCAATTGGGAAGCGCCATTCCCACAAAGTTTTTGATGGAAGACATGCTGGGATACGATCCTCTAACCGAAGAGGCCGATGACCCGCGTTTAAAATATATGATGGAAGCCCGGGGAAATGAAACAGTAGGTGCACCTATTACCTACCGTTATCTGGAGGCCAATATTGGAATGCCCGCCAGCCATAGAATTGAATGGTATCCCGATTTGTACAAAAATGTGCTTTGTACCGATACTTCTACTATTATTCTGCTTACACGCGGAGAGCTGAACTTTATTATTGCCGAAGCTGCTTTCTGGGCCGGTGATAAATCCAAGGCTGCTGAACAGATGCGTGCCGGCATTCGCTATCACATGAATCGCCTTCAGGTGAGTCGTCCCGAGATTGATGCCTATTTGAGCAATCCGGAATTGGTGCCGGGCTCAAGTAATATTACTATTGGAGATATCATGCGGCAGAAATATATTGCCCTTTACCTGCAGCCCGAGCAGTGGAACGATATGCGCCGTTATGGCTACAGCAACAACGACAACAACCTGAAGTACGATAATACCATCATTTTTCCGGGTTTAAAGAGGCCTCACAATCTCTATGAAGCCTATTGGGGTGGCAACGATGACTGGTTGCAGCGGATTAATTACGATCCCGAAACAGAGGAGAAGTACAACCGCGATGAGCTTATCCGGCTGGGTGCATTCCGAAATCCAGATTGGTTGAAGAAGCCCATGATTTGGGCTCCCCAAAATTAATTAAGTAAAAATTGCAATACCTGTAAAATATTGTCTTATGAAGCGAATAATTAAATTCATCTTTGGTCTGTCCCTAAGTGCTTTGCTGTTTTCGGCCTGCGAGGATATTCACGACCCGGTGGACGATTTGGCACGCACCGGTAATTTTGGCCCTAATGTCTATCTGGAGCTGGCTGCCGGTGATGTTAAGGCAGGAGGTGAAATGGGCTTTCATGCGGAGTATTGGTCGCTTGATGAGCAGTTTAAGTCGCTCTCACTCTGGTACTCGGTAGATGAAAACCTAAAATATTCCATCACCGTGCCGGAAATCAAATACACCTGGTCGCTGGATTCATCTGAGCAGGTGCGGGCACCGGTAGATGTGATGACTTTTGAACACTCACCCTCAAACTACGATCCGGAGACGAAGAGTTATGTGATCAACGATAAATTCCAGGTGAGTTATCTTCTGGCTCCTGTGGAACTGAATAATCCGATAGATTACGATGGCAGCCTGATAATCCGGCTTTTCACCCCGGCCCTTATCGATAGGTTTCACGATGGTTTGTACAATCAGGTTTATTCCTCCATGCTTAACGACACCATTAATAGAGAAGAGGAATACAAATTCTTAAAAAGGATTTTAGTCTCCGAAGAGGAGGGAATGACGCAGGAAAGTTTTGATGGCTACTTCGATTTTGTGACTAAAACAGTAGGGGGGGAGGTTATAAAAACTCCGGTTGTTAAGGAGGAGACTGCGGCCGAACTCATCGGCTTTTTGAGGGAGAAACCGCTGGATGTATTTATTTATAACCCCATCGAACAGTATTACGCCATCACCTATGATAAAAGGTATCTCCTTACTGCTCAATTTAAAGTGGTGAATAGCAATGATATTGCTAATTTTTCCGAGAAGAAAGCCGTTAAGGTGTTATAATTAAAGATATATTATAATTCAAATCTACCATGAAGAGATATAACCTATTGGTCATCCTGTTTTTTGCCCTGATACTTCAAGCCGGTTTTTATGGCTGTGAGGGCGACATTGACAGTGAAGTGTTTGCCCCCGAAGCAGTGGACTTCACCTTTTCGTCACCCAGTATCCATTTTGTGCAGGGCGAGCAGATCACCTTTATCAACCTGTCGGTTGTAGGTAGTTCCTGGGAGTGGAATTTTGGCGATGGAACAACCTCCACTGAGAAAAACCCGGTGCATAAATATGAGAAAGCCGGTACCTATAAGGTTACCCTATCGGTAAACGGGGGTGAGTTCGAGACCTATAAAAGCATAATGATCAGTGAGATAATTCCCTATGTGACGTTTACTTCGGAGGACGCTGACGTGATCTATAATGAGACAGAAGTGTCGTTTAATGTGTTGTTAGAGAATCCCGAAGACAAGGAGGTTGTTTACGACTGGTCGTTCCCTAAAGGAACTATTGGGGAAGGAATTGATGAGAATGGTAAATCCACTGTGAAAGAACCTGTCGTAGTATTTTCTAAAATAGGTAGCCAAAAGGCGACACTTACCGTCACCCTGGGTGAGGAAAAATTGTTGCCGGTTACCGTAAATGTTCGGGTGAACTACGACCAGCCTGCTAAAACACTCTATTATGCTGTGAAAGAGGGTAATATAATGGCCAGGAAACTGATTCAAGGGATTGACCCGGCGATTAATGATCCCTTTGACCTGGGTCACCGATCGGGTAAACATCCGCTTACCCTCGACTTTGCGGGTGACTGGTTGTATGTGTTCGATGCAGGTACCAAAACCGGTTACGTGGCCGATTATCTGAATGCCGGCGATGGTGAAATATTTGTGGTGGCCTATGATGGTTCCAGGCGGGAGTCGGTGATTGAGAATTTTGGAGGAGACACATTTCTCGATTTTTATTACGGTTATATAGATGAACAGGAAAATATGATCTATTGGGCCGACCGGCGGGAGGGCATTTTCCGTACACCTACAAGTACCCGCAACAGTAAGTTTTCATTGAACGATTACCCCTATTTCGTCAAAAATGACTGGCTGGGATATTATGGCAAAGGTATCTCCTGGGGAAATACCAATGGCCCCATAACCAAATTTAATAGTATCTACTGGTGGGCCAAAAACTCAACAGGTGCAGGTATTTTCCGCTTCAGCAGCGGCGATATTCTGGGGCGACCCAAAGTGGATACCGATCCATTGCCGGCAGCCGGCACCTTTTTCGCCTCCGGTTCCTATAAGGTTCGGGGAATGGCGATAGATGAGGTGAACCGACACTTGTATGTGGCCGAACAGAGTCTGAAAATGATTTTAAAGTTTGATCTGGACACTGGCGAATTGCTGGCAGCTGTGGACCGGCCGCGGACCGATTCCGGTGAAGGCGGTGAGGCTGAATTGCTGTTTGTAACGGGCATGGCCATTGATGTGGATGCCAGCGGTAACGGTTATCTGTATTGGGCCTATAGAGGCCCTGCCGGCAATGAGGACCCTAATTTGAAATCTGGTATTAAACGTTATAAACTCAACGATCCAGCTGCCCAACCTGAATACTTTATTGAAGGCGTGGAGGCCTACGGAATTGCTATTGATCAGTCAATGAGGTAATAGGCTTAAGCTCTGGGATTCCTGGTTTTTGCCAGGAATCCCGGAGAATAATCTTTAAAGAAGTTATTCGATGAAAAACATCTCTACCACTCTGTTGCTCTTCTTGTTTTTCTTCTTTTCTGCACACGCACAGGATTCACTTGTCATTCAGGGAATAAAATACCGGGTGGACACCCTTGTGCAAACGCACGATGTGGGGTTGGGTTCTTTACACACCAAATATAGCCTGCCCGATTTTCCCCTAATGGTTTCTGTTCTGGAAGTTGATGCGGCCAATCCCTGGGTGAAGGTGATGTCGTGCTTAAGCAACGACGTTTTGCGCGGGCTCGAAAGACCTTCGCAAATGGCTGCCCGTAAATCCTCACCAGGCCATCAGGTGTTTGGGGCCATCAATGCCGATTTCTTCATTACGTCGGGAGTGGATCTGGGTTTACCCGTCAATGGTCAGATTCTGGACGGAGAGGTGGCTAAAGTGCCTCAATCCAGTCGCCCGGTGATTGGCTTCGACAACGACAAAGTTCCTTTTCTGGATGTCATGACCTTCAGTGGAAGCGTGAGCGCCGGTGAGCAATCACACATCATCAACGGGGTGAACAGTCCCCGGGGGGCCGATCAATTGATTTTGTACAACCGGTATCAGGGCCAAAATACCGGCACCAACATCTATGGCACCGAGGTGGAGGTGGAATTAAGTGAGGGTGAATGGACGGTGAATAAGAACATGAAAGCCGTTGTGAAACAAAAATTAACGGGCGTGGGCTCCGCATCCATTGTTCCCGGGAGGGCGATTCTTTCGGGACATGGAGCAGGTGCTGCCTTTCTCAACACGCTTGAATTGGACGATGAGATAGAATTTTCCACGCAGATTGCACTGAACGGTGCACCCTCTGCATTTCCTCATTTGAAAGAGTTGGTGGGGGGCGACAGAATCATACTCTCCAACGGTACCATTACCGACAACAACTGGGTGGAAAAGCATCCGCGCACCGGTATGGGTTATTCGCAGGATGGTTCGAAAGTTATTCTTACAGTGGTGGACGGGCGTACCACAATATCTGCAGGCGTAGATACCAAACATCTGGCCGACATTATGAAACAATCGGGTGCCTATTGGGCGCTCAATTTAGATGGTGGAGGTTCTTCGGTGATGGTGGTGCGCGACCGCATCAGCAACTGGCCTTCGAGTGGTAGCGAGCGAGCGGTGGCCAATGCCATGCTCTTTGTCTCAACCGCTCCCCCGGCGCTTGCCGACAGTTTTGCATTAGACCGTTATTCTTTAAGCGTGCCCTATGGAAATAAGGCAAAAATAAACGCTTCTACCTTTAATGAATACGACGATGTGGTGGATTATCTCACTGCCGCAGATGTAACCTACACCCTCGAAGGCGATATCGGCAGTATCGATGCCAATGGATGGTTTACAGCCACCGGAACTGCTTATTCCGGAAAAATTATCGGGCACTGGCACAGCCAGTCAGATACAGTTCATGTATCGGTACGCGCGGTTGAAAAGGTCACCTTTAAGCACCAAAGCATTACCATCGATCATCTTACCGACTACACCTTTACGGTTTATGGTGAAGGAGAAGACAACACGCCCTATCTTATCAACAACGATTTGGTGCAGTTTGAGTCTTCTGATCCTTCCATCGGTACCGTAAGTGAAGCCGGTGTGTTTAGAGGTGTTTCCGATGGAACCGTGGAGGTCAGGGTTTTTACCGGCGATGAAAATGTGGCCGATACCTGCACCATGACGGTGGAGATAGGCCGGGGTGAGGTGTTGTTAGACGATTTTTCCAATCCGGACTCCTGGAGTGTCTCCAAAAACTGGATAGATGAGGTGACGCTCTCACGCGTGCTTTTCCCGGGAACCAATGAAGAGGTATTAAAGGTGGACTATTCCATGACCTATGCCAACCGAACCGCCAGCATTACTTTAGAGAAGGTAATTGATATTTATGGTATGGCCGATTCTGTGTTGCTGCAGGCCACGGGCAACGGCAAGAGTGCTTCCTTTATCCTGATGCTCGATCACCCCATGGGTGCCTGTGTAGTGCCTTCGTTTACCGGAGAGACGATGACGGACCACTATGCTCCCATCCGGGTGGGGGATATTCCCCAGGAAGATTATCCGCTTTCGTTTAAAAGCGCGCGACTCACCATTGAGCGCGATGCTTCCTATACGGTGGGTTCTCTCTATTCGGGAACTTTTTATCTGAAAGCGCTTAAAGTGGTTTACCCCGAAAAAGGCCCTGCCAGCAGCGTGGTGAGGCCGGAAGCGCCATCCCGCGTTCTGGTATTCCCAAATCCTGCCTCTACCGTGGTATCGGTGCAATTGAATAGTGAGGGGAGTGGCAGGCTAATATTATCGCTGTTTTCACTCAACGGTGCAAAAATGGGAGACTGGCAATTGGGAGAACTCCGTAAAGGCGATGTGGCCCGGGTTACCCTGGGCAATTTGCCACCGGGCACCTATTTGTACCGTATTTCAGGCTCCGGAGCAAGCGAGTTTGGAAAACTGGTGATCAACCGTTGAATTGTATTTTAGTTATTAAACTTGTTGTTGATGAGGAATTTGAAGATTTCTACGCTTTTGGTGGTCGCACTTGCTTCAGCCAATTTGCAGGCTCAGGCCATACCCAAACAGGAGATGAGAGCCGCCTGGGTTACAACTGTGTGGGGTTTAGACTGGCCCGCTACTGTAATCCCCACCACCGGCTCAACTTATCATATAGATCAGCAAAAGAGTCAGATGATCGCCCTGCTTGACAAGCTGAAGTCGGCCAATATGAATACCATATTCTTCCAGGTACGCTCGGAGTGCGACGCCATGTATCAATCTTCTTATGAGCCCTGGTCGTCCTATCTGGTGGCTACCAGAGGTATGGACCCCGGCTATGATCCTCTTCAGTTTGTAATAGAGGAGGGTCACAAGCGGGGCATGGAGGTGCATGCCTGGCTCAATCCCTACCGTTTTGAGTCGGTGGTGGGGAAATACGCGGGCAAGGCGGGTGATTACCGCGATACTCATCCCGAATGGGTGCTTGAGTATCCTGATAAAGCCGATGGTTCCAAAAATGTCGCCATTCTCGATCCTGGCAACCCGGGGGTACGCCAGCGCATCACCGATATCGTGGAGGAGCTCGTTACCAATTACGACCTTGACGGGCTTACCTTCGACGACTATTTTTATGCCTATGGCGGAACACCACTCTCGCTGGATGCTTATTCACAAAATTTGTGGAAGCCGGCAGAGATGAATGTGCACGATTGGCGCCGGCAGAATGTGAATCAAATGGTGGCCGATGTGTACAATAAAATTCAAAGCATTAAACCCTATATTACCTATGGCCTCTCGCCATTCGGGATCTGGACTACTGATCCGGCTGTGGCCGCAGCCAGAGACATAGAGCTGCCCAAAGGCATTACAGGCTTGAATGCTTATCAGGATATTTATTGTGATCCGGTGGCCTGGTTGGAGCAGGGAACCGTAGATTATGTGTCGCCTCAGCTCTACTGGCCCACTACCAGCACGGGGCAGGATTATAAAGTGTTGGCGCCCTGGTGGTCGGATATCAGCAATCGCTTCAGGCGTCATCTCTATGTGAGTCACTCTATTTCCGACCTGGCTTCGTCCAGCTATGCCCCCGGCCTGGAGTCTCCGCTCAAGTCCATCAGCTCCGACACTGTGTTGCTCGATTTAAAGGGGCTCTCAATGCTGGAGTATTTCTCCCAGCCTTCTCTTGTACAGCTCAAAGGTTCCACACCTCCTACCGAATATGGATTGCAGGTGCAGATTAACCGGCAGTCTGATAAGAATGGCGCTCCCGGAAGTGTCTTCTTCAGAGCTAGTCAGTTTTATGAGCCTGGCTTTACCAATTATCTGGCCTCCCACGAATATGCCAATAGGTCCATTGCCCCGGCAATTAACTGGAAAGGGGTGAACGATCGTGCATTACCCGTCAATCTTCGTCTGGAAGGAGATCTCTTTAAATGGGAGTCGGGTGAGGATAACGTACGTTTTGTGGTTTACGCCATTCCCAACGACAAGGTGAACGAGGCGGGCAATTTTTCTACCGGTGCTTACATCCTGGGAGTATCTTACAGGAGTGATTTTGATTTAACCGCTTTTTCGGACATCACCGTCGCAACTCATACCATGGCGGTTTCGGTGTTAGACCGGTTTGGGAATGAGTTTCCACCGGTACTTATGAACCATGCACCATCGGCCAACGAAGCGGCTGTGCTAACCTATCCGGCCGATCAACAACAAGCGTTCAATCCATTTTCGTTCAGATGGAATCAGGTGGAGGATGCAGAACTGTATCTGATTGAAGTGGCCGAAGATGCTGCTTTTGGAGAGGTGATCTATCGTCGCGAACTCACCGCGAACGAATTTGCGGCGGTTAATATCTCCATGAATATTGGAACCACCTACCACTGGCGGGTAATTACCCGAAAAACAGGGGTAGCAGACGCCGTTTCTCAGGTCCGGCAGTTTACCTTCGTGGATCAGCCACGGCCACAAATTTTGCAACCCACCAACAATAGCACCAATGTAATCTTAACCCCCACCATTGAGTGGGCGCAATTTGACGAGGGGTACAGCTATGATTTGCAAATAGCCCTCAATACCACATTTTCGGTGCCGGTGGTGGAGGTAACCAATATCGCCGGTTTGAGTTATGAAGTGCCTCAAAACACTTTGATGGCCTCTTCAACCTATTTTGTGCGGGTACAGGCGCACGACACGCAGAGCACCACCGCCTGGTCGGAGGTCCTCCGGTTTTCCACTGTTGAGACACCCCCTTCGGTACCGGTTATTATCTCACCCGCCAACGGCGATAATGTGGCAGGCCCCGACATAACACTGGAGATAATGGCTGAGCCGCTGGCGAAGAGCTTTACCTGGCAGCTCTCATCCAATCCTGCATTTCCCATACTCAACAGCCGGCAAAAAACGGTAAATGCCTTTAATTATGAAGTTGTTTATGATGGATTAACCCCCGGAACCTGGTATGCCAGAGTGAGAGCCAATTATGGCGTAAGTTCAGTAACCGACTACTCCACCGTGGTTTCATTCAATATTGTGGCTACGGCCATAAATGAGACCGATGCAGACAAGCTGATGCTGATATGTCCCACTCTTTTGAAAGGAGAAAACGTGGTGGTCACCTATCGAATCCCGGCAGACTCAAAGGTAAGACTCTTCTTGTCCGACCTCACCGGAAGGCTGGTAAGCGTCCTTGATGATCGCTTCAGACCCAAAGGAGAATACAGGGTGGATTTATCATCCGGTGAGCTCAGCAAAGGTATCTACTTCTTAACTCTGCAAACAGAGAACGACCGGAAGACGGTGAAATTAATTCGGTAGGAGCTGAAAAGGATCAAGGATTATAAAAAAGGATTAAGGATTATAAAAGGATTAAGGATTATGGATTAGGGAGGTAAAAAGTAAAAAAGTGAATAATGAGCAGTAAATGACAAAAGGGCAAAGCGTCAATATTTTTCCTTTGTCCGGCAGCTGGCGTATTGAGCTCTCTAATCTATAATCCTTCTTTTAATCCTTAATCTATTACCATATACCTCTGAATTATGAAAGCCTTGTTTATCTTTCTTATTCTGATAACCACTTTTGCCACTGCTCAGGAGGTTGAGGTGGAGAGAGTACAGACCCTTCTCTTGCCTGAAGATGCGCGCTATTTTCATCCTGTTTTCAGTCCCGATGGTGATCAGTTGCTGCTCACTTCCGAAAACTACCGGGGACTGGTGCTTTACGATTTTGGAAAAGCTGCACTCATCTCTATTTCCGAGGCGGTGGGAGCTGGTCAATATCCGGTTTTTTCGCCGGATGGCAGAGTTGTCTATTTTACTGAACAGGAGATTAAGGAGCGCGGAAGATTGAGCCGTCTCATGAGTTACAACATCGCCTCAGGACAAAACCAACCGGTTGAGGAGGGTGCTCAAACAAAGCAAACCCCGTCATCCATTTTCGCGAGATGGTGGCAGGCTCTTTTTCCGTTATCTGACAATGGTTCTCACCTCAACATCAAGGCATTACAGACCGGTAAATGGGATTGGCCCTATGCCATCGTTGAAAAGGGCAAATTGAAGTATTACCCGGATTCCAATTCGGTTGCACTCGACCCGCTTAAGGCACGGTACTATCTGCATGCGTCTCTTAGCCCCGACGGAAGCCGGATACTGGCCTATGCCGTTGGCCAGGGCGCCTTTGTTTGCGATTTAAAGGGGGAAAATGTGAAGCAGGCCGGAATGCTGGAGGCCCCTGTCTGGCTCACCAACAATCTGATTGCAGGGATGATTACACGCGACGACGGGCACATCATAAAGGGTTCGGAGATTAAAGCCCTGAATGTTAATACCGGGAAGTTAAGTGCCCTTACACAGGGGAGAATCATTGCCATGTACCCCGTGGTATCACAGCACAAGAAGATGATTGCTGCCCATACCGCAGAGGGTAAGATTGTGCTTATTCATTATAAGTTAAAATGAGTTTTGAATCGGGGAAGAATTTGACAAATATGTATACTTGATTTATGGTTTATTTCGTTCGCAATTAAAACCCTGCAAGGGTTTACCATGAATAACCCCGGGTTTACGGTGAGCGAAGCCGAACCGTAGAACCCGGGGCATTTGAAATGTAAAACGAATGAACCCTGAAAGGGTTCAACCCTTTGTCTAACAATTCATAAAAACCAACAGCCATGAAAAAACTATTACTACTGTTGCTTTCAGCGTGGTTTTTGGGCGGCCTGCCCGGGCTCGCCCAGCCCAAAGGCTCCGGTGAACCTCAAAAGCTTATAAAAGTCGATGGCCAATACTTTATGCAACCCAGGTGGTCGCCCGATGGAGCTAAAATTGGCTTTGCCGGCGAAAAGTACAACAGCATTTGGGTGACCGATGCACAGGGGCACAGTCTGAAAAAGATTACCGGCGACTTCAATGCCGGCTTTGGTTTTGCCTGGTCACAGGATGGAAAATCCATTCTGGCACGACCTTCAAAAGTGGAAAATCACCGGCAGCTTTACATGGTGAAACTATACGATGCCGATTCAGGTGATGAAACCCTGCTGCAAGCTCCTTCCGCTAACTTGAAGCATCTCCCTGTCTGGGCCGATGGTGACACGAGGGTGGCCATGGTGCTCAACCATCAACTGCATGAGGTGGCAACCGGCAAACCGGCGCTTAAGAGCAGCTCTATGCCTGCTGCGGAGGTGTTGAAGTTTAACGGAGAGCTGGTTTCAGGTGTTGCCGGGGGTAAAAACAACATTGAGTTCCCTCAATTCTCCGGTCGTTATCTCTTTAATCTTAAATCGTCGCCCTCGGGTAAAAAGGTGGTGTTTCAGGTGAACGGACTGGGCCTTTACCTCTCCAACAGCGATGGTACCAACCTGGTACATCTGGGACAGGGCGAACAGGCCTCCTGGATGCCGGGGGAAAAATATGTAGTGGTTACTCAGGTGGAGGACGATGGTGAGGTAATCACCAAAGGAGAGTTATTTGCCGTGGACGTTGCGACAGGCACCTATTTTCCGCTGATGGCAAATCCTCAGGTTATCGCACTCAACCCGGCGGTATCTCCCGATGGCTCTGAATTGCTGTTCAACAATCCTGCCGATGGCGCCATATATCTGCTTAAGCTTCAAAAATAAGCAATAAAGATATGTCTGAATTCAGTATCAACTGGAGCTTCAGGTTTAAATGACCTGGAGTTACAATCAACACTTTAAAAATTGCGTCATGAAGAAATTTAACTCTATAATTTCCCTTTTATCCACCACCCTGTTTGCCCTTGTTTTTATGGGCCTATCGGCACTTCCCGCAGGAGCCCAGATAACAGGTCTAAGCGAGTGGAGCATTTTTCTCGACCCTGGTCACTCCCGGACCGAAAACATGGGATTGTACAACTACTCCGAAGCCCAAAAGGTATTAAGGGTAGCCCTGAATCTCCGCGATATGCTGGAGAATCAAACCGATATTCAGGGAGTCTATCTGTGCCGTTTGACCGATGAAGATGAGATCTCCCTGACAGGCCGTACCGACCTGGCCAACTCACTGGGTGTAGATTTTTATTACTCCATTCACAGCGATGCAGGGAGTATTTCGGCTAACAGCACCCTTGTAATGTACGGTGGCTGGCGTAAAGATGGGGTAACCCTTGAAAAAACACCTGCCGGCGGTGCGGCCTTTGGGGCGATATTAACTCCTCATCTCACCGGAGCCATGCGCATTGCTACCCGTGGGCTCTATGCCGACCGGGTGTTTTACGAAGGGAATGTGGATACCCACGAAAAACAGTGGCCCTATCTTCATGTGAACCGCACAACCAACATGGCCTCTCTGCTCAGTGAAGGCGGCTTCCATACCAATCCTACCCAGCAACAGCGCAATCTCAATGCCGAGTGGAAAAAGCTGGAGGCTACTGCAGCTTTCCGGGCCATCCTGGAGTTTCACGATATCGACCGGCCGGCCATTGGAGTGGCCACCGGCATTATAACCGATGCGGAGAATGGGGTTCCCGTGAACGGGGCTACCGTTACAATTGGGGACAAGCACTACACCACCGACAGTTTTGAATCTCTTTTTAATCAATATTCAAACGATCCTGATCAATTGCACAACGGCTTTTACTGGATTGAAGGTTTGACCCCCGGCGAAGAGGTATCGGTTGTATTTACACATCCCGATTATGAGACCAAAACGATTGATCTCACCATCGCCTCCGATCCCAACGCGACTACGGCCGATAACTTTAGCTTTCTGGATGTGGAGCTCACCAACACTCTTCCGCCTGTGGTGAGTAGGGTTGAAGCACCCGACGGGTTGGAGCAGGTGATTCCCGGAAATGAAGTGACTGTAGTTTTCAGCCGTAAAATGGACCGGGTTTCGGTGGAGAGCGCCATATCCATTGCACCGGAAAAATCTCTTTCCTTTACCTGGAACGATGATTACCGCCTCAATGTTTTTGCCGATGCACTTGATTACGGCATTGAATACACCGTAACCATAGATGGTTCTGTGGCCCGAAATGCGCTCACCAATCAGTTTCTCGACGGGGATGCCGACGGCACAGAAGGGGGCAATTATCAGTTCACTTTTTCCACAGCGCCCCCCGATGGCACACCTCCCAAGCTGGTTGATTTTTCACCATCCTCCACTCTACCTACACCTGAAATACGCCCGGTGATTCGATTAGTTTACGATGAGGAAATCGTGAGGGCCAGCGTGGCTGGCGATGCAGTAACCCTGATACCGGTGGGCGGTGGCACAGCCATTACAGGCGTGGTGCATGCTGCTTTGGTGGACGGCCAGACGGTGATTCACTTCTTCCCTATCGAAGATTTGGCCTCCACCGGAACTTACCTCGTGGATATCAGCGCAGGGCTGGAGGATCAGTTTGGAAATGCTACCCTGGCGGAGAGTTTTGAGTTTGAAGTGCGGGAGAAGCCAATAACCGCCAGCACCATAATCGACAACTTTAACGATGCCATAACCGAATGGTGGCAGCCTCAGCAGTCGGGATCTACCGAAGGGATCATTTCGCAGGAAACCGGGTGGACCCACGAAACCGACATCGTGTGCACCTCAGTGGGCAGTACCGGCAGTATGAAACTGGATTATGCCTGGGATATGGCTGCCGGGACTAAGTACATTCGACTCTATTTGCCCCCCGGTTCTTCGCAAAACAGCAACAGATTTGGAGCGGAACATGTATTGCAAACCTGGTTGTTTGGTGATGGTTCCGGAAATCAGTTCCGTTTTGTGATTAAGGATGGAAACAATACCTATGAAGCGAGTCAATGGGTCAACATCAATTGGATAGGCTGGAAGCTGATCTCCTGGGACTTGGCGAACGACCCGGTTTATGCCTGGGTAAATGGGAATGGCGTGTTAGATGGTACCGGCTTTTATCTGGATGGATTTCATCTGCGGTACAATGCACTCTCAACTAAAAAAACATCAGGAGCGCTCTACTTTGATGATCTCCGGTTTGTGATGTATGACCAAAACCCGGTTTCGGTGGCCGAAATTTCTTCGCAGGAGTTGAGGGTTTACCCCAACCCGGTGAAGGATGTGTTGTACATCAATTCTCCGGAGCCTATCAGTGAGCTGCGCATCTACGACTTAGCTGGACGCCTCGTGTTGTCACGAAAAGCAAGCGGCGGACTCTCAACCGTTAACGTGGCACAGCTCAGAGCCGGTTGGTATGTGGTTCAGGCAAAGAGTGATGAGAGTTGGGTCAATGCAAAGATCAGGGTGGTAAAGTGAAATAAGATTTCTCCCTGCCTACGTGCCTTCGGCAGGCAGGCCTTCGGTCGAAAAGACCGGGTCATTGAGGCTCAGGGCGAGGGGTTGGGGGGGTTTTAATTTGGTTTGGCATTTTATACACCCCACCCCCCCCCCACCCAACACAAAACCCAGTGCATGCCAGCCCCGTTG
>JACDJA010001703.1_pt1 | contig 17616 bp, 16 predicted proteins | sample 7449241 | NCBI WGS metagenome assembly JACDJA01 (sample SAMN14253289, study PRJNA609438) | sludge metagenome | isolation source: initial anaerobic sludge | collected 2018-12-20 | reverse complement strand
GGCGTGGACGACAGACCTGTTGCCGCGCTGGCGGTGAGCTGGGATGATGCTGCGCATGTCGGTGATCGAAGGCGTTCAGGCTGCGCAGGCCAGGCTCGATGCCGCGGTCGCGCTGGGGGCGGTGGTGTGCCGCGACGATCACGCGTCGCTGGCCCAGGCGGCAGCATTGGAGGCGGAGGTTCCGCGTCGCCGGCTGGCCGGGTTGGCGATCACCGTCAAGGACTGGATCGACGTCGCCGGCCTTGCCTGCGAGGGTGAAGCGCTCGAACGCACGGGCCGCATGCCGGAGCGCGACGCCACCGCCGTCGCACGGCTGCGTGCCGCCGGAGCCATCGTGATTGCGAAGACGCAACCGGGGGCAGAGCACCCGATCCATGGTCGGTGCCACCATCCTCTCGACGCCGAGCGCACACCGGGAGGCTCGTCCAGCGGGGAGGCAGCCTTGATCGGTGCCGGCGCGTCACTGGTGGGCCTCGGCAGCGACTCTGGCGGCAGCATCCGCCTGCCGGCCGCATGGTGCGGCGTCTTCGGGTTCAAGCCCTCCTTCGGCCTGGTGCCGAACACCGGCCACTTCCCGCGTGTCGGTGGCAGGCACGACGGGCGCACGGTGATCGGCCCGTTGGCCGCGAGTGCCGCCGATCTGCTCACCATCATGAGCGTGATCTGCGGGCCCGACGGCGTGGACCCGGACTGCGTGCCGGTGCCGCTGCGGGCACCTTCCTCGGTGGACCCAAGGGGGCTGCGGGTCGCCATCGTCGAGGAGGCAGCATGGGCGCCTGCCGGCTCGACGCGTGCCGCCGTGCAGGCGGCGGTGTCGCATCTCGCCGATCTCGGCTGCGTGATCGTCGCCGAGCCGCTCCCGGCGCACCTCGAGGAAGCGCTCGACATCACGCAGCGGTACTGGGGCCGCTCGGCTCTCTCCGGTGCGGCCGCAGATCGCCAATTGGGCGATTGGGATCGATTCTCCGGCAGGTTCGCTCGCGCGGCCGCAGGGTTCGACATCATCGTCGGCCCGGTGGTGGCCGACGTCGCCCCGGTGCATCGACCGCTTGAGGGTGATGACTACGTGTTCACGCTGCCCTGGAGCCTCACCGGCTGGCCGGCCGTCAGCGTTCCTGCCGGGACCGACCCCGCCACCGAGTTGCCGTTGGCAGTGCAGGTGGCTGCACCCCGCTGGCACGACCACGTCGTGCTCGCAGCTGCGTCGTGGCTCGGGGCTTGGTCGGTCGCGTCGAAGGCCAACGCCCGCTGACGCAGCGTGTCGCCGCGGCTACGGCAGCAGCAGCTTCATCGCCCCGGCGAACGAGAGCACCAGCACGACCCACAGGAACAACCGCTCCGGCAGGCGATGCAACACGTGGCGTCCGGTGTAGACCCCGATCGCAACGGCCGGCAGCAGCGCCAGGTCGAAGGCGAGGCTCTCCCACGTGAAGAATCGGCCACCGCTGGCGAGCTCGCCGATCGCGAGGTACACGGGCACCTTCGTCAGGTTGACCGCCAGGTAGAACCAGGCCGAGGTGCCGACGAGCTCGCGCTTGTCCAGCCCCAACCCCACCAGGTACGTGTTCATGATCGGCCCTGCGGCGTTGGAGACGAAGGTGGTGAAGCCGCCGGCGGTGCCGTAGAGCGCCGCGTCGGTGGTGGTGCTCTCGTGTGCTGGGCGTTGCCGGACGATGCGCATCACCTGCAACGCCACCACCAGCAAGATGCCCGCGGCGATCACGATGTCGAGCACTCGCGTGCTGCTGCCGGCAACCAGGAAGAACGCGGTGCCACCTGCGAAGCCGAGAGCCACCCACGTCGCGAGCGGCCGCAGCAGCTCCCAACGAGTGTGCTGGCGGTACCACCGCACGGCGAACACGTCGCCGAACAGCAGCACCGGCAGGGCCACGCCAGGAATGCCGCGGCCCTCCGCCACCATCGCGAACAGCGGCACCGCCAGCAACCCGGCGCCGGGGAGCGCTGCCTTCGACAGCCCGGTCACCAGCGCTGCAATCGCTCCGATGATGAGTGCGCCGGCGGTGAACATCGCAGGCATCGTAGGGTGGGCCGGCGGCGAGCGAGCCCGGCGCGGTCGAACGCTCAGCCGGCGAGTGGCGAGTCGAGGCGGCGGCGCACCGCGTCGCGGATCTGCTGGTCGAAGTGGTGCATGTGGGCTTCGATCAGCTCGGCGGCGCGGTCGGCATCGTCGGCCCGCAGGGCGTGCAGGATGGCGCGGTGCTCTGCGATCATGCCGTGCAGGTCGGCGACATCGCCCAGGTAGAGGTGCCACAGCCGGTCGCTGTGCGCGTAGAGCATGTCGAGATGATCGGTGAGGAAGCGGTTGTCGGCCGCCCGCCACACCAGCTCGCGGCACCCGCGATCGATCTCCAGCAGCGCCGCAGGGGTGGCGTCGGCCGTGGCCCCTTCCAACAACGATGCCATGTCGTTCCACGCGTCGTCGGTGCCGCGGGCGCACGCGAGCCTCATCGCATACGGCTCGAGGATTGCCCGCGTCTCGTACAGCAGCGCCAGGTCGCCGACATCGATGCTGCTGACGTACATGCCGCGGCGGGGCATGACGGTGACGAACTGATCGCGCACCAAGCGCTGCAGTGCCTCGCGGATCGGGGTGCGCCCCAGCTGCAGGGTTGCCTGCAGCGCGTCTTCGCGGATCACGGCCCCGGGGGCGAGCTCGAGGTGCACGATCATCCGCCGGATGTCGCGGTAGGCCTGCTCGCTCAGCGACTCGGGGGGTGCCGTTCGAGGCGTGACGGTTCGGGGTGTGACCGTTCGAGGCGTGACAGTTCGAGACGTGACGGTTCGGGGTGTGACAGTTCGGCGTGTGATATGGTGATGATATATCACCGGATCGTGGTCGGCGCGATCTTCGTCTTCGTGGGAGTGAACTGTGAGCGATTCTGGGTCCAACGCGTTTCCGTCATCGGCGAAGGTCGTCGTCATCGGCGCCGGCATCGTCGGCAACTGCCTGGTCGGCCACCTCAGCCGCCTCGGCTGGACCGACATGGTGCAGATCGACAAGGGCCCGTTGCCCAACCCTGGTGGCAGCACCGGCCACGCGTCGAACTTCATCTTCCCCACGGATCACAACAAGGAGATGGCGTTCCTCACCATCGACAGCCAGAACCAGTACATCGACGCCGGCCTCAACAACACGTGTGGCGGCATCGAGGTCGCTCGCGAACCGCAACGCCTGGAGGAGTTCAAGCGGCGGATGACCTCGGCCAAGGCATGGGGCATCGAGGCCAGCCTGGTCACCCCCGCGGAGATCAAGGAGATGGTGCCGTTCATCAATGAGGACATCCTGCTCGGCGGCTACTACACCCCCAGCGTCAGCGTGGTCGACTCGCTCGCAACCGGCACCAAGATGCGTGAAGAGGCCATGGCCAACGGCGTGCTGCACGTGTTCGCCAACACCGAAGTGCTCGACGTCGAGACCGAGGACGTGCCGGGCGGCAAGCGGGTCACCGCGGTCGTCACCGACAAGGGTCGTATCGAGGCCGAGTACGTGGTGGTCGCCTGCGGCGTGTGGAGCCCCCGCATCGCTGCCATGGCGGGCGCCAACATCCCGCTCACTCCGGCAGTGCACCAGATGGCCGACGTCGGCCCCATCGACATCCTGCAGGAGAGCAACAAGGAGCTCGCCTACCCGATCATCCGCGACATGGACACGTTCTGCTACGAGCGTCAGTCGTCGGGGTCGATGGAAGTCGGCAGCTACGCCCACCGCCCCATCCTGATGCGCGCCGACGACATCCCCAGCAACGCGGAGTCGGCGCTCACACCCACCGAGCTGCCGCTCACGTACGACGACTTCGACCCTCAGATGGAGCAAGCGATCGATCTGATGGAGATGCTCGGCGACGCCGAGATCCGTTACGCGATCAACGGCCTGCTGTCGCTCACCCCCGACGCCAACCCGGTGCTGGGTGAGACCCCCGAGGTGCGCAACCTGTGGAGCGCGGCTGCCGTGTGGATCAAGGAAGGCCCCGGCATCGCGCAGCTCGTCGCCGAGTGGATGACGTACGGCTACCCGCACATGTGCGACCCGCACGGCAGTGACATCAGCCGCTTCTACCCGCACGAGAAGACCGAGTGGCACATCAACGCTCGGTGCAACGAGCACTTCAACAAGACCTACGGCATCGTGCACCCTCGTGAGCAGTGGGCCAGCCAGCGCGGCCTGCGCCGCAGCCCGTTCTACACCCGTGAGGAAGCGCTGGGCGCGACGTTCTTCGACGCACGCGGGTGGGAGCGCCCGCAGTGGTACTCCAGCAACGAGAAGCTGCAGGCGAAGTACCCCGCGGCGTTCACGCCGCGCACCCACGAGTGGGATGCCCGCTGGTGGAACCCTGTCACCAACGCAGAGCACCTGCAGATGCGCGACAGCGTGGGTGTCGTCGATCTCACCGCGTTCAACGAGTTCGACTTCGAGGGCACGGGTGTCGTCGAGTACCTGAACTACATGTGCGTCAACAGCGTCGACGTGCCCGTGGGTCGCAGCGTGTACACGCCGTTGCTCACCCCGCACGGCGGCTTCCGCGGCGACCTCACCATCCAGCGCCTCGGCCAGCACCACTTCCGTGTCATCACCGGCGCCTTCGACGGCGGCCGCGACAACTACTGGTTCAACAAGTACCGCAACGAGTTCAACGCGCGCACCGGCAACTCCGTCACCTTCACCGATCGCTCGCAGGGCATGTGCACGCTCGGCGTGTGGGGCCCGAACGCGGTGGCGACGATGGCCAAGATCGTCACCGATCACACGACGGCGCCGTACGACCTCAGCCAGGAGGGCTTCCCTTACGGCGCGGTGCGCGAGGTGCTCATCGCCGGCGTGCCGTGCATCATGTTCCGCATCAGCTACGTGGGTGAGAACGGCTGGGAGATCTACACCAACATGGAGCACGGCCTGACGCTGTGGGACGCCGTGTTCGCCGCCGGCGAGGAGTTCGAGATCATCCCCGTGGGCATCGGCGTGTACGCCGTCACCGGCCGCATCGAAAAGGGCTACCGCCTGATGGGCGCCGAGCTGGAGAGCGAGTACAACCCGGTCGAGGCCGGCCTCAACCGGCCGAAGGTGAAGAGCGCCGACTTCATCGGCAAGGCCGCGTACCTGGCCGCCCGGGAGGAGGCCCCTGCCGCGATCATGTGCACGCTGTCGATGGACTCACAGCGGTGCGCCGACGGCTACGACCGGTTCCCCACCGGCGGCAACGAGCCCATCCTCACACTCGACGGCGAGCGCATCCTCGACGCCAAGGGTCGCGTCTCTCGCGTCACGACCGCAGGCGCCGGGCCGTCCGTTGGCAAGTACCTGCTGCTGGCCTACCTGCCGCCGCAGCATGCGGTGGTGGGCACCAAGCTGCAGGTGATGTACATGAACGAGTGCTACCCGGTCACGGTCGACGTCGCCGGCGCCACACCGCTGTTCGACCCCACCGACGCGCGGATGAAGAGCTGACGATGAAGGTCCTGGTCTGCGTCAAGCGCGTGCCGGCACCCGGCGCCAAGATCAACATCACCGCCGATGGCCAAGCCGTCGACACCGCGTACCTGGCGTTCACCACCAGCCCGCACGAGGAGTGCGCAGTGGAGGAGGCCGTGCAACTCGTCGAACAGCACGGCGGCGAGTCCACCGTGCTCACCCTCGGCCCGGCCGAGGCCGACGAGCAACTGCGCTACGCCGCCAGCATCGGTGTCAACAAGGCGGTGCTGCTACCCATCGACTCGGCCGAGTGGGACCCTCAACGAACTGCTGCCGCCATCACGTCGGCCATCCAGGGCATCGAGTCTGCCGATGGTCCCTTCGACCTGATCCTGTTCGGCAACGAAAGCGCTGACGCCGGCAACTTCCAGGTCGGGGTACGGGTCGCCTACGCGCTGGCGCGCCCGATCGTGAACGGCATCAAGGGCATCGAGATCAACGGCGACTCGATCACGGCGCGGCGTCACAGCGACGCCGGTGTCGAGGTCTACACAATGCCGATGCCGGCAGTGCTGGGTGTGAAGGAAGGCATCAACCTGCCCCGCTACCCGACATTGAAAGGTCGCCTCGGTTCGAAGAAGATCGAGGTCGGTCAGATCGTGCCGCAGGGTGTGCTCGGCGGCCAGCAGATGGTCAGCCTGGTTCAGTCGGCCGAGCAGGCCAGCGCCACCGTCATGCTCGGCAACGGCCCAGAGGCCGCACCCGCTGTCGTTGACCTGTTGGAAGAACTGGGGATCCTCAAGTGACTGTGCTCGTCGTTGTCGAACATGACCGTGGCGCACTCAGCCCGGCATCGCTGGAAGCCTTCGCCGCTGCCCGCACCATTGATCCCGTCGTGCATGCGCTCACGCTTGGCGTCGCAGCGGATGGGCTGGCCGGCGAGCTCGCTGCCCACGGGGTGGCAGTGGTGCATCAGGTTCACCATGATCTGCTCGCCGACTACGGCCCGGAGGCGTGGGGCGAATCGGTAGCACAGGCCGTGCGCGTGTTGCTGCCGGGTTCTGTTCTGGCCTGCGGTACCGATCGCGGCAACGAAGTGATGGCACAGGCCGCCGCGCGGCTCGATGTGCCGTTCGTCGCGAACGTGATGTCGGTGACCGCGGCGGACGTGTGGGATGTCACCCGAGTGCGCTGGGGTGGATCGCTCCTGGAGACGTGCACGCTCACGGCCGACGTCAAGCTGCTCACGGTGTCGCATCATGCGTTCGAGGCAGCGGAGAGCCCGGTGGCGGGCACCACAGCCACGTTGTCGGTCGACCTCGATCCGGCGCTTGCGCGCACGATCGTCGCCGAGCGCGTGGAGCGCGCGGCGGGCGTCACACTGGCCACCGCTCCGCTGGTGGTGGGCGGCGGTCGCGCTGTCGGCTCGGCCGAAGCCTTCGCCCCGTTGGAGGAGCTGGCCGCCCTGCTCGGTGGTGTCGTCGGTTGCTCGCGCGCCGTCACCAACAACGGATGGCGCAACCACACCGACCAGGTGGGGCAAACCGGCACCCGCATCGCTCCAGATCTCTACATGGCCTGCGGAATCTCGGGGGCCATCCAGCACTGGGTGGGCGCAATGGCGTCGAAGAAGATCCTCGCGATCAACACCGACCCGGAGGCCAACATGGTCGCCAAGGCCGACTACGCGGTGATCGGCGATCTCCACAAGGTGGTGCCGGCCATCACCGCCGAGATCCGGCGGCGTCGCGGCTGACGATGGCCACGCTGGTGCTGAGCGCGTAATAGGCTCGGCAAATGGGAAACAACGAGTCGCTTCCGCCGCCGCCCCCTCCGGGGCAGCCGCCGCATGTCCCGCCCACCCCGCCGGTGGCGCCGCCGATGTACACGCCACCTCCCACGCAGTTTCCGCCAACGCAGCAGATGCCACCCACGCAGCAGATGCCCCCCACGCAGGCATACCCGGGTGGGCCTCCCGGCGGCTACCCGCCGCAGGGCTACGCACCGGTGGGCCAGCCGCCCGAGCCGCCGAAGAAGACGGGTCTCATCGTGGTCGGCGGCATCGCTGCCATCGCCGCCGTGGTCGGCGGCGTGCTGCTCTTCACCGGTGGCGACGACGACAAGTCCACCGCGCCCGGCGACAGCACCATCTCGATCACGCTTCCCGTGGCGGAAGACACCACGGTCGTCACGGTCGCGCCGGTCACCACCCTCGCGCCGGAAGAGACGTTCGTGATCACCGCGCCGCCGCCCACCGACCCGCCGCCCGCCACCACCGTTCCCGACACCTCTGGGGTCGTCGAGGTTGCCGACGACCTGGGCAAGTTCACCGTCGTGCTGCCCGACGACCTGGAGATCGACACCACGCCGATCAACACCCAGGACGGCTTCACGGTGCCGTCGGTCACCGGCGCCGACAGCCTCGACGGCTTCTACAACGACGACGTCACCTTCGGCATCTCGCTGCTCGCCGTTGGCCCCGAAGCGGGCAGTTCGGTCGAGTCGGTGCTTGCCTTCCTCGAGCCTGATGAAGGGGTGTGCACCGGTAGCCAGCTCAACATCGGGTATCCCACGGCCATCGGCACCGGCACGATGGAGAAGCTCGACGGCTGCAGCCCCGATGGGTCCGCCGCGAAGGTGCTCATCGTGGTGGCGATTCCCGAGCGCAACGTGATCGTCGCCGTCTACGCCCAGAGCTTGGGCACCGCCGAGTCCTTGCTGCCGTTCACCCAGGCCGTGTTCGAGACCATTCGCGCCGTGTGAGCCTCGATGCTCGATGAGTGAGCCGTCGTTCCGCAGTGGCGACGGCCCAGCGGTTCGCCGCGACTTGGCCTTGGCCACATGGGGGCTGTTCGTCGGCCTCGCCTTGCTCATGCTGGCCGGCGGCCTGTTCGGCACGCTGCTCGGCGTTCGCTCGGAGAAGGTGGGTCTGCCCACCGCGGTCAGCAGCCTGATCGCCGCCAGCTACTACGTCGGGTTCCTCGTCGGCTCGCGTCTCACGCTGACGGCGCTGACCAAGGTCGGTCACATCCGGGTGTACTCCGCGCTGGCGTCGTTGTTGGCGGCGGCGATGGTTGCTGTCGGCATCACCGAGAATGCACCGTCGTGGGCGCTGCTGCGGTTGGTGACCGGTCTGTGCACGGCCGGCTTGTACGTGGTGGCCGAGTCGTGGTTGAACGATCTGGCCACCAACGAGAACCGCGGCCGCCTCTTGGCGGTGTACGGCGTGGTCACCATCGCCTTCTTCGGCGTCGGCCAGGTGCTGTTGTTCAACTTCGATCCGCGGGCGGTCACCGGGTTCGCAGTTGCGGCCATCATCACCTCCTTGGCCGTCGCCCCTGTCGCACTGTCGGAGGAGGCGGTGGCCCCCAGCTTGGAGGAGGCCGAGCACATCTCGCTGCGCGAGCTGGCACGGGTGGTACCGACGGGTGTGTTCTCGTGCCTGCTCGTCGGCGTTGCGCACGGAGCGCTCTCCGGCATGGCTGCCGTCTACGCCACTCGTGTGGGGCTCAGCCCGGGCAGTGTGGGCCTGTTCGTGGCGTTGCCCAGCCTTGGTGGGGTGCTGCTGCAGTGGCCCATCTCCGCGGCCAGTGACGACATCGATCGGCGAGCGGTGGGCTTCGTGGCCGCCATGGGTGCTGCCGGCGTCGCCGCGCTGCTCGAGCTCGACTCGCCGAACAAGACGATGGCGTTCGTGCTGTTCTGCGTGCTGGGCGGCTTCAGCTACCCGCTGTACTCGATCGCCGGGGCGTACACCAACGACTGGATCGAGCCCGAGCACCTGAATGCGGCGGCCTCGCAGCTGGTCACCTTGTACGGCGTGGGCGCCGTAGCCGGCCCGTTCGTGGCCGCGGGCAGCATGATCGCCTTCGGCCCGCGCGGGTTCTACTGGGCGCTCGTCGGGCTGCACCTGGCAGTGGCGGTGTTCTTCCTGTACCGGATGCTGGCCTGGCGATCGCCGCTCGCGAAACGTCCGTGGAGCGAGGTGTCGGTTCCTGCGCGAGCGTTCTTCGTACCGGCGACCATCATCGCGATGGGTCGTCGGCGACACCGGCGGCGAGCCGACACCGGCTGACGCACACGACGGCTCAGCTCAGCTTGGCCAGCATCTTCTGCTGCCACTGAGCGGTGGCCTGCACGTTGTTGAACGTGAACAGGTGCAGGCCTTCGATGTTGAGCTCTTGGGCCTGCTTGCTGAGCGGCGTGATGAGCTTGTTGGGGTCGTACCCGCCCGGCTTGAACAGCCGGCCGAGCACGCCACCGTTCTTCTTCACGAAGCGCATGCTGTTGCCGATGCCGAGGCGCATGCCCATGGTGAACAGCTTGGTTCGGTCGATGACGCCCGGCACCCCGATGTGCAGCGGCAGCTTCAGGCCGGCTGCGCGCTCGGCGACCGCCCAGTCCTTCCAGGTGGTGAGGTCGAAGCACATCTGCGTGCTGGCGAACCCCGGAATGCCGGCTTCCTCCAGCAACGCCTGCTTCGCATGCAGCGCTTCGTGCACGACCGACTGCTCGATGAGCGCGTGGCCGTCGGGATAGGCAGTGACGCCGATGCGGCTGAGACCGTGATCGGTGTCGAGGAAGTCGCGCAGGAACGACACCACGCCGTCGTAGGGGCCCACCGGTTCGGGTGCGTCGCCGGCAACCAGGAACACCTCGGTGAGGCCGTGGTCGCGGCAGAACGCACCGAGGCGCTTCACCGCTGCTGCGTCCTCGGCGAGCCGGGCGGAGAGGTGCGGCACCGTCACGTGGCCCAGATCCACGATGCGAGCAGCGAGGTCGAGCGTCGCCTGCTGGCCCTTCGCCGGGCTGCACGTCACCGAGACCGATGCCCCGGTCGGGATGAACTCGATCTGTGACTCGAGGTTCTTCATCGGGATGACCTCGTACCGTGCATCGGCGATGAGGGAGCGCTGCGTCGACATCGTTGTCGTCTTTCTCGTGAACTTGCGTGGGTGGGTGTGGCGAGCTCAGGCGAACTCGTCGGGCAGTTCTGCTTTGCGGCGCTGAACGAACGCCTGCAGCTCTTCGTCGATGGCCTCGTCGAGCGCTGGCGCCTCGTACTCCGCCAGGCGGCGCTTCCAGATGGCGTTGGCGCGCTGCGACGCGTCGAGGCCGCCTTCCTCGCTCCACTGCTCAAAGCTGTTGTTGTCGGCGGTGTCGCTGCGGTAGAACGCGGTCTCGAAGTTGGCCAACGTGTGGGCCGTGCCGAGGAAGTGGTTGCCGGGCGGGTTGGTGCGCAGCGCATCGAGCGCCAGCCCGTTCTCGCTGGCATCGAGGCCGCGCACGAACGTGCTCATCATGCCCAGCTGGTCGCAGTCGAGCACGAACTTCTCGTAGCCGATGGCGAGGCCACCCTCCAGCCACCCGGCCGCGTGGAGCACGAAGTTGACGCCACCCAGCACCGTCGGCTGCAGCGTGTTGGCGCTCTCGTAGGCCGCCTGCGCATCGGGCAGCTTGGAGGCCGTGAGCGAGCCGCCGGAGCGGAAGGGCACGCCGAGGCGGCGAGCGAGGGCCGCCATCGTGTACAGCACCATCGCCGGCTCGGGGGTACCGAACGTGGGGGCACCTGTTTGCATGCTCATGCTGCTGGCGAACGAACCGAACACCACCGGCGCGCCAGGCCGCACGAGCTGGGTGAAGGTCATGCCGGCGAGTGCTTCGGCGAGCGTTTGCACCGCCACGCCGGCGCTGGTGGCGGGTGCCATGGCGCCGGCGAGGATGAACGGCGTGATGATGCACGCCTGGTTGTTCTCCGCGTAGCACTGTGCCGCGGCCAACATCGTGCCGTCCCACACCAGCGGGCTGCTGGCGTTGATGAGGCTGGTCATCACGGTGCGGTCGTTCAGGTCGCCGCCGAAGCCGATGCGGGCCAGCTCCACGCTGTCGGCAGCGCGCGACCCGGCGGTGACCGAGCCCATGAACGGCTTGTCGCTGTACTTCAGGTGCGAGTACACCATGTCGAGGTGGCGCTTGCTGACGGGCACGTCGACCGGTTCGCAGACGGTGCCGCCGCTGTGATGCAGCCAGGGCGACATGTACGCCAGCTTCACGAAGTTCTGGAAGTCGGCGAGGGTTGCATAGCGGCGGCCGTTGTCGAGATCGTGCACGAACGGGCTGCCGTAGTTGGGGGCGAACACCGTGTTGTTGCCACCGATGACCACGTCGTGCAGCGGGTTGCGAGCATGCTGCACGTAGGTGGCCGGTGCGTGCGTGGAGACGATCTCACGGCACATGCCGCGAGGGAACCGCACGCGGGTGCCGTGCACCTCGGCGCCGCCGGCCTTGAAGATGGGCAGCGCCTCCGGGTAGTCGCGGATCTCGATGCCCACTTCTTCGAGCACGGTGTCGGCGGTGTGCTCGATGAGCGCCAAGGTCTCTTCGCTGGCGATCTCGAACGGCTTCAGCGTGCGCGTGAGGTACGGCACTCGCTCGACGACGTGCGAGGCACGCAAGGCCGCGCGCCCGGCGCGACCGCCCGAGCGGCGCCCCGTGGAGCTTCCTTCGGAAGTGCCGGCCGCAGTGCTGGTCGCGTCGGCGGCAGCGGGTTCAACGCTGGTGGCATCGCTCATGGTTCCTCGATCGTCGGTTCGGAAGGTGACAACGTGGTGGAGGGCTGGTCGCGACGCCGGCGGCGACCGCCGCGGTCGGCAGCAGTGGCGCTGGAGACGCGTGCCGGCAGCGCCACCACGGTGGCCAGGTGAGTGGTGGGAGCAGTGGCGTGCGGGAAGGCCATCGCGGCCACGAACAGCGCTTGGAAGTCGGGCTCCGTGGCCGTCTCCACCTTGACAACGTTGCGCACGGCGGCCTCCATCTCGCGGCGGGCGGCGACCGAGAGCAGGGCTCGCACTGCGCCGGCGCCGGCCGCGTTGCCGACCGAGCGCACGTACTGCACCGGGCAGTCGGGTACCAGCCCGAGCACGAGCGCGTAGACCGGGTCGATGTGGCTGCCGAACGCTCCGGCCAGCCGGATGTCGTGCACAGGGTCGGCCCCGTCCTGGTCGACGCCGGCGTGCTGGAACAGCAGGTCGATGCCCGCACGCAGCGCGGCCTTGGCGAGCTGGATGGCGCGCACGTCGTTCTGCGTGATGGCCAGTCGCACCCCGGGAGCCTCGTGCACCACGTAGCTGAAGGTGCGGCCGTCCTCGACGATGCGCGGTGAGCGCTGTGCGCCATGGCCCTGCACCACTCCGTCGGTGTCGATGATGCCGGCGAGGTACATCTCGCCGATCACCTCGATGATGCCCGACCCGCAGATGCCCGAGATCTCGAGGTGCTCCGTGTCGGCGGCGAAGCCGGGGTCGTCGCTCCACAGGTCGCTGCCGATGACCTTGAAGCGGGCTTCCAGCGTGTCGCGGTCGATGCGCACTCGCTCGATCGCACCTGCGGTGGCGCGCTGGCCACAGCTCAGCTGAGCACCTTCGAACGCGGGGCCCGTGGGGCTGGAGGCGGCGAACTGGCGCTGGGCGTTGCCCACGACGATCTCGGCGTTGGTGCCGACGTCGACCAGCAACTGCATGGTGGGGGAGCGGTGCGGCCCCTCGGAGAGGATGACCGCCGCGGTGTCGGCGCCCACGTGGCCGGCGATGCACGGTGCCAGGTAGACCTGCGCGTGGCGGCCGGCGAGCTCGAATGCCGACGCGGGCACCGACATGGCCTCGGCAGTGGCCAAGGTGAACGGGGCCTGGCCGAGGGGCGTGGGGTCGATGCCGGCCACGATGTGGTGCATGATCGGGTTGCCCACGAGCACGATCTCCAGCACGTCGTCGGTGCTGACAGTGCTCTCCGTGACTGCGTCGCGGCAGAGCTCGGCGATCAGCTCGTTCAGCGCGTCCCGCACGGCAGCAGTGAGGTTGCGATCGCCGCCGGGGTTCATCATCACGTAGGAGACGCGGCTCATCAGGTCTTCGCCGAAGCGGATCTGCGGGTTCATGCGCCCTGCCGACGACAGGATCTCACCGGTGAGCAGGTCGCACAGGTGACCGGCGATGGTGGTGCTGCCGATGTCGACAGCGATGCCGAACACCCGGTCGGTGTAGCCTGGCCACACCGCCACGACCGTGTCGTCGCGGACGGCCACGGTGGCGGCACGATCCTGCCCGGCAAAGGCCTTGTGCACCTCCTGCAGCGCTTCCAGCGACAGATGGGTGACGGTGCGCCCGAACTCGGCGAGCAGTTCGGCGATGACGAGGTCGCTCATCGACTCGGCGTCGCCCAACACGCTGGGCGGCAACTCGATGTACGACAGCGAGATGGCCGGGTCGAGCACCACATCGCTGAGGTCGAGGCTCTTGCGCACCACCGGCCGGTGCACCTGGCTCTCCGGCGGCACGTCGAGCACCACGTCGGCGCACACCTGCGCGCAGCACCCCAGGCGGCGGTCGGGCTTCATGCCGCGTCGTTGTTCGTACGCGTCCTCCGTGTCGCCCCACTGGCTCAGTGCGGTCGCCGACGAGTCGATGGCCCACTTCGAGTACTGGCCCGGCTCGAACGCGATCTGGCAGCGACCGCAGATGCCGCGACCGCCGCACACCGAGTCGAGGTCGACACCGAAGTCGCGCGCCGCTTGCAGCACCGTGGTGCCGGTGGGCACCTCGCCACCGAGGCCCGACGGAGTGAAGACGACGCGAGGCACGTGCTGCCTACTGGCCCTGCCGGGCGCGGCGGCCGCCGCCGGCGCGACCCTCGCGGGCGCCGCCGGCTGCGGCCGGGTCGCGGTTCGCGCGAATCCAGGCCGCGCAGTCCTGATCGTTGCCGGCCAGCACGTCGGCGGCCATCACCATCGCCTTCACTTCCGGGTGCAACGGGTTCATGATCGCGGAGGTCATGCCGTTGCTGATGGCCATCGCCAGGAACGTGCCGGTGATGTTGTTGCGGGCAGGGAGGCCGAAGCTGACGTTGGAGGCGCCGCACGTGGTGTTGACCTTCAGCTCGGTGACCAGCCGCCGCAGCAGCGCGAACACCTGGCGGCCGGCAGTGCCCATCGCACCGATCGGCATGACCAACGGGTCGACCACGATGTCGCACGCGGGGATGCCGTAGTCGGATGCTCTGCGCACGATCTTCTGGGCGACGGCGAAGCGCACGTCGGGGTCGACGCTGATGCCGGTCTCGTCGTTGCTGATGGCCACCACCGCTGCGCCGTACTTGGCGACGAGCGGCAGCACGCGCTCCATCTGCTCGTCCTCGCCCGTCACCGAGTTGACCAGCGGCTTGCCCTGGTAGACGGCAAGGCCGGCCTCGAGGGCTTCGATGATCGACGAGTCGATGGACAACGGCACGTCGGTGACGCCCTGCACGAGTTGGATGGCCCGGGCCAGCAGCGCCGGCTCGTCGGCCAGGGGGATGCCGGCGTTGACGTCGAGCATGTGCGCACCGGCAGCCACCTGGGCCAGCGCGTCGGCCTCGACGCGGCTGAAGTCGCCGTTCTTCATCTCCTCCGCGAGCAGCTTGCGACCGGTGGGGTTGATGCGCTCGCCGATCATCACGAAGGGCCGGTCGAAGCCGATCACGACTTCCTTGGTGGCAGAGCTGATGACGGTGTGGGTCATGACGGTTCGTCTCCGGGTTGAGCTGCGTTGGCGTTGGCGTCGTTGTCGTCGTTGTCGTTGCTGTCGGCGTCGGCGTCGGCGACGTCGGCCCGCACGATGGCGGCGCGGGTCTCTTCGTCGATCTCGATCGGGTCGTGGGTCTGCGCGTCGTGGGGGTTGGCAGGGTCCCAGCCACCGTGGTCGACGAGTGCGTGCAGCCGTTCGTTGGTGAACTCGACCTCGATCGAGGCGGCGATGGCGTCGACCGTCTCGGCCAGGTCGGTGGTGAGTGGATAGCTGGTGCGCCGCCACTCACCCACGTACTCCTGGGCGGTCTTCTTGCCGGCCACCATCGCGGCGCGGTCGATGGCCTTCTGGAAGCGGTGGGGGAGGATGACCTGGTGCTTGTCGGCACCGGCCTTCCCGTTGATCTGTGCAGGGATGTCGCGCCACATGATGACGACGACCTCACTGCCTCCGCGGCGTGACATGGCTCAAGCCACCTTTCGTGTGGGTGCGAGTGCGACGGTGACGGCAGCATCGAACGAAGCGAGGCCCACGTGGCGGTGCTCGAAGCGCAGGCCCAGCTGTGTGGCGGCTGCTTCGGCCGCGGCAACGACGGCCGGGTTGTCGGTCTGCGAGAGCAGCAGCAGCCGGGTGTAGTTGCCGAAGTAGGTGCTGAGCAGCTCGGGGTGGCGATCCAGGCCGAGGCCCTGCCAGATCAGCGCCTCGAAGTGCTTGGCGAGGAAGTCGGTGAGGTAGAACGTGCCCAGTTCGGCCTCGTGCAGCTGCTGGAACAGCTCGCTGCCGGCGAAGAACTCGTAGCAGTGATCACCCGGGAGGCGCCGGAACCGGGGCGACTCGGCCAGCAGCGCGTCGAGGCTGCCTCCGGTGCCGCAGTCGGCATACCCGATCAGCACCTCGCGATCTCCCGCCGGGTCGTGCTCGGCCAACAGGTCGCGGAGGGCGGGCACGATTCGCTCGGGTCGGTTGTGCAGGTTGGCCGGCAAGTAGCGGACCTCGAGCTGGTCGCTGAGGTCGTTGGCCTGCAGCACCGCACGAAGCTCGGCGACCAGGGCGCCACACGCGAGTACGAGAGGGCGACCCATGGCGTGCGGGTTCAGACGGACGGGCCGGGGGGCTCGGTGCGGCCGCGGCGGGCCGACACGAGCTGCTTGGCGGTCTCGGATGCCACCGCGGCGTCGCGGCAGTAGGCGTCGGCACCGATTGCCTGGCCGAACTCCTCGTTCAGCGGTGCGCCGCCGACGAGCACGATGTACTTGTCGCGCAGGCCGCGCTCTTGCAGGGTGTCGATGACCACCTTCATGTACGGCATGGTGGTGGTGAGCAGGGCCGACATGCCCAAGATGTCGGGTTGGTGCTCATCGAGGGCAGCGAGGAACTTGTCGGCGTCGGTGTTGATGCCCAGGTCGATCACTTCGAAGCCGGCGCCTTCGAGCATCATCGCCACCAGGTTCTTGCCGATGTCGTGGATGTCGCCCTTGACGGTGCCGATGACCACCTTGCCGATCGGCTCGGCGCCGGTCTCGGCCAGCAGCGGCCGCAGGATCTCCATGCCGCCCTTCATCGCGTTGGCGGAGAGCAGCACCTCCGGCACGAACAGGATGCCGTCGCGGAAGTCAATGCCGACGATTCGCATGCCCTCGACCAACGCATCGTTGAGCACTTGCCCAGGCGACCAGCCGCGGTCGAGCAGCAGGATCGTGCCTTCGATGATCTCCGCTCGCATGCCGTCGTACAGGTCTTCGTGCATCTGCGTGACGAGCTCGTCGTCGGGAAGAGATGCCAGATCCAGATCGTCGCCGTCGCTCATCTGCTGTCCTTCATCCGTCCCGAGAGGGGACTGCTCTCATCGGCCTGCAATCCGGTCCACAATGTGGAACAGAACCGTATGGTGGAACTCTAGCACATGGCGGATGCCTCGCCGCAGTTCGGTCGGTGGGCTACTTTGGCTGCCGACCCGCAGGAAGAGGAGGTGCTCGTGGGCGAACCGCACTCGCCGCCGACCGTCCTCATCGCGTCGGCGCTCGACGGCCTGCGCGCCGCTGCTCGCGTGCTCACGCAGTCCGCCGGCGACCTGGCGGTGAAGCCGTCCTCGGCCTCCAACGCCCGCTGGTTCATGCGCGCGTTCGTGCTCCGTCAGCGATCGACGGCGGTCGATGCGGCCGACACGTTCTGGTCGAACCTCGAGTTTGCTCGCGCCAGCTGTGCTGCCAGCGCTGCGTCGCTGACGCTGCTGTTCGACGAGCACGCGCACGACCCGCTGGTGCAGCGCCTGCACACCGACCTGGCCGAGGTCGGCTACTCCAGCATCGTGCCCGCGTTGCACACCGAGGCGATGCCGGGCCGCGAGGCCGAGACCTCGGCGTTGCTGGCGCCGGCGGTGGCACGCATGAAGGTGTGCGAGGCCCGGTTGCTGGGCGCGATGCAAGCGTTGGCGCGCCGGTCGCAGCACGGCGACGTCGCGCCATCGTGAGCCCCGCCGTCGTGATCGCCACAACCGTCGAGTCGTCGGCGGTGAGTCGCCGGATCAAGTGTTGCCGGTGAGCCGCTGACGGTCAGGCGCCGATGCTGGCCAGATGCACTTGGTAGTCGGCCGAGCTCATCAGTGCCCGGCAGCGCTCGAAGCGACCCACT
>JACDJA010001699.1_pt1 | contig 17651 bp, 15 predicted proteins | sample 7449241 | NCBI WGS metagenome assembly JACDJA01 (sample SAMN14253289, study PRJNA609438) | sludge metagenome | isolation source: initial anaerobic sludge | collected 2018-12-20 | reverse complement strand
TCGGGACGGCCTCATTTTAGTCATTTCAGTCATTTTAGTCATTTCAAATTTCCCCTAGTGCTCCAGTTTCATCCCGGAGCCTTCGAACATGAACATGATACCGAAGCCGTACCAGAGGGTATAGACCACGTAGAAGACCAGCGAAAAGATCACGATTCCCCAGCGATCGGAAATGCGCTGGGCCTCAATGCCGTAATAGTTGTAGGCCGTCTCCAGCGCCTTGGCCTTGACGCTGTCGAGAATCTTGGCTTCCTTGAAGCGCTTCTGACGGGTGAGATCCTTGTCCATTCCCGCAATGGCCTTCCACCAGTTGTAGAGAGCCTGGCGGCCTTCGATGCCGTACTTGGCTTCCAGGGCCTTGCTGTCGTTGCGATACATCGACTCGGAGTCTTCGAGTATGGCGGCCATGATGCCGCCCAAATCCCCGGAGATGTGCACTTCCGCCCCGGTCACGTTGACCATCGCTCCGGTAGCGTTGAACTGGCGGGCCACCTCTTCGGCCCGCGCGGCGTCGGGCACATCGAAGCGCAGATCCACCTCGTCGCCCTGAAAGGGGGCGATCTCCTCTTGAACCTTGGGAATGTAGTAGGCCGACCCCTTCGAAATCGAGTTGTAGAGGGCATCGAGGTATTCGAGTCCGTTGTGGCCATGATAGATAGGGAAAAACATGGCCACCAGCACCACAATGAAGGCCACCATCATGCCCAGGCCGAGTGTAAATTCTTTCTTATTGGTCTTGACTGCCATCAGTGTACCTCCTTGCCTCTCAGAACCCCGATGTTTTTGAAGAAGGTCCCGATCACCCAGACCCCGAATCCGCCGATGACAATAAAAAAGGCCCAGATGCCGATGCCGTCGAGGACCTTGACCAGTCCGGGACTCAAGGGGATCAAATCCATTGAGGCCAGCTTACCGGGCAGGGCAAAGAACCGGTTGACGAAACCGGCCAGCACCGCCATGGCGTAAAAGCCGCGAATGGTGATGCCCGGCACTACCTTGGTGACCATGGCCCCCACCTGGATGCCCACCAGCGAACCGAGCAGCATGCCCATGGCCAGGGTGTAGAAGATGAACCCGAAGATGGCGTACTGGCTGATGGCGGCATAGCCGGCGGTAAAGACGATCTGGAAGATGTCGGTGCCCACCGTGGTCATGGACGAGACCCCGAGCATGTACACGAAGATGGGGAAGGTGAGAAAGCCGCCGCCGACCCCCATGATCCCAGCCGCCAAACCCACCAAGGCTCCGGAAAGGACCAGGAAAACCCAGGAGATCTGGCGCCCGCCGGGAATCAGGTCCATGTCGAAACGTACCATCGGCGGCACTTTGACAGCCTGGAGCTTGCGCGGCAGATTGCCCAAATCCACCCCTTCGCTCTTGCCGTGGGCGCCACCGCCACCGCCTGCCTTGCGGGCCCGCAAAAAATCCAGCATGGCGTAGGTACCCAGGAAACCGAGCATCAAGGCGTAGATGGTGGTGATGAAAGCATCGCTGAGGATGGGATTGATTTCGTAGAGCCAGCGATTGAGCAGTCCGCCCCCGGTGGCCCCGAGAATGGCGCCGATGAGAAACACCGCCGCCAGAGGGACCGATACGTTGCCCAGCTTACGGTGGATCACGCTGCCCATGATCGCCTTGGCGAAGATGTGAAACAGGTCGGTACCCACCGCCAGAATCCCCTTGATGCCGGCGCTCATCAGGGCCGGGGCGATGATGAAGCCGCCGCCGGCGCCGATGGCCCCGGTGATCAGTCCGGCGCCCAGGCCGATGAGAATCGAGACGATGAAAATCCCGGTGGAATAAAAGGCGGGACTGTAGGCCTTCTTCCCCCCCAGAACCCCGGGCAGGGCGCCGGCGATCTCGTCGGCGAACACCACCCCGCCCAGCAGCACCGGCACCGTCAACAGGCCCAGCACCAACAACCGTCGACGATCGTTCAAAATGGTGTTGGAAACGGCCATCTCCCACCGGGCGTGGGCCTGCGCCCCGGCCATCATGAAACGGCCCCACTGTTTGAAAAAGTTCATGGTTCCTCCCTGATCGATGCGATCTACTCGGTTTTTCCCCTTTGCAGCAGTCGTTTGCGGTAAGCATCCTGCAACTTGTAAATCAACTCGTCGATGTCCACCGGTTTCATCAGGTAATCGAAGGCCCCCAACCCCATTCCCTCCACCGCGGCCTCCAGGCTGGCGTGGCCGGTGAGCATGATCACCTCGATGCGGGCATGGCGCTGCTTGATACGCTCCAAAAGACGGATGCCGTCCATTTCGGGCATCCGCACGTCCAGCACCACGACGTCCACGGGGTCGGTTTCGAGGATGGCCAGGGCCTCCCGTGCGCTGATGGCCGACTGTACATCGATGCGTCGCCGGCGCAGGCGTTTGATGAGGGTATCGAGGAAATCGGCCTCATCGTCGACGATCAACACCTTGCACCCGCTGAGCAAAGATGCCTCCGATGGTACCGGCTGGGGATGTGGGTCCATGGTCGCCCTCCTGAAAGGTGTTCAGGTTTTCGGCATTGATAAAAGCAACGCCTGTGCCACGGGACGAAGGTGGGCCGCGGCCTTTGCCTGAACGGTTGGCCGGGGATGAACGGCTGAGAAAAACAGGGGAAAAGGCTTGCGACTGTCGGGATTTTTTCCAGGCTGTAAAAAAGGAACCGGTCGTGGGGAAGATGACGGGCAGCGGCGGCAAACGCGGAAGCGATCCCTCGCTGGCGTTCGGGGTGACAGGAACAAATGCCCCTCTGAAATGGTCAGCCGTCCGGCTCTGAACGCAACCGTTCCGCCACGGCCGCCTGAATTTTCTCCATCAACCGGTCCAGATCGTAGGGCTTGGCGAGAAAATCGAAGGCGCCCCCGGCCAGGCCCCGTTGAGCGGCTTCGCTGGCCCCGTGGCCGCTGAGCAGGATCACCGGCAGGTCCGGATCGATGATCTTGATGACCTTGAGGACCTCGAGGCCGCCCATGTCGACCATTTTCAGATCCAGAAGCACCGCGTCATAGTCGCAATGACGGAGCTTTTGAATCCCCTGCTGACCGCTGAACGCCTTTTCGACGCGCACCCCGCGCCGTGACAGGCGCTTGGCGAGCACTTCGACGAACACGATTTCATCATCGATGATCAGCAGACGAATGGCCGCGGGCCGTGATGCGGTGTCGCTCATGGACAGCACTCGTTTTTCCGGCATTCCGGCAAATGATCCGTGGCCGCTCCAGGGGGCGGAGACGGCCGGAAATCACGGCAGGAAGTGCCCATCCGGTGACTTTTCAAGCCCGGCGTGCCGTAATCTCCCGCACCCGGGCCTCGACGATCCGTTCCTCCCGCCGGCGCTTGACGGCGGTCGCTTCGTTGACCTTGGTCAGCAGCACCTCGATGTCGCAGGGCTTCATCAGGTAGTCGAAGGCGCCCTTTTTCATCCCTTCGATTCCCGATTCCACCGTGGCGTGGCCGGTGAGCATGATCACTTCCACCAGCGGAAAGCGACGGCGGATTTCCGCCAAGGTTTCAATCCCGTCCATCCCCGGCATCTTGACATCCAGGATCACCACCTCGATGTCCCCATCGGAGGCCAGACGGTTCAGCGCTTCCTCGCCGCTGTAGGCCGCCCGGATCTCCACGTCCCGTCTGGTCAAACGGCGCGCCAGCGCCTCAACGAACCCCATCTCATCGTCGACGATCAATACCGTTGCAACCGCCATGGTCTCTTTCTCCTTCCGTGTGCGCCGCGGATGGTCCATCATGACGCCGTCGGGGGCACCGGCACCACCACCCGGAAAGTGGTCCCCTGGCCGACGCGGCTGTCGACCTCGATGCGGCCCCCCATCTTCTTGATGATGCCGTAGCAAATCGAAAGCCCCAGCCCCGTCCCCTTCCCGACGGGCTTGGTGGTAAAAAACGGATCGAAGATCCGCTCGAGAATGGCCGCGGGAATTCCCGGGCCGGTATCCTGAACCCCAATGACGATCCACGGGCCGTCCGCCTCGCTGGACACCGTGAGCCGTCCGCCGTCCTTGGCCATGGCCTGCAGCGCGTTGTTGACCAGGTTCAGCACGACCTGGTGCATTTCGGTTTCCGATCCCGACAGCGGCGGCAGGCCCGGCGCCAGAACGGTTTCCACCTCGATGTGGGTGAACTTCGCCTGTTGGACCACCAGACGGATGACATCTTCGATGATCTGGTTGATATCCAGCAGACGGATGCTGCCATCGCTGCCACGGGCGAAACTGAGCAGTTTGGCGGTGATCTCCTTGCACCGTCTGCCCTGGGTGTGGATCTGTTGAAGGGCCCGCTGGATTTCGGCCCGGTCCTCGGGTTCGCTGATCCGCTCGTCTTCCATCAGGTCCTGGATCCAACCGGCCTCCTCGATCATCACGGCCACCGGGTTGTTGATCTCGTGGGCCACCCCGGCGGCCAGCTCCCCGATGCCGGCGAGTTTGCTGGTTTCGATGACCTGCCGGCGCATGATCTCCTTTTCACGGTCGGCCTTGGTCACCCGGGAGGCCATGCGCCGCGAGATCACCAGGGCCATGACGACGATCAGCATCCCGCCAAGGATGAAAAAAAACAGGGACATCTTCTCGGCCCGACGGAGTTGATGAAAGGCATCGGCCGCCTGCTGACGATAGACGAGGAGCCAGTTGCGATCCTTGAGCAGCCCGGTCACATAGATGCTCCGCACCCCGTTTTCATCCGGATGGGAATAGACGTGGATCCTTCGGGACGGGTCCACCGCGCAGGTCTGATACCCGCCAAAAGCCGCCGCGGCGGCGATGGGGGACGCCGGGCCGGTGGTCTGGAATTCCCCGTCCCGATTGACGATGAACGCCACCCCCGTGGCGCCGATATGAATGCCGCCCACCAACTTGTTGAAGGCCTCGAAATCGATGGTGGCCCGGAGCACCCAGGCCTCCTGTCCCTCGCCGCTGCACACCGCCACTATGAAATGCGGCAACCCGCGCAGACCGAGAAACACATCGCTGATGACGGCCCGCTCCGCCATGGCCTGCTGAAACCAGGCGGCCCCGGCATATTCGGCCTGGCCCAGTTTGAAGGGGCCGGCGTAGGAAATCTGCCGCCCCCGGGCGTCGATGACCCCCAGATCCACGAAGGTGGCCCCGTAGGCACTCTGCAGAAACGCCAACTGACGTTGCAGGAAGGCTTCTTCGGAAAGGGTGCTCCCTCCGAAGCTCTGGGCCAAAAAGCGGACATCGGCCAGACGGGCATGAAGAAATGCGTCGATCTGCTGCTTGTGTTTGCGCACCATCTCCACGAGGTGATCTTCCACCTTTTGGCGGTAAACGCCGCGGAACTGAAGATAAATGGTGAGGCTGATGAGCAACACCGGAACGTAGGAGACCACGAGAATGGTCAGGAACATTTTACGCGCCAGCAACGCGTATTCGGGGTGCATCTGTTGGGTTTCGTCCATGGTCGTCCCGTTTTCAGCGCCGAGCTGAAACGCCGGCGTACCGTCTCCCGAATCGGTTCAGCATCTCGGGGCAATCGGCCTCACCGTTCCGCTGATTTTCGCAGGTACCTCACCATGGCCAGCAATCGGCATGCCAACCTCAGCTATCCATGATTTTCCTTCTGGATCGCCATGGCCGCCTGAGCCACCATGGCGTCGTCGGCCATGAGCATGTCCATCTGGCGGGTCTGGATCAACAGCCGCCCCAGGGTGTCGAGGCGCCGGACCAATAGATCCGCCGGCTGCTTGGACAGGCGCGCCGTGACCCGGTCGCCCACCGCATCCACCCAAAAGCCCAGGTCCACCAACACCCGTTGGATCACCCGCACCCGCCGATGACGTCGTTGGGCGTCGGCGGCCCCGCCCTTGAACTCGAAATTGATGTAGTTCTTGGCCGGGTTGGCGCTGCAGAAGCTGTCCAGGATGCTGTAATGGTATCCCACCCGGGAGCTGAAGTTGAGATAGACGTCGCTGACGATGGCGTAGCTGCGGTCGCCGAAACGTTCGCTGCCGAGCCGGGGCGGGTCCAGGAGCTGGCGTCCCATCACGGACCAGAAGCCGCCCAGATTCACCGGCCGGGGCTCCTTGTGCTCACCGGTGCGGGCTTCAAGCATCCCGATCACCAGCGCTCTCAGGGGGACCGAGCGCACCTGGTCCAACGTCACCGCCCGCAGATCCGCCGCCTCCGGGCACACCCCACCCCCCAGGTCGATGAGATACAAATCAATGGGCAGGGGCGCCTCGAGGCGCACGGCCCCCTGGCCCGCTTCGGCCACCCGGTCGCCGAGCTGAAAGAGCGCCTCGTAGGCCTTTTCGTGGATGTAGCGCATGATATCGTGAATGGTCAGGCAGTTGCGCGGTGCGAAGGCGGCGGATTTGGGATCCACCAGGTGCAGGGACAGGATCCGCTCGGCGCGTCGTTTCAGGGCCCGGTGGGCGACGCCATCGCCGGTGACGTCGCCATCGGCCGGGGTCCGTTCCACCAGTCCCACCACCCGGCCCTCGTAGATGCGGCCGTGGTCGGCATCGACGGTGACCAGCGTTCCCGGCACCAGCCGTTCGGCGGCCCCGGCCAGGTGAACGAGGGTTGGCACCATGTATTCTCTGGCCAGGCAGGCCATGTGCCCGGTGATATTGCCCCCCTCGGTGACGATGGCCCGGGCCCGGTCCATCACCATCACCAGTTGCGGCGAACTGTGGGGCGCCACCAGCACCGCCCCCTGGGGGAAAGCGACGAGATCGGCCTGGTTTTTCACGATGGCCACCGGCCCGGCGCCGACCCCGGGGCAGGCGGTTTCGCCACCGCTGAGAATCACCCGATACCCCTCCTCCGGCGGTGTCGCCTCCGGCTGCACCCCGCTGGCGCTGGAATCCACCCGCAGGGGCCGGGCCTGAAGGATCACCAAACGGCCGTTTCGGTCCAGGGCCCATTCCACATCCTGGGCCGAGCCGAAGTGTTCCTCGATGGCCATCCCGTGGGCCGCCAGACGCACGGCCGCCTCATCGGGAAGCGCCGGTGCCGACTGCCGGAAAGCGTCCACCCCGACCTCTTGGAGATTCCCATCGGCGGTAACCGTCAGCATGACCGGTTTGGCGCTCACTTCCCGCTCCACCAGCGCCGGTATCGGGCCTTTGTTCAGAACGAACCGGTCCGGCGGCACCACCCCGTCCACCGCATAGGGACCCAGTCCCCAGACGGCCTGGATGAGAATCCGGTCGTCGCCGGCATCGATGGGGTTGCGGGTGTACATCACCCCGCTGGCTTCGGCGGGGATCATCTCCTGACAGGCCACCGCCATGGCCGCCGCCTGGAAGGCGAACCCCATGTGCAGCCGGTACGCGATGGCCCGGTCGGAGAAAAGGCTGGCCACGATTTCCTTGTAGGCCGCCACGATGCGTGGACCGGCCACGTTGAGCCGTGTGGCGTACTGGCCGGCAAAGGACAGGGCGCCGTCTTCACCGATGGCCGACGAGCGAACGGAAAACCGCCGTGGCGTCCCATCGGGCGCCGGTCCCAAGGCTTCCACAGCCGCGGCGATGGCCACTTCCAGATCCTCGGGGACAGCGGCCGCCATGATGAGGCGACGGATTTCGGCTCCCACGGCGACGATGGTTTCGGTTTCGTAGATATCGAGCTTCTGCTTGCGTGCGGCGATGGCTTCCGCCAAACGGTTATGGGCCAGGAACCGCTCGAAGGCCGTGGTGGTAATGGCAAACCCCCGTGGGATGGACAAACCGAGCCGGGTGCCCACCTCGGCGAGATTGGCGTTCTTGCCGCCCACCGCGGCCAGCGCCTCCGCCCCCAGTTGAGGGTAGCTCAGCACCAGGGCCGTGGTGGGAGGCGTGGATACCGTGGGCGCCTCGGCGGCGAATTCTCCGATGGCGTTGAGGCGGGCCTCCAGCTCCGTCTGGCGCCTCCCGCAAATAATGGCAAAACTGCGGATCATCCGGCCGGTGTGAAACAGGGTCCGCAACCAGACCGCTTCAATATAACCGGGGCCGAAGGCCAGCCGCCCCCGCAGCTTGGCCTCGATGTCGGCCATGATACCGAGCAGTTCGGCGTTGGAGGCCAGCAGGATTTTAAAATTTTCGTATTTTCGGCGGAAGACGGCGGTGGTGCCCCCGTCCACCGCACCGGTGGCCGGGCGCCTGCCATCGCGCCGGCGGTGGATCCACTGGAGTACCCGCTTCACGGTTTCGCCTCCCCATGGGTTTCCAAGAACGATCCGCATCCCGTCCGGACGTACCGGGTGGCGGGTCCCTTGCCGATGCGCCGGAGCCACCCTTTTTGCACCAAATCGTTCAGGTCGTGCACCGCGGTGCGCGACGGGATACCGCCGGCGGCCTGTTCATAGTCGCTGCGGCTGAACTCGTCGACGGCACCGAGTACGGCCATGGCCCTGCGCTGCCGGGGATTCAGCCGGAAGCAAACCCCCTTTTCAGCCTCCCGGGCAACGGGGGAAACCCGAGGCGGAGGGGTGAAAGAGGCCGAGGGGGCCGGACCCACCGCCAACGCCGTCCCGTTTTCCCCCCGGGACCCGGCAACGCCGTCGAGTTGCAAGTCGTCTGCCTGGATCACGCTGGCATCGGCCATCACCGCGGCCCGCAGCAGACAATGGGCCAACTCGCGCACGTTGCCCGGCCAGTGGTAGCGGCGCAGCTTTTCCAGCGCCCCCCGGCTCAGGACCAGGTTCGGCATGTCGCGTCGACGGCCGATATCGCTCAAAAAATGCCGGGCCAGGGTCTCGATGTTCTCCGGGTGCTCCCGCAGCGGCGGGGTGTGCAGGGTCAGCACATTGAGGCGAAAGTAGAGATCCTCCCGAAAACTTCCCTCCTGGATCAGGGCCTTCAGGTCGACGTTGGAAGCGGCAATGATGCGCACATCCACCGGCACCTCGCGGTCGCTGCCCAGCGGCCGGATGCGCCGTACCGCCAGGGCGCGCAGCAGGGCCTGCTGCACCCGGGGTGAGGCCGCCTGGATCTCGTCGAGAAACAAGGTCCCCCCCTCGGCTTCGAGAAAAGCGCCCTTGCGCTCCCCGCGGGCCTCGGTGAAAGCCCCCCGGGTATGGCCGAACAGGGTATCCAGGAGCAGGTTCTCGTCCAGGGCGCCGCAGTTGATGGCCAGGAAAGGGCGATCGCGACGGCGGCTCAGCCGGTGGATCGCTTCGGCCGTCAGTTCCTTTCCCGTGCCGGTTTCCCCGAGGACCAGCACATCGGCCTCCACCTCGGCGGCCCTGAGAATTTCCTTTTTCAACCGTTCCAGCAGTGGACCGCCGCCGATCAGGCCCGGTACCAGATCGTTGACGGACACCGGGCAGGGCCCCTCGACCTCCCAGGCCACCTGGCTGGCCTGGGCCGAGGCGATCACCTGGTCCTTGAGCCGGATCTCTTCCATCTGGGCTTTCACGGTGGCCACCATGCGGTTGATGGCTCCTTGCAGGGTCGCCAACTCCAGGCTTCGGGTCTGCAAGGCAATCGGCGCCAATCGCCCGCTTTCCTCGATAACTTGCACTTCACGTGCCAGACGCAGAATGGGGCCGGTGACGGTCCGGCCGACGCCCAACAGCACCACCGCCACCAGGAGGGCCGAGGACAGGCTCACGATCAGGATAACGTTCATCTGCTTGTCGCCGGCCACCATCGGCAGGCGGCTCACGTCCACGAAGGCCAGCCCGGCGTAGACCGTGGGCGGCTTTTGCAGGGAGGTGGAAAAGCGGATGGGGCTGTAGGCCAGGAAATGCGTTTTCTGCCCCATCGGCAGATCCCCGTGGTCGCCGGGTCCCTTGATGCCGAAGTGCCCCTCGCGCACCTCGCGCACCATCTTCCAGAAGTAGCCATAGCGGGCCGCCGGCCGGAAAGCCTCGGGCAGTTCCGGCCGGCCGAGGGTGCCTTCGAGCCCGGCCCGGGCCAGGCTGGTGGAGAAGGTGGCCTCCGGCCGGTCCGGGTCGTCGCTTTGAAACAGGATCCAGCCGTCCAGGTCGAACAGATAGCTGTAACGGACTTCAGGGGTGCGCGGGTAGGACCAGATGGGCGACTGGGGGCTGTTGTAAAGCGACAGCAGGTTGCGCAAGCGCCCCAGGTCCACCGCCAGCAGCACGTACCCCGGCGCTTCGCCATGCGCCATCCACAGGGGCGTCACCAGAACGATCACCTTGGACAGGATCTTGCGGTTGGGGTTTCCCGCCGTGGGAAACCCATAACGCACCGCGCTGATGGACGACAGCCAAACCTCGCCGACCTCGAGTTGCTCGAAACGGTCCATCAAGGTGAAAGGGTCCGGCTCGAATTGCGCCATCTCGTTTGGCGCGATCGGCACGACCCGATCCTGATCGGAAACCCAGAACAAATGCGCGCCGTCGGATCGGGAGACGAACCCCACGGCGCGATAGGCGGTGGCGCCGGTGCGGGCCAGGCGCGCCAGCAGGTCTCCGAACCGGGTCCGTTCTTCCGGCTGTTGCGCCAAAAAGAGCAGATCCCGCCGATATTGCGCCAATTCCAGTTCCAGCTCCCGGGCCATGGCCCGGGTTTGCAGCTTCACCGAGCGTTCCAGCGCCAAGCCGATGAAGTGGTTGGATGCCGAGTAGGCGATGAAACCGGTGACCAGGATGATGGCCACCACCGGCGGAATGCCCCAAAAGGCGAGCCGGGTGTTGAGACGGCTGGAGGGAAAATGCGTGATGAGGGGCAGTTGCGCAATAATCCGTTGGTATCGCTCAAACAACGACATCTTTCGCCTCCGCGTTGGGTCGCTTGACCGGCGCCTTGTCACCCGGGGCTGAAAACCGGTTCACGATTCTGAAAAGCGGCGCCTTCAGCCACCAAGCCTCGCGGTCAGGGAAAGCAAAAATCGTGCAAAAATTGCGCAATGGCATTGTTTCTGCTTAGGCAACGGGTCACAACACCGGTTCGGATCTCCGTGAGGCCTGGGCGCCCGCTTGCGGAGAGCGGAGAACAGACGCAGACAATTCGGTTCCGGGTTTAAACTTCTACAATTCAAAAGGAGGGAAACGGGCATGAAACGATTCGCCATGACAACGATGGTGGTTTTGGCAGCCTGCCTGCTGCTGGCGCCGGGGTGGGCCTGGGCGGCCGGCGGCGGGGCCAGCGAGCTGGTGGTGGTGGCGGACACGCGCATCATCGACAACGGCTTAATGCGCTATGTGGCCAACCTGTACAACACCGACGTCACCCTGTTTGCCACCTGGGCCGTGGTGTTGACTGCCTTCTGGGGGGCCTTTCTGGGCTTTCTGATGGATTTTTGCATGAAGCGCACCGGCCTGGACCTGAACAGCCGCAAGATCGTCGAACATTGATCCGCCGGCAACGGCGACCCAGCAGGAGGACAAAATGATGGATACGGCAAGCTGGCTCTACATGTACATGCCCATCGCCGGGGTGAACATCTTCTGGCCCGGCTTGGTGTTGATCGGCTTTTCGGTGGGGGTCATCGGTGGCTTCTTCGGCATGGGCGGCGCCTGGATGGTGACCCCCGGCCTCAACATCCTCGGTTTTCCCATGGCCTTTGCCATCGGCACCGACATGGCCCACATCGCGGGCAAATCGATGATCTCCACCATGCGCCACAGCAAGTTCGGCAACGTGGACTACAAACTGGGTCTCGTGATGCTGGTGGGCACCATGATCGGCATCGAGTGCGGCGCCCAGATCGTCATGTACCTGGAGCGCCTCGGCCAAATCGGCTCGGTGGTGCGCTGGGTGTACGTCGGATTCCTCGCCCTGATTTCCTGGATGGTGTTCTACGACTACTACAAGGCCGTTTCCAAGAAAAGGGCCGGCGTGGTGGAGGGGGAACACGGCACCGAGGGGATCACCTGGTACAAGACCCTGCACAAAATTCGCATCCCGCCCATGGTGCACTTCAAGCATGCGGGGTTCGTCTGCTCGGCCTGGCTGCCGATTTTCGTCAGCTTCCTCACCGGCGTGCTGGCCGGCTTCCTCGGTATCGGGGGCGGCCTGCTGCGCATGCCGGCCCTGGTCTACCTCATCGGCTGCCCGACTCACATCGCCGTGGGCACGGATCTTTTCGAGGTCATGATCTCGGGGCTTTACGGCGCCTTCACCTACGCGATCAAGGGCCGCATCGAACTGGTGGCGGTCTTCGTGATGCTCACCGGAGCGGCCATCGGAGCCCAGATCGGCACCGTGGCCACCAAGTACGCCAAGGGCTACGGCATCCGCCTGGCCTTCGGCATCGCGGTGGTCTGTTGCATGATCTCCATCGTCCTGAAACAGTACGGATTTTCAGCTCCCGCGGCGGTGCTCATCCTCAGCACCATTACCCTGATCTGCCTTTACATCATGAAGATCATGTTCCAGGGCGCGGCCCAGGAATTGCGTGATAAAAAGGCCGGCACCCAGGCGCAAATGTAATCGGGACACGAAAGGAGCATATCCATGAAACTGGCCAAACCCATGATCCCCATCACGGCCCTGCTGGCGATGTTCCTCCTCGCCGCCGGCGCCTTTGCCAGCGAAGTGAGCCAGGGCAAGACCGTGGCCTATGACGAAGCCGCCAAAACGATTCAAATCGAGGAATACGACACCAATTTTTCCGACGATCACCGCTACGGGCAGCCCACCGGCATCGTCAGCGACTACGATCTGGCCAAGGCCAAGGTCGGCATCCCCCCCGCAGCGGGCGATGTGGTGCGCATCGCCTATGATCTGGACGGCGAGCGCAAGGTGGCCATCAAGGTGATGAACGTCTCCAAGCAGGATCTGCGCAAGAAATGATTCAACTCCACCACCGTGCCCTGCGGCCAGGGCACGGTGGGAAAGGACCGCTTCATGGACGGGATGAACGGCAAGCAAAAACTGGTGGTGGTGGCGATGGACCTGCTCTTGATCGCGGAACTCGGCTTCAGCATCCACCGGGGCGCGGCCAGTGGCGAAGACCTGACGGTGGTGTTTCTCAAGAGCTTTATTCCGGCGGCCATCCTGACGGTTGTGGGCGCCCGCTTGTTGATCCGCCGTTTTCAAAAGGAACCCTTGACCGCGGGCCCTCAACCCCACCCGCCGCTGGAAGGATAGCCCGCCGTGGCAAGGCAGCGCGGCAACCTCACCGTGGCGGTGTTCTGCCTCCTGGCCCTGGCCATGGCGGATATTCTCGTCGACGCCGTGGGCCACCGCCCCAACATCTTCAGGGCAGTGGCCGGCACGGTGGTCACCATCAGCGGCAAGCTGATGGGATCGATCCAACCCTACGCCCCGCAAAACGCCATTTTCGACAACCGGATCGTCGATCCGGCCCGCCTTGATGAAATCCTGGTCTGCGAGCCGGTTTATCCGGCCTTCCACATCCACTTTATCGAACTGAAGGGGCGCCTGTGGCGGGCCGAGTTGCAGGCCGACAGCGGTGCGGCCCCCGGCGAATACCCGATTTTCATCCGCCAGCGCAGCCTGCCGCCGGACCCGGAGACGCCGCCGCTGCAGGTACGCATCTTCGCCGACGAGGAGGCCCTGCACGCCAGCCAGACGTCCCTGTTTCGCCGCTACCTGGGGATTGCCCCCTGGACGGCGGCGGTGGGGCTGTTGCCGGTGGCCCTGCTGCTGGCCTACCGCACCTACAGATGCGCCGAGGGAAGCATCTCGGCCCTCCAGGCCCGCGGCCTGGGCCCCATCTACAAGATGGCCTACCGCAAGACCGGCTGGGAGATCCTCTTCGGCCTCGGCAGCGACCACGGGTTGCGCAACGGGGATGTGCTGCAGCTCCTGGACGCCCGTCATCACCCCGTGGGCCACGATGTGGTGGCCTTTCACGTCGGCCCCCAATCCGGTGAGGCCATCGTCGACCCGAAGGTCAAGCTCCGGCCGGGATTTCTGGTACGCCGCTCGTCGACGCGCCGCCCGGCGCCCGCGGACATTCCGGTACCGGCCCGGGAGCCGTGAGCCTTGACCCTCTGCCAGCCACTGACTTTACAGCCTGTAAAAAAGACCGACAGCTTCGGCGCCGACAGCCTACCGTTTTCATTGCCATCCTGCCAAAGACACGATCCCCGTTGGCCGCGATGGTCCACCGGGGCTGGCATGGCGCTTGCTCGATGAAAACGACAGATCGGCCCACAATCCGGCAGACGTTCCAGCGGCGAAACTTTACGGAAGGCGATATCCGATGTCCCGAATCAACGGTTTTCCCCTGCTCACCCCCGAAGAGGCCGTGGCCGGCATCCCCCATGGCGCCACCTTGTCTTTCAGCGGGTTCACCCCGGCCGGCGCCGCCAAGGTGGTCCCCCGAGCCCTGGCGGCCCGGGCCCGCAGCGAACACGCCGCCGGCCGGCCCTTCCAGGTCCGGGTCCTCACCGGGGCCTCCAGCGGCCAGGTGATCGACGAGGAACTGGCCAGCGCCGAGGCCGTCGCCTGGCGCGCCCCTTACCAGACCGGCGCCGCGATCCGCCGACAGATCAACCAGGAAAAGGTGGAATATGTGGACATGCACCTGTCCCATCTTCCCCAGACGGTGCTGTTCGGATTCTTCGGCCGCATCGACCTGGCGGTGGTCGAGGCCACCGATATCACCCGTGACGGCCGGGTGTTTCTCACCACCAGCATCGGGGCCTCGCCCACCTATCTTCAATACGCCGACCGGGTGGTGATCGAAATCAACCGCCGACATTCGCCCCGGCTCTGCGAGATGGCGGACATCCTGGTCCTGCCGCCGCCCCCCCACCGCACGCCGATACCGATTTTTGAACCCCTCGGCCGGGCGGGCCTGCCCTATGCCCGGGTGGATCCACGCAAGGTCATCGGCATCGTGGAAAACGACGCCCCGGACCAGGTGGCGCCCTTCTCTTCCGCCGGCACCAACGGGCGGTGCATTGCCGAGCACCTGGTCGATTTTTTCCTGGCCGAAATGCGCGCCGGGCGGATTCCCGAGACATTCCTGCCGTTGCAGGCCGGGGTGGGCAATCTCACCAACGCCGTCATGGCGGCCCTCGGGGCCCACCCGGACATTCCCCCGTTTACCATGTACAGCGAGGTGCTCCAGGATGCCATCATCGACCTGATCCGTGCCGGCCGCCTGAGCGGTGCCAGCGCCACCGCCCTGACCATCACCACCCCGAAGATGGCCGAAGTTGTTGAAAACCTGGATTTTTTTGCTTCACGCATCGTTCTGCGCCCCCAGGAAATCTCCAACCATCCGGGGTTGATCCGGCGTCTGGGGGTCATCGCCCTCAATACGGCCCTGGAAGCCGACATCTACGGCAACGTCAACAGCTCCCATCTCTACGGCACCGACATTGTCAACGGCATCGGCGGCAGCGGCGAATTCACCCGCAACAGCTACCTGTCGATCTTCATGACCGCCTCGACGGCCAAGGACGGCCGGGTTTCTTCCATCGTGCCGATGGTGCCCCATGTGGACAGCAACGAACACTCGGTCCAGGTCCTGGTCACCGAGCAGGGGCTGGCGGACCTGCGCGGCCTGGGGCCGATGCAGCGCGCCCGGTGCATCATCACCCGCTGCGCCCATCCAGATTACCGCGCCTATCTGCTCGACTATCTGGACAAGGCCCGGCCGGCCCACATCCGTCACGATTTAATGCGCTGTTTCGAACTGCACCGCAACCTCCTCGCCACCGGTCGCATGCGGCCGGGGGCGGGGCCGCCGGAAGACCCCGGCATCCGACACCCATGACCAAGGCGCCCATTTACCGTAGCCTGCGACGCCGGATCGTCGCCATCACCCTGGTGGTGTCCATCGCCCCGCTGCTGACCCTCGGAGCGGTGATCTACCATCAGTACATCAAGGTATTCGAGGCCCGTATCGAGGATCAGATCCGCCATCTGGCCCGTTCCCAAGCCAACGCGGTGGATGTGTTTCTCAATGACCGCACCACGTTGCTGGCCGTCCTGGTGGCCACCCGGAGCTTCGAGGAGCTGGGGGACCAGCGCCGGCTGGATGCCCTGTTCGATGTCATCACCCGCAGCGCCGACGGACTGGGTCTGGTGGACCTGGGGGTCATCGCCGCGGACGGCTGCCAGGTGGCCTATGCCGGCCCATTCGCGCTCATTGGCCTCGATTATTCCCGGGAAGCCTGGTTTCGCGAAACCATGAGCCGGGGCAGTCACATCAGCGACGTGTTCACCGGGTATCGCCAGCTGCCGCATTTTATCATCGCCATCCGGGGACACAGCGTCCAGGGCCCCTGGATCATGCGGGCCACCATCGACAGCCAGGTGTTCAACCGGTTGGTGCGCAGCGTCCGGGTCGGTGAATCCGGAGACGCCTACATCATCAACCCGGAAGGTTTTCTCCAGACCGAAGCCCGGCTGGCCGGTCAGGTCCTCGACCGCTCCGCCCTGGCGCCGCAACGCTTCGGCGAGGAGGCCACCGTGCTCCGGCAGCCGATGGGCAACGGCGCCACCCGGTACGTGGCCGGCGCCTGGCTCAAGAGCAAGGACTGGCTGCTCATCGTCAGCCAGGACAGCGCTGACCAGATCAACAGCCTCTATCGCACCCGGGATGCCGAAATCATCATCATCCTGCTGGGCTGTCTGGCCATCGTGATCGCCACCGTGATCACCACCCGCACCATCGTCTCCCGCTTGCAGCATGCCGACCGGGATCTCAACGCCCTCAACGCCCAACTGCTTCAACGGGACAAAATGGCCGCTTTGGGGAAGATGGCCGCCGGCATTGCCCACGAAATCAACAACCCCCTGGCCGTCATCGGCGAAAAAGCCGGCTGGATCCGAGACCTCCTGGACGATCCCGCCCTGCGGGACAGCGCGGTGCTTCCCGAGCTGATGACTTCGGTGGACAAGATCGAAAGCCACGTGGAGCGGGCTCGCAAAATCACCCATCGCATGCTCGGGTTCGCCCGCCGCATGGAGCCGCGCCTGGATGACGTGGACGTCAACCGGGTGCTCGGCGAGACGGTGGAGCTGCTGCAAAACCACGCCCGGGTCAACGACATCCGCATCGACCTGGACCTGGCCGACGACCTGCCGATCATCGCCAGCGACCAGAGCCAGTTGCAGCAGGTTTTTCTCAATCTGCTCAACAACGCCATCGACGCCATCGGCAAGGACGGCGTCATCACCGGCACCACCCGCCGGGCAGGCAAGGAGATCCACATCACCATCACGGACAACGGCCCCGGCATTCCTCCCGAGCATCTGGCGCGGGTCTTCGATCCGTTTTTCACCACCAAGGACCCGGGGCAAGGCACCGGCCTCGGATTGGCCATCAGTTTTCAGATCATCGAAAAGATGGGCGGGCGCCTGCTGCTGGAAAACGTCACGCCCCGGGGCTCCCGGGCCACCGTCATTTTGCCCGTGGTGATCCCTGAGCCCAAATAGGCGGTGCAACCGGCCATGGACGGACAAGGGAGGATAGCGATGAGACAGCCCACCATTCTGGTGGTCGACGATGAAATCGATTTTCTGGAAACCATCGTCAACCGACTGAGGAAACGCGGCATGGCCGCCGAGGGCGTGGATAACGGCCGGGAAGCGATCCGGCGGATCGTGGAAACGCCATTTGACGTGGTGCTGCTGGACATCAAGATGCCCGGTGGGATGGACGGCATCGAAGTACTGCGCCAGATCAAGGAGCAACGGCCGGAAACCGAAGTGATCCTGCTCACCGGCCACGCTTCGGTGGAAACCAGCCTGGAAGGCATGGAGCTGGGCGCTTTCGACTATCTACTCAAGCC
>JACDJA010001698.1_pt1 | contig 17652 bp, 13 predicted proteins | sample 7449241 | NCBI WGS metagenome assembly JACDJA01 (sample SAMN14253289, study PRJNA609438) | sludge metagenome | isolation source: initial anaerobic sludge | collected 2018-12-20 | reverse complement strand
TCCCCGCCGAACTGCTTCGAGAGCACCGTCGTGATCGCCGCCGTCAGCGTCGTCTTGCCGTGATCCACGTGACCGATCGTCCCCACGTTCACGTGCGGCTTCGTACGCTCGAATTTCCCTTTCGCCATTTCGAACTCCGTTACCCGTTCACCGTTGCCTGGATGTCGAACGAAGCGGACGCAGGCCGCTCATCTGCCGCTCGCCTGCCGCTCGCGCGCGCTTCACTTCGTTCGCGCCGAGATGATCGCGTCGGCGACGTTCTTCGGCGCTTCCGCGTACTGCTTGAACTCCATCGTGTACGTCGCGCGGCCCTGCGTCAGCGAACGCAGCGTGGTGGCGTAGCCGAACATCTCGGCCATCGGCACCTCGGCGCGGATCACCTTGCCGCCGCCGGCCATGTCTTCCATGCCCTGCACCATGCCGCGCCGCGACGAAAGATCGCCCATGACGTTGCCGGCGTAGTCCTCGGGGGTTTCGACCTCGACCGCCATCATCGGCTCGAGCAAAACCGGGTTGGCGCGGCGCAGCCCTTCCTTGAAGGCGATGGAGGCGGCCTGCTTGAACGCGTTCTCGTTCGAGTCGACGTCGTGGTACGAACCGAAGAAGAGCGTCGCCTTGACGTTCACCACCGGGTAGCCGGCGAGCACGCCCGCGGGCAGCGTGTCCTCGATGCCCTTCTGCACGGCCGGGATGTACTCGCGCGGAACGACGCCGCCCTTGATCGCGTCGACGAACTCGAAGTTCTCGCCGCCCGGCTCGAGCGGCTCGAGCTTGAGGACGACGTGCCCGTACTGGCCGCGGCCGCCCGACTGCTTGATGAACTTGCCCTCGGCTTCGTCGCAGCTCTTGCGGATGGTTTCGCGATACGCGACCTGCGGCTTGCCCACCGACGCCTCGACGCCGAACTCGCGCTTCATCCGGTCGACCAGGATCTCGAGGTGCAGCTCGCCCATTCCGGCGATGATCGTCTGGCCCGATTCCTCGTCGGTGCGCACGCGGAAGGAAGGATCCTCCTGCGCAAGGCGACCGAGCGCGATGCCCATCTTCTCCTGGTCGGCCTTCGTCTTCGGCTCGACCGCCTGGTGGATGACGGGCTCGGGAAATTCCATGCGCTCGAGCACGATCGGCGCAGCCGGGTCGCACAGCGTCTCGCCGGTGGTGACTTCCTTCAGCCCCACCGCCGCGGCGATGTCGCCCGCACGCACTTCCTTGATCTCCTCGCGCTGGTTCGCGAGCATCTGCAACAGGCGCCCGATGCGTTCCTTCTTGCCGCGCACCGAGTTCAGCACCGTGTCGCCGGAGTTCAGCACGCCGGAGAAAACGCGGATGAACGTCAGCTGGCCGACGAAAGGGTCGCTCATCAGCTTGAAGGCGAGCGCCGAGAACTTCTCGCCGTCTTCGGCCTTGCGCACCACCACCGCGTCGTCTTCGTCGTGGCCGGCCACCGGCGGGATGTCGATCGGCGACGGCAGGAACTCGATGACGGCGTCGAGCATCCGCTGCACGCCCTTGTTCTTGAACGCGCTGCCGCACATCATCGGCTGGATCTCGTTGGCGACGGTGCGCTTGCGCAGGCCCTTGCGGATGTCGTCTTCGGAGAGCTCGCCCTCCTCGAGGTAGCGGTTCATCAGCTCCTCGTCGGCCTCGGCGGCGGCCTCGACCATGTTCTCGCGCCACTTCGCGCACACGTCGGCCAGCTCGGCCGGGATGTCGCCGTAGTCGAAGCGCATTCCCTGCGAGCTGTCGTCCCACAGGATCGCCTTCATCTTGATCAGGTCGACGACGCCGCGGAAGTTCTCCTCGGCGCCGATCGGCACGACGATCGGAACCGGATTGGCCTTCAGGCGCACCTTCATCTGGTCGTAGACCTTGAAGAAGTTCGCGCCCATGCGGTCCATCTTGTTGACGAAGGCGAGTCGCGGCACGCGGTACTTGTTCGCCTGGCGCCAGACCGTCTCGGACTGCGGCTGCACGCCGCCCACCGCGCAATAGACCATGCACGCGCCGTCGAGCACGCGCATCGAACGCTCGACCTCGATCGTGAAGTCGACGTGCCCGGGCGTGTCGATGATGTTGATCCGGTGCTCGGGCATCGACAGATCCATGCCCTTCCAGAAGCAGGTGACGGCCGACGAGGTGATCGTGATGCCGCGCTCCTGCTCCTGCTCCATCCAGTCGGTGGTCGCGGCGCCGTCGTGCACCTCGCCCATCTTGTGGTTCACGCCGGTGTAGAACAGGATGCGCTCGGTGGTCGTCGTCTTGCCGGCGTCGATGTGCGCCGAGATGCCGATGTTGCGATAGCGCTCGATGGGTGTCTTGCGAGCCATGATTCGAACTCTCTACGGTTTGCGCGGCGCCCGGTGAGCACCGCGCGGGACCGGCGGAATTTGTGCCGGACCTCGGGGAAGCGGCGCTGCAGCGCGGCCCGGACGGGGCCGGCGCCGCCGCGCCGGATCCTCAGAAGCGGAAATGCGCGAAAGCCTTGTTCGCCTCGGCCATGCGGTGGACTTCGTCGCGCTTGCGCACGGCACCGCCGCGGTTCTCGGCGGCCTCCATCAATTCGTTGGCCAGCCGCTGGCCCATCGACTTCTCGCCGCGCTTCTTCGCCGCCTCGCGCAGCCAGCGCATCGCCAGCGCCAGCCGTCGCACCGGACGCACCTCGACCGGCACCTGGTAATTCGCGCCGCCGACGCGCCGGCTCTTGACCTCGACCATCGGCCGCGCGTTCTGCAGCGCCGTCATGAACACTTCGAGCGGATCCTTGCCCGAACGCGTGCGGATCTGGTCGAAGGCGCCGTACAGCATGCGCTCGGCGACGGCCTTCTTGCCGTCGAGCATCATGACGTTGACGAACTTGGAGACCTCGACGCTGCCGTACAGCGGATCGGGGAGGATTTCGCGCTTGGGGACTTCGCGACGACGGGGCATGGATTCACCTTTCTTCGTTCAGCTCGCACGCGCCACCATGGCAACGCGCGTGGCGGTCCGACTCGCGGCATGGCTGCGTCGCCGCGGGGACCACCGCTTACTCGGCACGACGTTCGCTTCGAAACGGCGCGCCGCGGGACCCGGAAAACAAAAAACGCGAGCCTTCGACATCGGCTCGCGCCAGCCGACCACCCGGGGGCTGCGCACGAAGCCGCAGCCGGCAGGCGATCAGGCTTTCTTCGGACGCTTGGCGCCGTACTTCGAGCGCGCCTGCCGACGATCCTTCACGCCCTGCAGGTCGAGCGAACCGCGGACGATGTGGTAGCGAACGCCGGGAAGGTCTTTCACGCGACCGCCGCGGATGAGCACGACCGAGTGCTCCTGCAGGTTGTGGCCCTCGCCGCCGATGTACGAGATGACCTCGAACCCGTTGGTGAGGCGCACCTTGGCGACCTTGCGCAGCGCCGAGTTCGGCTTCTTCGGCGTCGTGGTGTAGACGCGCGTGCACACGCCGCGCCGCTGCGGGCAGTCTTCGAGCGCCGGACTCTTGCTGTTCACCGTGGTCGTTTCGCGTCCGTGGCGAACGAGCTGGTTGATCGTGGGCATCTGCAATCCTCTGGTTCCCGGGCGGGTCGCCGCTCGCGTCGAACACAGGTCCGCCGCCAAAATCCGGAAAGCCCGCCAGTATAAAGGCACTCGGCTCGGCGGGCAAGTCGCGCTTCCGAAGCGAGGTCGCAGAACGCTACCCGAGCGGGGGATGGTCACCACGACGAGCCGGGACCAGCATATCGGCCGAACCATCGCGCAAAGGGGGCCGCCGTGAGCAACCGGATGAAGTTCGCCGTCGCCTGCTACGCCGTGAACGGCATCCTGGCGCTGGTGCTGGCCGGCCGGTACTGGATGGCCGATCGCTACATGCCCTACCACGCGCTCGCCTCGGGCACCAGCTGGGAAACGCTGGCTCCGGGCGTGCAGTTCATCGTGCTGGCCCTGCTCAAGGTCGCGGCCGCGGGCATGCTGGCCGCAGGCGTCCTGTCGCTGGTCGTGATCGCGCCCATCGCACGCGGCGAGAACTGGGCTCGCTGGACGGCCCTGGCCGGCGGCCTGGCTTTCCTGCTTCCGCTGCTGTACGTGACGGCATACGGCCGCATCGCCAGCGGCGCCCCGTTCCCGGTCGCGCCGACCGCGCTTGCCGTCGTCGTGGCGATCGCCGGCTTCGTCGCTTCGCGGGTTCCCCTTCGTTCGACGTTCCCCGCGTCGGCGGACCTGCGCAGGGCGCCGCCCGCGACCTGAGAAGCGCGGGCTACGAGCCCGGTTTCCCGTACTCGACGAGCTCCTGCACGATGCCGAGGTCGCGCGAGCCGTCCGGCTTGCGCAGATCGACCTCGAGCCGCACCCAGGTGCCGACCGCCGGTGCGTACCAGTAGGTGGTGCGAACGTCGCCCGAGCGTTCCACCGGCCGACCGTGCTCCATGGCCGGGCGGCTCCACCTGCCTTCGTGCGTGACGCGCAGGGTCTCGAAACGGCCCGCGGGCGTTCGAACGCTCTCGATGCCGTCGACGCGCGCCCGATAGCGGTAGGCGGTGACGGTGTCGCGCTCGCGCCCGCCGAGCCAGTATTCGTATTCCCAGGTCTTGCCGATCGCGAGCGGAAACACGAGCGCCTTGATCTCGCCGCGCGAGCGCGTGTTCGGCTCCAGATGCCAGACCGATCGCCTGACGAGGCGCACCTGCGCCGCTGCGCTCGGGCGGCGCGTGACCGGATGCAGCGTGCGCTGGCGCAGTTCGGCGCGATCGCCGCTGACCGCCGTGACGACGCGCTCGATCACCGTCGTGTCGTCGGAGGCCTGCGCACCGACTTCGTGCGCGGACCAGACCCAGCGCTGGCCGACTTCGAGCTCGGGGCGCGCGACCGGCAGGCGAAAGCCTTCGGCAACATCGGCCACCGGACCGCGCGCGCCCACCTCGGGCGAGCCGAGCGGGAACTGCGCGCAGGCCGACAGCGCCAGCGCGCAGCCGAGGGCGAGCGCGGCGCGCAGACGCGCCGCGCCGCGCCGCTCACTCCTGCGCTTCGCCATCCGGATGCACGTCGGCGGTTTCCTCCGAGTCCGCCGCGGGCATCGGCTCGAACAGCGCCTCGGCGGCCGCCAGCGCGGCCTGCTCCTGCGCCTCGCTCTGCTCCTTCGCGCGGCGTGCGCGGTGGAACGCCAGCCCGGTGCCGGCCGGGATGAGTCGCCCGACGATCACGTTTTCCTTCAGGCCGCGCAGTTCGTCGCGCTTGCCCATGATCGCGGCTTCGGTGAGCACCCGCGTGGTCTCCTGGAACGATGCCGCCGAAATGAACGAGTCGGTCGACAGCGACGCCTTGGTGATGCCCAGCAGCAGGTTCGCGTGCGTGGCGGGCTGCTTGCCGGCGTCGATCGCCTTGTCGTTCTCGTCGTACAACTCCGAGCGCTCGACCTGCTCGCCGGTGATGAACGGCGTGTCGCCCGGATCGGTGATCTGGACGCGACGCAGCATCTGGCGGACGATCACCTCGATGTGCTTGTCGTTGATCTTCACGCCCTGCAGCCGGTAGACGTCCTGCACCTCGTCGACGATGTAGCGCGCCAGCGCCTCGATGCCGAGCAGGCGCAGGATGTCGTGCGGATCGGCTGCGCCGTCGACGATCATCTCGCCCTTGTTCACCACCTGGCCGTCGTGCACGAGCACGTTCTTGTCCTTCGGGATCAGGAACTCGTGGGCATTGCCGTCCAGGTCGGTGATGACCAGGCGCTGCTTGCCCTTGGTGTCCTTGCCGAAGGAAACGGTGCCGGTGACTTCGGCGAGCATGCCCGCGTCCTTCGGCGAACGCGCCTCGAAGAGCTCGGCCACGCGCGGCAGGCCGCCGGTGATGTCGCGCGTCTTCTGCGACTCGAGCGGGATGCGCGCGAGGATCTCGCCGACGCCGACCTGCTGGCCGTCGCGCACGGTGATCAGCGCACCGACCGGGAAGCTGATCGTCACCGCGTGATCGGTGTTGGCGATCTTCACCTCCTCGCCGGCGTCGTTGATCAGCTTGACCTGCGGTCGCGCGCTCTTGCCCGTGGTACTGCGGCGCTTCGCGTCGATGACGACCAGCGTCGACAGGCCGGTGACCTCGTCGATCTGCCGCGCGACGGTGGCGCCCTCCTCGATGTTCTCGAAGCGGATCGTGCCGGGGTACTCGGTGATGATCGGACGCGTGAGCGGATCCCACGAGGCGATCTGCGTTCCGGCCTTCACGGTCTTGCTGTCGCCGACCAGCAGCAGCGCGCCGTACGGCACCTTGTGGCGCTCGCGCTCGCGGCCGTTCTCGTCGGTGATGGTGATCTCGCCCGAACGTGAAATGACGACCTGGTCGCCCTTGCCGTTGGTGACGTAGCGCATCTGGCGCGTGAAGCGCACGGTGCCGTTCGACTTCGCCTCGACCGAGCTGGACACCGCCGCGCGCGAGGCGGCACCGCCGATGTGGAAGGTGCGCATCGTCAGCTGCGTGCCCGGCTCGCCGATCGACTGCGCCGCGATGACGCCCACCGCCTCGCCGCTGTTGACCAGCACGCCGCGGCCCAGATCGCGCCCGTAGCACTTCGCGCACAGGCCGTAGCGCGTCTCGCAGGTGAGCGGCGTGCGCACGCGCACTTCGTCCACCCCGATGCGCTCGATCTCCTCGACCGTGTCCTCGTCGAGCAGCGTTCCGGCTTCGAAGGCCGTCTCCTGCGTCTCCGGGTGGACGACGTCGGACGCCGTGACGCGGCCGAGGATGCGGTCGCGCAACGCCTCGATGACTTCGCCGCCCTCGATGAGCGCCTTCATCGAGACGCCCTGCGAGGTGCCGCAGTCGTCCTCGGTGACGACGAGGTCCTGCGTGACGTCGACGAGCCGGCGCGTGAGGTAGCCCGAGTTCGCCGTCTTCAGCGCGGTGTCGGCCAGGCCCTTGCGCGCGCCGTGCGTCGAGATGAAGTACTGCAGGACGTTCAGCCCTTCGCGGAAGTTCGCCGTGATCGGCGTCTCGATGATCGACCCGTCGGGCTTGGCCATCAGGCCGCGCATGCCGGCGAGCTGGCGGATCTGCGCCGCCGAGCCGCGGGCGCCCGAGTCGGCCATCATGTAGATCGAGTTGAACGACTCCTGGCGCACCGGCTGGCCGGTGCGGTCGAGCGCTTCCTGCGTCTCGAGCTGGCGCATCATCGCCTTGCCGACGTCGTCGCTCGCGCGGCCCCAGATGTCGACGACCTTGTTGTAGCGCTCGCCCTGCGTGACCAGACCCGACGTGTACTGCTGCTCGATCTCCTTCACCTCGCGCTCGGCCTGCGACAGGATCTCGGTCTTCTGCGCGGGGACGAGCATGTCGTCGATCGCGATCGAGATGCCGGCGCGGGTGGCCAGGCGAAAGCCCGACTGCATCAGCTTGTCGGCGAAGATGACGGTGTCGCGCAGGCCGCAGCGGCGGAACGACGCGTTGATCAGCCGGCTGATCTCCTTCTTCTTCAGCGCCTTGTTCATCAGCGCGAAGGGAAGGCCGCGGGGCAGGATCTCCGAGAGCAGCGCGCGGCCGACCGTGGTTTCCACCCGGATCGGGTTCGGCAGCAGTTCGCCCGTTTCACCGTCCTTCGCGTACTCGACCAGGCGCACGGTGATCTTCGCGCCCAGTTCGACCTGCTCGTTGTCGAAGGCGCGCTGCACCTCGCCGACGTCGGCGAAGAACATGCCCTCGCCTTTCGCGGCGATCCTGTCGCGCGTCGTGTAGTACAGGCCGAGGACGATGTCCTGTGACGGGACGATCGACGGTTCGCCGTTCGACGGGAACAGCACGTTGTTCGACGCGAGCATCAGCGCGCGCGCCTCGAGCTGCGCCTCGAGCGACAGCGGCACGTGCACGGCCATCTGGTCGCCGTCGAAGTCGGCGTTGAAGGCTGCGCACACGAGCGGATGCAGCTGGATCGCCTTGCCCTCGATCAGCACCGGCTCGAAGGCCTGGATGCCGAGCCGGTGCAGCGTCGGCGCGCGGTTCAGCAGCACCGGATGCTGGCGGATCACCTCCTCGAGGATGTCCCAGACGATCGGCTCCTGGCTCTCGACGTATTTCTTCGCCTGCTTGATGGTCGTGGCAACGCCCATCGTCTCGAGCTTGTTGAAGATGAACGGCTTGAACAGCTCGAGCGCCATCAGCTTCGGCAGCCCGCACTGGTGCAGCTTGAGCTGCGGGCCGACGACGATGACCGAACGGCCCGAATAGTCGACGCGCTTGCCGAGCAGGTTCTGGCGAAAGCGACCGCCCTTGCCCTTGATCATGTCGGCCAGCGACTTCAGCGCGCGCTTGTTCGCGCCGGTCATCGCCTTGCCGCGGCGGCCGTTGTCGAGCAGCGAGTCGACCGACTCCTGCAGCATGCGCTTCTCGTTGCGCACGATGATCTCGGGCGCCTTCAGCTCGAGCAGCCGCTTCAGGCGGTTGTTGCGGTTGATGACGCGCCGGTACAGGTCGTTGAGGTCCGACGTGGCGAAGCGCCCGCCGTCGAGCGGCACCAACGGGCGCAGCTCGGGCGGCAGCACCGGCAGCACTTCCATCACCATCCAGTCGGGCTTGATGCCCGAACGCTGGAAGCCCTCGAGCACCTTCAGCCGCTTGGCGATCTTCTTGATCTTCGCCTCCGAGCCGGTGGCCTCGAGCTCGCGGCGCAGGTTCTCGATGTCGCGGTCGATGTCGATCGTGCGCAGCAGCTCGCGCACGCCTTCGGCGCCCATCATCGCGCGGAACTCGTCGCCGTACTCCTCGGTCTTCGCGATGAAGTCGTCCTCGGTCATGATCTGGCCGCGCTTGAGCGGCGTCATCCCGGGCTCGATGACGACGAAGGCCTCGAAGTAGAGCACGCGCTCGATGTCGCGCAGCGTCATGTCGAGGACCATCCCGAGCCGCGACGGCAGCGACTTCAGGAACCAGATGTGCGCGACCGGGCTGGCGAGCTCGATGTGGCCCATCCGCTCACGGCGCACCTTCGCCAGCGTGACCTCGACGCCGCACTTCTCGCAGATGACGCCGCGGTGCTTCAGGCGCTTGTACTTGCCGCACAGGCACTCGTAGTCCTTGATCGGCCCGAAGATCTTCGCGCAGAACAGGCCGTCTCGCTCGGGCTTGAACGTGCGGTAGTTGATCGTCTCGGGCTTCTTGACCTCGCCGAACGACCACGAACGGATCTTCTCGGGCGATGCGAGCCCGATCTTGATCGCGTCGAAGTGCTCTTCTTCCTGGACCTGCTTGAACAGATCGAGCAATGCTTTCATGAAAGACTCCTGAATCCTTTGCCCGGTTCGGTGAACCGGGTTGCGCGAACCTCGGTTGCGAACCTCGGTTGCAAACCTCAGTTGCGCTCGAGGTCGATGTCGATGCCGAGCGAGCGGATCTCCTTCACCAGCACGTTGAACGACTCGGGCATGCCGGCATCGATCGCGTGCTCGCCCTTGACGATGTTCTCGTACACCTTGGTGCGTCCGGTCACGTCGTCGGACTTCACGGTGAGCATCTCCTGCAGCATGTACGAAGCGCCGTAGGCCTCGAGCGCCCAGACCTCCATCTCGCCGAAGCGCTGGCCGCCGAACTGCGCCTTGCCCCCCAGCGGCTGCTGCGTGACGAGCGAGTACGGCCCGGTGGAGCGCGCGTGCATCTTGTCGTCGACCAGGTGGTGCAGCTTGAGCATGTGCATGTAGCCCACCGTGACCGGCCGGTCGAATGCGTCGCCCGTGCGACCGTCGTAGAGCGCGACCTGCGTCTTCGTCGGCGTGAAGCCGATCAGCTTCGTGCGTGCGTCGTCGTCGGGGTACGCGAGGTCGAGCATCCGGTGGATCTCGGGTTCGGAGGCCCCGTCGAACACCGGCGTCGCGAAGGGCACGCCTTCGGCGAGGTTCGATGCGAGCTCGACCAGCGCCTGGCCGTCGATCTGCGACAGATCGGCGCCCTGCCCACCGCCGTTGTAGACGCGATCGAGCAGCGCACGCAGTTCCTCGTCGCGCGCCTTGCGCGCGAGCAGGTCGCCGATGCGTCGCCCGATGCCTTTGGCCGCCCAGCCGAGGTGCGTCTCGAGGATCTGCCCGACGTTCATCCGCGACGGTACGCCGAGCGGGTTGAGAACGATGTCGACCGGGGTGCCGTCGGCCATGTACGGCATGTCCTCGACCGGAACGATGCGCGAGACGACGCCCTTGTTGCCGTGACGGCCCGCCATCTTGTCGCCGGGCTGCAGGCGACGCTTGACCGCCAGGTAGACCTTGACCATCTTCAGCACGCCCGGGGGCAGCTCGTCGCCCTGCGTGAGCTTCTTGCGCTTCTCCTCGAAGGCCAGGTCGAACGAATGGCGCTTCTGCTCGATCGACTCCTTCAGCGCCTCGAGCTGGCCGGCCGCGGTCTCGTCGGCCAGGCGGATCTCGAACCAGTGGAAGCGATCGAGGTCGGCGAGGTACTCGGCCGTGACCTCCGCGCCCTTGGCCAGGCGCTTCGGCCCGCCGTTGACCGTCTTGCCGACGAGCAGCCGCTCGATGCGCGAGAACGCGTCGTTCTCGACGATGCGCAGCTGGTCGTTGAGGTCCTGGCGGTAGCGCTTCAGTTCGTCGTCGATGATCGACTGCGCGCGCTTGTCGCGCTGGATGCCTTCGCGGGTGAACACCTGTACGTCGATCACCGTGCCGTTCATGCCCGAAGGCACGCGCAGCGACGTGTCCTTCACGTCGGAGGCCTTCTCGCCGAAGATCGCGCGCAGCAGCTTCTCCTCGGGGGTGAGCTGCGTCTCGCCCTTCGGCGTGACCTTGCCCACCAGCGTGTCGCCCGCCTCGACCTCGGCACCGATGTAGACGATGCCGGAGTCGTCCAGGCGCCCGAGCTGCGACTCGGACAGGTTCGAGATGTCGCGCGTGATGTCCTCGGGGCCGAGCTTGGTGTCGCGCGCGAGCACCGACAGCTCCTCGATGTGGATCGACGTGTAGCGATCGTCGGAGACGACCTTCTCCGAGATCAGGATCGAGTCCTCGAAGTTGTAGCCGTTCCACGGCATGAACGCGACGAGCATGTTCTGCCCGAGCGCGAGCTCGCCGAGATCGGTGGAGGCGCCGTCGGCGATGACGTCGCCTTTCGAGATTCGATCGCCCTTGCGCACGATCGGGCGCTGGTTGATGTTGGTGTTCTGGTTGCTGCGCGTGTACTTGATCAGGTTGTAGATGTCGACGCCCACCTCGCCGGCGGCTGCCTCGGCGTCGTTCACGCGCACGACGATGCGGTCGGCGTCGACGAAGTCGCCGACGCCGCCGCGCAGCGCGGTGACGACCGTGCCGGAGTCGACCGCGCAGGTGCGCTCGATGCCGGTGCCGACCAGCGGCTTTTCCGGGCGCAGGCACGGCACCGCCTGGCGCTGCATGTTCGATCCCATCAGCGCGCGGTTCGCGTCGTCGTGCTCGAGGAACGGAATGAGCGAGGCGGCCACCGAGACGATCTGCGAAGGCGCGACGTCCATGTACTCGACGTGCTCGGGCGACGTGAGCTCGGATTCGCCCGCCTTGCGCACCGAGACGAGATCGCCGGTGAGCCGGCCGCTTTCGTCGATCGCGGCGTTGGCCTGCGCGATCACGTAGCGGCCTTCCTCGATCGCCGACAGGTAGTGGATCTCGTCGGTGACGCGGCTGTCGACGACCTTGCGGTAGGGCGTCTCGAGAAAGCCGTACTCGTTCAGCTGTGCATAGAGCGCCAGCGAGTTGATCAGGCCGATGTTCGGGCCTTCCGGCGTCTCGATCGGGCACACGCGACCGTAGTGGGTCGGGTGCACGTCGCGCACCTCGAAGCCCGCGCGCTCGCGCGTCAGACCCCCCGGGCCGAGCGCCGAGACGCGCCGCTTGTGCGTGATCTCCGACAGCGGATTCGTCTGGTCCATGAACTGCGACAGCTGCGACGAGCCGAAGAACTCGCGGATGGCCGCGCTGATCGGCTTGCTGTTGATCAGGTCGTGCGGCATCAGGTTCTCGGTCTCGGCCTGGCCCAGGCGCTCCTTGACCGCGCGCTCGACGCGCACGAGCCCGGCGCGGAACTGGTTCTCGGCCAGTTCGCCCACGCAGCGCACGCGCCGGTTGCCGAGGTGGTCGATGTCGTCGATCTCGCCGCGGCCGTTGCGCAGCTCGACGAGGATCTTGATCACCGCGAGGATGTCCTCGTTGCCGAGCGTCATCGGGCCGGTGAGCTCCTCGCGACCGATGCGGCGGTTGAACTTCATGCGGCCGACCTTCGACAGGTCGTAGGCGTCCTCGCTGTAGAACAGGCGGTTGAACAGCGCCTCGACCGCGTCCTCGGTCGGCGGCTCTCCCGGGCGCATCATCCGGTAGATCGCCACGCGGGCGGCGGTCTGGTCGGCCGTCTCGTCGGTGCGCAGCGTCTGCGAGATGTACGGCCCGTGGTCGAGGTCGTTCGTGTAGAGCGCGCGGAATTCGCGCACGTTCGCCGCGCGCAGCTTCTTCAGCAGCTCTTCGGTGAGCTCGTCGTTCGCCTTCGCGAGGATCTCGCCGGTTTCGGGTTCGACGACGTTGTGCGCGAGCGCGCGTCCGAGGAGGTAGTCCTCGGGCACCGACACGTGCTTCATGCCGGCCGCTTCCATGTCGCGGATGTGCTTGGCGTTGATCCGCTTGTCCTTGCCGACGATCAGCTTGCCGTCACGGTCGACGAGATCGAAGCGCGCCATCTCGCCGCGCAGCCGCTCGGGAACGAGTTCGAGCTGCGCGCCTTCGTTCATCAGCCGGAAGCTGTCGAAGGCGAAGAAGTGCGCGAGGATCTGCTCGGGGGTGAGCCCGATCGACTTCAGCAGGATCGTCACCGGCATCTTGCGGCGACGATCGACCCGGAAATACAGGATGTCCTTCGGATCGAATTCGAAGTCGAGCCACGAGCCGCGATACGGGATGATGCGCGCGGAGAACAGCAGCTTGCCCGAGCTGTGCGTCTTGCCGCGGTCGTGCTCGAAGAACACGCCGGGCGAGCGATGCAGCTGCGAGACGATGACGCGCTCGGTGCCGTTGACGATGAACGAGCCGTTGGTCGTCATGAGCGGGATCTCGCCCATGTAGACCTCCTGCTCCTTGACCTCCTTCACCGTCGGCCGCGTCGCCTCGCGGTCCATGATGACCAGGCGGACTTTCGCGCGCAGCGGCGCGCAATAGGTGAGGCCGCGCTGCTGGCACTCCTTCACGTCGAAGGCCGCGTTGCCCAGCGTGTAATTGACGAACTCCAGGCGCGCGAACTCGTTGTGCGAGACGATCGGGAACACCGATCCGAACGCGGCCTGCAACCCCTCGGGGCGGCGCGAACCGGGCTCGACTTCGGCCTGCAGGAACTGCTGGTACGACTCGATCTGCGTCGTCAGCAGGTACGGCACGTCGAGGACCACGCGCCGCTTGGCAAAGCTCTTGCGGATGCGCTTTTTCTCGGTGAACGAGTACGGGGAAGCGGTGGCCATGAACACTCCGTGTCTAGCGGGAGACGATGGGGATGCGGCAGCGACCCGCGGCGGGGGTCGCGCAGGATTCGATTGCGGGGAACGGGGCAGCCGACGCCAGAAGCCCCCAAGGCGGGGCATCGCGAAACGACTTTCCGGACATCGAGGCTCCGGAGAACGTGGTTTGCCGGCGTTCCTGCGGCCGGCAAGCCGCGTTCCCGTGCAGGGCACGGAAGACGCGGGCGCAACCCGTCCCGCGCACCCGCCCTCGGGGGCGGGCGCCGGCTGCGGGTTGCAGGCGGGAAAGCGACAACGCTTACTTGATCTCCACTTTCGCGCCGGCGTCGTCGAGCTGCTTCTTCAGCGCCTCGGCGTCGGCCTTCGGGATGCCTTCCTTGACGGGCTTCGGCGCCCCGTCGACCAGGTCCTTCGCCTCTTTCAGGCCCAGGCCGGTCGCCGCACGGACGACCTTGATGACCTCGACCTTCTTCTCGCCGGCGCCGAGCAGCATCACCGTGAACTCGGTCTGCTCCTCGGCGGCGGGCGCGGCAGCGCCGCCGCCGGCGGCCGGGGCGGCAGCGACGGCGGCCGCGGCCGCCGACACGCCGAACTTGTCTTCCATCTGCTTGATCAGCTCGGACAGCTCGAGCACGGACATGCCGGCGATCGCGTCGAGGATCTCTTCCTTGTTCAGTGCCATTTCTCGATTACTCCGTACGGTTCGGTTCGATTGCGTTCGTGGAAATCGGATTCGAGGCTCAGGCGCCGGCCTGTTCCTTCTGGTCGCGCACGGCCGCCAGGGTGCGGGCAAAGCGCGCCGGCACCTCGTTGAGCGTGCGAACGAACTGGGCGATCGGTGCCTGCATCGTGCCAAGCAGCTTCGCCAGCAACTCGTCGCGGCTGGGCATCGTGGCGAGCGCCTTCACGCCGTTCTCGTCGAGAACGGCATTCGGCATCGCGCCCGCCTTCAGCTGCAGCTTGTCGTTGCCCTTGGCGAAGTCGTTCAGCACCTTCGCGGCCGACACCGGATCGCTCGAGAAGCCGTAGATGAGCGGCCCGACCATGCGGTCGGTGAGCCCCTCGAACGGCGTCCCGGCGACGGCGCGGCGCGCGAGCGTGTTCTTCAACACGCGCAGGTACACGCCCTGCCCCCGCGCCTGCCTGCGCAGCGCGGTGATCGCTCCGACTTCCAGACCTCGGTACTCGGCGACGACGATCGCCTGCGCCTTCGCCACTTCGGCGCAGACTTCGGCGACGACGGTCGCTTTCGCTTCTCGGTTCAGAGCCATTGCTTCTTCCAAAAATGGGCGCTCCGCGCAGGAACGAGGGTGAAGGGTGAAAGGCGGCCAACCGACCGCGAGCGGCCGGGACGGTCGCGCTTCACCCCTGCTTCACTCTCTTCCCGTCTTCGAAGCAAACCCGACTCCAAGTGAGGCGTTTCCGAGTCCGAGCCTTTCGAACCGGTCGTTGCCGACCGCTCCGGGGTCACTCTCGCTTCGGGTTCCGCCATCTGCGCGGGGTCGCGGGACCGGCCTTCGCGCCTGCGCGCCCGGCCGTGCCCGCGGATTAAGGCCTCGGGCCTTGCGGCCTTCGGCGCCCTGCGGTCTTTGACAACCCGCGGACCGGTTGCCGTGCCGGGCGGGAGAACCCGCTCGACCCGACGGCCGGCTCGCGGCCCAAAGTTCGTTCTGCTGCGTGCGACTTCCTCGATGCCGCCCGCATGCCTGCATTCACGCCGCCGCGGCGGCGGCCGCGGCGAACGCGGCGGTGTCGACCTTCACGCCGACGCCCATCGTGCTCGACACCGCCACCTTGCGCAGGTAGATGCCTTTCGACGCCGCCGGCTTGGCGCGATTCAGCGCCTCGACCAGCGCTCGCAGGTTCGTCTCGAGCTGCTCGACGCCGAACGAGGCGCGACCGATCGACGCGTGGACGATGCCGGCCTTGTCGGTGCGGTACTGCACCTGGCCGGCCTTGGCGTTCTTCACCGCGGTGACGACGTCGGGCGTGACGGTGCCGACCTTCGGGTTCGGCATCAGGCCGCGCGGACCGAGGATCTGGCCCAGCGTGCCCACCACCTTCATCGCGTCGGGCGATGCGACGACGACGTCGAAGTTCAGGTTGCCCGCGCGGACCTGTTCGGCGAGGTCGTCCATGCCGACGATATCGGCGCCGGCCGCGCGCGCGGCCTCGGCCTTCTCGCCCTGGGTGAACACCGCCACGCGCACGCTCCTGCCCGTGCCGGCCGGCAGCACGACCGAGCCGCGCACGACCTGGTCGGATTTCTTCGGGTCGACGCCGAGCTGGACCGCGACGTCGATCGACTCGTCGAACCTGGCGGTGGCAGTGGTCTTCACCGTCTGCAGGGCGTCGGCGAGCGTGTAGGTCTTCTGGCGATCGAGACCGGCGCGGATCGTCTTCTGGCGCTTCGTGAGCCTGGCCATCACACGCCCTCCACGGTGATGCCCATGCTCGCGGCCGAGCCGGCGATACTGCGTACGGCCGCGTCCATGTCGGCCGCCGTGAGGTCGGGCATCTTCGCCTTGGCGATCTCCTCGGCCTGTGCGCGCGTGATGGTTCCGACCTTGTCGGTGTGCGGCTTGGCCGAGCCCTTGTCGATCTTCGCCGCCTTCTTGATGAGCACCGTCGCCGGCGGCGTCTTCATCACGAAAGTGAAGCTCTTGTCGGCGTACGCGGTGATGACGACCGGAATCGGCAGCCCGGGCTCGACTCCCTGCGTCTGCGCGTTGAACGCCTTGCAGAACTCCATGATGTTCAGGCCGCGCTGACCCAGCGCGGGCCCGATCGGCGGCGCCGGATTGGCCTTGCCGGCCGGCACCTGCAGCTTCACGTAACCGGTGATCTTCTTCGCCATGCGGTGGCTCCTTCGTGAGTGCGAACGTCCGGCAGGCGCGCTGCTTCGTGCACCGGCCCGGACTCCTCGGGGGGACGCGGCTGCGCCCCGGACTTCAAACCTTCTCGACCTGACCGAACTCGAGCTCGACCGGCGTGGCCCGGCCGAAGATCGTGACCGAAACGCGCAACCGGCTCTTGTCGTAGTTGACTTCCTCGACGTTGCCGTTGAAATCGGTGAACGGGCCTTCGCGCACGCGGACCATCTCGCCGACCTCGAACAGCGTCTTGGGGCGCGGCTTCTCGACGCCCTCCTGCATCTGCGCCATGATCTTGTCGACCTCCTTCTCGGAGATCGGGCTCGGCCGGTTGCCGGTGCCGCCGATGAAGCCGGTGACCTTGTTCGTGTGCTTGACCAGATGCCAGCTGGCGTCGTCCATCTCCATCTCGACGAGCACGTAGCCGGGGAAGAAGCGCCGCTCGGTGATCGTGCGCTGACCGCCCTTCATCTCGACGACTTCCTCGGTGGGCACGAGGATGCGGCCGAACTTCTCGCCCATGCCGGCGCGATCGGCCCGCTCCCGGATCGCCCGCGCGACGCTCTTCTCCATGCCGGAGTAGGCGTGAACCACGTACCAGCGCTTGCTCATCAACGTTTCCACCCGAGAATGAGGTCGTACAGCGTGAACTCGAGCGTCTTGTCGACCAGCCACAGGAACAGCGCCATCGCCACCACGAACGCGAAGACGAGCAGCGTGACCTGGATCGTTTCCTTGCGGTCGGGCCAGTAGACGCGCTTCGTCTCGCTCCAGGAGTCGCGGGCGAACGCGAAGAAGCGCTGCCCGGGCCCCGACGTGGCGGCGATGCCTGCGCCGACGATCAGTCCGCCGAGCACGGCGCCCACGCGCGCGATCGTCGGCTGCTGCGCGAGCCAGTAGAAGCCGATGAGGCCCGCAAGCACCGCGGCGACGGCCAGGATGACCTTCGCGCGGTCGGCGCCGCTGGTCACGTTTTCGATCGTCTGATTCGACATCCGGATGGCCGCTCGACGCGACCGCTGTATTGGCAGGGGCAGAGGGAATCGAACCCCCAACCTTCGGTTTTGGAGACCGACGCTCTGCCAGTTGAGCTATGCCCCTGTGAAACTACGGCGAAAGGTGAAGAATCGAGACGTCTTCACGCCTTCGACGGCGAGTTACTCGACCACCTTCGTGACCACGCCGGCGCCGACGGTGCGTCCGCCCTCGCGGATCGCGAAGCGCAGGCCCTGCTCCATCGCGATCGGCGCGATCAGGCTCACCGTCATCTTCACGTTGTCGCCCGGCATCACCATCTCCGTGCCCTCGGGCAACACCACCGAGCCCGTCACGTCGGTCGTGCGAAAGTAGAACTGC
>JACDJA010001696.1_pt1 | contig 17681 bp, 20 predicted proteins | sample 7449241 | NCBI WGS metagenome assembly JACDJA01 (sample SAMN14253289, study PRJNA609438) | sludge metagenome | isolation source: initial anaerobic sludge | collected 2018-12-20 | reverse complement strand
GGGATTGCCGACGGCGATGCTCGGCACTTGCGGATCGAGCCGGATTGCCTCCTCGTTGGCGTTGATGTCGTACTCCCATCGCAGCCGCAACCGCGCCCCGCTCCATTCGGCGGCCGTCGCCGCCGGATCGTGATGAGGCAGTGTAATCGATGAGGAGCTAGAGGAAACATTGGATGATTGAGCGCGAACAAGAACCTCTCCGGTCAACGGCGTCAATTCATCGCTCTGGAATACCTGCGCATACAGGCGCACGGTATCATTCACAAACCCGACCCCGGCCAGAACATAGCTAAGGCGAACTTGATAGACACTGGAGAAACCCGTCGGATCGCCCAATCCCAGCATTGCGTAGCCGGCCGTATTTGCGCCGTTGGCGATGTAGTCCGTCATTACCGGCGCGCTGGTTGACTCATCGATTGTCTGATAGAAAGACGCACCGCTTGACACAACATTGAGGCTACTGTGATCGGCATTGGGCGTAAGCGTCTGATATGTAATTGAATTGAGATAGAACAACACACTGGCTGCGCAAACGCGCAATTGTGCGCCATCTCCAGCGTAAAGTGAAAAACGAGACCCATGAATTTCATTACGCAAATTGGTGAATCGCGTTCGTGAACTAAGCCCCGATCCGGTTTGAAATCCAAGCTCGTTGACCCCGCTTACGCCATGTAGCTGCCCGAGCCGAATTGGATATGAAACGCCTTCGGTCGGATTATTCCCGCGCCACGTTCCAAACCCGGCATGAGGCCCGGTCTTGTCCAGCACCGTCACATACCACCATGACGACCCCGACTTGCCGAAATCCAGCGCCAGATCGCCGCGTCGGGCGACGCGCCCAACGGCCGTTGTTGCAACGCGACACGTAAACGTCCAGCTTTGTTCACCGCCGTTTAGGTCGGTGTAATTAGTTACTTGACCATAGGCATTGGCAACGACCAGCCCGCCGCCGCTGCGGTCTACAACGCGCAACAGCACCCAGTCGCCATCGGCAAACGCGGCGATATTATTCCAGCCGGGCACGTCCTCGACGTAGAGCGTCGCCGATCCGCCGACGGCCGGGATGGTGAGGTTACGGCTAATGAGCGCCATCGATTCGGGTATATATTCCCCGCCGACCTTTACCCGCATGATGTCGGCAATGAATGATTGCACATGCAGTTCGTCGGCCATCAGCGACGTGAAATAGCCTGCGCCGCCATAGTTGACCTGCCAGCCCGTTTGGGGGAAAACACCAACGGCCGCGTGCGCCGTGCGCAGCGTAACGTCAGTGTGAATTTGCGCTACGTTGTCGGCCGGATCAATGATGAGCGTTTGCGCGGGGGCCAGCGTCAGGCTACCTGAATCGGTCACAATCTGCCGCGCGCCGACAAACGACAAATTGCCGTCGGCGTAAATAAGACTTGTTCCCGGATCGAGCGTAATGGAGCCGGGCGCTTCCAATTCAGGTGAAATCACCTTGTCGGCCGTCAGGAAACGCAGCGTCACGTCGCCAAAAGCGTCGGATTTAATCAGATGCGCAGGATTGGTTTTGGCATTTGTGTAGGACGTTATCGCGTGGAAGTGGCCGCTTCCGACAACCTGGCTGCTCGTTGTCGTGTCCAGCGTACCCGGTGTGCCCAGGCCGACGGCATTCCCGGAGATCAGCAGCCCGCTGTTGCCGAGCAGATTAAGGCCGATCACCTTGTTGCTGATGGACAGCCCCGCCCCGGCAAACGTATCGGCCACCCGCAACCCGGTGGAAGCGATCTCCAACCCTGACGGCCCGGCCAACACCAACGAAATAACCTGTCCCGTTGCCACACCGACAGCCGCATTTCCGGCCGTCACCGGCTCATGATCATTGCCGCCGCCGCCGCTGAAATTGCTTCTGTCAAGCGACCGGCTATTTCGCGCCGGGGCGTTGGTGTAGAACAGTTGGACATCGGTCTGCCGGATTGCCTCGGCCATCAACCGCTCATCGGTCATAATCGGCGATTTCTTGTCCGATAGTTGCAGCTTGTAAAGCAACTGACTATCACGGTACGTCGCCGTCACGTCGAGGACATACATAAGTCGTCTATTCAGCGCGTAGTCAAGATTGGTGACATAGACATACGTCACCGGCTCGATAGGAATAGCCGAGAGAACCTCGCACTCAAAATTCAACCGCTCATCATAATGCTCACGTAGCCACAGAAGCGCGGCATTATAAAGCGCTTGCGCCGCAAGCTGACGCGACGCGGCGCTGTCAGATGCCGGGCCAATCCCGTCAAGACGCAGATCGCGCGCCGCGTAACGGCTGCCGTTCTCTCCGGCGGTGTAAACCAGATATTCCCCGTCCAGCGAATACCCGGCGGCCACGGGAAACCCGGGGGGCAGGTCTTTCAGCGACACTCCCTTGTCACCGCTGCCTGAGCCGGTTGGTTTAACGCGCGTCACCATTTCGTTGGCGTCGTAATTCAGATTCGCGCCGGGCAGGATGACGGCCTCACTCATCGGGTTGTAATCGCTCTTGACGACCAAATTCAACGGATTGCCATATTGCGGATGCGTCACCGACGGAACTTCGCGTCGCCATTGAATCGATTTCCCGCCCTCAAACGAGCGGACGAAATACTCACCACTTTGCGCCGCAATCATTTGCAACGCCTGCAGGATACTGGCCTCTTTTCCCGGCGCTACAAACGAGCCGTTGGTCGTCGATTGATAGCCGTATACACCCCAACCGTCCCTCATATAAAGAACGTTTTGGAGCGCCAATTTCACGTCGGTATACAACCCGGCCGTCTCGGTGAAAGCCGCGCCGTACAAATAGAATTTTTGCGGCGGCGGCGCGGGCGCGGCGTCATCATCGACATTGACCTGCCACGCCGGATCGATAGTCAGCAACCCGCCGGCCGTATGGCCTGTGATTTCCGACCAATTCCCGTCGGCCAGTTCCACCGTCCAGCCGATTAGCGAGTTGGCGGCGTATTCGGCAGTATCGATTGCATCCATTTGCAGCGTTGTTTTGCCCACGGCGGTGGGCGGGCGGCCGATACGGGTTTTTGAGATATGCCGCAATCCGGCCGGGATGCTCCCTAACTCTTTAATAACATCCCGGCCGGTGACCTTGATCACCGTAACCGAGCCGCCGTCCTGCAGTGACGTTTCTTCAATCGCGGTGGATTCAATGATGAAATCCGCGATAACGTGAGTCAGCAACAGCCGGGAATTGGCTATTGTTACTATTACCCGGCGGCCACGCTCGAAGATGAAATCCGCATTTGTGTTAAAAAACGGAACCGTCACCGATGCGCCGCGGCCGATCTCGTGCCATATCCGGTTGCCTTGCGCCTCGATAATGTCCTCGGAGCGGTAAAGCTCCGCTCCAGAATCATTGTAGACCTGTAGCTGCGCCCGTGCCCAATCAGTCATGGAATAGCTCCAACTGTTTGAAATACAGCCGGATTATCGACCAATTGATCACTCCGCTGTCATCCATCTGACCGTCATCAACAATCTCGCCGTAATCGAGAACGGCCTGAGCCGACCAGGTACGGCCGCCGCTGGGCACCCGCACGCGCAAAATCCCTTGCACCCCGCTCTTGGCCATAATCGCGGAAAGCGTTGTGTCGACAGCGACGCCATCACCCGCGGCAGCGCCGTGAATCAATAGTTCCAATTCCTGTTCGATTGGGAATATCGGAGTAATGGCCGTGCCCGACACATTCATCGCCCGCCCGTTGGCCAGAAGCAGCAGACGCGCCGTACGCGGCGATTTAAGCCGACACACGAGCGGCGATATAGACGACGTGCGCAGATTTAGACCGTCGAATTGGTCAATGTAGCCGTATGGTAAATAAGATACTGTCACTACAAACTCCTGAATGCGGCCAGCACCCCGGTCTTGACCGCCCCGGCTACGTCGCCGCCGCCGTAGTTGTTGACGGTCAAATCAACGTAAGCCCCTGATGGAGTATTCCTGCGCCCCCGGTTTCTCGGTTCATCACCGTCATCGGGATCGGACGTGCCGGTCGTCGGCGTACCCGGCTCATCGCCCGTCGTCTCATAGCGTATTTTGATAACCCATTCCTCTTTGGTTAGATCGTCGAGCGACGTCTTCATGTCCCTGAAATCCCGTTCTGCGTCTCCGCTATGGGATAGTACGGTCGTTTCGTAAATGGCCGCGTCATAATCCTCCAGCTCAGTGCGATAGCCGCGAAACTCAATCATGGACGCCGGGTCAATCACCACGCCGACGGTCGTCGTTATGCCATCATCCGCGCCCGACTGTTGCGACAAATCACGATAGTAGTTGCCGATCTGATCCGATGTTGGCGCGGTACTGAAAAAGTCTTGCGTCGCCTGTAGATTCTGCTGAGCAGTGAGCGCCGCCTGCGCCGTCTCGTAAATACCGGCGGCCAGCGACTTGATCGCGCCCGCCTGCTGCGCGGCCGTCAGGCCGTAAAACTCCGTGCTCTGGGTCAACGTATCCAACGCGGCGGTTGTCTCGGCGTACTGCATCCGCAGATTGGCCTCCTCTTGCGACATAATGCCCAACGAAACCGCAACGTCGGCCAGTTGCGCGAAATTGCCCTCCTCAATTAAACGAGCGGCAATCGAGTTGTAAGCGCGTTCGTAATATGAATCCTGAATCGCCTGATTTGCGGCGATGATCGCCTCGCGCGCCTCCTCGGCCGCCTCGACGTCGCCGGTATACGCCCGGGACGCCTGCCCCTGTCGCTGCTCCAGCGCCGCTAACTGTTGTGACAGGTCGAATCGCTGACTGTCGGACAGGTCGCCCTCCAGTCGATCAACAATCGCCATATACTCAGCGCTGAAACTATCGAGGTCTTTAAGTTGTTTTTGGAGTTCCTTTTTCTGCTCGGCAGTCAAATCGGCCGCAAGCTGGCGCTGAATAGCGGCGATGTCGCCGGAGTTGTCGATTGTAGCCGTGCGCCATTCACCGGTTGCGGCGCGCAAATCCTGTTGCGCGGCAATCAGATCGTCAACCGGCGCGCCACGAAACGATTCACCGAACGCCTGATTCCATGCAATTTGCGCCTGCCGCGCCTCTTCGGTCGCCTGTTTGGTTCTGGTGATTTCATCAGCGTAAGCGGATAGCGCGCTAATCGCCCGGTCGCTAAATGTCTGGATATTTTGCGCCGCCTTCGGAATGTCCTGTGTCGAGGCGACCAGTTGATCGATATAGGCGTAGCCAATTTGACGGTTACGCTCGTTCGCTTCGGCCGCTGACTGGGTTGCATCGGCCAACGCCTTTTGCGCATTGGCGGCGGCGAAAATCTTTTGCGCCAGATCATCGTAGTCGGTAAATCCGCCTTCGATGCCTAGATCGCGGAAAATACGCGCCAGTGTCAGGAGGTCGATGCCTAGATAGGCGATGTCGCTCTGAAACTGTTGCGTACTGCCTGACGTCTCGGCCAGTTTGATGATGATATTGTCCAGCGCTTCGATAGTTGGATTGGCGACATTGGCGTTGCGGTATGATTGCGCGATTTGAGCGTCCGCCTGCGCCGCCGTTTCCCGCGCCAGTTGCATTACCTGCGAATGAGTGTCGACCAATTCCAGCGCATTGGCGTTGGCCTCCCGTAGCGCGTCATCCTGTTGACCGCCAATGATCTCGGCGGCCTTGATTGCGATTTCTACAAGTTCAGTCATCATCGGCAACAGGCCCGTGCCGAGACTAACCTTTAGTTCCTGTATTGCCGCGTCCCACGCTTTAAGCGTATTTGCATAGCTGCCCGCCTCGCGCACCGCTGCGCCCTGCGCATCGGCCGACGCCCGCATGATGATGTTGACACGCGCCTGCGCTTTTGCCAGTTCCAACGCCGTGCCGGTCAATTCCAGCGCCCCCATGCGGGCCAATTCCTGCTTTAGCACGGTTTCGGTCAAGACAATCCCGTAGCTACGCACGGCCTCGTGATTACCGACAATAGCCGATGTCAGGTTATGGATTACCTCGTCATCGGCCTTGTTTGAGAAAGCTGCAATATCGATGCCCAATTGCGTGACCGACTTGGAGAGTTCGGCCGCCTCCTCACGGGCGAATCCCAACGGGACAAATGTGTCTTGTAGCGTCGAGGCGAAACTAACAAGATCGTAAATCGACCGCCGATTACTGTCGGCCATTAACTCCAGTTCATCGCGGACACTACCCGACAACGTGCCGAAAACCTGGTCGAATTTCGCCGACGCCTCCTCGGCGTCCGACGCAGCCATGATCGTATCACGGCCGAATTGCAACATTTGTCGGCCGACCTCGAGAATCACGCCACCGGCCAGAAGCGCCTGGAACTGTTTTCTTACAATGTCGGCCGCCAGCCCTGAGGATTTGCGCGTCTCAGCCATGCGCCGCTCGGCCTGTTCGGCCCGCGCCGTCGCCGCCCGTAACTGTTCACGGGCGCGGGCCACGGCTATCTCCTCTTTTTCCGTTTTGGATGTCGCCTGTAACGTTCGCTGCCGTTCCTGCGCAAGCTTTTCCTCGGCCGCCGCCGCGCGGCTCACACTGCTGACGGTGTTGGCCTGCGCGCTCGCCAAACGTTCTTGCGCCGCTGCCGTTCGGAATGCCGCGCCCTCTGCCTGCTGTTGTACGCCCAACGCCCGGCTTTCAGCGGCGGCAGCATCCGCCGCCGCTTTGGCCGCCCGTTCTCGGGCCGCCGCCGCCTGACTGACGGCCGTCGCCACACGCGACGCGGATTGAATTTGCTCCCGTTCTTCTTGCGAGAGTTGGCCAAACGTCTGCGCCAACTTGCGCGCGTCGGCGTTGGCCTCATCAAACGCCGCCGACGATTTTCGCAGATTGGACGCGAGCTCGAGCGTTTCTCTGGACAGTCGCTCCAGGTCCCTCGTGTCGGCTCGTGCCCGCAGATTTAATTCAAGATTCCGCGTCGTCATGATGAGGGTTCCGTTCGTTTTCCAATCGGATAAATTCGGCCGTTTCCGTCTGCAATCGCGTATGAAGATCGAGCCGCCGCTTGTTGGTCAAAACGCGACCGTCGGCGTCAAACAGTGCGGAGATCCCGGCGGCTTGTTCCATCATCGCCATGAGATATTCGTCCTGATCGTATGCGCCGCCCGGCCCCGGCAACGTGTTGTAGCGCCGACATCGTTCGTGCAACTCCAGCGCCCAATGCGCGGCTACGTCATTCGGTGCCGTCCGATGCAACCACACCCGCAATGCCATTCCATCGAAAAAACAATTGCGAGTTTTCCCACTCGCGGTAACAACGGGATAGCCATACGGCAACATGGAGCGGCAAGTCGTCACCCGACTTGCCGCTCAACTTCTTTCCGTCCGGCCCGGTCATTTCCAGCTTGCCGAACAACAACGCCAATTCCACGTCGCCGTATCCGAAAACCATCCGTTTTTCGATGTCGGCCGGATCGGTCAACACAACCCCGGCAATCGGCAGATCGGCCTCTCGTTTTGGAAGTTCGTTGTAAAAACGTTGCCATTGCTTATGCATCAGCAGCGTCATCACATGCGGAAAGACGATCCGGCCGGGATAGTCGGGGAAGGGGCTTTCGCCCACACCATCCAACGACAGATATTTGATGTCCTCAGTCATATAAATGCGCCTCCTGTTTCAAAACTAGCTGACAACAACGTTGCCGGACACGGCCCAGGTGTAGCTCATCGAATTCGCATCCGACGACACGCCGGGAATATCGAGCCGGTACAGCAGGCCGCTCAGGGTGAACGTCGTGCCGGAAGAGGCGCCTTTCGGCTTGTAGATAACAGTTACGTTGTTGCCGTGTTTGCCGTTCAAAACCGGCCACAGGTCATTCGTCTCGCCGTCGGTGTAAATCGTCACGAACTCGAAATTTCGCGGCGCTTTCTCGCCGGTTTGGGTGAACGTGTCGCCGTTGATTGCCGAGAACGAATTGACCGCGAATTCGCCGCCCGACGGATTAATCGCCGTGGTCTGATCCTGAAACGCTGTGCCGTCCACGGTGATCGTCACCTGTACGGCGGTTGGGATATTGGACTGTGAAATCGTCATTTACTCACCTCACTAATACGGAATTACACGAACGTAAATCATGCCGCGTCGCCAGTTGACCATCTCTTGCGGAGATATCGGTTTGGCATCGGCAGCGAATGGATAGCAATTTGACCAATATGGAGGGTGCGCGCCCCAGATAGCACGCCATATGGCGTCATGCAGCGCGTTCAAATCGTGCTCGGCCGCTGCGTAGTCGTCATCGATGCGCACCTGAATATCGATGATGTAGTCATAACTCGTCTGTAAACCGTGCGGCGTATCTCCCAGCACCGTTGCCACAGACGTGACAACCGCCTGCGTGCGCAAGTCCGTCCGCTTCGTGCGATAGCCGTAAACCGCGTCCAGTTCCGACACGGCCCCGGCCAACGCCGCAAGCTGATCAAGACAGTCGTTCACCGACTGTTCCGGCAGGGACGGCCCGCTGAGTCCTAGAGCCATAAGTCGCTCACCCTTTCCAGAACGATATGTTCCATATCGTCCAGGATCGTTTCACCATGCATATCGGCTACACGCTCAAACCAATTGCCGTAAAACATTGCCCAAATCTCGCCGTATACGGCCGGTTGGCCGCGATTAACCGGATTGCGTGCATTCGGATCGATAAACACCGTGCCTTCAACGCCGGCGCCGAACGCATCCACTTCACCACGATGAGAACTGCGCAGCGTGCCGGTATCAACCGGCGACGCACCGGCGGCCAAATCGCGCAATTTCAGCGTACCGACGGCCACCGCCCGGCCCAACAACCCGGCGCCCGACGTATCGGCTACGTCCTGCAGGAAACCGCGATTGGCTTGCGCCAAATGGCCTAATCGCTCGAATTCGCCGATAGTGCCCGGCGACCAGCTATAATCGATCACTCTTCCTCTATCAGCAGTTCAACGAAATTCGCCGTGCCGTGCGGCCACCGACTGACGGCGCGTATCCGATAATCCACGCCGCCGGTCACGAGTCGCCAATCCGGTTGCGCTGTCGCGTCGGCCGCGTAGGCAACCATAAGCCGCGCCGCGAGCGCCATGCCCGCTCGCTCGGTTTGTTCCACCGACGCCGGATAGACCGCGCTACAGGCGACATCAACGGCCATCGTCTCGCGTGCATTCGGATCATTCCCGGCCGGGACGCGGGCGATGTTGCAACGATGCGACAGACGCAACGCACGGGCGGCGGACGCAACAGCCATTAACTCGTTACCACTACCTTTCCGGCGACATTGCAATCGATGTAGATATTGCCGTCGGTTTGCCGGGCGATATTCCAGCTAGTCGCCTTGAATTCGTGCGATTTGCCGTTGGCGACGGATATGCTGATGTCCGGTATGGTGACACTGACGTTGGAGTAGGATGTCGGCGACGGCACCTTGATCGTGAATGTTGCCGCGCCGCCGGTATCGTTTTTTAGGATGACGCGATAGTTACCGTCATAAGGGAACGTGACGCCGTTCCCGGCTCCAGTTCCCAACGTCGCGTAGGTCGCATCGGTGATATTCAGGCCGGTATCAGGTACGGCCGTTGCAGTGATCGCTGTTCTTGCCATATTCCCACCTCTCTAAAATTTGCCTACCTGGTCGTAATACGACGCCGACCAGTCGATATAAGCGCTTGCGCCGTCGCGTTCGTCGGCCACCGTGAAACCGTGCATCTCGCGCATGTTAGCGGCACGTTCGGCGAATGCGGCCGATTGCCTCATTTCCTCGGATTCCGGCCCCAGCCGATAGGTTCCGGCGTAGCGCGCCCACTGCCCGGCCAATACCTCAAAGGCGCGGGCGGCGGCGCGATCCAGATGGTCGTCTTCCAGGAGCAGGAACGTATCAAGCTCATCGTCCTGAAAGTTCCCCTGCCCCGGACGCGGCCCGTCATTCTCCGTCGCGTCACCGATTAACAGGCGCAACATCGAACGCCGATGTACAACGTGGTTGCCACTGGATAGATTGAACGTTGTCGTCATGTCAGCAGAATGATCCCGTTTGCACCAAACTGGAGCGTATAGTTGCCGCCATTGGTCGGCGTCGTCACCTCCCAGTAGGCGACAAGGCAATCTGTCGCGTGCGTGTCATCGTATAGAATCGCGTGCGACGGCGTGCCGACATTGAGCGCCGTCCATGTCACATCGTCGGCGTCGAATTTCGCCCGGTCGTTGGCCGTATCTTTCGTGACCGTTTTGTTGCTAAGCGTCGCGCCCCCGGCCGTGTACCCGCCCCCGGATTCCTCGTTGGCCGATACGTCGGACAGCGCGTTGTGGGAGTCGATATTGGGCGTGTATCCGGTTACAAGGATCATCTTGAACGTGTGACCGTCCATATCAATGTTGCCAAGCAACAGCTCCTCTTTGAATTCGTTGTAAAGTGCGCCATCACCCTGTGCCATAATTTCACCTCGTTGCAATAACCGTTCCGGCCACCCCCACCGGCTTTAGGCCGATAGCGATGTTTCCGTCATCGTCGATTGTCGTTGTCGCCTGCCGCTGTCTTTCGACCTCCAACGCTTGCAGACGCACGACCAGCGCGTTGTAATGTCGTTTGGCCTCTTCGTCGTCCTGCGCCTGAATGTAGGATGCCAACAGTTGCAATGCGATATGTGCCTGTAATTCAGTGTTCAAAACGAACTTCTCCGTACCTGAAATTCGCCCTCGGCGGCGGCCGTAACCGCGCCGCTGGATTCCCATCGATAACGCCACGTGCCTGCCGTATGAGGCACGAAATCGACGTAGTACGCCCCCGTCGTCGTGCGCGTGACGGCTAAATCCACGCCGTAATCCAAATCCGTTACGCTGCCTGTCGGGTCGGAATACTTGACCGTGACCACTGTCGGATCGACCGCCGCGCCGTCGGCGTCGGTAAAGGCCGCCGATAGCCGTACCTGATCGCCCAAATCGTAACTATTCACAGCACCCTCCGTGATCGGCAACCGTGACCAGGTAGCGCCGGAAGTCGGCGACCGTGTTTTGATAGTTGGCTCGATCACCCAACAAGACGCAGCCCAGCATCATGAAAACAAGCAACTGTTCGATGCTCAGTGCCGGGGTCATGGTTTGAAGAGGGACGAGCATGTCGCCCGGTATAACGCCGATTTCAACCGGGGCGAGCAACCCGGTGACGACCTGTATGAGCACCGTTACATCCGCGCCGATACCTGAGACAGACGCGGCAACAACCTCTATCGCGGCAAGCAGTGTTTCTACATCGATGACGACCGGCCCCGGCGTAATCTGAAACGGAACGGCGCTCAAAACGTGCGCCGCCGTCGCCAGAAGAACGGCCATCGCGCCGGGAACGACACTGAGGCTTTCGGCCGCCGACGCGGCTGTTAACGTGCCTAGCCCAATTCCTTGACTGACAACGAGATGGAGCGCCTGAGTCAACAGGGTGAAAGTATTGAACGTCAGCGTCACGCCGCCGGGCGTCACCCCGACGGTGACAGCGCCGCCGACGGCCGTCAGGACGTTGAGCAATACGTCCACCGCCCCGGCAATGACGGTTAAATCCACCACCTCTCCGGCGGCGGTGAGCGTCCCCAACGTGATTGTCGCCGCGTCCTGCCCAATCGTGAGCGTGACGGTACTACCGGCCAATGAGAGCGTACTGAGCGCGGCGGCAATCGCACCGGGGGCAACGGTCAGATCGATAACCTCGGCCGCGGCCGTCAGTTCGTCTATAAGCAGCGCTATCCCGCCGGGGGCAACGACCAGATCGTCAACCGTCGCCCCACCACTGAGGGTGCTGAGCAGAACCCCCACGGCGGCCGATACGTTGAGTTGCACCGCCGACAACGGGGCGGTTAGAGTAGTCAGCGACGGAGAAACCGCGCCGGGAGCGACGGTCAACGCAACGGCGCTCACGGTCAAATTGAGCGTATTCAACGGTACGGTTTGTGCGCCGCCGCCGCCGCCGGTGGAGTACTTTACGTACAATCGGGGCGCTTGCGAGACGTTCCCATTGTACGTGCTAACCCGAAAACTCCCGGCGATGTTAATCAACACGATGCCGATGTCGCCGCCCTGCGTCCAGCCGGGGTCGTCTACGATCTCCTGAATCACCCCCGAGATATTTGGCGACTGCCTGTACGCGGCCGTCCCAACATCTGCGGCATTCCACACGACACCCGCGCTGGTGAACGTCCGCGTGCTGATGTTCTCGTTCGTCGCCACCAGGTTGGCCGGGTTAATCTGACCACGCACGGTCAGATTCGGGCTATCCTGCGCGGAATCGGTCGGCCAAAGCTCGGCGTACGCCTCTACAATCGTCGCATCCGCCGGGATGTTCACCCCGCGTACGATGTACATGAAGCGCGGCGCGGAAGACGAAACCGACGTCGCCGTCCCGGACAGCGTTACAATCCCGGCGCTCGATTCCTGCGCATCGTCGTCGCCGGTGGAAACGGCGACGGTCAGATCGACCGTCGCCGCCGCCGCCGACAGGAAGAAGCGCCCCCGTTGCCGGGGTGGGGGATAGCGCCGGAACACACCCATCTGCCGCTAAAACTCCTCGACAATCATCGTGCCGCTCATCGAGAGTGAATCTGCCGGGGCGGCCATGAGCCGCACAACCAGCGTCGTGTTGGCCTGTGACGCGCCCGGCCGCGCTTCCGGCGTCGGGATATAGGCCAGCCCCGCGCGGATGTTAAACGCCTCGGCGTGCAAATCCACCGTCGTGCCTGCGCTGGCAATCGTCGTGTTATTCACCTCGGCCGTGAATCCCGCCGCCGCGCCCGCCGATGACGACAACGGCGTGGGCGTCGGCGTCGTGCCGCCGCTACCGCCGGTCGTGTGGCCCCGGATGATCTTCACCCGTAACATTTCCTCGGCCGCGTCGCCCACGTCGGTCGACTGCGACAGGTAGATCGCGTGAATCAACACCGGCCTGTCGTCTGCCGGACTGATTTCAAAAAAATCCTGCGCAGCAGTTACAGCCACGTTCTCAAAAGTTACAGCATACATCCGTCCCATTTTTCACTCTCCGGCGACACGTTTTGTCGTGCTACATCCTGATATAGGTTCTCGGTTGTCGAAATATCGGCATAGCCGTCATCGTCGCCGCCCGCACTCCGGCCCACGCGCCAATCGTTCGCGGCGGCGTAACCGAACACGTTGCCGCGACATATCCGGTTTCCGGCGTCCGCCAACCCGCCGTTCCTGCTATCTCGCCGTTATCGCTCACTCCGTTATTCAGATCGTATATCTCGGTAACACTGCCAATATCAGCCGTCCATGTCCATGTCGGATTATTGTTAGCATTCGACGCGACTATGAAAAAAGACAGGTCGCCGCCGTTGCCAAGCGTGACCCTATCTCCGGTTTGCGACGTGACGCTCGACGAATGAATCGGTGATGTTTGGTCCACGCCATACAGCGCCACGGCCGCGACAATCGCCCCGGCCATCGTGTTGCTCGTCGTCGCTACGATGTTGGCCGTTGAAACCGACGGATTAACCAGATACCACAGGCCGACATAGTAACTACGGCTCGTGGACGTGCCCGTCTGCTCAACCCCTGCCGTCATCCCCACGCCGCCGAACGTCACGCTGCTCACCGTCACGCCATTTTCATTGCCGCGTATCAATGACACCAGCACAACCAGCAGCCGATTCGTGCCCGCGCCGACCACAAAGTCGGACAGCGTATACGACATGCCGTTTACGGTGGAGCGGTCGTAATAAACGCCGGTGTTGGTAATTGCCACCGCGATTTACCGCCCGCCCTTCGTTTTAGCGCTTTTATCGCCGTCAGGCTGGGGCTTGTCAAACGTGCCCGCCGGGATGACGACCTTGCGATAGTCGCTGTAAATCACAACGACCTGGCCGTTCTCGCGCACGGCAGTCGCCATGATTTCGCCCGGCTCGACGCCCAAGTAGGCGGCAATTTGTGCCTTCGTCATTTAGCCCTCCAGCAGTATCAGCGTGACGGACACGTCGGCCGCGTCGCCGCCCGCGCCGCCATCATAGTCGATAGTGACCAAAATTTCAGTGTCAGCCGAAATGTGGGGATATTCGCCGCCGACGAAATCCGACCGGCCAAACATCGTAGTTGTGGCCGCCGCGCCGGTTACGGTCTTGGTAGCCAGATACGCGCTACCGGATGCCGCCGTGCCGATATCCAGAATGAAGCTGGTTGAATTGGCGCAGGCCGCATTGACGCCCTCAAGCGTCGCGCCGAACGGCAACCTGAAACGATAGGTTTGATTCGCGGTCAAAGCCGCGTCAAGAAACGAAATGGGCAACAGCAGGTGATTTCCAAGCATGATGTTTTTCTCCGTAAATGGAGGCGGACACCTGCCCGCCTCCTGTTTAATCATTAACCGGCAACGTTGCGCTTGCCGATGCCGCGCGGGCCGTTGACGCCGACGGCGAACTCGTCACGCACCTTGATAGGCAGGGTGTCGTTAGTGAACAGCAGGCCGCTCGTCTCGGACACAACCGAGAACAATTCCGGGGCCGGGTGCGAACGGCCGCCGGGATTCTGACTGTAGCTCATTTGGATAACCGGGTAGACCTGGGGGTCAACGATGTAGGCCCAATCGGTCGCGTCTGTCCAGTCGGGCACGACCAACGGGATCGGGCGGGGGTCGGCAAAGCCGCGATCCTGCGCTTCGGGGGTGTAAACCGTCGGCATCCCGTCACCGTAGCCGAAGACGGACAGGGCTGTATCGTACAATTCGGCCGGAAGCAGGGCGAACCGCGGGTAGATGCCCAGCACCGCGCCGCTGGTCAACTCCGTGTGCTGAAAGCACTCGCTGCGGGCCGCACGCCATGCCGTCGCGTCCGTGCCAAACGCGGTTGTGGCGACGTTGGCATGGCTGGAATGGAAGAGGACGGTCGAGTCCTGCGCCAGCGTCGGGCCGGTGCCTGACGCCTGCGTAAACAGGGCGGAGACGGCCGCGCTGCGGGTGCGAACGGCGGCGTTTGCCAATCCGCGCGGGATAGCCTGAATCTGTTGCAGATCGCTGTTTTTGATCGCTTCGCGACTGATACCGACGTAAGCGCCGCGTTTGGCAAACGCGGACGTCTCTTTCACGTCGCCGGGTTGCAGTTCGGTGTAGCCCGCACGCTCGGCGACAATCGGCAATGCGCCCAGCCCGCCGATGGTGATCCACTTCATGTCGTGCAACGTGCCGTTGTTCGGCTCAACAACCGCAACACGCTCGTACCAGCGCCAGTGATCCATACGCACCATCTGCTGCATGATCACCTTGTTCATGGCGTCAACGGCCAGGTTCGGCAGGGTCGCCGTGGTCGCGCCGTTGAACATGACGCGGGCCGGATCGAACAGGCCGCGAAACTCGCTATCGCCGGTCAAGGCGACGTAAAGTTGCGACAGACTCCGCATGTTGGCCGCCGGTGTGGCCGCGCCTTCAACGCCGAACATCCATTCGACGATGCTGCGTGCCTCGTCTTGCGCGTCGAACACCTGATAGCTGCGTGGGGCCTTGCCGCCAACCTGAATAACCTGCGCTTCCTGAAGCGCAGCCTGTTCGGCGCGCGCGTCGGCGATTGCCGCCTCAACTGCGCCGGGAGTTTCATACCGGCCGCGGGCGAGCCGCGCCTGAGTCGCCGCCGGCAAACCGGACGCCTGAATCATGGCCTGAGTCGCCGATTGCCGCATGGCAATCAGCCACTCAGTGCCCTGCTGAGCGACGGCCGTATCCTGCGCCGCGCCCGTGGTCAAAATTTCATCTTCCATGGGATTACACTCCGTTAACGCGGCGTTGGCCGCCAATGTGATGCGCGCCGGGGCATTATGCCGCCGCCGGTGCTCCAGATAATGCGCGGCGAAAACCCGCGCTTTGTCCGCGTCAATGTCATATTCATCGGCAATCTGCCGGAATTCGGCAGGAATCTCACCTGTTTCAAACAGCGGCCCCAACCATCGGTTGAAATCGCCGTCATTGAATCTGTCCAATGCCTGATACACAGCCGCCGCCAATTCGCTGGTCGTGCCGCGAAATACGCTAAAAAGCCCATCGCGGTTCGCCGCCGGTTCGTCAACGGCGTCCACAGCGTGCGCGGCGACAACGCGCAAGCTCGGATATTTATCCCGCGCGTTAGCCGGTTTGCCGTTGCCGTCGTCGGCGTGTTCCGTACCGTCGTTCAATACCCAAACTCGCTCGCCGTCAACGACGACCGACATGCCGAACGCCTCCGGGTCTTCTGTGGCCAGCGATTCAACATAAGCCCGCAAGTCGCCGCTAGGCGAACGCGCCGCCGACTCGCTCAAATACAGATCGCCAATTGCCTTGTCGCCGACGACGCGAAAGTTGCGCATCCGGCCCAGATGCTTGCCCAACCCGTCGGCCGACAGGCCGGGGTGGGTGAAGCGGCTTTTCAGTCCGTTCCGGGCTGCGTTGCCGAGCTCGACGAACTGACGTAACGTCGTGTGGTCGACCATAAGTCGATGACCCAACGCCTCAACTGCCTGCATGGCGCTTACGCCGTAAATGATGTGATTCTCACGGTCAATCGACGTCACGCCACCGTAGACGTTGAACCTCTGCAACGTTGTCATTATTTAACCTCCAATGCGATCCGGCGCGGATGAGGACGGGCTGGTGCAATGTGAGCCGTCGTTATGACTGTAGCCGGAACACTCAGCACTACGCGCCGCGCATCCTGAAACATGAGCGACGCACCAGGTATCAACACGCCGTTGACCGTCACCCGGTCGCCGTCCGGCCCGCGTTCGATGTGGACGTTGTTTTCAGCCTCAATGGACATTGCCGTTTCTCCATATACGGCCGATAGCCGACAGTTCGTCGTTGGCCTCGTCCCTTTCATCGGTTGCACCGGGTGTCGGCAGTAAATCGCGCATTTCATCGCGGGCCATATCCAACTCGTCGAGGATCGTTTCCACCTCGACGGTATCCACCGTTTCGGCGATGAACTGAAAGAAGTGCCGTAATACACGCTCGCGCAGCGTCCGGCTGCCGGTCGACAGCGCGGTTTCCAGTCCGTTGAACGCGCTCGCCAGTTCGCCGCCTGCCTGAGCAAGCAACAGATTGTCATCCCGACTCAAATCCGGCAGGTCGATTGTGATCAAGTCCCGGTTGGGCGCACGCCGGGCCATGCCCAATCCGTAAGCACGGGTATAGGCCACATAACACAGGTCAATCACCATGTCGGCTACTTCTTGTTGCCGACGACGCAAATGGCGCAAGGCGGCTCGCTCCATCGCCGTGGCCGTCGCCAAATTCACATCCATCGAATCGCCGTGCCAGTGCGGCGGCTGCCCCGCGCCGACGGCGATCATCATACGTATCGCTTGCAGGTCATTGGTAGCGTCAGCCGCGCCGAGGTTGGGGGTTTTCATGTCCCATTCCTCGCCGTCGTCGTGGACAATGATCGCGCCCGGCGGCGGTTTATTCTCGGAATATTTCTTCTGCGTAGCCGTGACGTTGCCGCGGCCGACCTTCACAAACCAATGAAATAGCCGGGCGAAATAATTTAACTCGACGCGATCTTCCAGCATCGCCGCGTACCTGTGCAACCACGGTATAACGGCGGTCAAATCGCCGTCGCCCCACAACGCACCCACCGGCCGGTTTATGGCGTAATGCAGCATCACCGCATCGGCCGTCACCGCGTCGGGGTGGGCGGGCGACAGCCACACTTTCGGCGGCTCACCCGGCCCCCGCCGTTCGTGGTAGGCAATCTCAGTCTCCCAATCGTTCTCGGCCGTTTCGATTTTCAGGATTTGCGACTTGGG
>JACDJA010001695.1_pt1 | contig 17691 bp, 16 predicted proteins | sample 7449241 | NCBI WGS metagenome assembly JACDJA01 (sample SAMN14253289, study PRJNA609438) | sludge metagenome | isolation source: initial anaerobic sludge | collected 2018-12-20 | reverse complement strand
TCCTGTAACCATGTCTGTAGCGCAGGAATGGCGCTTACATCAAATTGTGCGGTGATTTCGGCACGTTTACAGCCATGCCTGATTTGACTTGTGTCGGCGCGTCTGCCTAATACAAGTTCCAGTGCGTCGATTAGAATGGATTTTCCTGCACCTGTCTCACCTGTCAGAACGGTAAAACCGGGTTTGAAGAGCAGATCAATGTAATCAACTATAACGAAATTCTGAATAGATAGATTTTGCAACATGGATACTAACTAACGGCTGTTTTTCTGAAGGATGCTGCTCCAACCGAGTTTTTCCCGCAGCATACGGTAGTAACTGTGATGGACGGGATGCAGAAGTTTTATTGTTTCCGGACAGCGCCGAACCAATACTCTGTCATGCTCGCCCAGATCAAACCAGGAATGGCTATCTGTATAGATCTTTGTCTCAGTTGTATAATGAATTTTGATTTCAATGACTGCATCTGCACCGATTACGATCGGACGGTTGCTAAGTGTATGCGGACAGACAGGAACCAATATCATCAGGTTGAGTCCTGGGTGCAGGATCGGCCCACCGGAGGAAAGTGCATAGGCTGTTGATCCGGTAGGGGTTGCAATAATGAGGCCATCTGATCTTAAAGAATAAACATATTCTCCATTGATATGGACCTCAAGCTCGATCATGCCACTGCTGATGCCGCGATGAAGCACTACATCGTTGAAAGCCAGTTCTTTAAAGACGCTTTCCCCATGACGTGTGACTTCGGTGGTGAGCAGCATCCTGTTCTCTACAATAAATTGGCCCGCTAGCATGTCATTCAGGGTTGCATACATGGTATCGACTGTAAGATCTGTCAGAAATCCTAATCTGCCCTGATTGATACCGATCAACGGAACACTAAATGGAACAAGTGTACGAGCAATATTAAGCATGGTGCCATCTCCCCCCAGCACAATTGCAAGATCAGCCTGTCTGCCGATTTCTTCCAGAGCCACTACGGGATATTGGTTTTTGCCAATATGCGCGGCTGTTAAATCATCCAGTACCACGCTGGTGCCCCGATCAGTCAGATATTCTGCCAGATTCAGCAGAGGCGTCATGATATCGGGATTTTTGTGTTTCCCGATCAATGCGATTGTTTTGAATAAAGTGCTGCCCATGTATGAAAAGGGAGGTGGAACAGTAAAAATATCCGGATTCCTGCTGCAGGTGATCAGGATGAATTCAAGTGATTGTAAGTACTGGATATTACCGTAGCCTATCCCAAAAAAGTAAAAATGAGTTGAAAAACTGTATTCCACTTATATGTAGCATTTGAAATCCCCGCTTTAGGCTGTCTCTGCTCGTGGCAGGACCGATTCGTGTAAAATAAATATATGCTTAACGAACGCGCGAAAATTCTGCTTAAAACCTTGGTTGAACGGTATATCCATGAAGGCCAACCTGTTGGTTCGCGTTCGCTCGCCAAGTTTTCAGGACTGGATCTGAGTCCGGCCACGATTCGTAATGTAATGACTGATCTGGAGGAAATGGGGTTTGTTTCCAGCCCGCATACATCTGCCGGGCGTATGCCAACCACACTTGGCTACCGTTTTTTTGTTGATACCTTGTTGGTGGTGCAATCTCTGGATAATGAACAGATTACTCTACTGGAAAACCGGATGCACCCAAATAACCCATCGCATTTGATTAATGTTACCTCTCGCTTGCTTTCAGATTTGACCCAGTTTGTTGGTGTGGTGGTAACACCCAAGCGAATGGGAGGGGCGGTATTTCGCCATATTGAATTTGTGCCATTATCTGAAAAACGGATTCTCCTGATTCTGGTAACGCCAGAGGGGGATGTTCAGAACCGGATTATTTTTACTGAAACGGTTTATAACCAGTCTGACCTAATTGAGGCTGGGAATTTTCTCAATCAGCACTATGCTGGTTGTGCGCTGGAAGAAATTCGTTCCGGGTTACAGCACGAATTGACACAGTTGCGCCGGAATATGACAGATCTTATGAATGCGGCAATAGAAATAGGTAATGCTGCGCTGCAGGAAAGCAGTGAAGCAGTGGTGATTGCCGGAGAACACAAACTGTTTGATGTTCGTGATTTATCGGAAAATCTGTCTAGTTTGAAACAATTATTCGAGCTGTTTGAGCGAAAATCAAAGTTGTTGCAGTTAATGGAATTAAGTCGCCAGGCGTGCGGCGTTAAAATCTTTATTGGTGGTGAGTCTGATGAAACCATGCTGGAAGAGATCAGTGTGGTAACTGCACCCTATGAAATGGAAGGTAAAATTGTAGGTACTGTGGGGGTGATCGGTCCACGACGTATGGCTTATGAGCGCATTATCCCTATTGTTGATATAACTGCCCGCCTGCTTTCAAATAATCTGTCGTAATATCCCGCCCTCTATTTTTATGTCACGAATAATATTACCGGAGCCGGCTTATCAACACGGTTCAATTGATAGAGTCGGTGTTCTGCTGATTAATCTGGGTACGCCAGATGCTCCGAATGCCAAGTCCCTGCGAACCTATCTAAGACAATTTCTGAGTGAGCCTCGTATTGTGGAGTTCCCGCGCTGGTTGTGGTGGCTTATTCTGAACGGTATTATTTTGAATATCCGGCCAGGTAAATCAGCAAAGAAGTATGCGCAAATCTGGACGCCAGAAGGTTCTCCACTGAAAATACATACCGAGCGTCAGACAGAACTTGTCGCAGCTTTACTGAAGAAACAGCTCAATTCGGTTCCGATAGTTGAATATGCAATGATTGTCGGCAATCCATCTATCGCAGAGAGGTTACAGCGGATGAGAGAGCAGGGTTGCAGCCGGATTTTGGTGCTGTCATTATTTCCCCAGTATGCTGCCAGTAGCGCCGGTTGTGCATTGGATAGTGTTTTTACTGAGTTGGGAAAGATGCGTAATATCCCTGATATTCGCACCGTCAAGCACTACCACGATGATCCGGGCTATATTGCAGCATTGGCGCAGAATGTTCGTGATTACTGGGAGAAACACGGGAGGCCTGACAAGCTGGTTATCAGCTTTCACGGTGTGCCGCGTAAAACTCTGGAGATGGGCGATCCTTATCATTGTGAATGTCAAAAAACCGGGCGATTACTGGCTGAGGCACTGGAACTAACGAATGACCAGTATCAAGTATGCTTTCAGTCGCGTTTTGGCTTTTCTCAGTGGTTGAGTCCCTATACTTCAGAAGTTCTAAAAGAATTAGGCAAACAGGAAACCGGGCGGGTGGATGTTGTCTGCCCAGGATTCGTCTCGGACTGTCTGGAAACACTCGAGGAAATCGCAATGGAAGGTAAAACAACCTTTACCGAGGCCGGAGGGGGGGAATTTCACTACATTCCCAGCCTCAATGAACATCCGGAGTGGATTAAAGCGATGAGAGACATGATTCAAGCACACTTAACAGGCTGGGTTGTCCGGCAACCTTCCGAAGAGGATGCTGAGCAGTCGCGTAAACGGGCGCTGGAGCTGGGAGCAGAAGAATGATTAGTGCATCATTTGTATTCTTGTTGATTGATAATCCGCGCAGGGGATTTGCTCTGAATTGGAGCTGAAGATATGATCGATTTATATCTGGTTATGGTCGGGGGAGAAGAATGAGTACATTAATGATGAAGCTATTGTTCGCCTTCCTGTGGATCAACTTTCTGACAGCCTGTGCAACTTCTCCTACCGGCCGAACGCAGCTTGTATTTATGCCGGATACAGAGGTAAACAGCATGGGTCTACAGGCATTTGATACCTTGAAGCGTGAAAAGCAGATCAGTCATGATGCGGTGAGTAATCGGTTTGTCAGTTGTGTTGCCAGCGCAATTACCCGGGAAGTGGGGGGTGAATGGGAAGTGGTCGTATTTGAAGACCAGTCACTGAATGCATTTGCGTTGCCTGGTGGGAAAATTGGTGTGCATACTGGCTTACTCAATCTGGTGGATAACCAGGATCAACTGGCAGTTATCATTGGTCATGAAGTCGGGCATGTGATGGCTCGCCATAGTAATGAACGTTTATCTCAGCAGGTTGGAACAAACTTAGGAATATCGCTTGTCCAGGCAGTTGCTGCGCCTCAATCTACGTTGGGGCAAACTGCAATCGGTTTACTGGGGATTGGGGCACAGTATGGGATTATCATGCCGTATAGCAGATTACAGGAATCCGAGGCGGATATGATTGGTTTGGATTTGATGGCCAAGGCAGGATTTAACCCGTCGGAAAGTATAAAACTATGGCAAAAGATGGAGCAGGCTAGCCAGGGTGCACCGGTAGAATTCCTTTCCACCCACCCCTCGCACGCGTCCCGTATCCAGAATCTGCAGGCATATTTACCAAAAGCGCAACAATTACAGAAACAAGCGAATATTGCAGGGAAAAATCCACATTGTACTAAATGAAGAATATCAAATTCATTGGTAACTGCAGGCTGATGAGCAGCATCATTCGCTATGCGGTGACTAAATAGCTGTCTACTAATTGCTGGAAATTATTTTTTATATTTAGGAGATAAAAACAAATGTCGCAGAAACACCCTGTTATCGCTGTAACTGGATCTTCCGGAGCCGGAACATCCACTGTCAAGGCAAGTTTTGAGCATATTTTTCGGCGTGAACGACTGAATGTTGCTGTGGTAGAAGGTGACAGCTTCCATCGTTATGACCGTGAATCCATGAAGCGAGTGGTTGAAGAATCGGAAAAGAGTGGCGGGCGGCCTATCAGCCATTTTGGCCCGGAAGCCAATGAGTTTGAAAAGTTGGAGACCTTATTCCGGACATATGGAGAAAGTGGATCTGGAGAAATTCGTCTTTATCTGCATAATGAAGAGGAAGCCAAACCCTACAATCAGAAACCCGGTACATTTACTCCCTGGAAGACAATTGCACCCGGCACAAACCTGTTGTTCTATGAAGGTCTGCATGGCGGAGTGAAGAGTGATACAGCGGATGTCGGCCAGTATGTAGATCTACTGGTGGGTGTGGTTCCAATTGTTAACTTGGAATGGATTCAAAAAATATACCGTGATACTGCTGCGAGAGGGTATTCGTGCGAAGCGGTGACACATACCATTCTGCGTCGCATGCACGATTACGTTCATTACATTACCCCTCAGTTCTCACGTACACACATTAATTTCCAGCGTGTGCCAACAGTTGATACTTCCAATCCATTCATTGCACGGGATATTCCTGCACTGGATGAAAGTATGGTCGTTATCCGTTTTCGTGATTATCACGGTGCTGATTTTTTTCCTTATCTACTTAGCATGCTAAACGGATCGTTTATGTCCCGTCCCAATACTATCGTTGTTCCTGGTGGCAAAATGGGTATGGCGATTGAATTGATTCTGACGCCGCTGATTCTGGATCTGGTGGCAAAAAGCAAGAAATAGTTTTTCTGATATCCCCCCGTCTGGCTCTGATAGCAGACGGGAAATTCGGCTGTTCCCTCTTATATGACTGCTCTACTTACTGATCTCAACCCGGAACAGCTGGAAGCCGTAACCTGGCCACACCAGTCTGCTCTGATACTGGCGGGTGCCGGAAGTGGCAAAACCCGAGTGCTGACTACACGGATTGCGTATTTACTGCAATCAGGCCTTACTCAGCCGCAGAATCTTCTGGCAGTTACATTCACTAATAAAGCGGCACGTGAAATGGTTGCGCGTATCAGCACGATGCTGCCTATCAATATTCGTGGCATGTGGATTGGCACATTTCATGGCTTGTGTCATCGCATGCTGCGTGCCCATTATGAAGATGCAGGGTTGCCGCAGGCATTCCAAATACTGGATATGGCCGATCAGCTGGCTATTATCAAGCGGATACTGAAAGAGCGCTCGTTGGATGAAAAAGTGCTGGCACCCAGACAACTGCAATGGTTTATCAATAACGCCAAGGAAGAAGGATTACGAGCCTCACAGGTTGATACGCATGGCAGTTTCAATCGGACTCTGGCTGAATGCTATCAGGTGTACGAAGCTGTCAGTATGCGGGGAGGTACTGTTGATTTTGCAGAACTGTTGCTGCGTTGCTATGAGTTGTTGAGTCGCAATGAAATTCTACGGGACCATTATCGTGGCCGTTTCGAACATATATTGGTAGATGAATTTCAGGATACCAACCAATTGCAATATCAATGGATCAAATTACTGGCAGGCTCGGGCTCACAACAACATGCTGCTATTTTTGCTGTCGGGGATGATGATCAAAGCATCTATGCATTCCGAGGAGCGCATGTTGGAAATATGCGTGATCTTGAGAAAGATTTCAGTGTACCCAAAATTATCAGACTGGAACAGAATTATCGCTCGCAAGGCAATATTCTGGATGCAGCCAATGCACTGATCGAGAATAACAAAGGGCGTCTAGGTAAGAATCTGTGGACTGCTGCGGGGAAAGGTGAGTCTGTGCGGATTTATTACGCCGCTACGGATGTGGATGAAACCAGCTTTATTGTTGATGAAATCAAGGCTCTGCACGCTGAAGGATTGTCCCTCTCCGAGATAGCTCTGCTTTATCGTTCCAATGCGCAATCACGGGTGCTGGAACACGGTTTGTTCAATGCATCTATTTCTTACCGTGTTTACGGTGGTATGCGTTTTTTTGATCGGCAGGAAGTAAAGCATGCACTGGCTTATTTGCGACTGGTTGCTTCGCCGGATGATGACAATGCTCTACTACGGGTTATCAATTTTCCTCCCAGAGGAATTGGTGCACGCACATTGGAGCAATTGCAGGACCAGGCGGAAATACTTGGAACCAGTCTTTGGCAAGCGGCACTTAAGGCATGCGAGGGAAGGAAAGCTGTTACCACCAGGGGTGACCAGCCAGGAAGAGGGATAGCAGGTTTTGTTAATCTGATTCTATCCATGCAGCAGGCATGTGAAGGCCAGCCGTTGCCGGAAATAATCCGGCGTGTAGTGGATCAGAGTGGGTTGGTGGCACATTACCAGGCTGAGCGTGAGGATAACAATGAGCGCCTGGAAAATCTTAAAGAGCTGGTCAATGCTGCGACCAGTTTTGTGCATGAAGCCGAAGATGACAGTCTCACGGCTTTTCTGGCACATGCCTCACTTGAAGGTGGTGAGCATCAGGCGAAGGGCTATCAGGATGCAGTTCAATTGATGACAGTGCATGCTGCAAAAGGATTGGAATTTCATTCAGTATTTATCAGTGGCCTGGAGGAAGGGTTGTTTCCTCATGGAAACAGTCGTAATGAGCCGAATGGGCTGGAAGAAGAAAGACGTCTGATGTATGTGGCAATGACGCGCGCGCGTCAACGCTTGTATCTGAGCTATGCAGAGAGCCGTATGTTACACGGCCAGGTACGGGTGAATGTGCCTTCCAGGTTTGTTGATGAAATTCCGGAGGAGCTGCTGAAAAGGTTGCGATCATCCGGTTTTTCTGGAGCAGGGTATCGGCAGGAACTGTCAGGAACCGGGCAAAATACTGTTAGCACTGCCTATTCTCGCCAAGGAAGAGGGAAGCATACACCAGTTTCAGCAGCAGTCAGGGTGGCCCCGCAAGGACCGAATACGGCGGGGTTGCATATTGGTCAGCAGGTATCACACACAAAATTTGGTACGGGCACTATTGTAAATTATGAGGGCAGTGGATCTGATATGCGGGTTCAAGTGAATTTCCACCAGACAGGTACAAAATGGCTCTCACTTACCTATGCAAAACTGGTTCCTTTATAAATTGGATTATTTTGGTTCATCGTTCTCAATCTGGCTGATATTTTCCTTGTTTCCACCTGTGTCCTGATCAGATCTGGTATTTTCGTCTTGTTCGTAGTGAAAAATATCCTTGTAGCTGACATATGCTGAGGCAAATGCAACCGGGAACCATACGATGAAACCAAGTCCGTAGAGCATGGCTGAAAGCATGGCAAGAATAAACAGGACAATAAAGTAAATCTGGAAAGCAAAGAGATTTTTCAGGCACGCAAAAAAACTTTTACGTATAGCGATGAGAGGGGGCATTTTCTCAAAGATCACCAGCATGGGAGCAAACCAGATTGCCATCAGCAGCGGAATAGTTAGTAGCAGGGAAAATAAAGTAGCAGATAATATGTCGTTCATGACCCCGGCCAGCTCGGTTTCATCAAATCGTTTGCCATGCAGCCACATGTCAATGGCGGCATCTCCTCCACGCAGCATGAAGAACCCAGTAATCAGAACATCACCGACCAGGTAAATTCCACCGATCGTAATAAGGGGTAGGGTATATTTCTTGAATCCGTAAAACAGATATTCCAGTTCCAGTTTACCGTTTAGATCCAGCTGCCTGCATCCAGCCATAATGCCGGCCACAAAGACAGGTACGGTCAATATGCCGACAAGACTCCCCAAGTAAGGGATAAGCCCCAGCGTCGTTCCGATCAGCAAATAAGTAAAACATAGAAAGATCCAGTTAAGGGGTGCCTGGCGGAAAAAGTAAAAACCACTCAAAATCCACTGTAATCCCTGTTTTCCGCGTACATATCGTGCTTCCATCGTATTTCTCCAGTAATTAAAGTACGCCCGGCCAGAATTTTAATTGTTTATAGAGCGTATGTGAAAAGGATAACGATAATCTGTTTGGCTTCAAGCCTGAAGAGAGGGTAGTACACTCGGATTGGTCAGATGGTATTCCAGAATTTTTCTGAAGTATTTTGGATCCTTTTTATGTGTCAACTCACCCGGGCGAGGCAGATAATAGTCATATAGACGTGATAACCAAAAACGCAGTGCACCTGCCCGTAGCATAGCAGGCCAGGCAGGGTATTCTTCCGCTGTTAATGGTCGGGCGGCCTGGTAGGCCTTCACGAGAGCATGCATGCGCGCTTTGTCCATTACGCCGTCCCCAAGCGTACACCAGTCGTTTGCAGTAATAGCCAGATCGTATAGTAAAGCATCATTACAGGCAAAGTAGAAGTCGATAATTCCGCCAATGCCGGTGGATGTAAATAAAACGTTATCACGGAAAAGATCGGCATGGATAATGCCTTGAGGAAGGTTGGTTGTGCGCTGCTTTATCTGGAATTGCAACTCCTCATCGAGCAGGCTTTGCTCCGAGCGGGAAAGGAAGGGCATGACTGTTCCAGCAGTAGTTTGCCACCAATCCAGTCCGCGTGGGTTTCTGTTTTTACCATTGTAGTTTAGTCCTGCCAGGTGCATTTTGGCGAGTATTTCTCCGACCTGTGCACATTGTTCTTCTCTGATTTGTGTCATGGATTGCCCGGGTAGAAAGCTCACAATAGAGGCCGGTTTGCCATTGAGAGTACCTAGCAAAGCGTGATCTTGTGATTCAATAGGTTTGGGGCAGGGAATACCCTGCTCGGAGAGATACGCCATCAGATTGAGATAAAAGGGCAATTCAGTGCTGGTTAGCTTCTCGAACAGAGTGAGAATAAATTTGCCTTGTGTCGTGGTAACAAAATAATTGGTATTTTCGATTCCGGATGAAATACCCTGCAAATCAGTCAGTGATCCAAGTGAGTAATTCTGCAGCCAGACGGCAAGTTGCTTTTTGGTAACCGGGGTGAAAACAGACATGAATGAAGTACTGAAAAGGCAGTTTGTAAAGGATGGGATGGCAAATAAACCAGCAAGTTTACTGGAGATCGCTCAGGTTCCGGTGAATCTTGCTCAAAAGCGGTAAATCTCCCACATTGGAACACTTACACCAGATCCCATATCCCCAGGGTGAGTTATGCCGGCAGCACTGCGCCGGTTCAGGAGGTAATAAGGTTTTCCGATTCGAGGGGTGATTTTGATCATGTATAACTCACCATTAACACGATATTCCTCGATTGTTCTGTCTTTTCCTTCATGGATTGTTATTTCTGGCTCAAGAGATGGATCCAGCCCCAGTTCGGGGGGAAGGACACTCTCTTCGCCGCTAGAAGGAGGTTCTGGAATCTCTGGTAATGGAATCAGGTTATCCGGTTGCGGTTTGTTTTGTGCGAATACCAAAGAGGATATCCAGACCAGATTGCTGCAGAAAAATAAAATAATTACTGGCCTCATGCTGATATCCGGATGGTTGGAATATTCTGGTATTTGTCTGATGAAATAAATCTGTCGATGTCAAAGATTGAGTTGTATGTTACGTTCAGTAGCTGAAGGCTCAAACCCGGAAGTTTCGTAGTAACGGAAAATTGCGTCTACGACTTGAGCGGGTTCATCAACAATTTGAATGAGATCCATATCTTCTGGAGAGATGAAATTATCCTGGACGAGTACCTGGCGAAACCAGTCTATTATTCCCTGCCAGAAATCTGAGCAGACCAGAATGATTGGCATCTTGCGGGTTTTTCCAGTTTGGACTAGGGTCAGTGCTTCCATTAGTTCATCTAGTGTGCCGAATCCACCCGGCATCACGACGTAGGCAGTTGCAAACTTGATGAACATATACTTGCGAGCAAAGAAATGGCGGAAAGTCTGGCTGATATCCTGATAAACGTTGCGGCGTTGTTCGTGTGGTAGCTGAATGTTTAGCCCTACACTGGGAGATTTGCCATAAAAAGCGCCTTTGTTGGCAGCTTCCATAATGCCTGGCCCTCCACCGGATATGACTGAGAATCCAGCATCCGACAATTGTCTTGCAATTGCTTCGGTTAATTTATAATGCGGATGGTCGGGATGAGTTCTGGCGCTGCCAAAAATACTGATGGCGGGCTGGATACATTCGAGTCGCTCCGTGCCTTCAACAAATTCTGCCACAATACCGAAAACCCGCCATGATTCTCTGGCTGACCAGGGTTTTTCCAGGGTAAGGGCATCCCCCAACTTTGCTTGTAAACTCATAAAGGTCCTTATTTGATGAAAACACTCGTGCTGGTTGATGGCTCTTCTTACCTGTATCGTGCCTTTCATGCGTTGCCCGATTTACGTAATCGCCTGAATGAACCGACTGGTGCAATTTATGGCGTACTGAATATGCTGCGTCGCTTGTATAAGGAATACCAGCCAGATTATAGCGCGTGTGTGTTTGACGCAAAAGGTAAAACGTTCCGGGAAGAGATTTATCCGCAATATAAAGCAAACCGTCCGCCGATGCCGGCAGATTTGGCTGGCCAGATAGATCCCTTGTATGCCTGTATCCGGGCAATGGGCTGGCCGCTACTGGTGGAAGAGCGGGTCGAGGCGGATGATGTCATCGGTACGCTGGCCAGACGTGCAGCAGGTGAACGGATACAATGTGTTATATCGACGGGTGACAAGGATATTGCGCAATTGGTTGCGCCAGGTATACGACTGGTAAATACCATGAATAGTGAATCACTGGATGAGGCGGGTGTGCTGCAAAAATTCGGTGTGATGCCTGCGCAAATCATCGATTTTCTGGCGTTGGTGGGGGATAGTGTAGATAACATTCCCGGCGTAGAAAAAGTAGGCCCCAAAACTGCGGTGAAATGGCTTAATCAATATGGCTCGTTGAATAATCTGATCGCACATGCACATGAAATAAAGGGTGTGGTGGGTGAAAATTTGCGCAAGGCACTGGATTGGTTACAGGTTTCAAGAGAGTTGCTAACAATCAAGTGCGATGTTCCGCTTGCAATGGGTTGGCAGGATCTGGTTGCTGCTCCTCTTGATGTTGCTCGGTTGATGGCGCTTTATGAGCATCTTGAATTCCGAAGTTGGTTACGTGAACTCAGGCAATCAGATTCTGAAACAGGCCCAGCAACTATACCTATGTATGATCCATTAGTGCCGGGAGAAAGAAACAGCGATAGCCGGGATTATCAAATCATCCTGACTGATTCCCAATTTGAAGAATGGGTCCAGCAATGCGAGTCTGCTGAACTGGTTTCGATTGATACCGAAACAACCAGCCTGAATCCAATGGAGGCTGAACTGGTGGGGCTTTCGTTATGTACGGAGCCGAGGCACGCAGCTTATATACCGCTGGCACATCATTATCAGGGTGTGCCTTCACAGCTAAATCGTGAACAGGTACTGCAACGGTTGAAGCCCTGGCTGGAAAATAGTGATATACCCAAGGTAGGGCAGAATCTGAAATACGATCGGCATGTGTTTGCTAACCATGGGGTCATGCTGAACGGAATCGCGCACGATACGCTGTTGCAATCGTATGTGCTGGAATCCCATCTGTCACACGATCTGGACAGTCTGGCCCGCCGACATTTGGATATCCAGACCATCAGCTATGATGATGTAACCGGGAAGGGCGCAAAGCGTATCGGGTTTGAACAGGTGGAAATTCAACAAGCGGGGATTTATGCTGCTGAAGATGCTGATATTCCCTTGCGTCTGCATCATTTTTTGTATCCAATCATCAGTAAGGATGCTCATCTTGGACATATTTATCAGCAGATTGAAATGCCATTGCTGGAGGTTCTGTTCCGGATAGAGCGTAATGGTGTGTTGCTTGATACCGATCTTCTACGGGAGCAAAGTGGTGAACTGGCGCGGCAACTGGTCATACTTGAGCAGCAGGCCCATTCCCTGGCTGGCCGTGCTTTTAATCTGAACTCAACTAAACAGATACAAGAGATTTTATTTGGGCAGCATAAGTTGCCAGTTATTAAAAAAACACCAAAAGGTGCGCCATCCACTGATGAAGAAGTTTTACAACAGCTGGCTCTGGATTATCCGTTACCCAAGATCTTGCTGGATTACCGGAGTCTTGCCAAGCTCAGATCGACTTATATCGATAAGCTACCGCAAATGGTGAATAGACAGACCGGTCGTGTCCATACAAATTATGCGCAGGCGGTGGCAGTTACCGGTCGCCTGGCGAGTAACGATCCCAATTTGCAGAATATTCCGGTACGCACACCGGAAGGCAGGCGTATCCGTGAGGCATTTATTGCTCCGAGTGGCTGGTATATTATTTCAGCAGATTATTCCCAGATTGAGTTGCGTATCATGGCGCATATTTCCCAGGACGCTGGGTTGATACGGGCATTTTTAGGAGGGCAGGACATTCATAGCGCTACTGCTGCCGAGGTATTTGGCATTTCTGTTGGTCAGGTGAATGCAGAGCAGCGCCGCTACGCTAAAGTCATCAATTTTGGTCTGATTTATGGTATGTCGGAATTTGGGCTGGCCACACAGCTAGGTATTGATCGTAGCGCTGCGCGAGCGTTTATTGATCGTTATTTTGCGCGTTACCCAGGAGTGGCAGATTACATGCAACGTACAAGAGAGCTTGCGAGACAGAATGGATATGTTGAAACTGTGCTGGGAAGAAGACTGCAGCTACCTGATATTCGCAGTAGCCAGCATAATCGCCGGATGGGAGCTGAACGGGCGGCGATTAATGCCCCAATGCAGGGTACAGCTGCTGATATTATTAAATTAGCAATGATTTCCGTACATCAATGGCTGGTAAAAGCGCAGCTTCAAAGTAAATTGATCATGCAGGTACATGATGAATTGGTGTTGGAGGTGATTGAGGATGAACTATTTGTAGTTAAGGAAAATCTAATAATGTTGATGGAAAATACGTTTAAGTTGGATGTGCCATTAAAGGTTGAGGTCGGGGTTGGGAAAAATTGGGATCAGGCGCATTAACTTTCTATTTGATCCACCTTCTTTTCGAGAATCTTATGAAATTTCTTGACTAATAAGTAGCATCTATTTAGATTGAGCTGTTATAGAATAATTTATGATTACAAAGGAGAACATTTACAGATATGGATATCGCATCGGTATTGTTAACTGGACTTATTGATCTGCCGTGGTGGGGATATATTATTGTGACACTGGTGTTTACCCACATAACGATTGCCAGTATTACTATCTTTTTGCATCGTCATCAGGCACATCGGGCATTGGATTTGCACCCCATACCTAGCCATTTTTTCCGTTTCTGGCTGTGGTTATCGTCTGGGATGGTAACTAAGGAGTGGGCGGCAATCCATCGGAAGCATCATGCAAAATGTGAAACTGTGGATGATCCTCACAGTCCGCAAATTTTTGGGATTAGAAAGGTATTGAGTGAAGGAGCAGAGCTCTACAAGATCGAGGCCAAAAATCAGGAAACACTTGATCGCTACGGGCATGGTACCCCGGATGATTGGATGGAGCGTAATGTGTATTCCAAACATAGTGTGGCAGGTATCGTATTAATGCTAATCATCAATGTGGTATTGTTCGGTCCGATCGGTTTATCGATCTGGGCTGTACAAATGATGTGGACACCGGTATTTGCAGCGGGTGTCATCAACGGCATTGGCCACTACTGGGGTTATCGCAATTTCCGTCCTGGGGATGCGAGTCGCAATATTAGCCCATGGGGGATATTGATTGGTGGGGAAGAGTTGCATAATAATCACCATGCCTACCCAACCTCTGCCAGATTGTCCAACAAGTGGTATGAGTTTGATATCGGTTGGATGTATATCCGCATACTGGAAATGATGGGATTGGCGAAGGTGAAAAAAACAGCTCCCAAGCTGCAACTTAATAAAGCCAAAACCCAGTGTGATCTGGAGACATTGCAGGCGGTTATTTCCCATCGATATGAGGTGTTAGCGAAATATACCAAATCATTGAAAATTGCATTCAAGAATGAGCTGTCATCTTTACAGCAAGCAGCGGTTGAGCTTGGTGTAGATGGCTCAACTCTGAAAAACTGGATACTGGCTGATGCGAAAACCTTGAAGGAGGAGGAACGTACCAAACTGGATCAGGTGTTGAGCCATACTCAGAAGCTGGATACGCTTTATCGTATGAGAGAAGAGCTGTCTGCGATATGGGAACGGTCAGCGGCAACCAAGGATGAGTTGCTCAAGCAACTTGAAGACTGGTGTCGGCGCGCAGAAGAAAGTGGTATTGAGCTGCTGGAGAATTTTTCACGCAGACTAAGATGCTATGCATAATACGTTCTTTCTGCTTCGGAAGGATGTAAGTTAAGCAATAAAAAACCCGCTAAAAGCGGGTTTTTTATTGCTGGTAACAATTTATTTTAGTTTTGTTTCTTTGTACATAACATGTTTTCTTGCTACCGGATCAAACTTTTTGAGCTCCAACTTTTCCGGGTTGGCACGCTTGTTTTTGGTCGTGGTATAAAAGTGACCAGTACCTGCTGAGGATTCCAGTTTTATTTTTTCACGCATAAATACACCTTCCTTGGTTCGTCGTCTTGCCGAGTGTCAATCAGATACGTTCTCCGCGCGCACGCATGTCGGCAATTACTACATCGATGCCGTTTTTATCTATGGTACGTAACGCGGCATTGGTAAGACGTAAACGTATCCAGCGATTTTCACTTTCTAACCAAAAGCGGCGTGACTGAAGGTTGGGCAGAAAGCGGCGTTTGGTTTTGTTGTTTGCATGAGAGACATGATGGCCGCTCATGGGACGCTTTCCCGTGACTTGACATACACGCGCCATGTTACTAACTCCTGTCATTAAAATACTGAAGCCTTGCATTATAGCTTGTAGAGATATGTTTTTTCAATTTAAATCAAGCCCCGTTCTGCAAATGATACGGTTTCATTGTTACCAATTACAAAGTGATCAAGCACTTTCACATCTACCAGCGCAAGCGCCTGTTTGAGAGATTGGGTCAACATTTCATCTGCCCTGCTGGGTTCGGCGACTCCGGAAGGGTGATTATGCGCGAAAATCATGGCAGCTGCGTTATGATACAGGGCGCGCTTGACTACTTCACGTGGATAAACACTGGCTTGGGTGAGTGTGCCACGAAATAGTTCTTCGATCATTATGGTTCGGTGTCTGGCATCCAGAAAAATACCGACAAAAACTTCATGTGGCTTTCCTCCCAGGCTAAGACGGAGATAACTGCGCACAGACTGTGGTGAATCCATAATGTCACCGCTTTTGAGCTCTTCTGCCAGTGCACGTCTTGCCATTTCCATAACTGCCTGCAATTGTGCAAATTTTGCCGGCCCCATTCCAGGCAATTTACTGAATTCGTGTAAATTCGCTGCACATAGTTTTGTCAGGCTGCCAAAATGAGTCAACAGATTGCGTGCCAGCTCAACTGCACTTTTTCCGGTAATCCCGGTACGCAGAAAAATAGCCAGTAATTCCGCATCGGAAAGTACGGTTGCACCTTTCTGGATTAACTTTTCCCGTGGACGTTCGGCTTCCGGCCAGTCTGAGATTGCCATATTTAAATGAATCCTGTAAAAATGAGTGTGTTTAATTTAGTGATACGAATGAACGGTCATTCTGGGTAAAAATGAATAGCTATTTGTTTTTATTCAAAAATATATCTAACCAACTGAATATAGATTTATTGTCATGATTTCAACTTGCTCGCTTGCAGGAAAGCGCCTGTTATTGGGAGTAACAGGCGGTATTGCTGCCTATAAGGTAGCAGAACTGACCCGGTTGCTGATGCAGGAAGGAGTGGAGGTACAGGTTGTAATGACTGAATCTGCTTGCCGGTTTGTCGGCATAGCCACGTTTCAGGGGTTAACAGGCAAAAAAGTATTTACTGAGCTTTGGGATACTGATGTACCAAACAGCATGGCACAGATCAATCTTTCCCGGGAAGCAGATGCGATTTTGATTGCACCAGCGAGTGCGGATTTCATTGCCAAAATCACGCATGGCTTGGCTGATGATTTGCTTTCTACGCTTTGTTTAGCACGAAACTGTCCTTTGCTGATCGCCCCCGCCATGAACTTACAAATGTGGGAAAACGCTGCAACTCGACGTAATCTGGCTACCTTGCAACAGGATGGGATCACAGTACTCGGCCCGGGTAGTGGTTATCAGGCTTGTGGAGAAACCGGGACAGGGCGCATGCTGGAGCCGAAGAATTTGCTGGATGCGGTACAAAGTTTCTTCCAGCCCAAATATCTTGATGGTAGGCGGGTACTGATTACAGCCGGGCCTACTTTTGAAGCGATTGATACGGTCAGGGGGTTAACCAACCGGAGTTCCGGGAAAATGGGATTGGCAATTGCGCAAGCTGCGCTTGCAGCTGGAGCACAAGTGACGCTTGTATGCGGCCCAATCTGCCTGCCATTTCCGGCCGTCCACAAACTTATTCGTATTGTTAGTACTGAAGAAATGTTTGCTGCTGTCAAAGATGAAGTGAGCAGCAGTGATATCTTTATCAGTGTGGCAGCAGTTGCGGATTACCGTCCGGCTGAACAGCATTCTTTCAAGCTGAAAAAGACAGCGGCGGATATTACACTGACACTGATTCCCAATCCGGATATTTTGCAATATGTGGCCAGCCTGTCCAATCCTCCGTTTTGTGTCGGATTCGCGGCAGAAACGGATGCCGTCCAACAATATGCGGAAGAAAAAAGAAAAAGGAAAAAATTACCACTGATTGTTGCTAACAATGCTGTAGAAGCCATTGGCACAAATGAGAGTGCACTGATTCTACTGGATGATGACGGATCACATTATTTGCCAAGAGCTGACAAGAATGCACAAGCAAGGCTGGTGATGGCGCACATTGCCGGCCTCTACGATAAACACAAAGGATGAATTATCGCAATGAAACAAGTTGATATCAAACTGTTCGATCCACGTCTGAAAGATTGCTTTCCCGGTTATGCCACACCCGGATCGGCTGGCCTGGATTTGCGCGCCTGCATTGATGAACGCACTGAGATTCACCCGGGTGAGACACTCCTGATTCCCTCCGGGATAGCTATTCATCTAGCTAACCCTGGTTTCGCTGCCGTGGTTCTGCCACGTTCCGGCTTGGGGCATAAACATGGAATCGTGCTGGGTAATCTGGT
>JACDJA010001693.1_pt1 | contig 17697 bp, 20 predicted proteins | sample 7449241 | NCBI WGS metagenome assembly JACDJA01 (sample SAMN14253289, study PRJNA609438) | sludge metagenome | isolation source: initial anaerobic sludge | collected 2018-12-20 | reverse complement strand
ATTCCTTCTGCCGAGGCACGTCCTGCGGCTGGGAGACGCCACAGTGACTTAACGCCGTGAAAGGCTGGGCTGCTTCGCCCGCCCAGCCGACGGCTACCTCGGACTAACCGCCCTCGCTTCGCTCTCCATGGCGGTCAGCGTTAGACGACAAGAGCAAAATTAAAACTTTTACAAAAATGGAGAACCAGACGGGATTCGAACCCGCACAGCCCTGATTGAAAATCAGGTCGCTTTGGCCGGTTTGCATACTGGTTCAAAATTGGCGACTTCTATGGGATTCGAACCCACGATCTCCTGCGTGACAGGCAGGCGCTTTAGGCCGCTAAGCTAAGAAGCCGTATGTGGGAGAGCGGCGCTACGTTAACCACCCTGCCCTCTACATCTAAAGTGGCGTGCCGAGAGGGACTCGAACCCCCAATGAACTTTCGTTCGGCGATTTTGGAGACCGCTGCCCTACCAATTAGGCGATCGACACAGTGTTGTTTGGTGGCCCCGGTGAGACTCGAACTCACAACAATCCGATTAAGAGTCGGATACTCTGCCAGTTGAGTTACAAGGCCATACTGACGAACGGTTTGGGGGGTCTGGCGAGATTCGAACTCGCAATGGAGGTTTCCCTCGCGCCGGATTAAAAGTCCGGTACCCTGCCAGTTGGGTGACAGACCCAATTCACTCCGCGCAGCGCATTCAGTGCCCTGCGCTTATTTGGTGGTGACGGCAGAGATCGAATCTGCATTCTCGGTCTTATGAGGACCGCGATATTTCCACTTCATCCACATCACCCCTGCATGGTGCGCCAAGAGAGACTTGAACTCTCACGAGGTTTCACCCTCACTAGGTTCTGAGCCTAGCGTGTCTGCCATTCCACCATCGGCGCAAAAATTGGCTGGCACGGCAGGATTCGAACCTGCGACATTCCGGTTAACAGCCGGACGTTCTCCCGCTGAACTACGCGCCAAGAAAATTGGGTCTCTGTTGACCGAACGAAGCAGAGGCGTCTTCGTGTGTGAGGACTGGATTGCCCAGTCCGTTCGTTGTCGGTCTCAACCACACGCTCTATTTGGTGGGTCTGGAGGGTCTCGAACCCTCTACCCGCCGGTTATGAGCCGGCCGCTCTGCCGGTTGAGCTACAGACCCGATTTCGAGCAATAGCTCGGGGCTTCTTACCGCGGCGAATCAGGCGCTGGCGCCCTATTCGGGTCTGGGTCCCCGAACTGGAGGCCGAGTGCTTTAGCTCGGTCTCCTTGAAGGTACGAGCCTGGTTCAGGTTCCACTGATGACGATTCCCGTGGACCGAGACAGCCAGCGTTCGAGCCTTCGCATACCCCACCGCCAAGAGCAGGTCACCCTGAGTAAGATTGAGCGCTTGTTGCAACTCCGCGAGGCCAAGGCCGTACTTGTTGCGGGCATCTCGCAGGTCTTTCGCTGTAACAGCCATACGTCACCTCCTTCGCATTTAGGGCCGGCGCACCGGCCATGTTTGAAAATGGTTGCGCCACTTGGACTCGAACCAAGGACCTGCCGATTATCGGTCGGCTGCTCTACCAACTGAGCTATGGCGCAATTAAATTGGTGCCGAGGGCGAGACTCGAACTCGCATGCCGTAGCGCCTGAGCTTGAATCAGGGGTGTCTGCCAATTCCACCACCTCGGCGATATCGAGCACCGCATAGGCGGCACTCCGAATACTGGAGCGGGAAACGAGGTTTGAACTCGCGACCTCAACCTTGGCAAGGTTGCGCTCTACCAACTGAGCTATTCCCGCAGCATCTTGTCTCCGCGACCAAGTCGCCTCGCACAAGAGGTACACTCCTCATCACCCGTTTGGGGGACAAGTCAGGCTCCGCGCCGGCATACCACGACGCATCCAAGCCGCTGATTGTTAAAGAACTCCCGGAGAACGAAAAAGCCCCGGGGAGGATCTCCCTGGGGCTTTATAGGCTCAGTTGCCGAAGCTTTGAGCGGTATCGCCTTGGGAGACCTCAGCCTCCCAACGCAATGATTGAGAGGTTAACTGCCGATCACGTCCATAAATTCAGGGTGCCAATTAAGCTCCGTATTACAGACGGACCCCTTCGTCTGGCCTGTTGGGCCGGACAAAATAAGTATGCCAATGCCGCGGCCGGCGCCAGCCAGCAATGCAGAATCAGCGAAATGGGTGATTGAACGTTTCATTGTTTACAGTATAGCAACGGGAAAGACACAATACAACAATTTTGACAAATATTTTTCAGCCGGCTAAGACTTCGGGCGCCCGGTCCGGCGGATAAAGAAAAGCCCTGCAAAGCAGGGCGTGAATGAGGTCAGGTTAGATGGAGCGCAGCGTGAAGCCACGATCCGTCACGCAGTCCTTGCCATTGGCGATACCTTCGAAGCAGTCATCCGACAGCATGTCGAGGATGTCATCCATTGCAGCATCACCGTCAGATGAGGCTTCCCAGATCACCGAGTTGGAGAACAGGTTAATGGATCCGGCGAGCTTCTCTTCGCCGACAAACACTGCAAGCGTTTTCTGCATCATGGTAATACCCTCTCTCGTGGATTGGCCTACCCTGTATAGGTAATGGCGTAGCCAAAAAAGAAAGGCGCCCTAAAAAAGGCCGTGCAGGCGTCGGGATTGAAATAGCCTCGCTCAGCAGTCGGTACTAGAAGCATCGGGCCGGGTGCGGCCCGATGCTTCAGATTGAGTCCCGTTGGCGCACTGCCCACCAAGGGTGGTACTCAGTCGAATCCTGTATCTCTTAATCTGCTTTGCGGCGAGCGACACCCGCCAGCCCAAGCAACCCTGATCCGAACAACCAAGCTGCGGCGGGCACAGGGACGACTGTGCCGAAGTTGTCCACCATCACATTACCGCTCCCGCTTACGAGAGAGCCGCCAAAAAAGATTCCGATGTCATCCGGCGCCGCGAGGACTTGCTCCAAGCTGTAGGTACTGTTGGCAGACCAATTCCAGTAGGAGAATTCCGTGGTGTTCAGCGCAGTTGTGTGCGTTGTCCAGCTCGTATCGGCACCTATAGACCATTGACCGTCAACAAAGTAGGTGCCTCCTCTGCCAACATAAAACTGAGCGGTGCCTGAGGGGTGGCCCTCTACCTTGGTGTCGATTGTCATTGTGAGACCGTTCATATCGCCGTAGACGGCGGTATCGTAGGTCCAAATGGCGTACAACCCTTTCCCGTTTACGGCAGGTCCACTGATATAACCGCCGGCGTTCCCCTCTGCGGGAGTCCAGGTTGCGCTGTTTTCTGGTGAACTGAAGTTGGTGCCGTACCCGTACTTCCAGTTCGCGTTAGTGGAATCAAAGGTTTCAATGTAGGCCGCCTGGGCGCTGGCTGCCGTTAAAACCAGTGCCGCGATACCCGGGAAAAGCACTAAACGATTCAGCATCTGAGGGTTCATCCTTAGGGTTACCAATGGATTGGGGTGCGCAGGTAAAGACTGGATTACCTGTTTGCAGCCGGCATAAAGCTTTAGCGGCAAAAGCCGCTATTCACGAGATCCGGAGGGGGTGTGAATGATTATTCTTTCGTGGCCGCCCCAAGCATCAGCCCACCGATCACGCCAAAGGCACAGGCCAGCGGGAAGGTGGTCAGCATCGCCACCTCCAGAAAGCCGAGCACATTGAGCAGCTGGCTGGCCACCAGCAAACCGAGTCCGGCAGCCATGTTGCGCTTGGTGTACTTCTCGGCGTACTTGTAAAGCATCTCGACAGACCAGGCCGGCTTCGGCTTGGCGAGATCCAGCGGCAGGAAGTACGCAGCGGCGGTCAGAGCGGTGCTATGGGTATTCGTCCGGTGCATCATAGGTTCCATCTTCCAAGTTGAGTATAAAAGCACTATATCTTGGGTTCACAGTATAGCGTCAGTACAATGATGAAGTCAACCCTTATCCTCGCAAAGGATCGAACCCTCCTCGCACGCACCACAAAGAAACGCCTCTCAAAGAGAGGCGTTGAATCATGGTCAAAGATTGACTTGAATGGAACTTAGATGATGTTCAGCGCGCTCAGGGTGCGGCGAACAGGAATACTGATGGTATAACCGGCTACACAGCACAGAGCAAAGATCGCGATCATCATGGTAGTTCTCCCAGAAATTGGATGCCTACCTTGTATAGGTAACGCCGCGGCAGGTTCTGGGGTGTGGGGTATTTTTTTTTTTTAGGGTTCGGCTGCCTCATCAAGGATCGGCTGCAACCAAGGGGGTACAGCTTCGATGCCTTTTAGCAGGTCCCGTTTGGCTCGATCTGATAGAATTCGGCGCAGGTACACGCTCAGTTCGTGCTGAGCGGGAGCGACCTTCCTCTCCCCCAGCCAGACCAGGGCTTGGAGGATGACTCCGCTCGGGCGGCCCGCCCAGGCCATGCGCCCTCGCGGGCCGCGCCGGAACACCAGTCGCGTACCCTTGATCTCGACGATGCGACTACGCCCTTTATCAATCAAGTAGATGAACTTATTGGGCCTATAGGAGGATAGCCCCAATAAATGTGCAGCTCGTGCTCCGTGCACCAAGACCTGGAATTCATCGCGCCGCGCAAGGGCCGCGGCCAACTCATCCGGGTTGGGGCTGCCGAAGGCCGGCACCTCGGCGTTCCAGTTAGGGCGGTCGTAAAGGCCCTTATCCAGGACACGTACTTCACCGGCACGGGCCAATCTACGCAGAGCCAAGGAAATTTCTCTTTTGGCGCCGAGGTCTGTGAAGTCCGTCGCACAGAACACCCAGTCGCGTGGCGACCTCAGGATTTTGGCGCGGAGCTGAAGGGCTAATTCGTTCATACCCGGGTATAGAGACCGCAGGGGATGAATCCGGGGGGTTTATCCGGAATCTATGTTGTGTGTAGCACTGGACTATTTGCGACATTGTCTGTAACATGGCATCAACTCTACGGGTAGTAGCCGCTATCTCGGGCTAACGTCTTGATATTTATCACACACGGCACATCCGCAGCACCTTTTTAGCCTCAAAATCTCACGACCAAAACAAGATATTAGTTGACATCTAGAACTTTGTTGATGTATAACTGTCCCTGAGTGCGAAGTAATCTGTTTTGTACGAGGTCCGCTACAAGGAGTCCTCTGTATCGAATAGAGTACGGTTCAAGGTAAAGAGACATTAACCAACATGGCTAAATCACCCGCCACGGATGGGTAAAGCCGAAAAGGAAAGTAGGTAGGGTGACCATGAGGAACAAGAAATGAGTAAACCCGCCATCAAGGAAAAGCTGGCGCTCGTCAAAGGTACTAGAAAGACGGGTAATGGTGCCAAGGCACAGAAAGTCGCGACAGGTCGCCGTTTGGCCTGGACCGGTGTGACGGCAGAGGAAATGAAGCGGCCCGGGATCATACTGATCGCCTGGCTGACTCAGACGGCCAACGAGCGTGGGCTTCAGATGCAGGAGCTGGCCACGGAGCTTGGTGTGACGTATGGCTATATCGCGCAGTTGCGCAATGGCCATCGCGAGACTCGACACATCTCGGATGAATTCGCCGATGCTTGTGCGAAGTTTCTGCGAGTTCCCCGGATGGCTGTTCTGCTGGCCTCTGGTCGCGTACGCGCAGACGATTTCTACGAGTCTCCGGAAACGCTCCCGGCGCTTCTGGATAATGCGCTGCATTACATCCAGAAAGACCCGGATTGGGGGCCGTTTCTCCCGCCGGAGGTCTTCGCAACCACCCTGGCCATCAAGCAGTTCGTAGTGATGGCGTACGAAGAGGCAACCGAGAGGTCCCTCGTGCCAACCCGGTTCGACTTGCAGTCCATGCTCGATAGCATCGGAGAATTGCAAGAGGACAGTTTGACCCACTAGGTTCATTTGGTACTTTTATTCAGGGAGGCCTACGGCCTCCCTTTTTTATACCTGAAGGTTAGGCGGACACCCGGGCGCAGGCGGTAGTGTCCGAGATCACTCGGGAGGGGTACTGGCATTCCATGCGAACCAGAACCTGTTCGCGCAGATCACTAAGTGCCCAGGAGCGACCGCAGGTGATTGCGGTTTCCGGACCCATCCCATTCAGGATGTAGTATTCGACACACCGGCGAATCGCCTTACGGGACTTGGTCGCCAGTGTGCGGGTGGCCGCCACTGCTTCGAGATCATCCAGATACTCCCCCAAGGTGAACAGGTCCGCCTGATCCAGCAGGTCTTTCTTGAGCAGACGATCGATGATGGCTTTCAGTTCAAAATACATCTCACTAAACCCTCGCTGTAAGGTGGAAATCGTTAGCACTAAACCAACGCTGCACTATATGTGGAAGCAGCCTTGGGGTTCGTTCCCTGGGATCTAGAAGCAGTGGCAGCCCTGTCCGTATCCCGTTAGAACCTAGATTAACGACCTCGTGTACGCGAAGCAAACGCATATATACACTGAGACGGTGTTTTGGTAGCATAAGCGTGAGGTTTTGCGAAAAAGGCGTGATTCACTTCTCATTCGGTGGGTCGCGAAAGAACCACAGGATCAGTAAGGTCTCGACATGCCTAGAAAACCTGTCAACACCCCCTCACCTATACTGCTGGTATTGATGGACTTCGCGAACGCGAAGATCGAGCTGGACCAGCGCGGCCGGATGCAGGCCGTGGTCGCGGAACTCTTTTCCGAGCAGTCCCGCAAAGGCGATTTCTGGTCATTGACGCATCTTTCTTCGCTCTCAACGACCGAATTGGCGGCCACGGTGGCCCGGTTGCGCGCTACCTTCAAGGTGGTTTCTGACCTTGCGGAGGCCGATGATGTTGTGAACGACCCACAACAGCACGGGTCGCCAGAATACTACCAGGCGTCCAGCCAGCTGAAAGCCACGCGCATTGAGTTCCCGCATGTCAGCGGTCGAAGGCAGTTGGTCTGGAACCCTGGTGCCGCCTTGGTCTTTGAATACGAAGAACGAGATCTCTGGGATTGCTTGATCGAGGCATTACTGACGGCGCAGGCCCCAGGACGTATCAGGACCTGCAAAATCTGCGATGATGTCTTCTGGGTAAAACGCTTGGGGCAGAAAACCTGTAGCCCGGCGCATGCGGTCGCATGGCGTAGCCGGGTGTACTACAACAAGCACCATAGAAAAGAGCCTATGCGCAAGCGCACATAGGCTCTTTAGAGAGAAGGAGGAGTTACGCTCGTTTCCTGGTGGGTTCGCAGAAGCTACCCGATTCTGCGCACTGAACCCGTTCAATGAACCTCAACACATCATTGGTAATGTCTTGAATCGCCCAAGACCTGCCGCTGATGGAAAATACCGTTTCAGAGTCCCCCGCACGCAGCATGCGAAAAATACCTTTTCGGGCCGCCATTGTCGTTGAGGCGACCAGTTTTTCGGGTATGTTGTCCTCCGGAAGTGCCAGCGGACACATATCCAGGAACACTCCGATGGCAAACAGATCCTCTCCAGTCTTCGCCCCGTCCCGGGCAATGCGATGGAGATCCAACATCATATTGTCATCAAATACACTCTCGTTAGTCATTCAAGGCCTCGATCTGTAAGAAATAATCAGCAGCGGATGGCGCTCCAGCCAGGCGAAGAGATCACTTTCCCGGAAACCGAGAACGGTACCTCGTTCGCATCCATTTCAACTCGGGTGGCGTCGAATAACCTGTCAGGCGCAATCGCCTGCATGAACCGTATAGCGATCAGTTCGTACAGTTTCGCCTGCACACCCGTCAGCGGCTTAGGGGTCGTGGTCGGGATGATGCCGTGGTGGTCTGTTAGCTTGCTGTCATCAAACAGGGAGTCCCGCAGTACGACCCCCATGGATTGAAGGGTCTGAACTGCGGGCGCCAGGGAGTTGATTCTCGTGAGCGCGTTGAGGGTTGGAGCGACATCTGCTTTGAGTCCCGAGGACAAGTGGGCGCAGTCCGTTCTCGGGTAGCTGATGACCTCCGCTTCGTACAGCTCCTGGGCCAGCTTCAGTGTTTCGGCAGCACCCAGCCCGAGGACGCGGTCAGCTTCACGCTGGAGGGTCGACAGGGAGAACGGCAATGGCGCACCGTCGGCGCCTGCCTTGTGGGTAACTGCCAAAGGACCTTTGGCCTTCTCGGCCTTGGCCATCAGGGCTTTGGCCTGTTTCAGGTCGTAGATCCGCTGCTCCTCCTTAGGCGAGTGAGTCAGCGTCAGGGTGTGCCCGTTGGCGGTTGTGACCTCCGCCTCCAGTTCGTAGTAGGGCTTGGCGTTGAAGCCTTCAATCTCAAGGTCACGTTTAACCACCATCGCCAAGGTCGGGGTTTGCACCCGGCCAATGGGCGCATTGAAGCCCAAGGACAGGGATGCGGCCCGTGACAGGCTCAGGTACAGCCAGTCGGCACGCTGACGTGCAAGGGCTGCATGGTATAGAGGCTCTTTGGCCTTACCGGGTAGCAGTTTGGATAATGCGCGCCGGATGTCGGCCTCGGTCAGCGCAGACAGCCACAGCCGCTCAATCTTGCCGCGGTACTTGTAAAAGTCCAGTATCTCACGCGCAATCAGTTCCCCTTCCCGCCCCGCATCAGTGGCAATCACCACGGAAGTCGCCTTACCCAGCATCTGCTTGATGACGCGCAGCTGAGACTCTTTCTCCGGGACGGGCTTGTGGCCCCACTTCTCAGGCACCATCGGGAGGGTGTCCCAGCGCCATGGCCCCCACTCGGCGTGATACTCCTTAGGCTCCATCTGATCGAGTAGGTGGCCGAGCGCCCAGGTGACCACATCCCCCGACTTCAGGAGGATGTGGTCGTTTTTAGGTTTCCCGCCACCCAGAATCTTGGCGATACTCGCAGCCTGAGCAGGCTTCTCGGTGATGTATAGCTGCATCGTATACGGTCTCAGTGTAGCGTGCGTTCTGTGATGTTTACTTGCGACGCTGACGGAGTTTGGTTCCTGAGAACGAGTTATCCTCTATCGGCTTACGCTCCCCAGCCGAATACACAGGCCACTGCGCCGTCATCCCATAATCGGGATGCGTGCACCACAAACCCTGCGTCGGCGGCTCATAATCGAAATTAGCGATATAAGCGAATTCATCGTATCCCTTTAATGAGCCATTTACGACCAACCCATCGAGCACCCCATAGGAGTGCCAGTGACCCATCATCAAGGTGTTGTAACCGCCACCGCCGGTCTTCACCGAGCGCTTGCGCTTTTTGAAGTCGCCGCGGAACAGGGTCGGCCACTTGCCGGCGATACCGTCGCCGCCACGGAACTGATCGCCGTGCGTGAGGCGATAGACGTGTCCGTACAGGTCATACTGGACGTCTGCCGCTTCGGACACATGGACGCGCACGTTCGGGAGGTCGCGCAGGTCGCGTGCGATGAGCTGGTAGACCAACCAGTCGTAGTTCTCCTGCACGCGACCCTTCATGCGTGGCTTGCGGTCATAACGGCCGTGGTTACCGACGACGCACGGGACATACACCTGCGGGAACTCTTGCGCCAGCATACGGATGCCTTGTGCGATGTGCTCGGAGCATGACAGGATCGATTCCGTAATCGGGGCGGCATTGGTCTCACGAAGTTCTGCATGGATGTTCCCTGACAGCATATCGCCGCCCAGTGCTACCACGATGCCATCGTAGTAGGCCCCCGCCATGTGGTGGAGTAGCAGGTCCCCGGTGGTCTCGAAGGTGTGGGCAGCACGTTTGACGGCGATATCGTGGTTGTACTCGTTCAGGAACTCGATCTCAGCCGGGTTCACGACCTCATCCCAGTGCCAGTCGGAAAGGAACAGCGTCGCCCATCCAGCGAGGTTTTTGGCATTAGCCTTCCGCTGGGTGCGCAGCGGCTTGAGCGGCTTGCGCTTGGCGGCGGCCTCCGCCGTGCCGTGAATCAACGTCAGCAGATGGTCGTCCGTCAGACGTCTGTCCCGCATCAGCTTGAGTTCCCGCTTGAGGGTGCGGATCTGGCCGTGCAACTGATGTTCCTTGTTGGCGGTCCCCACATCCTCATGGGCCATCTGCTCAAGATCATCCAGCAGGACATCGAAGGTTTTGGCTCGGTGAGTCCCAAGGCGGGTGCGGTATTCGGTCTTGCGAGGGGTCAGCCCATTGGATATGAGCAGCTCCTGGTCTTCCTCATTCAGGGCCTCATGCACGACATCCCGAAGAATGTGCAGGGTCCTGCGCCCGGTGGCGGGGTCCGGGCGGACCACGGCGAGGATATCGTCATGCCATGTGCGAGTGTCGCTGGCATCGGTTACGAGGTACCCGGAAACACGGTCCATCCATTCTTCAAGTTTGGTGAGGATATCGAGCAGGTTCATTAAGGCAGCTCCGAAGGTGCAGGTTCAGGTGTTCCCTTCCGGGGCGGAACGTGATGCCTATGGGAGACATCAAGCAAGTCCCGGGCAAAGGGAGTGTTAAGCGCCAGGGGAAATCTTACCTCCGGCTCTGATTATGATTAGGACCTCAGGCACTCCCCCTCGACCGCTGCTAATGCTTGGGCAACTTCGCGTATCGGAAGGGTGTAATCGACCTATTGCACCAGTGTAGCAAACGCCATACGCACTGGTCAAGCAAAAACACCAAACAGTGTAGCAGCCGAACAGGTCTGGCTAACTCACTGAGGTCGGGGAGTCCGGGATCTTAGGGAGCACAGCGATGGGAGCTACTCCCCGGTTAGCGTCCCTATATCGGCAATTCCTGTCTGCCGGTCAGTACCCCGTCTAGGAGGGCGGAGCGTCTTCGACCGCAGGGGGAACGGGAAGGCAGACTGACACCCCTCCCCCACTGAACATCCCTCCACCTCCACTGCGGGGCTGCGCCGCCCCGAATCACCCCCGCAAACACCCGCATATTGCCCCCCGGTCACACCCAGCCGCCGCATCGAACCGCCCTGCAAGCTTCCGCCTCAAGCCCCCTTGTTCCGCCCCATCGTGGGTTGGAAGGTTCGGGATCTAAGCTCCTTCGGAGGGGATAGCGCCTCCCCGGTGCAGCGCCGGTATGCGGCAAGTCCGGGCAGCCGGCCATTACCCCGTCTTCGTAGTGGCGCTCTGACGGCGGCGTGTTGTGGCGAGCGGACGGCGCGTGGCGGTCTGCTGTGGCGCTGCGGCGGCGGCCGGTGGAGCGTACGGACGAAAGGGGGCTTTAACGGCGGGAGGGGCGCGTCAGGCGTCGCGGCGATGCGACCTATGTCTTTCCTACAGCTTCCTGGCTCGCCCCTGCGGCTGCGCCCTGGCGGCGTACGGCGGGGTGTGACGGTTAGGGGTGGAGCGTGGCGACCGGCGGGCGGCGGAGCGTGCTGGCAAGGCATAACTTCAACGACGATAGGGCCTCCCCGGTTGCCGTGCCGATATGCGGAAATGCCTCGCTGAAGGCCGGTACCCCGTCTTCGTAGTCGCATCCTGACGGCGGCGTACTGGGGCGTTGCGCCCGGTGGGGGTTGGGGGGAGGCGACGCTGCGGCAGCGGCCGGTGGAGCGTGCGGACGGGGCTTGGCTTTTGCGGTGAGGGTGGCGCGTGGGGCACAGCGGCGTACTGCGACAAGGTGCCACGAGCGGGTCGCCTCTGGCGCGGCGGGGCGGCCACCGGCGGCGTGTTGGGGCGTGGCGGTTGGTGTGGGATGCGGTCGCGGTGAAGCGCCCCGGGCGGCGTATTGGGGTGTTTTGCTGGAGCGTGGCGGGTGGGCGGCGACGCTGCGGCAGCGGTTGGTGGGGCGTGCGGACAGGGCGCAACTTCAACGGCGATAGCCACTCCCCGGCTGCCGTGGCGATTTGCGAAATGGCTCGCCGAAGCCCGGTACCCCGTCTCCGTAGTGGCGTCCTGGCGGCGCACTGCTGCGTGGCGGATTGGGGTGCGGGTGGTGTGTTGTGGCGGGTGGTCGGCGTTGTTACGCGGCGATGCGACGGAGGCTGCTGCGCCCCCGGCGGTGCGGTCGGCTTGGGAGGAACGCCCTACCCTTCTTCTGGCCCATTGGGGTTTGAGGGGTTGGCTGCTTGATGGCGGGCACGCTGCTTGAGCGACTTGCCGAGCGAGGAAATCTGCGCGACAAGGGCCTCCTTTTCCGCCTTGAGGCGCTGGGCCTTGTGGATGAGTCCGTCGGTCTCGCGGTAGCTCGCCTCAAAGACCCCGGAGCGGCGTAGCTTGCGGCGGGGCTGGTGGATGGTGACACCGATCCATCCTTCCTTGCGCTGTGCCGGGGTGGTCGGTTCGGTCGGATTGATGGCCGCTTCGCGGCGCGTCTTTTTCTTGCGTCTTGTCTCGTGCTGGGCCTTTGAGGGGTCAAGCCATTGGGTCCAGCGGATGTGCGGGCAGCCGATGCAGCCGACGACGCCGTGCGGCGCACAGGTGGTGCGCTCCATCAGCATCGCGCCGTGGCGCTTGGGCGTGATCTCCCGCAGCCGCGTGTCGATCTCGGCGAGTTCGGCGTTGAGTTCGGTGAGGCGTCGCGTGGCCGTTGCGATCGCCTCGGCGGCAAGTTCTGCGGCGGTGGTCGCCACGACCTCGAGGTACTCGGGCGTGTTCTTTTTGTTGTTGATCCATCGGCGGGGTGGGTTCATGCGGCGCTCTGAGGAGTTGAGGTTGTTGGGTGGCCCGGGGTCGGGGCGTGGAGGATTGCCACGTCGCGGCGCGGAGAAGAGTCGGGCCTATCTGGTGCGCTCGTGGGCGAGCACCCCAGCCGGTTTCGTCGCGACCTGAACGGTCGCTGGCGGGGAGTCGTTCCGCAGGCGGGGGTAGTCGCGCAGGAACCGGTCGCCTGCCTTGCGCCGGGCTTCTTGGTTGCTCCACCCCTCCCCTTCGTAGATGACGAAGGCGGGTTTCCCGGATTGGGTGAGGTAGTCGAAGCGGAATGCGGCCGTGATGCGCTCGAGGCGGCGCGGCTCGGGTTCAGGTTTGTTGAAGCGCATGGGTGTTGCTCGGGTTGTGGCGGGTCTTGAAGCAGGTTGGGCACCAGGAGCCGCGTTGGACATTGTAGGGTTTTGCGGACCATGTGTGGTTCTGCCCGCAACGCCAGAGAAGGTCGGAATAGTTGTTTTTGTAGACGTCGGAGAGGCAGGTGCCGCCGCGGCGGGCTGCCAGTTTTTGCATGGCCTGAATGGATCCTGGGGTGCGGGCCTTGGTGGGTAAGGCTGCGCGCTTGAGCGCGCCCTCCTCGTGGGAACAGGTCGGGCACCAGCTGCCCTGGCGGACGTTCTTGGGGAGCGCAGACCATGTGTGGCCCTTGGCGCAGCGCCAGCGGTGTTTGGTTTCCACCCCGCGGTATTTGGTGGAGATGCAGGCGCCGCCGCGGCGGGTTGCCACCGCTTGCAAGTCTTCGAGGGTCAGTGGTTTTCGGCCCCGGGGTTTGCAGGTTGGACACCAGCCGCCCTGTCGCACCTGTGCGGACGGCCTGGTGAATTCGTGGCCTTCGGCGCAGCGCCACTTGAGCGGCGTGGTCGAGTTGACGTACTCGGTTGCGAGGCAGGTGCCGTTGTGGCGGTCGGCGAGTTCCTGCATGTCGGACAGGGTGTATTGGGGGCGGCCGGCGCAGGTTGGGCACCAGGCGCCTTGCACGATGGAGTTCGGTGGGGTAGACCATTCGTGGCCCTTGGCGCAGCGCCAGCGCAGGGGGTGGCGGCCGTTCTTGTAGGTGTCCGAGAGGCAGGTGCCGTTATGGGTCGCGGCGAGGGCGTGCATATCGGCGAGGGTGCGGCGTTTGCCCTTCATGGGGTCTGGTGCTCCTGGTTCCGGGACGGCAGGTCCGAGCTGGGATTTTTGGTAGCGCATAGTGTAGCAACAGTGTATGTGATAATACAAGGGGTGGCCTGTTTCCTTCTGGGGTGTTTTCTTGATCTGTCTAGTTTTCCCTTCCCCTTTGTCTGTGACCGAGCCTTATGGGGTGCGGGAGTTCTTGGTGTGTCTGGGTACTTAGGGGGTTCGGTCGCATGGCGGCTATAAAGGCCAGGGCGGTGGGGGTGGTGCCTGTATAGGCGTGAGGCGTACCCCTTCCCTGTCTATCCCCCTATCCATGGGGGTGAGGGTCGTGCGGGTGGGTGTGGGGTATGGACGGGGCTGGGTGGTGGGTTTGAGGTGTGCGAAGGCCTGTCCAGGAGGGGCGGGGTTCTGGGTTTTTGGCTGGGGTAGTGCGTGGGGACGGGTGGCGGTGTTGGTCGGGGAGCGGGTGGAAAGCGGAGGCGGAAAACTGGTTGGGAGGCCGAGGGGCGCTGCGGGCAGGCTGGGATCCAGGGGAGGTGTGCGTTTTGGTTTGGAGGTGGACGGGTAGGTGAAGTAGAGTGTCAGGTATGGTTGGTAACCATCTGGTCTTGCTGATGCGTAGAGTGGTGCGGCAGCGCATATTGGCTTGGGTTCCAGGGTGAAGGGAGGGGCGGCTCCGGTCCAGGCGAGTATTTTGCGGTCCCCGCCCTCGCTATACCCCTTACACCCTCGCGCAGGCGGATCGTCCGCTCGTGCGCCAAATTTACCTGGAATCCGAACCATGAAGACCGTAACGGCCACCCTCCTCGTCGCCCTGCTGGCAACTACCGCCCAGGCGGCCGATTACCGGTTCAGCCGAGTGCTGCCCGGGTTGCAGGCACCCCAGGCGCCGGAAGAAGAGCCGCCGGCCGAGCCGCTGGAGATTACTCTGAACGCGGCCTTCCTGCCGGAGGCGACCGTCGGCCAGGCGTATGCGTTTGACTTCAATCCGCTGGCCTCGATCTCCGGGGATGGCGCACCGGTGAATCCGAACTACACCTGGGGCACGGCGGATCCACTGCCGGCAGGGCTTTCCCTGAGCACCGGCGGAGAGTTGTCTGGCACACCCATCGCCGAAGGCGTTAAGGGCTTCACCGTCAAGGCAACCTACCTGACCTCGGAAGGAGAGCAAGCCTATCAGGTCCTGGTAAACCCGCCTCCCGCCCCGGTTCTTTCCTCCATGACGCCCGCGAGTGGAACCTCGCTTGCCGGTACCCAGATCACGCTTACAGGGAGCGGTTTTCTTGAAGGCGCTCAAGTTCTCGTCGCCGGCGTGGCGGTCGCAACCACCTATATCAACTCAACCACGCTGACATTTACCGCTCCGACGCGCCCGGTGGGCAACGCTAGTGTTCAGGCTGTGAATGGCGAGGGGTTGCCGAGCAGTAATACCCTGGTCTTGGTCTACGAGTCAGAGGGAGTTGTGCTGACAATCACCTCTGATCGAGACAACTACAACTTGCTCTCAGAACTGATCGATCTCGGACATAACGTCAGCGTGCCGGTTGATGTGAAGGTTGTCGTTAACAGCGGAGTCACAGTACAGGCTACCGCCGTTACCAACGCAGCCTTTGAAACAGGACTGCTGCCGGCAGGCTCCAAAGTGGAGATCACCAATTACGGAACGATTTGCGGCAAGGGGGGCCAAGGCGGCGCCGGACAAGCAGTCGGAGGTGCGGTCGGACAGGCAGGTGGACCGGGTATTCGAGTGCAAAGGGCCGCGGTTACTATCAAGAATTTGGGCAATATTTACGGTGGCGGCGGAGGCGGCGGAGGCGGTGGGGCTGCTTATAATAAAAACGGGTCGTCAATACTCCAGGTCGTCGGTGGCGGCGGAGGGAGCGGTCAGTCTTGCCATACGACCCCGGGAGGGATCGCGTTCTCCAACTCAGGCTCAAGGACTGGATTCTCGAATCAATCGGCCGGGTATGGCGGGTCCGGCACTAGAACGGCTGCGGGCGGGCAAGGGCTATATGGAGAAATGAAGCTCAGCTACCGGTATGTGCGCGGGGGGTATGGCGGTAATGGCGGGAGCTTCGGTAATGCCGGACATAGCGGACAGGCGGCGAGCCAGACTGAGGCGGGAAACCCAAGAAAAGAGTACGCCGGCGGCGCCGGCGGCGCCGGAGGAGCGCCGGTAGAGACAATGAATGGGGGAACGGTTACCTACCAGTAGCGGTAGGTTTAACGCATGGCAACAAACCCCCTAGGCGCGGTCCCTTAACTCACTAACGCCCAGCTGCGAGCAGCGCCCCGCCTCATCGGGGCGTTTTCGCTTCTCCTAGCACCAACCCCACCAATCACTCCCCTCTCAGCGCAGGTACCGCCACATCGAATCCAACACGGCGGCGCGACCGGCGCGGCGGGCAACCCGGTGAGGCGTCGCGGCGGGCGGTACGTCCTGATTTCATCACAGTTCGCTATACAGAACAGGCACACTAGAGGATACGATGATGAGACAAGACGCCAATGCACGCTTCTGGCTGATGACGGGCAAAGGCCCGGTGAAGGTGACACTACCGCCTGGGCAGAAACTGCGTTTCTCCGAAGGGGGTCCCACCGACGAGGGCTACAGCTACACCGGTACCGAGGTGGCCTATGACGCCGAACACGGCCGGCTTCTTCTGGAAGTCGCCACCAAGGCACGCGACTGCGATGGTCCGTTGGAAACCTGGGATGACTACCTGGTGGATCTCCGTGATCTGAAGAAGGTCCCCTCCATCAAGGATTCCAGCATCTGCTTTCCCGCATGGGAGCGCTGGACGAGCGGCCAGTACGACACCTTCGCAGCACAGGCCGGTTACTGACAAGACAGGTACGGGAGAGGGGTATGAAAGCCCAGACAATCTATATCGCACCGGGGAACTCCCAGTGCCGGGTGTACGCCATACCGTATCTTATGCGGCCAGGCCAGCACCCGAGAGACCTGGATGAGACGTATCAGGCCAAGTGGAAGGAGATCGCCCTGCTCAACTTTGATCTGGAGCCGGTATACATCGATCCGGCGTACGCACACCTTCGTGACGAGATCAAAGGTTCAATAGGCGGCACGTTCTTCGAAATATGAGAGGAGGTATATCGTGGAAGCACCACGCATCAATCAGGATCGGAAGATGTATGTACTGCCGGCCGGCGACGGTTTTAGTTGCTGGGGGTTCGATAACGCGTTCGATGAGACCAAGGCACTCGCGGACCGGCTGAAGACGCCGGAGCTTGCGCCAACGCCTGAGGAATACGGCACGCTGGCGGTGCTCGACAAGCACCGGGCACTGGTCAACGCAATCCCTGCGGATGGCCTGGGTACCTGGTTCTCGCCGAAGACCCCCGAAAAGGTATGCCGGATACTGGAGCGCGCGCGTCGCGATGACCGCCTCCTGCGGCTCTTCTACGGCGACTCGCTCACCGGCCGCGACTGGCTGGAGGAAAACGACGTGGTCGGGCGCATCGGACGCAGCACCGGGCAATTGAAGATCCCACTGCTGATCGCCGAAGGCGAATTCGGTGGCCCTGGACTCCTGGATGCTCACATCGTGCGGATCCTGGATGCCGACACCGGCAAGGAGTTGTACCGGCACCCGAGCTACCACCAGCCGGCACTGCACCTGGTCGAGGAACCTGAAGAGAAGTTGCCGTTTGCCGTGCGCAGCGATACGACCCTGGCCCGATTCAAGACGATCGGTCAGGCAGCCAAGTGGCTTGCGCTCATCACCGGTGACATTCATCAGAGAGACTGAAGGTCCTTACGTTATCCTGAAATCGCTCTACTTTCCCGCCGGGTCCTCGAGACCCGGTTTTTTGTGGGCGGCCGGCAGGATGTCCTCGAACCTGTAAGGAATCCTGAGCAGTTGCGGTGCCGGCGTCCGGTGCTTTCGGGCAGGAATTTGCGCCGTGTGAGAGGAACGACACCCCGCCTAGCCAGGGCAGGGCATCCGCTGACCGCCATGGAGAGCGAAGCGAGGGCGGTTAGTCCGAGGTAGCCGTCGGCTGGGCGGGCGAAGCAGCCCAGCCTTTGATGTACAGGGATGTACGAATGCCGCAAAGCGCAGGATGCGCGAGAGCGGCCAAGGCGT
>JACDJA010001692.1_pt1 | contig 17709 bp, 14 predicted proteins | sample 7449241 | NCBI WGS metagenome assembly JACDJA01 (sample SAMN14253289, study PRJNA609438) | sludge metagenome | isolation source: initial anaerobic sludge | collected 2018-12-20 | reverse complement strand
TCGTTCGGCGCGTCGAGCATGTCGGCGATGAGGTTGGCGAGCTGTTCGGCTTCGAGTTCCTTGAAGCCGCGCGTGGTGATCGCGGGGGTGCCGATGCGGATGCCGCTGGTGACGAAGGGCTTCTGCGGGTCGTTGGGGATGGTGTTCTTGTTGACCGTGATGTGTGCGCGGCCCAGGAGCGCCTCGGCCTCCTTGCCGGTGAGGTTCTTGGCGCGCAGGTCGACCAGGAACACGTGGCTCTCGGTGCGGCCGGAGACGATGGCGAGCCCGCGCTCGATCAGCACCTTGCACATCACCAGCGCGTTGGCGAGCACCTGCTCCTGGTAGTGCTTGAATTCCTTGCTCGCGGCTTCCTTGAATGCGGTGGCCTTGCCGGCGATGACGTGCATCAGCGGGCCGCCCTGCAGGCCGGGGAAAATCGCCGAGTTGATCGCCTTCTCGTGCTCGGAGCGCATCAAGATGATGCCGCCACGCGGGCCGCGCAGGGTCTTGTGCGTGGTCGAGGTGACGACGTCGGCGTGCGGCACAGGATTCGGATAGACCCCGGCGGCGATGAGCCCCGCATAGTGCGCCATGTCAACCATGAAGATCGCGCCGATCTCCTTCGCCACCCTGGCGAAGCGCTCGAAGTCGATGCGCAGTGCGTAGGCCGAGGCGCCGGCGATGATCAATTTGGGTTTGTGCTCGCGCGCCAGTGCTTCCATCTGTTCGTAGTCGATTTCCTGCTTTGCGTTCAGGCCGTAGGCGACGACGTTGAACCATTTGCCGCTCATGTTGAGCGCCATGCCGTGCGTCAGGTGGCCGCCTTCGGCGAGGCTCATGCCCATGATGGTGTCGCCGGGTTTCAGGAAAGCCATGAACACCGCCTGGTTGGCCTGCGAGCCGGAGTTGGGCTGCACGTTGGCGGCCTCGGCGCCGAACAGCGCCTTGACGCGGTCGATTGCCAGCTGCTCGACGATGTCGACGTATTCGCAGCCGCCGTAGTAGCGCTTGCCGGGGTAGCCCTCGGCATACTTGTTGGTGAGCTGCGAACCCTGCGCCTGCATCACCGCCGGACTGGTGTAGTTTTCCGACGCGATCAGTTCGATGTGGTCCTGCTGGCGCTGGTCTTCCTGCTGGATGGCGGCCCACAGGTCGGGATCGGTCTTGGCGAGGGTGTCTTGGCGGTTGAACATGGCTAAGAGTCAGGGCTTGAAAGAGAGGGATTTTACCCGGAAATGGTAGTGGACTCTGAGTGTGCGGCTGGCACGTTGGCAGGCAAGGCGCAAGAGCGTGGCTGTTGCCGCGCCAACGGCTTTACAGACACGGCTTGCCCCTAGCCGGTGCGACGCCGCATGGCCGCCCCATGCAAGGAGGCGCAACGCCGCCAGGAAAAAGCAACGCAAATGTCGCCCGCTTCGCACCGTAACGCCCTATTGACAAAATGCCCCTCCCTGATAGGGTCGTAAGTGTTTTTCCCCAAACAACATTGGAGGGCTTCTCCATGTCTGTTCTCGCATCACACCGTATCGCGCTTTCTCTGATTGCCTTGTTCACGCTACAGGGGTTTCCATTGGCCCTACCGAGCGCCGCTTCGAATGACTTTGCGTCCGGGCCGATCTCCAATGACGAAGGCCCCTTTATCGGCGGTGTCTTCTCTCGACCGGCAGGCCCGCCCCTCAATCTCCCTCCTGCGCTGGAAGAATTCGAGCCACCAGCCCTGTTCGACAAGGCGGGCAGCAGTAACCGTGTCTTTGTCATGCTCGACTTCAACGACAACATCTTCGACACCATGCTGCCCGGCAAGTCTGTGGTGGGTAAACCGATCGAGGCAGAAGAGGCCGTGCTGGAAGCGATCAACGCCCGCAGCACCTTGACGGAGGCCTTCTTCGCCAAGCCCGACAAAGCACACTACCTCATTCGGCCAGGCGACAGACTGGACGCCGAGGCCCGCGCCATCCGGGGTGAGAACGATCCTCGTGTCAAGCTGGACCGCTACATTATTCTCAGCTACCCGACAGTCGACGCAGCCGTGGCAGCGGCCAAACAGCTCAATCAGTTGAAGGGCGTGCTGCTCGCGGGAGTCGACCAGCGCCTGGAATATTCAGCAGCACCCAATGACCCCTACTTTCCAATCAACGCTTCGGGTGCCGGCCGCTACCAATGGGGCATGCACGCGATGAATTTCCCGCTGGCATGGGATCGCAGCACAGGGCATGGCTATGTTGGCGCGGTTGATGGCGGACTTCTGAACAACGTGCCGCCGGGCGACCTGGCAGCGAACTACCGCTCCCAATTCTCGTTCGTCCAAACAGCCCAATATGGCATTAATTGGGAATATCACGGCACCCATGTGCTGGGCATCATCGGCGCGACGACCAACAATGGAGTAGGTGTGGCGGGAGGCTGCCCAGCTTGCAGCGTGGCGATGGCTCGTACCAACCCCCCAACGCTTGTAAATGCGGCAGAGTCTCTTTCAGGCCTGGTTGATCGTGGCTTTCAAGTGATCAATTTGAGTTTCGGGAACTCGACTGCGAATTGCACTGCGGACCCGCCTTTCTGCGATGCCATCGCATATGCCGACCAAAAGGATGTGCTACTGGTTGCCGCCGCTGGGAACTATAACCAAACCGTCCCGCAATTCCCGGCCAACCAGACCTCAACCTTCTCAATAGGTGGCGTGCAGAATATGAACGCGTCCTTTCCGGGTTCCTGGGCATTATGGTTTTATGACTCGGCAAATGGATCGAATTATGCGGGTATTTCCGGGGTCGTCGCTCCGGCTAAATCCATCGTTTCGACTGTTCCAGCGGGCATGTTTTACAATGGAGCCCCATATGCCAACTGCGCGGATACCCTGCCCACAGACGAGTCGGGCATAGCCAACGACGGCTACGGCAGTTGCACCGGCACCTCCATGTCGGCGCCCCATGTCTCTGCCTTGGCCGGTATCGTGCGCTCGGTCAATCCCCGGCTGTTCCGCGACACGATCAAGAGCCTCATCCGTTCCAGCGGTAGCCACTACGCTTCTCAAACGGGCCAACTAGGCGCCGGCTTGCCCAACGCCCGCCTCGCGGTGGATCTAGCCATCGCGCAAACCCCGAACCGGCTGACCCCGTTATTCTCGATGTACAGCGGCGAGCGCCTGGATTATTTCTATACCACGGTGCCACAGATGGGGGCTGCGGCATCCTGGGGCAGCCTGCAGCCGGTCAATACCCCGTCAGAATCCAGCCGCTACGTCCCCGCAGGGGGAGCGGGCATTAACAACTACAGCAGTTTTCCTGGGGGGTACCCTTTCACCAGTCCTTTGGCGGAGGTGTGGCTGTTCACCACGCCGGAGAATCCCAAGAGCACCTCAGTTTCATTGGTGCCGCTCTATCGGTTGAGCTGGAAGTGCGGCGATTACACGCCTAGCCCCCCTGTGGTCTGCAGCAGCAACCCGCAGCACGTGGACACGACCTATACCGCAGACCCAAATGGGGTGGCTATCTACCGGAGCTGGGGCTACAGGCTGGACGGCATCGAGGGCTACCTCTATCCAAAAACCGTGACACAACCGATCGGCACGGTGCGGCTGATGCGCAAATATAATCCAGCGCGCGACGACCACGCCATCTTCCCCGAGACGGCGCTCAGCGCCATGACCGCCCAAGGCTATACCGAGAATTCGGGCAGCGACTGGCTGGGCTACGTGTATCCCAACACCACCGCCAATGTTCCGGTGATCTATTGATTTGGCGATGAGGGGCGGGCACAACGCCGCGCTCCGCGCTTCATCAGGCTCGCTGACAAAGGCTTCAAGGAGAATGGCTATGCAACGACAACTGCAACATATGGCGAGGCTGGGCATTGCACTGTTTGCGTTTTTTTGTTCGACGGCTTGGGCGCAAACGCCAGCACTAGAAGTTTCTCCGGCGCAACCCGAGGCCTATCAGTCGTTCACCATAACGACCTGGGGATCATGCAGCCCCATGGGGGGTGCTGCGGTTGTAGACGTCTATATGACCACAGGAACCGTAACGCTCGAGTATCTGGGGAGCGCAACTGATTTTCTTTGCGCGTCCCATGCCAAGACCGCAACGGTTATGGGGCTCCCGGAGGGCACGTATACCGTCAAATTAAGGGAACGTAATGAGGACAGGGTTGAACTATCGCAAGTTCTGGGCACTTTTACCGTCAAACCCGTCCCTCCCGCCCAGCCGGTCTACGCCTTCTACCATCTCGGCATTCAACACTACTTCATCACTGCAAGCGCTGCCCAGCGGGATTTCCTTCTACAAAACAACCTTGGCTGGATCATCGTGGATGACGGCTTCAAGGCCTGGCCGGCCGATGGCCCCGCCCCGGTGGCGGCCAAGCCAGTGTGCAGGCTCTACTCGCCTGTGGCCAACACTCATTTCTTTAGCGCCGACGCCGCCGTTTGCGATTCCTTGAAGCAGCAAACCGGCACGTGGATAGACGAAGGCATCGCCTTCAGGGCGTTGGTCCCGACGGCCGGAACGTGCCCCAGCGGCACCTTGCCGGTGTGGCGACTGTATAACAACCGGTTCGCGCAACTGGACAGCAACCATCGTTACGTGACCAGTCAGGATACCTACCGGCACATGATCGCAAACGGCTGGATCGGCGAGGGCGCGAGGTTTTGTTCGCTGGAGTAATTCGCTAGCCGTTGCGTTTGTTGGGTAGCTTTCTGGACGGCATCGAGGGCTACATCTATCCCAAAACCGTGACACAACTGACCGGCACGGTGTGGCTGATGCGCAAATATAATCCCGCGCGCGACGACCACGCCATTTTCCCCGAGACGGCGCTCAGCGCCATGACCGCCCAAGGCTATACACAGAATTCGGGCAGCGACTGGCTGGGCTACGTATATCGCAACAGTACCGGCAATGTTCCGGTCATTTATTGATTTGGCGATGAGGGGCGGGCACAACGCCGCGCTTCTCAGGTTCGTCGACAAAGGCTTCAAGGAGAAGGGCTATGCAACTACAACTGAAACGTGGGGCAAGGTTGGGCATTGCATTGGTTGCATTTTTTTGTTCGACGGCGTGGGCGCAGCCAGTGCCAACACTAGTAGTTTCGCCGATGCAACTGGAGGCTTATCAGCTGTTCACGGCAACGATAGGGATATGTGAAAACGACGGTACTCTTGAGACGAATGTCGGGATAGTAGGTGTCCATGCGGAAGCTGGAACGGTAACGCTCGATCATCTGGCGAACATGACGATATTTCTAGCCTGTGGTTACCGTTTCAAGACCGCAACTGTGTCGGGGCTCCCGGCAGGTACCTATGCCATCAAGGCTAGAAATCTATATCCCGGGGATCACTCGCCAGTATTATTGGGCGAATTTACCGTCAACCCCGCACCCACCGCCCAACCGGTCTACGCTTTCTTACACGGCGGCATTAACCACTACTTCATCACAGCGAGTCAGACCCAGCGGGATTTTCTTCTACAAAACAATCTTGGCTGGACCATCGTGGACGAAGGTTTCAAGGCCTGGCCGGCTAGTGGCCCTGCCCCGGCAGCGGCCAAGCCGGTGTGCCGGCTCTACTCGCCCCTGGTCAACACCCATTTCTTTAGTGCCGACGCAGCCGTTTGCGATTTCTTGAAGCAGCAAACCGGCACCTGGGTAGACGAAGGCATCGCCTTCAGGGCGTTGGTCCCGACGGCCGGAATGTGCCCCAGCGGCACCTTGCCGGTCTGGCGACTGTATAACAACCGGTTTGCGCAACTGGACAGCAACCATCGTTACGTGACCAGTCAGGACACCTATCGGCATATGATCGCAAACGGCTGGATCGGCGAGGGTGTGAGGTTTTGTTCGCCGGAGTAATTTGCCAGGTGTCGTTTCGTTTGTATGTCGACAAGGGCTCTAAGCGCTCCCCTTCCGGGTTGGTACGCAGCGGCTTTTGCTGCGGCTCGTAATAATCGACCAAAATCGGAACTCAACCCATGCAAAGACGAGACTTTCTGAGCGGCGCCGGCGTCGCCGCCCTGCTGCCGCTGGGCGCGGCGCAGGCGGCCGACCTGCCGGCCATCCGCTGGCGCCTGGCGTCGAGCTTTCCCAAGAGCCTCGACACCATCTACGGCGCCGCGGAAACCCTGGCGAAGCGCGTCGCGGCACTCACCGGTGGCAAATTCCAGATCCGCGTGTTCGCCGGCGGCGAACTGGTGCCGGGGCTGCAAGTGCTCGATGCGGTCGGCAACGGAACCGTCGAATGCGGGCATTCGGCCGGGTATTACTACGTCGGCAAGAATCTTGCGCTTGCCTTCGATACCGCGGTGCCCTTCGGCCTGACGGCGCGCCAGCAGAACGCCTGGATGTACGCCGGCGGCGGCATCGAGGCGCTGCGTGCGCTCTACGCCCAATACAACGTGGTGCAGTTCCCCGGCGGCAATACCGGCGCGCAGATGGGCGGCTGGTTCAGGAAACCGATCAAGTCGCTCGCCGACCTCAAGGGCCTGAAAATGCGCATTCCGGGCATCGGCGGCCAGATCATGGCGAAGCTCGGCGCCGTGCCGCAGACTTTGCCCGGTGGCGATATCTACCCCGCGCTGGAACGGGGTGCGATCGATGCCGCCGAATGGGTCGGCCCCTACGACGATGAAAAGCTCGGTTTCCATAAGATCGCCCGGCATTACTACTATCCCGGCTGGTGGGAAGGCGGACCGCAGCTCTCCTTCTACGTCAACCAGGCCTCATGGCAAGGCCTGCCCGACGCGTACCGCCAGGCCTTCGAGGTCGCCACCGCCGAAGCGAATCAACTCATGCTGGCGCAATACGATGCGAAGAATGCCCCCGCGCTGCTGCGCCTGGTGGGCCAGGGGGTGCAATTGCACGCCTATCCCAAGGACGTCATGCTCGCTGCACGCCGCGCCACCTTCGCCCTCTACGAGGCGGAAGCGAAAACGAATCCCGACTTCGCCGCCATCTATCGGGGCTGGAAGGCGTTTCGTGACACCGCCTTCCAGTGGTTCAAGGTCAACGAGGCGGCGTATTCGAATTTCAATTACTTCGTGAAATGAGCCCGCTACCCCTTCGAACCGCAATACTCCCCTCTCCCGCTTGCGGGAGAGGGGAGCTGCCATGACGTGAACCTTTGTTGACCCAACATCGAGGTCCCATGAACAAACTCGACCAACTCATCACCACCTTCGACCTCGGCCTGCGCACCGTCTTCGCCTCGCCGCACGCCAGCCGGCCCTATCCCGGCAACGTCCCCGAGGCCGAACTCTCCGACACCGACAAGGCCCGTGCCGCAGCCCTCATGCGCGTCAACCACGTCGGCGAAATCTGCGCCCAGGCGCTCTACGCCGGCCAGGCCCTCACCGCCAAGAGCGAGACCGTGCGCGCCGAACTCGAACAGGCCGCGCGCGAGGAGACCGATCACCTTGCCTGGTGCGAACAGCGCATCAACGAACTCGGCGGCCGCAAGAGCCTGCTGAACCCCCTGTGGTTCGGCGGCGCCTTCGGCATGGGCGTGGTCGCCGGCCTGCTCGGCGACAAGTGGAATCTCGGCTTTCTTGCCGAAACCGAGCGCCAGGTCGAAGCGCACCTCGACGGCCATCTCAAACAACTGCCCCCCGCCGACGCCCGCAGCCGCGCAATCGTAGAGCAGATGAAAACCGACGAAGCCCGCCACGCGCAGACCGCCGTCGAGCACGGTGGCGCGCCGCTACCGATGCCGGTGAAGCTCGCGATGGGTCTCGCCGCGGATGTGATGCGGCAGACGGCGAGCCGGGTTTGATTCGTCAGGGCATCGGGACCGCACTGCGTTGGCCTTTCTCGGCGATCGCGAACCGGGTCGAACGGTCGGCCCCCGAGTTGACGCTACTGGCAAGCCCCAGGCGTGACAAGAGAAAAGATCGCCCGCGCAGATGTTGAACAGAGGCGGACGTGGGGTGGTGAGCCCCCTGGATGCATGAACCTGAGGTTTGCACCCGGCTCAGGCATGGCGTGATGGCGCCGACCCTGCCCGGTGTGGGGTGTAATCGTTGCCAGGCTGAATGGTAATATCGAGGGCAAGGTGGTCCGCCCGCCGCCCCACGTAATCCCCGCCGCCCCACGTAATCGTGCAATCTTCACCAACACAGGAGGGTTCACTCATGACCGACACATGGCTCACCACACTCATCACCGACACGCCGCAGGCGGGGTTCGAGTTGGCGATCACGCTGAGTCGGCGCGGCGTCAAGTATACGCAGCCGGATACGGAGGTGCTGAAGCGCTTGCGCCCCGAGTATGCCGAGGACGCGAAGGCGCTCACCGCCGCGTCGCAGGTCGTCGCCATCAATTTCCAGACGATCGCGGCCGCCAACAATTACTGGCGCAAGTAAGTTTCCCGCAAGGGCTGCCGGTCGCCCATTCCGCACCGCAACTGCTGCTCATGCGCGGCAGGCACGCGCGTGCCGCACAATTCAGGTTTGTGCAATGCGGGTTCAAGCCAGGATCCCGCGCGCCAGCACATGCAGCGCGCTCAGGGCGAGCGCGGCGTGCAGCAGGATCAGGCTTTTCGGCAGCACGCCGCGGCGGCGGATGACGAAATAGAGGGTGATGCCGGCAAGGATCGTGAGCGTGAGCAGGCCGAGCGACGGCGCTGCGCCCCGGGTGTCCTGGAAGAGCGAGACGAGCAGCAGCAGTGCGGCGGTGATGCCGGCGCCGCCGTGCAGCAGGCCGACGTCGAGGGGGGTATTCTTTTCCGCGAGGCGGGCGTAGGCGGTGATGCCGCCGATGACGACGGTGCCCGACAGGATGATGAAGGATGCGGTCATCCAGACGGAATCGGCCAAGGCCATGCGTGGGTCCTTTCGTGCGTGTGCTGCGGCTTTCCTGCTGCCAGCGTGGCATAGTACCGCGGACTGGTCATTGCATGATCCCATGGTCACCGCCACTTTCCGCTTCTATGAAGAGCTGAATGATTTCCTCGCGCCCGGCCGGCGCAAGCAGGAATTCAGCGTGCCGTGTGCGCGGCGGGCGACGACCAAGCACATGATCGAGGCGCTGGGTGTGCCGCACACCGAGGTCGAGCTGATTCTGGTCAATGGCGCATCGGTGGGCTTCGACTGCATCCTCGAGGACGGCGACCGGGTGGCGGTGTATCCGCGCTTCGAGGCGATGGACGTCACATCACTGTTGCGCGTGCGTGCGCGGCCGTTGCGGGACACCCGTTTCGTCGCCGATGCGCATTTGGGTGGGCTCGCGCACATGCTGCGCATGCTGGGCTTCGATACGCTGTACGACAATCGGTATGACGACGATACCATCGTGGAACTTGCCGAACGCGACGCTCGCATCGTGCTGACGCGCGACCGCGAGCTGTTGAAGCGGCGCGCGGTGACGCACGGCTGCTATGTGCATGCGCTGAAATCGGAGGCGCAATTGCACGAGATCGTCGAGCGCCTCGACCTGGCGCACAGCGCGCGGCCGTTCACCCTGTGCCTGCACTGCAACCTGCCGCTGCGCCGTGTCGACAAGACGAGCGTGCTCGATCGCCTGCCGCCGAAAGTACGCGAATACTACGAGCACTTCTCCACCTGCGACGCCTGCGGGCGCGTGTACTGGGAGGGCTCGCACTGGCGCAACATGCGATCTATGCTGAATAAGGTGCTACCTTCGGAGAAAACCGGGCTGGCATGAGCCGGCCGGCACCAGGAAAGGACGATCATGAATGCCGCAAAAATTTCCCTTTGGGCGCTGCTGGGTGGGGTAGTGCTCGGTTCCAGCGCCGTGCCGTCCATTGCGACGGCCGAACAGCAGGCGGCGTCCGCGACAAGCGCCAGCATGGAAGCCCGCCTCAAGGCCCGTGGCCTCGATCCGGTCGAGGTGGCGCGCGGGCGCGTCGTCTTCGATACGCATTGCGCCCGATGCCACGGCGCCGAGGGCAAGGGCAAGGTCCGCAACTGGCGCGAGCCCGACGCCGCCGGCAACTACCCCGCGCCGCCGTTGAACGACAGCGGTTACGCCTGGAATCATCCGACCGAGGCCTTGCTGGAGTCGGTGCACGTCGGCAGCCCGCAGGGTTACGGCATCATGCCGCGCTGGGAGAAGAAGCTTTCGGAACGGGACATGCGCGACGTGGTGTCGTACATCAAGTCGCTGTGGTCGGATGCGGCGTATCGTGAATGGATGGATATCGAGCGGGCATCGCAGGAGCCCTGATTCTCCGCAACAGCACGCCTCATGCAGGCACGGCACCCCGCCCTGATGGTCGGGGCGCGGAACCATCGCCCGGTCGGGCCCAGGGCGGCCTTCCCGGGCGAACGGGTAGAATGGGATTCATTTCTATTTCCCAAACTGGAGCAAAGCCATGAGCGAATATGGATTCGACACCCGGATCAACGGCCCCTTCGACGCTGCGGTCGAGAAGGTCGTCGCCGCGCTGAAGACCGAAGGTTTCGGCGTGCTCACCGACATTGACGTGAAAGCGACCCTGAAGGCCAAGATCGACGTCGACATGCGCCCCTACCGCATCCTCGGCGCGTGCAATCCGCCGCTGGCGAACCAGGCGATCAGTGCCGCGCCGGATGTCGGCCTGCTGCTGCCGTGCAACGTGGTGGTGCGCGAGGAAGCCGACGGCAGGGTGACGGTGGCCTTCCTCGACCCGAACGTCATGGTCAAGCTGGAATCCAATCCTGCGGTGCATGGCGTCGCTGCCGAGGCGCGCGCGCGGTTGATGCGGGTGAAGGACGGTCTCACCGCCTGAGCGGCGTTCAGACATCCGCTTCCGGCGTCGTCTCCTGGATCAACACCCACGGTGCGACCACGACCGCCCAGAAGGTCGGCCGGCGCGCGTGCCAGTCCTCGGCGTCAGCCGAGTCGGCGCGCGCGATGCGGCCGTCGGCGAGCCATTCCTGTATGACTTGGGCGTTGTTCCCGGCGACATGGACGGCCGCGTCGACCAGGTCCATGCCGGGTGCGACCTTGACGACCACGCCGCGCGCGAAGGGGCGCTGCAACTCGGCCCAGGCGATGCGCGCGGTCTCGAGGTTGAGCCTGGTGCGGAGGAGGTCGCTGGGGGGCATTTCAGATTCAAGTTGCAAGGTTCAAGTGACAAGGTGAACGTCAACGCGACTTGCCGCCGCCGCGACGCTGACTGAGTGGGTGCTTGGGAACCTGGTGTGGGCGGCCGTCGCCGGACCGCGCGGGCTTGCCGGATTTGGGTTTGCCGGGTGCGGGCCTGGCCGGTTTTGCCGGCGCGGGGCTGGCGGCCTGCTTGCGCGCGCAGGGTGTGCGCGTGCCGGTGCCGGCGGGCTGATGCGACGGCACGAGGTGCTTCTTGCCGTAGCCGATGAGGTCCTCGCGGCCCATGGCTTTGAGCGCCTCGCGCAGCAGCGGCCAGTTGTCGGGGTCGTGGTAGCGCAGGAAGGCCTTGTGCAGCCGGCGCACGCGACCCTGCTTGACGACGGATACGGTTTCCGCCTTGCCGCCGAGCACTTTCTTCAGCGGGTTCCTTTCCGTGTGGTACATCGCGGTGGCGAGCGCCATCGGCGTGGGCAGGAAGGTCTGCACCTGGTCGAGGCGGAAGTCGTGCGCCTTGAGCCACAGGGCGAGGTTGAGCATGTCCTCGTCGGTGGTGCCGGGGTGGGCGGCGATGAAGTAGGGGATGAGGTATTGCTGCTTGCCGACGGCCTTCGAGGCGGCCTCGAACATCTGCTTGAAGCGGTCGTAGGCGCCGATGCCCGGCTTCATCATCTTCGACAGCGGGCCGGCCTCGGTGTGCTCGGGGGCGATCTTGAGATAGCCGCCGACGTGGTGCTGCACCAGTTCCTTCACGTATTCAGGCGAGCGCACCGCGAGGTCGTACCTCAGGCCCGAGCTGATGTGGATGCGCTTGATGCCGGGAATCTGCCGCGCGCGGCGGTACAGGTGGATGAGCGGCGCGTGGTCGGTGACGAGGTTGACGCAGATGTCGGGGTAGACGCAGGACAGCCGCCGGCACGCCTGCTGGATCGTGGTCGACTTGCAGTTGAGCTGGTACATGTTGGCGGTGGGGCCGCCGAGGTCGGAAATGATGCCGGTGAAGCCGGGCGTCTTGTCGCGGATAGCCTCGATCTCGCGCACGATCGAATCCTCCGAGCGGCTCTGGATGACGCGCCCCTCGTGCTCGGTGATCGAGCAGAAGGTGCAGCCGCCAAAGCAGCCGCGCATGATGTTGATCGAGAAGCGGATCATCTCCCACGCCGGAATCTTCGCGTCGCCGTAGACCGGGTGCGGCGCACGCGCGTAGGGCAGGTCGTAGACGCCGTCGAGCTCCGCGGTGGTGAGCGGAATCGGCGGCGGGTTGAGCCAGACGTCGCGCTCGCCGTGCCCCTGGCGCAAAGCGCGCGCGTTGCCGGCGTTGGATTCGAGATGGAACACGCGCGAGGCATGCGCGTACAGCACGGGGTTGTTCTTCACCTGTTCGTAGTCGGGCAGGCGGATGACGGTGCGCGCGCGCTGCGCCTTGCGCGCGGCGAGCCTGTCCGTCTTCGCAACGAAGTGCAGCGGCCGGGAACCCCCCTCTCCCGCTTGCGGGGATGGGGGAGCGGGGTGCTCGGCATAGGGGTCGGCGTGGGCGTCGATGGCGCCCGGCGTATCCAGCGCGGTCGAATCGAGTTCGATCCACGGCTGGTTGCCGTCGGACGCGGTGGATGCGGGCGGCAGCCAGTCGCGCGGCAGCATGAAGCCGGTGCCACGCAGATCGCGGATGTCGCCGATCGTCTCGCCACGCGCCAGGCGATGGCTGGCTTCGACCAGCGCGCGCTCGGCGTTGCCGAAGATGAGCAGGTCGGCCTTGGAGTCCGCCAGCACCGAGCGGCGCACGGTGTCGGACCAGTAGTCGTAGTGGGCGATGCGGCGCAGGCTCGCTTCGATGGAGCCGATGATCACCGGGATGCCGGGATAGGCCTCGCGGCAGCGCTGGGCGTAGACGGTGACCGCGCGGTCGGGGCGCTTGTTGGGTTCGGCATGCGCGGTATAGGCGTCGTCGGAGCGCAACTTGCGATCGGCCGTGTAGCGGTTGACCATCGAATCCATGTTGCCCGCGGTGACGCCGAAATACAGCGTCGGCCGGCCGAGCGCACGAAACGGCTCGGCCGAGTGCCAGTCCGGCTGGCTGATGATGCCGACGCGAAAACCCTGTGCCTCCAGCAGCCGGCCGATCAGCGCCATGCCGAAGCTCGGATGGTCGATGTAGGCGTCCCCCGTCACCAGGATGACGTCGCAGGCGTCCCAGCCGAGCGCGGCCATCTCGGCACGCGACATCGGCAGGAAGGGCGCGGTGCCAAAGCGTGCCGCCCAGTGCTTGCGGTAGGAGAAGAGCGGGGGGGTCATTACACGATTTTACCCTTGCCGGGGAATCCGCCATCGAGTCACTGATTTATTCTGCCGTTGCGAGGCGTGACGCGGCGCGACAAGCCAACAGGCGTTGCATCGCGCGGCGCCGCGCCGGCGTTCGGCGAGTCAGTGCCGTCCCCTGCTCGACGGGCTAAATTAACGCTGCCTTGTAGCCGTTACTGCAAAGGAGACCGGATGGGACCGGCGCTTCGCCAGCACGACCCGTGCTGGGCGGGACGGTTCCGTGCGGACACGCAATCCCCTTGTGCCAGAACGCTTGCCGGATACGGCGGGCGTTCCTGTGACATGACGGGAGGACGCTTTGTGATCGTGAGAACAGGGATGGGTGGATATCGATGGCGGCTGAAGGCCTGATGCAGTCTCGCGAGCGCCGCACGCAGAAGCGTTTCGAGGTGGTGCAGGCCGCCAGCCTGAAGACCGCGGGGGGGCAGGAACTCGCTTGCGAGATTCGCAATTTCTGTCTGGGTGGCATGTTCCTGCGGCTGGACGATGTCGCGGCCGTGAGCGAAATGCGCAGCGGTGATGACGTCGAGGTGAACTTCACGCCGCCCGCTTCGTATGGCGCGCAGGCGTTCAGCGTGAAGGCGCGCCTGGCGCGTCAGGGTGTGGACGGTATCGGGGTCGCCTTCATCGGTACGCCGCTGGACGCGACCCGCGCACTCAACCGCATCGCGACGGCGATGCGCACCCAGCGCATGCTGGGACGGCGCTACCAGGGCGCCGACAGCCGCCAGATGCTGGAAACCTGCCGGGTACTGCTGACGCAGGCGGTGGAGGCAGCGCTGCAAGGGCTATACGCCAGTATCGAGATGCGCCTGGAACGTGCCGCGGGCAAGGCCGACAACTTCGCCGAACGCAACGCGATCCTGGCTGCCGCCGACCAGATTCGCGTGCACGAGGCGGCCGCGCGCACGAACTGGCCGAGACGTGCGCTGGAGGGTTTCGACGGCCTGGGCAAGTCCCGGCCGTCGGAGACGTCCAGGGATCGCAAGAGCCTGTCCATCGTGCAGACCGACGAGTTCGAGGACTGGCTCAACCTGACGGCGGAGATCAACAAGCTCGAGGATCATTTCGCCAACGAGCTGGCGGATCTCGCACCCCGCATCGAAAAACTCTATGGCCGCGCGCTCGACCGCGAGAGCAACCCCGTCGGGCCGGCGATGCTCCTGCGCGCGGCCCACGCGGAGTTCACTGCGCTGGGCCTGGCAGTGGGCGTGCGCAAGGCGCTGTACGGCGCCCTGCGCGAGGCGCTGCAGGCGCCGCTGGAAGAACTGTACCGGCAACTGGGCGACATCCTGCCTGAAGCCCCCGCGACGCAGCAAGCCGGCGTTGCGGCGAATCCGTGGCCGGATACGCAGGCGATGGCCGATGATCTGAACCCGGATTCGGTGATGTTCGTCGGCGGCGAGCCCGTCGAGGACCGGCCGCAGCCGGCGCCCGACGCGCCCCCATCCGGCGCTGCATCCGCAGCGCCGGGGGTGGCAGCGCCGACGCCTGGCGGTATCGCCGGGGCGCTGATGAATCTGTTCCGGCGCACCCAGTCGCGCGGGACCGTGGCGGCGGGGCCTGCCGCTCCGCCCGCTGGCGCCCCCGCCGGGCCGGTCGCGCCCGTTGGCGGGGCGCCGGTGATTCCTGCCGCCGCTTCCGCCGTGGCCGCAGCCATGCCGGTGGGCGGTTCGGTGCAACGGATTGCCGGCACGTCGCAGCGCGTGCTGGGCGAGCTCGTCGGCAGCGGCCGCATTGCGCCGGCACAGGCGACGACGGCACAAAATGCGGCGGACGTGTTCGGCGCGCTGGCGGAAACCATCGAGGGCGACCGCGCCCTGCCCGGCAGCGTCAAGCAGACGCTGCGCGAACTGGAAGAACCGCTGGTCAAGCTGGCGATGCTCGATGCCGGCTATCTCGATTCCGTGAAGCATCCCGCGCACCGCGTGGTCAACGTGGTCGACCGCATCGCGCTGGCGTCCACCGACGACGGCCGGATCAACGACAAGAAGCTGTTGCACGCGGTGCAGCGGTGGACCGAACGCATCCGCAACGAGGCGGACCGCAACCCCGGCATCTACGACGAGGCGCGCACCCAGCTCGAGAAGGTGCTGCAGCCGCTTCTGCGCGCGCGCAACATCCGCATCGCGCGCCTGCAGGCGGGCCTCGAAGGCTGGCAGAAGATGGGCCAGGCGAACCGCGCGATCAGCGAGGGGATCCAGCGACGTATCGAGGGCCGCGAGGTGCCTGACGTGGTGCTGGAATTCTTCAATCCCGGCTGGCGCAACTACCTGATCCGGGTGATCCTGCGCCATGGCACGGGCAGTCCGCAGGAAACCGAGGCCTGGGACGCGGTCGATCGCCTGCTCGCCTGGCTCGATCCGCAGCAGACGGGGCGGCCGCAATTCAGCGAGGTGCAGCGCCTGTTGACCTACATTGATGCTTGCCTGTCGCTGGTGAGTGCCGGCAAGGACCAGCAGGAGCGCATCATGGAGCGTCTGGCGGATGCACTGTTCGAGCCCGGCAAGGGCAGCTTCAGGCTGCTTTCCGGGGTGAAGGTGGCGTCCCGCACGCACGCGGCGGCCGCCACCCTGGACGAACGCGATGCCGCCCTCGTCGATCAGTTCCGGGTCGGCGACTGGCTCAGCTTCGCACGCGCGCCGCTGCCGATGAACCTGATCTGGATCGGCGACGATCCCCCCCTGTACGTGTTCTCCAATTACCGTGGCGTGCGCAAGCTCGAACTCAAGCAGCAGGAATTCATCGATCTCCTGAAGTCGGGCGAGGCGGTGCGCACGGACAATCTCGATCTGCCGCTGATGGACCGCTCGTTCAGTTCGATGATCGAGCACATGCACCGCAACCTGGTGAAACAGGCGACCAGCGATCCCGAGACCGGGCTCATGCGCACGCCGGAATTCATGCGACGGGTGAAGCGTGCCTGGCTCAACGTGGGGGGCGACGCCGCGGGCTGCGTCATGGGCGTGATCGACATCGAGGATCTGCGCATGGTGCAGGTGCGCCTGGGGACCGTCGGCTATGCGCAGCTGCTGCAGGCGCTGGCACAGCACCTCAGCCAGAAGTGCCGCGACGGGGGCCTCATGGCGCGCACGGGCGATCGCACCTTCGCCTTCCTGCGTGCCTGCGAGAACGAGGACCGCGCCACCGAACACGCCGAGGCCTTCATCACCCGCATCAACCAGTTCAGTTTCGACTGGGAAGGCGAAAGCTACAGTCTCACCGCCAACGCCGGGCTTGCCTGGGCGAGCGCCTATGTCGAGCCGGAGAGCCTCTACAACAGGGCGGACACGGCCTGCCTCACCGCCAAGCACGAGGGGCGCAACCAGATCGTGTTCTATCGTGACGAGGACAGCGACCGTCACGGGCACGCCGGGCTGGCCTACTGGGCGGGCCGCTTCAACAGCATCCTCGCGGGCGGGCGCCTGCATCTGCGCGCCCAGCCCATCGTCGCGCTGGCCGACGCATCACGCCAGCCGGTGCACTACGAAATCCTCCTCGGCGCGCGGGACAATCCGGACGAGCCGCTGCCGATCGGCGACTTCGTCGCCGCGGTCGAACGGCTCAAGCGGGTCAGCGAACTCGACCAGTGGGTGGTGCGCGAAGCGTTCGGATGGATTCGCGCCAACCCGCAGGCGTTCGAAAAAATCGGCGCGTTCTCGATCAACCTCTCCGGCCAGTCGGTCAACAGCAAGACCTTCCTCGGCTTCATGGAGGAGGAACTGGGGCGCGGCGACATCCCCTGCGACAAGCTGATCTTCGAGGTCACCGAGAGCGCGGCGATCGACAGTTTCGCCAATGCCGAACACTTCATCAAGAAATTCCGCCGTTACGGCTGCCGTTTCTCGCTCGACGATTTCGGCGTCGGCTTCTCGTCCTTCACCTACCTGAAGAACCTCAAGGTCGACTACCTGAAGATCGACGGCTCGTTCGTGCGCGACATGCAGCGCAACGAGGTCGACGTCGCGCTGGTGTCATCGATGCACGAGACCAGCCGCTTCCTCGGCATCCAGACTGTCGCCGAATCGGTGGAGAACGAGGAAACCTTCGCCCTGCTGAAGACGATCGGCGTCAACTACGTGCAGGGCTGGCTGACCGGCAAGCCCTTGCACATCGACGATCTGCTGCGCTGAGTGTGCGCGGATGCGCGTCAAGGAAGTGCTGATGGCGCGTCACCCCGGCGAACGCCAGGGGCCTGATGCTTGTCTTGACGGGGTTCCGACGTGCACCGGACCGGCAATGGGCCATTCAGTGCCGCGTCAACCGACGCGCAGCAACTCCACCTCGAACACCAGCGTCGCGTTCGGCGGAATCACGCCACCGGCGCCACGCGCGCCATAGGCCAGTTCCGGCGGAATGGTGAGCTTGCGCTTGCCGCCG
>JACDJA010001690.1_pt1 | contig 17731 bp, 14 predicted proteins | sample 7449241 | NCBI WGS metagenome assembly JACDJA01 (sample SAMN14253289, study PRJNA609438) | sludge metagenome | isolation source: initial anaerobic sludge | collected 2018-12-20 | reverse complement strand
CTTTCCCCAACAGGGCCTTCGATCGGCCCATAGCGGTCCCTCGCAGGACCACGCACGGCGCGTCCTCGCCGGCTGCGGCACCCGCGGGCTCGGCCCGATCACGATGCGGGTGAGCGACGAGGTCATCACCGTCCTTCCGGCCGACCCCGCCATCCTCGACGACCCCGTGACCATCGTCGATGGGCCAAGCGACGACGCCGAGGTCGTGGTCGAGTTCGCGAGCCCCGAGGCCTTCTCCGACTTCAGCCACGAAATGCGCACCGTCGCCGGGCTGCACGTCACCGGCGCAGTCAGCCACCCGGTCGGTGGATTCGCCGAGTTCGATGACTGGGAGCCGGCCCTTCGGGCGCTGTACCACGGGCGTCCGGTGTACGACCCCGCAGATATCGACCTCGCCGACGCTGAGCGCTCGTTCGACTGGGACGAGGTCGACAACGACCCCGACGTCGCCGACGATCTGGCAGCCTTCCTACGACGCTACGGCTGGGCTCACGTGCGCAACGTGTTCAACGCCGGGGAGATCGCCACGCTCAACGCCGAGGTTGATCGGGTCGAGGCGGCCGCCAGCCCGGACACGCCCGGATCGTGGTGGACCCACGATGGTGACGGCGATGAGCAGCCCTGTCAGCTGCACTACCTCGGCCTCGCCTCGACGGTGATCGGCGCACTCGACCACGATCGTCGCGTCGAACGACTCGTCGGGCTCAGCGGCGACGACCTGGCCAACCACCCGGACCGGGCACTCGGCACGTTTGCCGTGCTCAAACGACCGACCGCCGCGGAGGGGCTGACCAACCTGCCCTGGCATATCGACTGCGGCCTGGGCGGGCACCCCTTGACGTGTCCGGGTCTCCACCTCGCCGTCCAGCTCACCGCGTCCAATCCCGACCTCGGTGCCTTCAAGATCGTCCCGGGGAGCCACGACGCCAGCGTGCGACGCTCCGACGTCGAGGCAGGCCGCTGCCCGGTCGTCACCGCCGACACCCAGACGGGCGACGTGACGCTGCACATGACCCACGCCGTCCACGCCGCCCCGGCGCCGCTCAGCAGTTCGACCGGCCGACGCACCATGTACCTCGGGTTCGGCCCGCAGGACCTGGAGAACGTCATAGGCGCCGGTCAGTCCTTCGACGACCTGATTACGCAGACCAGCACCGACGGCCACGTTCGTTTCAATGCGGGGGCGCCGGGCGCCGTCTAACCGCTGAGCGCACCAGCGGGACGGTGCTTCGCTGACCCCCTGTCGGTGCCGGCGTGTGTCAGCAGGTGGTCTAGAGCGCCGGCGAACCGCTCATGGGTGAACTCGAACCCCGCATCGTCAAGCACGTTCGGGATGCACCGACGGCCGGTCAATGCCAGTCCAGGATCGGTCCGCAGCAGCACCGCACCGACGTGGACGAGCGGCGCCGGCATCGGTGGGGACCACGGTCGATGAACCGCGCGGCGCAGCTCGGTCATCATGTCGCGGTTGCGCACCGGGTTGGGCGAGGTCACGTGCACGACGCCGTCGACCGCCTGAGCATCGAGGAGAAACCTGACGGAGGCGAGGAAGTCGTCGATGTGGATCCAGCTGACCCACTGGTCGCCCGGGCCCATCCGGCCGCCGAGGCCCCAGCGGGCGAGGCGGGTCAGCCGGTTGAACGCCGGGGTGTCGTTGTCGAGCACCACCCCGGTGCGAAGCCGGACGATCCGGTCGGCGACCACGGCCTTGGTGGCGGCCTCCCAGGCCGTCGCTACTCCGGCCATCTGTGGTGGCCCGTCGGCGGGAGGATGGGTCTCGTCGATAACGTCGTTGCCCGCGTCGCCGTAGATGGCCAAGGTGCTCATCTGCAACCACAGGCGTGGTGGCACGCCGCACGCCCGTGACGCCGCCGCCAGCGCAGCGGTGGGCTCCACCCGGGACCGCCGGAGCAACTCGATGTTGGTGGCTGTCGGCCGACGGTCCACCAGTTCTCCGGCGAGGTTGACGACGATCGCCCCCTCCAACTCGGACGCCCAGTCGCCCACCGCCCTCCCGTCCCACAGTGCCTGGCGAAACCGTAGATCGGACTTCGGTGACCGGGTCAGAATCACCACGTCGTGGCCGGCACCCTCGAAGTCGGTGGCCAGCCGTCGCCCCAACGCACCCGCTCCGCCGGCGATCACCACCCTCATCGGGCCGGCTCCGCAACGTTGGAAACGTGCGTCGGGACCATGGACGGGACCGGTGTCCAAGTGACGTCGACGTGTTCCATCAGGTAGGCGTTCGCCGACTCGGCGGTGGCGAATCCGCCCAGAAAGGCCGACGTCAGCGAGAGGACGTGCACTGGACGAACATCTGTGCGGTTCGGCTGCATGCGCACGGCCTCCACGCCACCGTGCCGATCGGGGGAAAGGCCCACCTGGGCGCCGACGCACACCAGGCCCACCTCGGGCTGACGCTCGGCGACGATGCGGTCCGTGTCGATGTCGACGGCCAGCCCGAGCCCGGTCGCCAAGCCACCGGCATCGGCATCGGCATCGGGCTGCTCAATGGTGCTCATGATCGTTATGCTATCATGTGCTCACGCATTATCCACCCATCGAACGGACAAGCAGTGACCGACGAGTTCCGTCTTGACGAACTGGCACGACGGGCCGAGGTGGCCTCCACCACCGTGCGCCTCTATAGAAACCGAGGACTGCTCCCGCCACCGCGGCTGGTTGGCCGGACCGGATGGTACGACGCTGGCCACCTCAACCGCCTGCGGCTCATCACGCGCCTGCAATCTCAGGGTTTCTCCCTCTCGGGCATCCGCGAACTCCTCGACCAATGGGAGCAGGGCCGAAGCTTGGACGCCATGCTGGGAGTGGAGGATCAGTTGGGTGCGCTACTCGGCGAACCGCAGGCCACCACGATCGCTCCGTCCGAGCTCGCCTCGCAGTTTCCAGACAACGCCCTCACCGTGGAGCTGATGCAACGGGCCACCGAGCTTGGACTGGTCGAAATCCTCGACCAGGACACCGTTCGAGTGGCCGATCGCCGATTTATCGGCGCCGGGGCCACCCTGGCCCACCTTGGCATTCCGTTGGCTGAAATCCTGGACGAGTGGCAGGCCCTGCGCTCCCAGACCGATCTGGTCGCCGACCGGTTTATCGGGCTGTTCGAACGCCACCTGGTACCCGATGAGTGGCGGACAGATCTGAGCACCGAGCGGGCCAAGGATCTGGCTGACGTGCTCGCTCAACTTCGGGCGACGGCGCAACAGGTGCTGGCGGCAGCCCTCGACGCCAGCATCGCCGGGCTAGGACGTGAACGCCTCGCCGAGCTGCTGCCCGATGGCTGAGCGGCGACAACGCTCGGCGGGTCACCGCCGCTCCCTACCAGCTGCCGCCTCCACCGCCGCCGAAGCCTCCGCCGGAGAACCCTCCCCCACCGAAGCCGGACATGCCGCCCGCTCCCCCGGCGCTGGAGCGCTGCACCGCCGAGAACGTGCCGGCGGCGTAGGAACCGAAGTGGTTGAGGCTGTGGGAGAAGATGATCCAGTCGAAGGGCCGCGGTGACACCCACCACCCCATCTGCTCGGACGGCACCACTCCCTCGGCGCTCAGCTGGGCGAAGGTCTGGGCCCACCGTTCGGTCATGCCGAACACCATGGCGTAGGGCAGGTAGCGGCTAAAGAGGTTTTGTTCGGCGGCCCAGTTCTGACGGTCGCCCTCACCGGCGGCGAACATCTCGCGAAAGCCCAGCACCCGCCGGTACATGGCGGTTCCCTTGCCGGTCCGGGCCGGCATGTTGATCGACAGCGCCATCAGCGCAAAGGCACCGAGGACCAACGGCAGGCCGACCAGCGCCCAGCGGGTGAAGGCGATGAGCAGCACCCACAGGCCCCCCGCCGCCAGCAGCGCCATGACGCCGACGCCGAGCCAGCTGGCGCGGGTGCGGTCGGGGCGCTTGCGATACCAACCGTGGGACACCATCTCGTCGTACATCTGCGACTGCACGATCTTCAACCGGGAGCTGAACGAGTACTTCAGTTCCGCCAGGGTCGTTTCGCTGCCGGAGGCGAACACCGACGTCAGCAGGGTTGTCTCGTAGGGAACCAGGCCGGTGTGGTCGGTGTTGAGCTGCACGAGCCGGTAGTCGCCATCGGTCAGGTCCTCGACCCGCAGGTAGCCCCGCACGGCCAGGTCGATCAGCGTGGCGGACACATCGATGTTGTCGGCCCGCTCGTCGATGATCGTGCCGGCCGCTCCCGGCAGGATCTGGTTGGGGGGAACGAACTCCACCGTGACGCCGTCGTGACGGGCAAGCCCCATGCGTTGCTCGTCCTCGGTATCGCTGCCAAAGCTCTGGTCGACCGCCGATCCGACGAACGTGCGGTCGCGTCCCACCCGGTACCCCAACAGCGCCACCACCGCCGCCACCAGCGCGCTCAGCAGCGCGCCGACGCCCACGGTGGCTGGGGTCAGCGAGAACGCCCGCTGCAAGCTCCACACCTCGTCGAGGATGGGCTCGGTGTTGGAAAAGGTCCCCTCGGGCACCTTCAGGTAGAGCGTGGCGCCCTGGCCGTTGCCCAGGCCGGACTGGCTGACCTTGGCCGTATCGCCGGAGAAGGTGGCCTGGTCGCAACCCTCGGTGCCGCCGTACCGACCGGAGAAGCAGTTGATGTCGTCGATCGTGCCCGGCATTTTCACCGTTGCGGTGGCGGCGTCGATCGGCACCCGCCACTGGTCCCCCACCAGGTTGAGCGGCACCTCTTCGTAGCCATCGAACGCGTTGACCACGCCCTTCAGCTCGTATCGGAGCACGTAGGTCTGGGGACCGGAGACCGTTTTGTCGGGGTCGCCGACCCGGATGCGCTCGATGCTGTCCTCGTGGATCACTTCCACGTCGCTGGGCGCACCGGTAGGGCTGCTCGCCGAGAGGTTGGTCAACGGAGTGACACGCTCCCACCGACCGGAACTGTCCCGACCATCCAGGATCGGGTCATCGGCGTTGAGTGAGGTTCGAACCTGGATGAAGCGTTCCAGGCCGTGACGCGACGCTGTCCCGAAGTCGTAGTCGATCGTCTCGGTGACCTTGGCGGTGCCGTCCTTGGTGAGCTCGGCCTCGAAGTTGTAGTCGGTGATGCGCTCGCCGAATTGAGCTCGCAGCGCTCCGCCCGACTGAGCAGAGGACCAACCCCGGCCGTCCAGGTGGCCCGAGGCCCCCGCCGGCGCGGCCCCGCCACCGACGGCCACCAGGCCGAAGACGACGCTGAGCAGCCCGAGGACCACCGCTCGTCGCGAGCGTCCAAGCCAACCCGACTGGTACCGATCGATCATCGGGCCACCATACCGGGGCGAACTAGGTCTTCAGATACCAGGAGACCGACAGCGTCGAGCCGATCGCACCGACGACCAACGCCACGCCGATCAGAAGCAGCATCACCCAGGCGACGTTGCCGTCGGTCCACCAGATCGCCCCGAAGAACGACTGCACGTCCTTGTTGACGAAGCTGGTGCGCCACACCCAGGTGAGCCCCCACAGGCCGGCGGTGGCAGCCGCCCACCCGATGAGGGCGTGCACCACCCCCTCGAGGATGAAGGGAATCCTGATGAACCAGTTGGTTGCCCCCACCAGGCGTTGCACTTCTATCTCTCTTCGGCGCGCAAACACCGCCGTCTGGATCATGAACACGATCAACAGCGCGGTGGCGACCAACAACACGACCGCCAACACGATGAAGAACGTCGACAGGTTCGACAGGAAGCTCTCCATCTGCTTCACCGCGTCGAGCGCGAACTCCACCTTGTACACGCCGGGCTCGTTCTGAAAGCTCTGCCCCAGCTCGGACACCACGTTGGACTGCGGGTTGGTCGGGGTCACCCGGAACGACTGCGGAAGGTCCTGGGGCTCGACCGAGGCGACGATGTCGGGATCGTCGCGGAACAACTGCTGAAACTCCTTGAAGGTCTTCTCGGTGTCGACGAAGGTGATGTCGGACACCTGCGGCGAGGCCGCAAGCTTGCCCTCGACCTGATCGATCTTCTCCTGGTCGGCGCCGGGTTGCATGTAGACGATAAACTCGACGCCGTCCTTCCAACGCTCGAACGCGTGGTCCACACCGGCCACGAACAGCAGTGCCCCGCCGAGGATGCCCAGCGACACCCCGAACGTGATGATGCTGGCAACCGTCAACAACAGGTTGCGCAGCAGGTTGTTGGTCGTCTCGCGTACGACGTAGTCGAGTCGCATCGCCATGGTTCAGCCTCGCTGAGGTTCGCGGTTGAGCAGGTGGGAGGGGGTGAGCATCATTCGTACACGCCGCGGGCCTGGTCGCGCACGATGCGGCCCCGGTCGAGCTCGATCACCCGGCGGCGCATCGTGTCGACGATGCCCCGGTCGTGGGTGGCCATCACCACCGTGGTTCCGGTGCGGTTGATTCGGTCGAGCAACTTCATGATGCCGACCGACGTCGCCGGGTCCAGGTTGCCGGTCGGCTCGTCGGCCAAGAGGATCAGCGGCCGGTTGACGAACGCCCGTGCGATCGACACCCGCTGCTGCTCGCCGCCGGACAACTCGTGAGGGAAGTTCTCCGACTTCTTTGATAACCCGACCAGGTCCAGGATCGCCGGCACCTGGGTGCGCACGACGTGGCGCGGCCGGCCGATCGCCTCCAGCGCGAAGGCCACGTTCTCGGACACCGTTTTGTTGGGCAACAACTTGAAGTCCTGAAAGACCGCTCCGATGTTGCGGCGCAGGTACGGCACCTTGTACCCGGGCAGTTCCCCGATGTCCTTGCCCGCCACGAAGATGCGGCCTTCCTCGGGCCGCTCCGACTTGTTGACCAGGCGCATAAACGTCGACTTGCCCGACCCGGACGGGCCGACGAGAAACACGAACTCACCCTTGTTGATGTCGACGTTGGCGTCGCGCAGCGCCACCGAGTCGGACCGGTAGGCCTTGGTGACGCTTTCAAACTTGATAACGTAGTCAACCTCTCGGGCAGGTGGTTCCGGGCTGTGACAACCGGGTATCGGCGATGGTCGGGGGCCACGGTGCCGGAATGTGTCGCCAGACCAGGCACTCTGTGACCAGCCGACTGAAAGATGTTACAAAGCCGCAACACCATGCGGGTGACACCCCGTCCGAAATCGCCCGACATCGCGGGAAACCCGGGGCGGACCACGGTGTGCTGACGGCAGGCCGGCGAGCTCAGGATGCTGTTGCGCCGGCGTTGGCTGTGCGGTTCCAGCGCAACCAGGCCTCCATGAAGGCGTCCAGGTCACCGTCGAGCACCGCCTCTGGGTTGGAGGACTCCATGCCGGAACGAAGATCCTTGACCTGCTGATAGGGCTGGAGGACGTAGTTGCGGTCCTGGCTGCCGAAGTCGACCGCCGCTCCATCGCCGGAGAGGGCGTCGATCGCATCGAGCCGCTTGCGGCGTTCGAGCTCCAACAGCTTCGACTTCAGCAGCGCCATCGCCTTGTCCTTGTTCTGGAACTGCGATCGCTCGTTCTGCACCGCCACCACCGTGCCGGTCGGCAGGTGGGTGATCCGCACGGCCGAGTCGGTCGTGTTGACGTGCTGGCCACCTGCGCCCGACGACCGGTAGACGTCGATGCGCAGATCCTTGTCGTCGATGTTCATTTCCTTGTCGACGTCCTCGAGGAACGGGGTCACCCGCACCGACGCAAAGCTGGTCTGGCGCCGGGCATTGTTGTCGAAGGGTGAGATGCGCACCAGACGGTGCACGCCATGCTCGGAGTGGAACCAGCCGTAGGCGTTGCGACCCTTCAGCAGGAAGGTGGCCGACGACAGCCCCGCCTCCGTGCCCTCCGAGACCTCCTGGAGTTCCAGCGTGAAATCGTGGCGTTCGACCCAGCGCTGATACATGCGCAGCAGCATCTCGGTCCAGTCCTGGGCATCCACCCCGCCGGCACCCGAGTTGAGCTCCACGATGGCATCGCCCTCGTCGTAGTCACCCGTGAAGAGCGCCCGCAGCTCGAGCCGATCGAACTCCTCGGTCAGCGACTCGACGCCGGCCGAGATCTCGGGTTCCAGCGACTCGTCGTCCTCCTCGCGCGCCAGCTCGTGCAGGGTGGTCAGGTCCTCGAGCGCAGCGTCGAGACGTTCGAAGAGCTGGACGTCATCGCTCGCCCCGGCGAACTCCCGCTGGATCGCCTGGGCCTCCTCGGCGTTGTCCCACAGGTCGGGACGGGCCAACTCCACCTCCAGCTGGGGTAGGCGTCGACGAAGCTGCTCGACCCGCAGGTACTCGGCCGCCTCGTCGCGCTCTCCGGCGAGGCGCCGCAGTGCATCGGTGAAATCCTGCATCTACACCGCTCCCGAACTCGCCGCGCCGCCCGCTGGGTCGCCGATCACTGGGCTCCAGCGGGGGCGCCGTGACACTTCTTAAACTTCTTCCCGCTGCCGCAGGGGCACGGCGCGTTGCGCGGGGTCTTGTCCCAGTCGCTCTTCACCACCGGCTGCGCAGCCTCCGGCTCCGCAGGTGCGGCCTGGGCGCCGTCGCCGGAGTCCGCCTCCTCCTGGCCGCCCCCCATGAGCGCCATCGCCGGCGTCCCCGAGTCATCGCTGGGGTCGGTCGGGCCCTGGGTGACGATGTTGCCCACTTGAGCCTCCGGCACCTCGTCGCGCACCACGTTGACGTGCATCAGGTACTTGACGAACTCCTGGGCGATCGTATGGATCAACTGCTCGAACATGCCGTAGCCCTCGCGCTGCCACTCGGTGAGTGGGTCGCGCTGGCCCATCGCCCGCAGGCCGATGCCGTCCTCGAGGTAGTCCATCTCGCGAAGGTGGTCGCGCCAGCGCCCGTCGATGATCCGCAGCATCACCTGGCGCTCGATGTCGCGCATCGTCTCCTCGCCCAGGGTTTCCTCCCGCGCCAGGTACTGGGCGTTGGCCTCGCCCATCAGCAGGTCGTACAGCTCGTCGGTCGACACCGCCTCGTCGAGGGTCGCCTCGGTCAGCTCGGTCGGCCAGAAGGTGCCGATCTCGGACAACAGGCCCTTGAGGTCCCATTCCTCGGAGAACTCCGACACGCAGTAGGTGCGGATGGTGGAGTCGAGCGCGACGGCCAACGCCTCGAGGGCCTCTTCACGCAGGTCGAGACCGTCGAGCACCTCGTCCCGGCGACGGTAGATCACCTTCCGCTGCTCGTTCATCACCTCGTCGTACTTCAGCACGTTCTTGCGGATCTCACCGTTGCGCGTCTCGACGGTGTTCTGTGCCCGCTCGATCGCCTTGGTGACCATCTTGGCCTCGATCGGCACGTCCTCGGGCCAGTCCTTGCCCATCACGAACTGGATGGCCCCGGTGGCGAAGATCCGCATCAGCTCGTCCTCGAGGGACAGATAGAAGCGGCTTTCACCCGGGTCACCCTGGCGACCGGCCCGGCCCCGCAGCTGGTTGTCGATCCGACGGCTCTCGTGGCGTTCGGTACCCAGCACGTACAGGCCGCCGAGCTCGCGCACCTTGTCGCCTTCGGCCTTGACCTCGGCGGCCCAATGGGCGCGTCGTTCATCGAGGAAGGCCTGACCCTCCTCGCTCTCGGGATCGATGTCCTCGCCGGCAAGGTCACGCTCGGCCAAGCCTTCCGGGTTGCCGCCCAGGATGATGTCCACTCCTCGACCGGCCATGTTGGTGGCGACGGTGACCCCGCCGATGCGACCGGCCTGGGCCACCACTTCGGCCTCACGGGTGTGCTGCTTGGCGTTGAGCACCTCGTGGGCGATCCCGCGCTTCTGAAGCTCGCGCGACAGCACCTCGGACTTCTCGACCGAGACCGTGCCCACCAGCACCGGCTGCCCGGTGGCGATGCGCTCTTCGATGTCGTCGGCAACCGCCGAGAACTTGCCCATCTCCCCGCGGAAGATCAGATCGCCCTCGTCCTTGCGGGCCAACGGCTTGTTGGTGGGGATCGGGACCACCTGCATGCCGTAGGTGCTTATGAACTCGGCGGCCTCGGTCACCGCCGTGCCGGTCATGCCGGCCAACTTCTCGTACATTCGGAAGTAGTTCTGCAGCGTGACGGTGGCCAGGGTCTGGTTCTCTTCCTTGATCCGCACCCCCTCCTTGGCCTCGACCGCCTGGTGCAGGCCCTCCGACCAGCGGCGCCCTTCGAGCACGCGGCCGGTGAACTCGTCAACGATCTTCACCTGACCCTGGCCGACCAGGTAGTCCTTGTCGCGCTGGTACAGCTCCTTGGCCTTGAGGGCCACGGTGAGCTGATGCACGAAGTTGGCGGTCGGGTCGTCGTAGAGGTTCTCGACGCCGAGCGCCTTCTCCACCTTCTCGATGCCCGGCTCGAGGGGCGCCACCTGACGCTTCTCCTCGTCGACCTCGTAGTCGACGTCGCGCTTCAGCGCCCGGACCACCGCAGCAAAGCGGTAGTACAGCTTGGCCGCATCGGTGACCTGGCCCGAGATGATCAGCGGCGTACGCGCCTCGTCGATCAGGATCGAGTCGACCTCGTCGACGATGCAGTAGTTGAAGCCCCGCTGCACCTGTTCGCCACGGGACAGCGACATGTTGTCGCGCAGGTAGTCGAAGCCGAACTCGTTGTTGGTGCCGTAGGTGATGTCACACGCGTACTGGGAGCGCTTGAACACCGGGTCGTTCTGGTTGGGTAGCACCATGCCGATGTCCAGGCCGAGAAAGCCGTGGACCTGGCCCATCCACTCCGCGTCGCGCTTGGCCAGGTACTCGTTGACCGTGACGACGTGAACGCCCTTGCCGGTCAGCCCGTTGAGATACACCGGCAGCGTCGAGACCAGGGTTTTTCCCTCACCGGTCTTCATCTCGGCGATCCAGCCGAAGTGAAGCGCTGCGCCGCCCATCAGCTGCACGTCGTAGTGCCGTTGACCGATCACCCGCTTGGCGGTTTCACGAACGACGGCGAAAGCCTCGATCACCAACGTGTCCAGCTCCTCCCCGTTGTCGAGACGGTTGCGGAAATCGGTGGTGCGGCCGCTCAGGTCGCCATCGGAGAGCGTTTCCATCTCCGGCTCGAGCGCGCCGATTTCTGGGACGAGGTCGGAGAGGGCGCGGACTTTGCGTCCCTCACCGGCCCGAAGAATTTTGTCTAGGAAGCCCATAACGTCGACGAGTCTACCGATGCGGTGGTGGGTGGTAGGGGGTCGCTGCGACGCAGAGGGCGTGCACCGACCGGGCCCCGGCGCCACGAAGCGCCATCGCAGCCCGGGACAGGCTCGAACCGGTCGTCGTGACGTCGTCGATGACGACCACCCGGACGGGCGACGGGCCGGTGGGGCGCAGCACGGGGCCCGTCAGGCGCTGCGCTCGCGAGCGTCCGGTCTGCCCGTGGGGGCCGCCGCTCACCGGGGCCGGGTCACGGCGCAGCAGTCGGGCCGTGCCGGCTGACGGGATCGCCATCCGTCGCGCCGCCGCGGTCGCCGCCTGTGCCAGCAGCTCGGCCTGATCGAAGCCGCGCTCGGCACGGTTCGCCGGGGCTGCGGGCACCCAGCACACCGTGGCTCCGTCCAGCCACGTGCCGCCCATCACCGCCAGGGCCGCCCCCAAGGACCGCACCGCATCGCGATGGCGGCCGTACTTCAGCGACGTGATCAGGGTGGTGGCTACCCCCTCGTAGCGGCACAGCGCGGCGGCGCCGTCGAGCCCATCGGGCGGAGGGCACAGTTCGCCCGCCGCCAGCGGCCGCAGCGCATCGACGCACGCCGCACACGGGCTGGGGCCACTTCGATGACACACGACGCACGACGACCACAGCCACACCCGTAAGTGTGGCTGTGGTCGTGTTCGGTTGTCACCGGGCCGTGCGACCCGTTGTGTTGTCCGCTACTCGGGAGCGACGATGTCGACCATTTTGCGGTTGCGCCGCTGGTCGAAGCTCACCATGCCGTCGGCGAGGGCGAACAACGTGTCGTCCTTGCCGCGACCGACGTTGTTACCGGCGTGAATACGGGTACCGCGCTGACGCACGATGATTGATCCTGCGGTCACCTCTGTGCCGGCATACACCTTGATGCCGAGGCGCTGACTGTTTGAATCACGACCGTTCCGAGTAGAACCGCCGCCCTTGGTCTTTGACATCTATGCCCTCCGTGCTTCAGCGGCTGATGCCGACGATTTCGATGGTCGAGAAGCTCTGCCGGTGCCCATAGCGACGCCGGTTGTTGCTCTTGTTCTTGTACGTGAAGCCGTCGATCTTTTTGCCGCGACCCTCGCCGACCACCCGGGCCGACACGCTGGCGCCACCGAGTTGCTCCGGCGTTGCCAGCACGGTGTCGCCGTCGACCACCATGACCGGGGTCAGGGACAGGTCCTCGGAGTCGTCGTTGAGACGCTCGACGTTGAGCCGTTGGCCCTCTTCAACGCGGTACTGCTTACCGCCGGTCTTGATGACTGCATACATAGTTTGCCGATCGTAGCGTTCCCTCACCCAAACCGTCACGTCGGGGTCGAATGCTCGTTGCAGGAGGGCCGAAGCCGCCCCGGACGTGCGAGGCGTCATGGTACAGCCTGACGGGTGGCCCCCCGCAGCCCGAGACCCGCCGTCGATACGGGCCTCAGCCCAGCAACTCCTCGGGCAACGTCATGCCCCGTCCTTCACAGGAGGCACAGCGGTCGGCGAAGCTCTCCAACAACCCCTCCCCGATCCGCTTCCTGGTCATCTCGACCAGACCCAGATCGGAGATGGGCGCCACGTGCGTTCGGGTCTTGTCCCGGGCCAGGGCGGCCTTAAAGATCTTCAGCACCTCGTCGCGGTGCTTCTTGACGTCCATGTCGACGAAGTCGATGACGATGATGCCGCCGATGTCGCGCAGGCGCAGCTGGCGGGCCACCTCCTCGGCGGCCTCCAGGTTGTTGCGAAAGACGGTCTCCTCGAGCGAGGACTTGCCGACGTTGCGGCCGGTGTTGACGTCGATGACCGTGAGTGCCTCGGTGCCCTCGATGATCAGCGACCCGCCGGACGGCAGCCACACCTTGCGGTCGAGTGCCTTGTGGAGTTGCTCGTACACGTGATGGCGCTCGAAGAGCGACAGCCCCTCGGCAGCCGGGTCATAGTGCTCGATGCGGTCGGCGAGCGCCGGCGACACCGAGGTGACGTACTCGGAGAGCTCTTCGAAGAGCTTGCGATCGTCGACGACCACGGAACGGTGATCGGCGTTGAACTCCTCCCGCACGATCCGGGTGGCAACGTCGGGCTCGCGGTAGAGCAGCCCGGGCTTGGTCTGGGACTTGGCCAGCGCTTCGATCTGGTCCCACTGCCGCAACAGCCGAGCCACGTCGCGCTGAATCTCCTCGGCGGTGATGTTCTGAGCGGCGGTGCGCACGATCACGCCGTGTTGCTTGGGCTTCGCCTTGTCGAGGATCTTGCGCAGGCGTTTGCGCTCATCGTCGGGCAGGCGCTTCGAAATGCCATAGGTGGTCGAGTTCGGCACGAGCACGACGAATCGGCCGGGCAGCGAGACCTCCTGTGTGAGGCGGGCACCCTTGTGGGCGATCGGGTTCTTCGTCACCTGGCACAGGATGAGCTGCCGGGCCTTCAGCACCTCTTCGATGCGTGCCGAGCGCTTGTTCTGGCCCTCGGGCACGATGACGTCGCTGCGATAGACCACGGCGTTCTTGGGCGTGGAGATGTCGACAAACGCCGCCTCCATGCCGGGCAACACGTTCTCGACGCGGCCCATGTAGATGTTGCCGTGGATCTGGGAGGCGTCGTCGGCCTTGCGGGAGACGTAATGCTCGATCAGCTGACGACCCTCCATCACGGCGACGTGGGTGGCCTCGGCCGTGACGTGGATGTTCATTTGGAACCGGCCGACGGCCTGTCCGTTGCGGTGGCGACCCCGGCGGCTGGCCAGCGTCGCCTCGTCGAGCTCGATCGGATCGCCGTCGTCGGTGAGCACCGCCTCGATCGGCGTGGCGCTGGGGCCTCCGCCGCCGCCCTTGCCCTTACCGCCCCGACGGCGGCGCCGACGCTTGGGAGCACCCGAGCTGCCGGAGCCCGACCCTGACGCGCCGTCATCGGACACCTGGGATGCGGAATCCTGGCCACCGGACTCAGCAGCCGGCGCGTCCGAGGGCTGGTTGTGAGCGCCACCCGTGCCCGAGTTGCGTGGGCGCCGTCGCCGGTTCGGCGACTTGTTGGCCTCACCCGATCCTCCCTCGGAGGGCGGCTCGGCACCGCCGGGGCTTCGTTCAGCGACCACCTTGGCCGGGATCGAGTCCCCGATCTGTGGCTTGCGGCGGGGGGCGGGTGATGTCGTGGGGCCTTCTTCGGCCATGGTGGAGTCCTCTCATGACGCACGCCTCAAGGCGTGGCTCACTCGAGGGGGCATCGGCACCGGTTCGGTGCGGCTCCCCTCGGTGGTCGTCCATTGGTTGATACGCGTCACCCGGGCCGAGAACGTCAGCGGCTTGAAGGCCGCCAACAGTTCGGGAATCCGGATGCCGCGGGGCGCGGTGGCCAGCTCGATAACGAGCAGGGTTGCGCCGTTGTCGGGGGTGACGTCGATGCTGCGGATGATCGGGCGAAGATCCCAATCGACGTCCTTGCCCTTGCGGCTGACCGTCGCCGGCAACGCCGGCGCAGCCAACAGTTCGGCCGCACGGTCAGCCGCGGCCTGGGTGTCGACGTCGATGCTGCGCAGGTGCCAGGTGCAGGCGTCGACGATCGCCTGCAATGAGCCGTCGGAGCGCTGCACCGCCACGGCGGCGACGGCGTCGATCCCCTCGGGGAGGTGGTTCGACAGTTCGGGCGGCAGCTTGGCGGTGTCGACCGGCCCGGAGAAGTCGACGTCGACGTACTCGGCGAGCGATTCGTGCCCCACCGACAGCGCCAACCCGAAGTGCAGCTTGGGCCGGGGCGAGAAACCTTCCGAGTAGGCCACCGGCTGACCGGCACGGCGCAGGGCCCGCTCCCAGGCCCGCGCCACATCTCGGTGGCCCAGGAACCGGATCTTGCCGGTGACCGTATAGCGGATCCGCACCCTCATGAGCTGACCCCGACGCCCGCCCGGACCGGCGTGCCCAGGCGCACGGGCACGGCACCCAGGTCCGAGGTGACGTTCTGGCCGGTGCCCTGGCTGCCGCCGGCCGGCGGAACCGCCGAGGCCACCACGTGCTCGACGCCGTACCCGGTGCACGCGCCGCAGTCGTAACACGGCGTCCAGCGACAGTCGGGAAGGCCCACTTCGGCCAGCGCATCGGCCCAGTCCTGGGCCAGGAAGTCCTTGTGGAGGCCGGCCGACAGGTGATCCCACGGCAGCGTTTCGTCGGTGTCGCGGTGGCGGTTGGCGTAGTACTCGGGGCTGAGCTCGGCCTCGGCCAGGGCGCGTTCCCAGCGGTCGAGCTCGAAGTACTCGCTCCACTCCTGGAACGTGCCTCCGTCGCGCCACACCGACTCGAGCACCGCTCCGAGGCGGCGGTCGCCGCGGCTGAGCACGCCCTCGATCAACGTGGTCTTGGGGTCGTGCCACTTCAGCTGCACCCCGTGATCGCGACGTAGCTCGTCGCGCAGCAGGTAGATCTTGCGCTGGAGCTCGGTGACCGTGTTCTGTCCGAACCACTGGAACGGGGTGTTGGCCTTGGGCACGAACCCACCCACCGACACGGTCACCGACGGGAACTTGTGATACTTCTTTCCGATCTCGACGCAGCGCCGGGCCAGTTTGGCGATGCCCAGCGTGTCCTCGTCGGTCTCCGACGGCAGCCCGGTGAGGAAGTACAGCTTCATGCGCCGCCAGCCCTCCGAGTAGGCCGCTTCGACCGCGTCGTAGAGGTCCTCTTCCCGGATGAGTTTGTTGATGATCTGGCGCATCCGCCACGTGCCGGCCTCGGGGGCGAAGGTCAGCCCGGTTCGGCGGCCCTGGCGGATCGAGGTGGCCAGACCGACGGTGAAGGCGTCCACCCGGAGGCTGGGGAGCGACACCGACACCTGTCCCGCCGAGATCGGGTCGGACACGATGGCCTGAACCACCGGCTCGATACCCGAGAAATCGGCGGTTGACAGCGACGTCAACGCCACCTCGTCGTAGCCGGTGCGGGCCAGCCCGTTCGAGATCATCGAGGCGACCTGCTCGGCGGGCCGCTCGCGCACCGGACGGGTGATCATCCCCGCCTGACAGAACCGGCAACCCCTGGTGCAGCCGCGGAACACCTCGACGTTGAGGCGATCGTGGACCACCTCGGTCAGCGGCACGAGCTGGTTGCGCGGGTAGGGCCACTCGGCCAGGTCGGCCACCGTGCGTTTCTCGACGACGTCGGGCGCCGAGGCGGCGATGGCCACCGTCTCGATCAGATCGCCGCTACCCGAGTACACCGGCTCGTACAGCGACGGCACGTACACGCCCTCGACCTCGGCCAGCGCTTCGAGCAGCTCCTGGCGGTCGGCGACGCCGGCCCGCTTCGAGCAGGCGATCACCTCGGTGAGCTCCCCCACCGCCTCCTCGCCGTCGCCGAGCACGACAAAGTCGAGGAAGTCGGCCAGCGGCTCGGGGTTGGTCGTGCAGTGGCCCCCGGCGCCGACGAGCGGGTGATCGCCGGTGCGGTCCGCCGAGCGAAGCGGCACGCCGGCCAGGTCGATGCAGTTCAACACGTTGGTAAAGGTGAGCTCGGCCGACAGGTTGAAGGCCACGACGTCGAACTCGACGGCCGGCCGATGGTTGCCGACCGAAAACAGCGGCAGCCCGGCGGCGCGCAGCTCGGCCTCGAGGTCGACCCAGGGCGCATAGGCGCGTTCGGCGACGGCATCGTCGCGTTCGTTGAGGATCTCGCACAGGATTTGCAGGCCCTGGTTGGGCAGCCCGATCTCGTAGCTGTCCGGGTAGACGAGCAGCCAGGCGACCGTGTCGTCGTCGCGTCCCGCCTCGGGGTCGGGAACGATCGCCCCGTCCTCCATGCCGATATAGCGAGCCGGGCGCTGCACCCGCTCTAGCAGGGGTTCGAGGGAACTCCAGATCGACGACATGATCCAGTCAATCTACCGGAGCCGGGCCGGCTGGTGGGCCCGGACCGGGGACGGGCACGCTGGCCCGGCTACGCGACGTCCCACTGGCGCATCTGCACGTTGAGCACCAGACCGACGGCGGCGAACATCGTGATCAACGACGAACCGCCGTAGCTGATGAACGGCAGCGGAATGCCGGTGACCGGCATCATGCCGATCGACATGCCGATGTTCTCGAACAGGTGGAACATGCACATCACCATCACCCCCACGCAGATCAGGCGTCCTTGAGGGTCGGGCGCCACCATGGCGGCGTACCACATCCGCCAGATCAGCACGGCGAACAGACCGATGATCAGGGCCGAACCGGCGAAGCCGAACTCTTCGCCGGCGACGGTGAAGATGAAGTCGGTCTGCTGTTCGGGAACGAAGCGCCCGGTGGTCTGCGGGCCCCGGCCGTACCCGTAGCCGGTGAGGCCACCCGACGACACGGCGATCTCCGCTTGACGAACGTTGTAACAGGCGTCCTCGTTGCCCGGGCAGCGCTCCTGTACGAACGTGGTGAGGCGGTCCTGCTGGTAGTCGTCGAGCGCACCCGAGTTGAGGATGCCGACGACACCGAGCACGGCGATGGCGGCGAGCGCCACCAGGTACCGCCCGCGAATGCCACCGACGAACATCACGCCGGCCCCGATGAAGACGAAGACCAGTGCGGACCCCAGGTCGGGCTGCACCATCACCATCCCCACCGGAAGGCCGACCAGGGCCAGCGAGGCGACCAGCCGGAGAGGCCGGCTGGCAATGCGGTCCCCGCCCAACAAGGCGGCCAG
>JACDJA010001689.1_pt1 | contig 17738 bp, 18 predicted proteins | sample 7449241 | NCBI WGS metagenome assembly JACDJA01 (sample SAMN14253289, study PRJNA609438) | sludge metagenome | isolation source: initial anaerobic sludge | collected 2018-12-20 | reverse complement strand
GGATGGCGCGTGCCATGGGTGGAGTGTGCGGTGGTCCACCCCCGGCAATGGTCTGGCAAGGTTGAGCGGCCAGACAGGGCTTGCCTTGGGAGGGTGGTCTGGATCAAATGAACCATGGAAACACGAGAATTGAAAAGCTGGGCCGAAGTTGCGCCCCGTCTGGTCGCCGTCGCTGCGGGTCGCGCGTCGGCCGATCTGGTCATCAGGGGCGGCCGTCTGGTCAATGTGCAGAGCCGGGAAATCCTTGACGACTGGGAGGTGGCCATCGCCGATGGCCGCTTTGCCTATGTAGGGCCTGACGCAAGCCATTGCATCGGTGCGCAAACAGAAGTGATCGATGCCGGGGGGCGCTACCTGATACCCGGTCTTTGCGACGCGCATATGCATGTCGAATCGGGGATGCTGACGCCTGCAGGCTTTGCCGCGGCCGTCATTCCTCATGGCACGACGAGCATGTTCACCGACCCGCATGAGATCGCCAATGTCCTGGGCCTTGAAGGCGTGCGGATGATGCATGACGAGGCGATGCTGCAACCGGTGAACATCTTCACCCAGATGCCCTCCTGCGCGCCCTCGGCGCCGGGGCTTGAAACCACGGGCTACGAGATCAGCCCCGAGGATGTGGCCGAAGCGATGACCTGGCCCGGTATCATCGGACTGGGCGAGATGATGAATTATCCCGGTGTCATTGCCGGCGACCCCAGGATGCTGGCCGAGATCGCCGAAACGATGCGTGCAGGCAAAGTGGTGGGCGGCCATTATGCCAGCCCGGACCGGGGTATCCCCTTCCATGCCTATGTGGCGGGCGGCCCCGCTGACGACCATGAAGGCACCTCCGAGGCCGATGCCATCGCCAATGTCCGCCAGGGCATGCGCGCCATGCTGCGGCTGGGGTCGGCCTGGTATGATGTGGAATCCCAGATCACCGCGATCACCGAGAAGGGCCTTGATCCGCGCAACTTTGTCCTGTGCACCGACGACAGCCATTCCGGCACGCTGGTGAACGATGGCCATATGAATCGCGTCGTGCGCCATGCCATTGCCTGCGGGGCCCATCCGCTGGTGGCCTTGCAGATGGCGACGATCAACACCGCCACCCATTTCGGGCTGGAACGCGAACTGGGCTCGATCGCGCCGGGGCGGCGGGCGGATGTGATCCTGACCTCGGACCTGCGCGAACTGCCGATCGAGGTCGTCGTTGCGCGCGGGGCAAGGGTGGCCGAGGGCGGGCGTTTGCTGGTCGACTGTCCGCGCTACGACTGGCCGGAACGGGCGCGCAATACCGTGCATCTGGGCAAGGTGCTCGAAGCCGATGATTTCGTCGTCCCCGCGCCCGCCGGCGCCAATGCCGTGCGCGTGCGCGTCATCGGCGTGGTCGAGAACCAGGCACCCACCCGTGCGCTCAGCTTCGAGCTGCCGGTGACCGAGGGCCGCGTGCAGGCCACGGGCGAGGTCTGCCATATCGCGCTGGTGGAACGTCATCGCGCCACCGGGGGTGTCGTGAATGGGTTCGTGTCCGGCTTTGGCTATCAGGGATGCATGGCCGTGGCATCGACCGTGGCGCATGACAGCCACCACATGATCGTTGTTGGCACCGACCGGGCGATGATGGCCGCAGCAGCGAACCGTCTGGCCGAGGTGGGCGGCGGCGTCACCGTCTGGAAGGACGGACAGGAACTGGCGCTGGTGCGGCTGCCCATCGCCGGGCTCATGTCCGACGCGCCTGCGACCGAAGTTGCGCGCGATGCGCGGACAATGGTCGAGGCGATGCAGGATTGTGGCTGCACACTCAACAATGCCTTTATGCAACATTCGCTTCTGGCGCTGGTGGTGATCCCGGAACTGCGTATCTCGGACAGGGGGATCGTCGATGTGACCCGTTTCGAGATCACGGACCTGTTCGAGGAGAATGCATGACGCCCGATCTGATCGACTCGCCACCCGTCCGCGCGCATGAAAGCTTCACCGACGCGCGGGCGGCGGTGGAGCGGCTGACCGAACTGCATGACGAGGCGGTGGAATATCTTGTCGGGCGCTTCACGCTGGCGCTGCGGCAGGGGCGCCCCGCACGCCGCATCCGCGCCTGCTATCCCGAGATCCGGCTGTCGGTCGCCTCATGGGCGCTCAGCGATTCGCGCTTCTCCTTTGGCCGGGTGGCCGGGCCCGGCGTCTATTCCACCACGGTCACGCGGCCGCGCCTGTTCGCGAGCTATCTCGAGCAGCAGCTGACGCTTCTGATGAAGAACCACGGCGTCCCGGTCAGTATCGGCGTATCCGAAGTGCCGATCCCGGTGCATTTCGCCCTGGCCGAGACGACCGATATGACCGTGCCACAGGAGGGAATGCTCGACTTCACCCTGCGCGACCTGTTCGATGTCCCGGATCTGGCAACGATTCACGACGAGATCGTGAATGGCGAGGACTGGCGTCATCCGGACGGCTCGGCGCCGCTGGCGGCCTTTACCGCGCAGAGGATCGACTATTCGCTGACCAGACTGGCACATTATACGGCGACCCTGCCGGATCACTTCCAGAACCATATCCTGTTCACGAACTACCAGTTCTATGTCGGTGAATTCGAGGCCTATGCCCGTACCATGCTGGCCGATCCGCAGAGCGGCTATTTCGCCCTGGTCGGACCCGGTGATGTCACGATCACGACCCCGGATGCCCCGCTGCCCGAGCCCGCGCGCCTGCCGCAGATGCCCAGCTATCATCTGAAACGCGCCGACGGGAACGGTGTTACCCTTGTGAACATCGGCGTCGGCCCCACAAACGCCAAGACCGCGACCGACCATATCGCGGTGCTGCGGCCGCATGCCTGGCTGATGGTCGGGCACTGCGCAGGCCTGCGCAAGAGCCAGCGGCTGGGCGATTTCGTCCTCGCCCATGCCTATCTGCGCGAGGATCACGTCCTGGACGACGATCTGCCGATCTGGGTGCCGATCCCGCCGCTGGCAGAGATCCAGATCGCATTACAGGATGCGGTGGCAGAAGTGGCCGAGCTCGAGGGCTTCGAGCTCAAGCGCATCATGCGCACCGGAACCGTGGCCACGATTGATAACCGCAACTGGGAATTGCGCGACCAGTCCGGTCCCGTCCGCCGGCTGTCGCTGTCGCGCGCCATCGCGCTCGACATGGAAAGTGCCACCATCGCCGCCAACGGCTTCCGATTTCGGGTGCCCTATGGGACATTGCTCTGCGTGTCCGACAAGCCGCTTCAGGGTGAGCTGAAGCTGCCCGGAATGGCCTCGGAATTCTATCACACACAGGTCGCGCGCCACCTGCGGATCGGGGTTCGCGCGATGGAACTTCTGCGCGAGATGCCGCTCGAACGCATCCACAGTCGCAAGCTGCGCAGCTTTGAGGAAACGGCTTTCCTCTGAAAGCCCTGTTTTTCATACCCGGAATGCGCTTTTCGCTTGCATCCGCACACTTTTTCTTGTGCAGCTATGCGCGATCTTGAATCAACTGCGCCCGGCAAGGACGCCGGGCCCAACAGGAGAGTAGACATGGCAGATCAGATGACCAAGGCGCAGCTTGTTGCCGCACTGGCCGAAGCGACCGGCAGCGACAAGAAGTCGGCGAGCGCGACGCTCGACGCCCTGGCCGGCATCATCACCGAGAGGGTGAGCGCTGGTGGTGCGGTGACCCTGCCCGGCGTAGGCAAGATCTACTGCCGCTCGCGCGAGGCGCGCCAGGTCCGCAACCCCGCCACCGGCGAGATGATCCACAAGGACGCCGACAAGGTGGTCAAGATCACCGTCGCCAAGGCGCTGAAGGAAAGCGTGAACGGCTGAACGCGGCCGGATGACGCGACAGGGCCGCCCGTCGGGCGGCCTTTTTCATTTCCCGGGCCCGATCCGCCCCCGCACGCCCCCCGTCTGCGCGCGGTCCAGCAATAGCTGGTCGGCCAGCACCAGCGCCATCATCGCCTCGCCCACCGGGACGGCGCGGATGCCGACGCAGGGGTCGTGCCGGCCTTTGGTGACCAGGTCGACCGCCTCGCCATCCTCGCGGATCGTGCGGCCCGGTGACAGGATGGATGACGTGGGCTTGACCGCGAACCGCACCACCACATCCTGGCCCGAGGAAATCCCGCCCAGGATGCCGCCCGCATGATTCGAGCCGAAGACCGGATGCCCGCCCTGTAGGCCGATCATCTCGTCGGCGTTGTCGCGGCCCGTCAGTTCCGCCGCTGCCATGCCTTCGCCGATCTCCACGCCCTTTACCGCGTTGATCGACATCATGGCGGCGGCAAGCTCGGCATCCAGCTTGCCATACAGCGGCGCGCCCAGACCCGCAGGTACGCCCGAGGCAACTACCTCGATCACGGCGCCCACGGAATTGTGGTCGCGGCCCCGAATGAAATCCAGGTATTCGGCCCATTCCCCCGCCGCCTGCGCGTCTGGGCACCAGAAGGGGTTGCGTTCGATCTCGGCGGGGTCAAAGCGCGCGCGGTCGATGGTCTTTTCGCCCATGCGCACCATATAGCCGGTGATGCGCAGGCCGGGTACGAGGTCTGCCAGCACGCGGCGCGCCACACCGCCTGCCGCCACGCGCGATGCGGTCTCGCGCGCCGATGAACGGCCGCCGCCGCGATAGTCGCGCAATCCGTATTTCAGGTGATAGGTCAGATCAGCATGACCTGGGCGGAAGGCCTGAGAAATCTCGCCATAGTCCCTGGACCGCTGGTCGATGTTCTCGATCAGCAACTGGATCGGCGTGCCGGTGCTGCGCCCCTCGAACACGCCGGAAAGGATTCGCACCGCGTCGGCTTCGCGGCGCTGCGTCATCATGCGGTTCTGCCCGGGGCGGCGGCGGTCAAGCCAGGGCTGGATATCGGATTCATCAAGCGCGATTCCCGGCGGGCAGCCGTCCACCACCGCACCGATGGCGGGGCCGTGGCTTTCGCCCCAGGTGGTCATGCGAAACACATGGCCAAAAGTGTTGAACGACATGGGCGGCCTCCTTGCGCCTGCTTTACGGCAGGCACGGGCCTGGGCCAAGGTTGATTTCGCAATGCGGGCAGCAGCCACGAGCAAATTTCGTCAAGGCGGCCTATCCAGCCTGCCGACGATACATCCAGTCCAGTTCTGTCGGCTGTCCTTCCGGTTGCCGAATTCAGCGTGAACTCTTTGGCCTTTGTGCGGCCATCCTCTGCACGTCGCCCGGCTCTGGTGGCTTGCGCGCGGGGCCGGGTGCAGTCTCAGACTGCCACGATACGGCCAGAAAATCAACCGTGATCTGGCCGCCTGCGGCGGGAGGATCGTTCACATATTCGGATAATTCGGCCCGTCGCCCCCCTGCGGCGTGGTCCAGGTGATGTTCTCCGACGGATCCTTGATGTCGCAGGTCTTGCAGTGGACGCAGTTCTGAAAGTTGATACGGAACACGGCATCCGCCCCTTCGCCCACGACCTCATAGACCCCGGCCGGACAGTAGCGCTGCGCCGGTTCTCCGTATTCCGGCAGGTTCACCTGGATTGGGATATCAGGGTCGGTCAGGCGCAGATGCGACGGCTGGTTTTCATCGTGGTTGGTGAAGGAAAACGCCACATTGGTAAGCCGGTCGAAAGAGAGCGTCCCGTCGGGTTTGGGATAATCGATCTTCGGGTAATCGGCGGCCTTGCCGGTGGCCTGCGCGTCGTTCTTGCCGTGTTTCAGCGTGCCCATCGGCGAGAAGCGAAACAGCGTATTCGCCCACATGTCGAACCCGCCCAGCCCCATGCCCATGAGCAGGCCGAGCTTTGACCACAGCGGCTTCACATTGCGCACCGGGCGCAGGTCACGGCCCACCGGACCATCGCGCACGGCGCTGTCATATTCGGCCAGCGTGTCGCCCGCCCGGCCTGCGGCAATGGCGGCGGCGGCAGCGTCGGCGGCGGCGATGCCGGAAAGCATGGCGTTGTGATTGCCCTTGATGCGCGGCACGTTCACCATCCCCGCCGAACATCCCAGCAGCGCGCCGCCGGGGAAGGCCAGATCGGGGAGCGACTGCCAGCCGCCTTCGGAAATCGCCCGCGCGCCATAGGCCACGCGCCGCCCGCCCTTGAGCAGATCGGCGACAAGCGGGTGATGCTTGAAGCGCTGGAATTCCATATAGGGATAGAGCCACGGGTTCGCGTAATTCAGATGGACGACGAAGCCCACGAAGACCTGGTTGTTGTCGATATGGTAGAGAAATCCGCCGCCGCCGGCATTGCCGCCAAGGGGCCAGCCCATCGTATGGGTGACAGAGCCGGGGCGGTGGCGCTCCGGGTCGATCTCCCAGATTTCCTTCATGCCAAGCCCGAACTTCTGCGGCTGATGTCCCGTGGCCAGGCCGAATTTCGCGATCACTTGCTTTGACAGGGACCCGCGCACCCCTTCGGCAAGCAGCACGTATTTGCCGCGCACTTCCATGCCGGGCTCATGATTGGGGCCGGGGCTGCGGTCGGGGTTCAGGCCGAATTCGCCCGCGACGACGCCCGCGACGCGGCCATCCTCGCCCCAGACGAGTTCGGAACAGGACATGCCGGGAAAGATCTCGACGCCCAGCGCCTCGGCCTGTTCGGCCAGCCAGCGGCAGACATTGGCCATCGACACCACATAGGCCCCGTGGTTGTCCATCAGTGGCGGCATGACCCAGTTCGGCACGCGGATGCGGCCCGCTTCGCCCAGGATGTAGAAATCGTCGCGCGTCACCGGCACGGTGACCGGGGCGCCCAGAGCCTTCCAGTCGGGGATCAGCGCATCCAGGCCCGATATGTCCAGCACCGCGCCCGAAAGGATATGCGCGCCGACCTCCGAGCCCTTTTCGAGCACCACGACCGAGAGTTCCGGCGCGACCTGCCGCAACCGGATCGCCGCCGACAGGCCCGATGGCCCGGCACCGACAATCACGACATCATAATCCATCGCCTCGCGTTCGACAGTCATCGCTGGCCTCCACCCCTGGTCACCCGGTCCAGCCTCGCCTAGCTCATGCGCGCCTGCGCATCAACTGAAACGGGGTGGCCTTGACTTCACTGGTGCGGCCCGCCTTATTTCCGGGAACCGCAGCTTGTGTCCGAAAAGACTACCACCGATGGAAAAGATACCGCTGACCCGCGCCGGATATGACAAGCTCGAGGCCGAGCTGAAGACGCTGCGTACCGTCGAGCGTCCCGCGATCATTGCCGCCATTGCCGAGGCGCGCGCGCATGGTGACCTGTCCGAGAATGCCGAATATCATTCCGCCAAGGAAAAACAGGCATTCATCGAGGGCCGCATCAAGGAGCTCGAGGGCGTGATCGGCCTGGCCGAGATCATCGACACCGCGCGCCTGTCCGGATCGGTGAAATTCGGCGCAAGGGTGCGGCTGGTCGATGAGGAGACCGACGAGGAAAAGACCTATCAGATCGTCGGCGAATACGAGGCCGATATCGAACAGGGCCGCCTCAACATGAAGTCGCCGCTTGCACGCGCGCTGATCGGCCGCGATGTGGGCGACAGCATCGAGGTGCGCACCCCCGGTGGCGAGAGAGGCTACGAGATCGTCGCCATCGACTACCTTTAGGGCGATGGCTACCGGGCGGATCATGGCACAGCACATGCACCGGCCCCCGCCGCCCCCGACGCCAGGACTGAGCGGCGCCGAGCTGACAATACTGATCCTTGCCGCGCTGTGGCTGGTTGCGGGTATCCTGTGGATGATGACGGCGGGTGCGGGGTTGGTCGCTCTGCTCGTCTTGCTGCTCCCGCCCGTGATTCTGGTGCTCGCCGCCGTGCAGCTGCGGGCGGTGCGGCTGTTGCGGGCCAGGGTGTCGCGGCTGGCCCATGCGGTAGCCGACTTGCAGGCCAACGCCCCGCCGTCTGCCCCGCCGCCCGCGCCTGCACAGTCCGCCGCCCCGCCGCGCGACACCACGGCACCGCCCGACCCCTCCCGCGCGCGTGTCGCCAGGGACTCGCCGCCGCCGCAGGCGCGCCCGCGCCCCGTGTCACCCGACGACGAACCCCAGCTTGCCCTTGCCGCCCCCGCAGATGAGGCCCCGCTTGCCCGCGCCGATCTTGTCCGCGCGCTGCATTTCCCCGAGGATGACCGGGACACCGAAGGCTTCGCCGCCCTGCGCCGTGCACTGGGCAATCGCGAGGTGCGGCAGCTGATCCAGGCAGCCCAGGACCTCCTCACGCTGATGTCGCAGGACGGGATCTACATGGATGACCTGGTGCCAGACCAGGCCCGCCCCGAGATCTGGCGCCGCTTTGCCCGCGGCGAACGCGGGTGGGCGGTGGCGCAGCTGGGTGGTGTCCATGACCGTGCCGCACTGGGTGCCGTCATGCGACGCATGCGCGAGGACACGATCTTTCGCGACACGGCGCACCATTTCCTGCGCCTTTTCGACCGAATTCTTTCAGAATTCGAACCTGACGCCCGGGATGAAGAGATCATAGCCATATCCGGCACTCGTACGGCACGGGCCTTCATGCTGGTCGGCCGTGCAGCGGGGGTGTTTGGCTGATCTGGTGCCCGCGGCGGGACTCGAACCCGCACGGCCCCTCCGGGCCAGGGGATTTTAAGTCCCCGGTGTCTACCATTCCACCACACGGGCGCGCGCGCCTGCCGTAGCATGCGCCGTGGTCCGTTTGTAGTCCCGGCGTGCGGTCAGAACGGGCAGGGCGCATGAAAGCGCAGATGCCGCCCGCCGTCGGGATGGCGCAGGCGCAGGCTTTCTGCATGCAGCATCATGCGCGGAAATTCGCGCGCGGCCCCGGTGGCATAGAACGGATCGCCAAGGATCGGATGGCCCAGCGCCAGCATATGAACCCGCAGCTGATGGCTGCGGCCGGTCAGGGGCGACAGGCGCATGCGTGTCTCGCCCGCCTCGCGCCGGATCACCCGCCAGTCGGTGATCGCCTCGCGTCCTGCCTCATGGTCGATCTTCTGGCGCGGGCGGTTGGGCCAGTCGACGGCAATCGGCAGATCGACGCGACCGGTGTCATCCTGGATGTCACCCCAGACCCGGGCAACATAGGTCTTCCTCACCTGCCGCTTCTCGAACTGGAGGCCAATGTGGCGCTGGGCATGCGGCGTCAGGGCAAAGACCATGATACCGGACGTGTCGCGGTCGAGCCGATGGACAAGGCGCACCGTCGGAAAGCCCTTCGCAAGCCGGGCGATCAGGCAATCGGCAAGATGTTCGCCCTTGCCGGGCACCGACAGCAGGCCCGCAGGCTTGTCCACGAGAAGGATCTCGTGATCGTCGTGGATGATGCGCACAGGCTCCTGCGGCGGGTCGTATATTCCGTCTGCGATCACGGCGCCCGCGCCAATACACGTGCTGGCTGGAACTGCCCGCCCTGCCAGTGACCCAGTGCAATGGCACGGCCTCCGGCGCTGGCCCAGCATTCGTCGCCATATTCCAGCGGCTCCTGTGGCACTGCCGATACCGCATTGCCGTTCTTCAGCCGCCCCAGCTCGGCCCCGCCCACGCGCACCTCAGGCAGGTCGGCCAGCCCGGCCTCGAGCGGCAGGAGCAGCCGGTCGATCTCGTCCGTGCCCGCCAGGGCCTCGATCTCGTCCATGGTCACTGCCCGTTCCAGCGTGAAGGGCCCGGACCAGAGGCGGCGCAACCTGGTGACATGGCCCAGACAGCCCAGGTCGCGGCCCAGGTCCCGGGCGATGGCGCGCACATAGCCGCCCTTGCCACAGGTCATCTCGAACTGCGCATGATCCGGGTCGGGGCGGTCGGTCAGCAGCAACTCTTCGACCCATAGTGGCCGGGCCTGCAATTCCGGCATCTCGCCTCCGCGCGCCAGCGTATAGGCCCGCGCACCGCCGACGCGCACGGCGGAAAAGGCGGGTGGAGTCTGCATGATTTCGCCCAGATAGGCGGGGATCGCGGCCTTGATCGCCGCATCGTCCGGGCGCAGATCCGACGTTTCGATCACCTCGCCGCTGGAGTCGTCGGTCGTTGTCGCCGCTCCCCAGCGCACGGTGAAATCATAGGCTTTCAGTGCGTCCATCACATAGGGGATGACTTTTGTCGCCTCGCCCAGGGCGATCGCCAGCAAGCCGGTTGCATCAGGGTCGAGCGTGCCCGAATGCCCGGCCTTCTGCGCCTGAAACGCCCAGCGCACCTTGTTCACGACATCGGTTGAGCCAAGGCCCGCAGGCTTGTCCACGATCAGCCAGCCGTCGATCCGGCGCCCCTTGCGTCCGCGTGCCATGGATACCCCTGTCCGAGAGGCTCGCGCCTTAGCCGCCGGCCCGGTCGGGGTCAACCACGGCGATGATCGGCCCCATCCGCAGCCCGATGTCCGAACGGCCCAGTGCGGGCGCATGCAGCCGCGACACCCGCCCGTCCAGATAGAGTGCCTGCCGCAGCCCCAGGCCGAAGAGAAACAGGCGGCCAAATTCGTGAAAGGTCACCGGCTCGTCCGAGATGACAAAGACCACGCGCCGCCCGTCGTCCGAAGTGCCGACGCCGTTGCGGATGTTGCGCGAACTGGAATCGGGCAGAAAACGCGGATGCAGCGCACCGTCGATTACCAGCATCGGCCCGGACTGGGTGGCAAAGCGACAAGCGGGCGGATCGGCGGCAAAGGCGAGCGTCTCGATCACATCGGCGCGGCCGTCGCCGATGCAGAAGACGCCGTTGGGCAGCATGCCGAAATTGCCCGGTCCCGCATTGGTGACCAGCCGCATTTCCTGCCGGCCGTCTTCGATATAGAGACCTACGGGGGACCGGTCGGGATGATACATGCCGCCGTTCACGGCAAATGACAGCGGCCCTACCGCCCGTTCCAGCGCCGAAAAGCTGCCGTAGGGTGTCCCGGCCGCATCGGCGCGAAAGAGACGCAGGTCATCTGTGGTCGGATCAACTTCGCAGACCGTATAGGCGCGGCCCTCGAATCGCACCGGCGAACATTCCAGCGCCAGCGCCGGACCCGCCAGAAAGGCCAGCGCCGCCGCAATCGCGCGGATCACTCGGTCCCCCCGCCATCCCCCGGTGCGTCCAGGTCTCGGCGCACCCGCTCGTCAGAAAACAGGCGGCGCGTGTCGTCGAGACGGTCAAATGTCAGGTCAAGTTCGAACCGCAGGTCGGGGACATGCTTCAACGTCAGCGCCCGTCCGAGCTGATGGCGCAGAGCACCCTTGTTGCGGCGCAACGCTTCCAGCGCGGCTTCGGCATCCTTGCCCCCGAGAGGCAGCACATGCGCGGTCGCCCATTTCAGGTCGGGCGACACGGTCACCTCGCCCACAGTGATCGAGCGCCCGGACAGGTCGGGATCGTGGATATCTCCACGCGACAAGGCCTCGGACAATGTGCGACGAATCAGTTCGCCCACGCGCAGCTGGCGCTGTGTGCGGTCATTGGCGGATTGGTGGCGAGATGCGCTCATGCCTTCCATCTAGGGGGGCGGGACCGGGAAGCCAAGCGCGGGCTTTGCCAAGAAGTCGCATGCGCGTTATCACGCCGCATCTCTTGTCAGGGGAATGTCATGGCCGATCTGCCGGGAATTGTGGTCACCGGCGCTGCGGGGCGCATGGGTCGGATGCTGGTGCGCGAGATCGTGGCCTCGGAACGGCTGCGGCTGGTGGGCGCCATCGTGCGGCCGGGTCACCCATGGGTCGGCCGCGATCTGGGCGCGGCCATGGGCGGCGCGACGCTTGGGGTCACGGTCGAGGACGACCCGCTCGACGCCTTCGCCCGCGCCCGCGCTGTGGTCGACTTTACCAGCCCCGCCGCCACGGTGGAATTTGCCGCGCTGGCCGCGCAGGCCCGGGCGGTGCATGTGATCGGAACCACCGGTTTCGAGCCGGCGCATCTGGCTGCCATCGCGGCCGCTGCGCGCCATGCCGTCATCGTGCGCGCGGGCAACATGAGCCTTGGCGTGAACCTGCTGGCCCTGCTGACCCGCCAGGTTGCCGCAGCGCTGGGCGATGAATTTGATATCGAGATCGTCGAATCCCATCACCGCGCCAAGGTTGATGCGCCCTCGGGCACTGCGCTGATGCTGGGAGAGGCGGCAGCCGAAGGGCGCGGGGTTGATCTGGCGCAGGTCGCGGACCGTGGCCGCGACGGGATCACCGGTGCACGGGAGCCCGGGCATATCGGCTTTGCCTCGCTGCGTGGCGGCGACATCGTGGGCGAGCATGATGTCATCTTCGCCGGGCAGGGAGAGCGGCTCATATTGCGGCATATTGCCACCGACCGCGCCATCTTCGCACGCGGCGCCTTGCGTGCGGCGCTTTGGGGACTGGATCAGCCCCCGGGCGAATACGACATGGTGGACGTGTTGGGGCTCGGCTGAGCGGTCGGATCAGGAGTGAGGCCCGTCCACGCATGGATCTGCCGTCTGCCTTGGCTCGCGCTCAAACGATGGGGCGGTGAAGATCGTGATCAGCGCTGCAGCCACCGGGCCGCTGCCAACCCAGATGCCCAGGGCGACGAGCGGGCTCAGTCCGAAGAACAGCCAGCCGACCAATCCGGTGATGCAGCCGACGATGCTGCACAGGATTACAAGAATGGTGGCCATGCCGTCCTCCAATGAGACATGTCACCATCAGGGTTAATGATTCGGGCCAAATTATGACCCGAAGACGGCTATCGCAGCTCTTGCGCCGGATCTTGCCGCACATATATCTTGCTAGTGAAATATATGGAGGCTGCCATGAAGCTGACTTGTCTGTCCTGTGGCCAGGTGAACCGGGTGCCGGAAGACCGGCTGTCTTCGGGGCCGAAATGCGCCACCTGCGGCGAGGGGCTGCTGCCACGCCGTCCGGTCGAGGTGGATTCGGCCACCTTGGCGACGGCGGTGCGCAATGACGGCCTGCCGCTGGTGGTGGATTTCTGGGCGCCATGGTGCGGCCCCTGCCGGATGATGGCGCCAGAGTTCGAAAAGGCGGCCGCAGCACTGCACGGGCAGGCGAGGCTGGTAAAGCTCGACACCCAGGCCGATCCCCAGGGCGGCGCCACCCATGCGATCCGCTCGATCCCGACGATGGTGAAATTCGCCGGCGGCCGCGAGTTGAAGCGTCAGTCGGGCGCGGTGTCTTCGGCACAGATCGTGGCCTGGGCGGGGTAGGGGCTTATTGTTGGGAGATGAGCGCATCCGTCGTCAATCGACGGCGAGTCTCTTCCTGGTGTTCCCGGACCATGCCGGGAATCAGGAATGCATCGACGATCAACCATATGAAGCCGACGCCCACGAAATAGGATAGGATCTGGAGGATCGCGGTTGCGGGCCGACCCAGATAGAATCTGTGTGCGGAGGCCATCCAGAGAAAAAACCAGAGCAGAAATGCTGTGGTGGTTGATTTGGATTCGTTCGTGACGCGCTGCTCGATCAGTATTCGTTCTTGCACCGACAGGGCCATGGAAACACTTCCACCTGATCAACCGAGGTAATCATCCGAGAAGCGGGTTCCATGTCAATTTGCGGCGAGAGCAACCCTTGGCACATGAGTCTGTCAGGCCACACCCGGACCGCCATCCGGCGCGCCGGGTTATGAATCGGCGCGCCAGAAGTGGAAATCAGCGCCCGGCCGTCACCTCGCAAATTTCTTGAACCGCACCCTTTTCGGCTGCAACGCATCCGCGCCCAGACGGCGCTCCTTGTCCGCCTCGTAATCCTCGAAGTTGCCCTCGAACCATTCGACATGTGCCTCGCCCTCGAAGGCAAGGATATGCGTGCAGATCCGGTCAAGGAAGAAGCGGTCGTGGCTGATGACCATGGCACAGCCGGCGAAATCGGTCAGCGCGTCTTCCAGCGCGCGCAGGGTCTCGACGTCCAGATCGTTCGTCGGCTCGTCCAGCAGCAATACGTTGCCGCCGGATTTCAACAGCTTGGCCATATGGACCCGGTTGCGTTCACCACCTGACAGCAGGCCGACCTTCTTTTGCTGGTCGGTGCCCTTGAAGTTGAACGCCCCGCAATAGGCACGGCTGTTCATGGTCGCGTCGCCAAGTTCCACGATCTCGGCACCGCCCGAGATTTCCTCCCAGACGGTCTTGTCCGGGTCGAGCGCGTCGCGGCTCTGGTCGACATAGGCAAGGTTCACCGTGTCGCCCAGCGAAATTGTGCCGTTGTCGGGCTCTTCCTGCCCCGTGATCATGCGGAAAAGCGTGGTCTTTCCCGCGCCGTTGGGGCCGATGACGCCGACGATGGCGCCGGGCGGGATCGAGAAGCTCAGGTTCTCGATCAGCAGGCGGTCGCCCATGGCCTTGGACAGGCCCTCGACCTCGATCACGCGGTTGCCCAGGCGTTCGCCGGGCGGAATGATGATCTGGGCGGTGGCGATACGGTCGCGCATCGACTGGCCGGCCATTTCCTCGTAGCGGCTGATCCGCGCGCGCTGCTTGGCCTGCCTTGCCCGCGCGCCCTGCCGGATCCATTCGAGTTCCTTCTCGAGCACCTTCTGGCGCGCCTTGTCTTCGCGCGCTTCCTGGGAAAGACGCCTGGCCTTCTGCTCGATCCAGCTGGAGTAATTGCCCTCGTAGGGAATACCGCGGCCACGGTCGAGTTCGAGGATCCAGCCGGTGATTGAATCCAGGAAATATCGGTCGTGAGTGACGATCAGGATCGTGCCCTTGTAGGCGATGAGGTGGTTCTGCAGCCAGGCGATGGTCTCGGCGTCGAGGTGGTTCGTGGGCTCGTCCAGCAGCAACATCTCGGGCGCGTCCAGCAGCAGCTGGCACAGCGCGACACGACGGCGTTCACCCCCGGAAAGCGAGCTGACGTCCGCATCATCAGGCGGGCAGCGCAGGGCTTCCATCGAGACATCGACCTGCGCATCCAGGTCCCAGAGGTTCTGGCTGTCGATCTCGTCCTGAAGGCGCGCCATCTCTTCGGCGGTTTCGTCGGAGTAGTTCATGGCCAGGTCGTTGTAACGATCAAGCACCGCCTGTTTGGCCGCCACACCCAGCATGACGTTTTCGCGTACCGACAGGCTTTCGTCGAGATGCGGCTCCTGCGGGAGATAGCCCACGCGCACGCCTTCGGCGGCCCAGGCCTCGCCCTGGAAGTCCTTGTCGATGCCGGCCATGATCCGCAGCAGGGTGGATTTCCCCGACCCGTTCACACCGACGACGCCGATCTTCACCCCCGGAAGGAAGCTGAGACGCAAGTTCTCGAATACCTTCTTGCCCGAGCCGGGATAGGCCTTGGACAGGTTGTCCATGTGATAGACATATTGATAGGCGGCCATAGGATGCTCCGGTCGGGGTCTGGTGTCAGGGGGGCGGCCCGTTGGGCTGGCGCCCCTCATACATGTGGTGCGCGGCGGGGGCAATTGGCACGATTCGCCGCTCACATTGCGGTCAGGCCGGGGCTGGGCCGATGCAGCGGGATCACGCCATCATGGGCCCGGGCCCAAGCGATCGCCTCGGTCGCCGGAAGCGGCGGCGAGAGCCAGAACCCCTGCACATGCGGGCAGCCCATCTGGTGCAGGCGGCGGGCCGTGGCCGCATCCTCGACCCCCTCGGCGATCACCCGCAGCCCCAGTTCGCGGCACAGGTCGATGATCGTGCCGGTGATCTTGGCCGAGGTCGTATTGGTGAGCAGTTGCCGCACCAGCGCGCGATCAAGCTTGATCCCGGTAATGGCAAGCTCCGCCAGATGGGCAAGCCCGGCATAGCCCATGCCGAAGTCGTCGAGATACACGTTGAACCCCGCATCCCGAAGGTCGCGAATGACGCGGGCCGGGGAATCGTGCTCGCCATGGTCGGTGAAGACGGTGGTTTCCAGCACTTCGATGGCGATCTGGCTGCGTTCCGTCCCCGCCGATTCGGTGCCGTAGACAAGCCGGTTCACGAAACTCGGATGCCGCAGCAGGTCGCTCGAGGCGTTGAAGGACAGGACCGCCTGCCCAAGGCCCGCCGTCGAAAGCCGCCGCTTCATCTGCAACGCCGCCTCCATCGAGTCGAGGTCGATCGAGGCCAGAAGGCCCAGGTCCTCGGCCAGCGGCAGGAAATCGGCCGGGCTGATCAGCCCCTCGGTCTCGTGATGCCAGCGTACCAGCGTCTCAAAGCCGCTGACGCGGCCGCCGGCCAGTTCGACCACGGGCTGAAAGACATGATCCAGCGCCTCTGCCCCCACGGCCTCGCGCAGGTCGGCCCCGCGGCTCTGCTGGCGGGAATGGCGGCGATGCAGCGCCTCGTCATAGACGACGACACGGCCACGGCCGGTGCGCTTGGCCTCGTAAAGGGCAAAGTCGGACTGGAGCAGCAGGTCCTGATGGTCCACCTGCCCGGAGGTCGAGAGCGCGCAGCCGATACTGGCGCGCGAAAACAGATCGAACCCGTGGTGCCGGAACGGTTTTGACAGGGCGGTCGACAGGCTGCGCCCCAGCCGTTCGAGCGCGGGCAGATCGGGCACCCCGGGGCAGACGACGACGAACTCATCGCCGCCGACCCGCGCCACCATGTCGTTGCGGCGCAGCGCGGCACGCAATCTCTGCGCGACATGGACAAGCGCCTCGTCTCCGGCGGAATGGCCGTGCGTGTCATTGATCTCCTTGAAGCGGTCGAGGTCGAGCCGCAGGATCGCGATCCGTTCCCCGTTCACGGCGGCGGCTTGAAGCGCCGCATCGGTAAAGCGGCGGAGTTCGGTGCGATTGGCGAGCCCGGTCAGCGCGTCATGACTGGCCTCATGGGCCAGGCGGTTGCGCAGACGATGCAGGTCCTCGGCCTGCTCGACGGATTCGGTGATGTCGCGACAGACGAGGATCACCCGTGTCTCGCCGCCCTGGGTCGTGCGGAAGCCGATATGAACCTGATTCCAGAACAGGGTGCCATCCGCGCGCCGGTTGCGTAACAGGCGCAGCCGATCCATCGTTTCATCGGCCTGCATGTTGCGCAGAAGGGCGCGGGCCTCGCTGCGTGAGGGCTGCTCCCCGGGCGGGAAGGCATAATCGAACAGGCTGTGACCGATCACTTCCTCGGCGGTGCGCCCCATCATCTCCAGGTAGGCGGGATTGGCCCAGAGCACGGTGAAGTCGAGGTCGTGGATGGCGAGTCCGTCGCGTGCGTCCTCGGTCGCCAGGCGATGGAATTCGGCCATGCGCAGCCGGGAGCGCAGGGCGGCGCGAATTCGGGCCTGGCCCTGGGCCTGAACGGCAATGGCCACGCCGGCACCAAGGCCCGCCGCGAGCAGCACCAAAGACAGGATCAGGATCAAGCTGGAGGGCGACAAGGGTGACTCCGGCCTCAGACCGGGGCACCTTGCCAGATCGGTTTGGAAAAAGGGTTAATTGCGCGACAATACAGCACAAAGGAAAACCGGCCCGATGGCAAGCATCGGACCGGTTCCGGATCGTGGCCCTGTGGCAGGCGCTGCGCTCAGGCGGCGGCCTGCGCGGCGGCGATGTCCTTCTTGATCGCGCGCGCGGCCGTCGAGAGTTCCTCGTCGCGGGCGTGGGCGAGATAGGCGTCCAGCCCGCCACGGTGGTCGACCGAGCGAATCGCTGCCGTCGAGATGCGCATGCGGAACGAGCGTCCGAGCGTTTCCGACATCAGCGTTACCGGCTGGAGATTCGGCAGGAAACGACGACGGCTCTTGTTGTTGGCATGGGAGACGTTGTTGCCGGTCATCGGACCTTTGCCGGTCAGTTCGCAACGGCGCGCCATGGTGTTCGTCCTTCGCTTTGGCCGGAGGGGTGCCCGGGGATTGCCAGGGCGGTCCACATGGTCCGGCATCAGTTGTCAGGGGCCGATGGGGTACGGCGTTTCAAGGGCGGCAGTTTTTGGGTTTTGGGGATGAGGTCATCCCGCT